>Ga0126380_10000405_pt1 | contig 14097 bp, 15 predicted proteins | sample PanSoiMetPlot_26_FD_92544 | JGI IMG/M metagenome (GOLD analysis project Ga0126380, IMG submission 92544) | Tropical forest soil microbial communities from Panama - MetaG Plot_26 | ecosystem: Environmental > Terrestrial > Soil > Tropical forest > Bulk soil | place: Panama | collected 2016-02-17
CCGAGACATCCGGTCGTGGGGTCGCGGGCGATGATCGACCAGGTCATCGGCGCCTCCACCCTCAGCGCCCGGCCGCGTAGCCCTGCATGCCGCGCGGATTGGCAGCGGCGCGGCGGCGGCGCCCGTCGCGCGACGCGGCGGTGAGACGTCCTTCCGACCAGTCGGGGCCGACTTCGACCACGTGACCGCGGCGGCGCAGCTCGTCGATCGTGGTCTGCGGCAAGCGACCTTCCACCACCAGCACGCCGGGCCGTGCGGTGCGCGGCCAGAACGAGGAGGGAAAGTGCTCGCTGTGCCAGGCGGGCGCGTCGATCGCCTCCTGCAGATTCAATCCGGCGTGCACGTGGCGCAGGAAGAACTGCGCGACCCACTGGTCTTGCTGGTCGCCGCCGGGCGAGCCCCAGGCGAGGTAAGGCTCGCTGTCGCGCAGCGCCATGGTCGGCGTGAGCGTCGAGCGCGGGCGCTTGCCGGGCATCAGCGCCGCCGGATGCTCCGGGTCGAGCCAGAACATCTGCGCGCGCGTGCCGAGGCCGAAGCCAAGCTCGGGAATGACCGGCGAGGACTGCAGCCAGCCGCCTGACGGCGTGGCCGACACCATGTTGCCGGCGCGGTCGACGATGTCGAAATGCACCGTGTCGCCGCGCACGCTGCCGGTGCGGTCGACGGCCGGCTCGAGGCTCGGATCATCCTCGTCGTCATGCGTCCACGCGATGCGGCCGACCGTCGGCTCGCCGGCACCGGAACGGCCGACGCCTGTTCGTGCGCCCTCGGCCACCCGCACATCGACGCGCTTGCCGAAACCGGCGACGGTGCCCGGGCGCAGCTCGAGCGAGGCGCGCTCGCCGACAAGGCGGCGGCGGTCGTCGTTGTAGGCATCGGACAAGAGGACATCCATCGGCACGGCGACGAAATCGGGATCGCCGTAGTAGGTCTCGCGATCCGCATAGGCGAGCTTGGCGCACTCGACCACTGCGTGGATGAAATCGGGATGGGTGGGCGGCACGCGGTCGAGATCGAAACCCTTCAATAGCGCCAGCTGCTGCAGCACCACCGGCCCCTGCGTCCACGGGCCGGCCTTGCACACCGTGTAGCGCCCGTAGTCGTAGGTCAGCGGCGCCTCCACGCGCGCCTGCCAGCGCGCCAGGTCGTCGCCAGTGAGCACGCCGCGGTGCGGCTCACCGCTGGTATCCATCACGGCCTGCGTGCGGCAGAAGCGATCGATCGCCTCGGCGACAAAGCCTTGCGACCACGTCTGGCGTGCGCGCTCGATGCAGCGCTCGCGAGTCCCGCCCGCGCTCTCGGCTTCGCGCAGGATGCGCGTGTAGGTCGCGGCCAGCGCCGGGTTGGTGAACAGCGCGCCGGTCGGCGGCACTTTTCCATGCGGCAGATACACCGCCGCCGACGTCGGCCAATGCTCGCGGAACATTTTTTCCACGGTGGCGATCGTGGCGTTGGCTCGCTCGACCAGCGGATGGCCATTGGTGGCGTAGTCGATCGCTGGCGCCAGCACGTCGGCGAGGTCCAGGGTGCCGTAGTCGCGCAGCAGCAGCATCCAGGTGTCGAACATGCCGGGGATGCAGGCGGCGAGCAGCCCCGTGCCGGGCACCAGGTCGAGCCCGAGGCTGCGGTAGTGCGCGATGGTGGCGCCGGCGGGCGCCGGCCCCTGCCCGCAGATGACCTCGACCTTGCGACGCTTCACATCATGGACGATGACCGGTACGTCGCCGCCCGGCCCGTTGAGATGCGGCTCGACCACCTGGAGCGTGAAGGCAGTGGCGACCGCGGCATCGAAGGCGTTGCCGCCCTTTTCCAGCGTCGCCATGCCGACCGCGGTGGCGATCCAGTGCGTCGAGGCCACGACGCCGAACGTGCCTTCGATTTCCGGGCGGGTGGTGAAGGGATTGGGATTGATGTTGCTCATCGCGGATCCTGGCGGTGGCCCGCGAGTTGAGCACAGCCGCGCCATCAGGGCCAGCACCCAGCGACGGCGATTCGGGAGGGACTATTCCCGGCGGGTCGATCCCCAGTCCATCGCGGGCGGCCAGATCAATAGCGATCGTCGCGCCGCTTGGAGGCGAAGCCGTTCGCCTTGGCCAGCGCGACGCCATTGCCCAGGACCACCTGCTGCCACGCCTCGGTCAAGCGGGCGGTCTCCTGCATCTGCCGGGTAAAATTGTATTCGCGATAGTATTTGCGCCAGCGCCCGGAGCTTTGCAGCTCGTCGAAATGCGCCCGGCGACGCTCGGCCAGCGCATGCCATCTCCGCGCAACATCCTCGATGCCGCGAAGCTGCAGCCTGCTGTCCATGATGCCCCACCCCTTACGCGACTGAGCGCGTAACCGACTCTCCTGACCACGACTATCCTGAGCGGGCGGGACGGTTGCAACAGCGCGGTCGCGTCAGCGCGATGAAATCCACACGCATGTGTCGAAGTCGCAACAGATGAGCGATGGTCGCCGGCATGATTTCACCCGCCCTTGTCGGACGGGTGAACACGTTGTGTCGCCTCGAGGAGAAACGGTACGGTCGGCGAGCGCTCGGCGGGAGCAGCGTTTTGGCGGCAGCCGCGTTACGGCGTGGGAACGATGAACGCCACAACGTTCTTGTCTTCCGCCAACTGCGCCACGCGCTTGGCGGTCTCGTCCTTCGACAGGCTGGTCTTGGACACCTGGATCCGGTAGATGCCGCCGGGCCGCGGTCCCTCGACCAGGGCCACCTTGTGCTGATCGAAAAACTTCGTGATGTCGCCGACGGTGGCGGCCGGATTGAAGCGCACCAGGGCGTATGCGCCGTGCCCCGACGCCGGCGTCTCGCCAAAGGATGCGGTCTGATAGCTGCTGCCGCGCTCGCCCAGGAACACGCCGGCCAGCAGCCCGGCCTGCAGCAGGATGGCGACGGCGGCGGCGACGCCCGACCACGCCAGCGTGCGCGGCGACACCCGCTCAACCAGCCCGGTCAGCCAGCCGCTGAAGTCGAGCCGAAACGTACGCCGCGTCACGCCCGCCTCTTCGGCATCGATGGCCGCAAACAGGCGCTGCGCTACCCGCGCCGACGGCGCGCCGAGCGTCTCGTTGAGATGAATGGTTTCCGCCATTTCCTCGCGCACCAGTTCGAAGCGACGCGCGAGTTCCGCGTCCTGCGCCAGTGCCTGCTCCACCCGCTCGGCATCCCGACGGCTCAACGTTCCGGCCGCGTGCCAAGGCAGCATCGCCTCGATGTCCTCACGCTCCGGCGCCTTGTCTCTCGACGCAATCATGGCCAACCTCGATCCACCCCTGCTGCCTTCAGCAGCTCTGATAATTTCTTCCGCGCATAGAACATACGCGTCTTGACGGTAGCCTCGGGGATCCCGACGATTCCGGCGACCTCTTCCACCGATTTCTCGTGGTAGTACACGAGGTCGATGATCTCCCGGTGCTCTGAAGAAAGTGCCGTGAGACACCTCCTCAGTATTTCACCCTTGTCCTTCTTCTGGGCGGTGACCTCGGGATCGTCTGCCGGATCCTCGATGGCGCCCGCCGTTTCCTCATCCAGTTCCTCTTCCGGTTTGCGCCGCATCGCCGAAAGAGCCTTGAACCTTGCGATCGCCAGCAACCAGGTCGATGCCGCCGACCGCGCCTCGAATTTCCCGGCTTGCCGCCAGACATCGAGAAACACTTCGCTGATCAGGTCCTCCGCCACCGCCGCATTACCGACCAAACGCAGGACGAACCGGTAAACGCGGACGTGATGCCGGGCATACAGAACCTGCATCGCGAGCCTGTCGCCGGTTGCGATCCGGGAGATCAGCGCTTCGTCTGATGTCGCCTGCATCTCACCGACGATCGGCTCTTGGATTGGTCGCGCAAGCAGCCAATCTGGTTCATGTCTGTGACGTAGGTCACACTACCTATTAGTACTATCGTACCCACGAAGGGGCGCCGGGGCGCCTTCCGACGTCGTCCCGGCGCAGCGATCGGCTCGGAATCCCCAACCAATTCAGCAGTCGCTCCTCTGGCGGCACAGGTTTCGTCGTCGGATCGCGCACCGCGTCACAAGTTTTTGCAGATGGTAAGCAAATTTGAAAGCGGCGGCAGCCCGGCGGCGCCGGCCATGTCCGGTTCTGGTAAATCATGGCCCGGTCCGGGAAGGACCGCACCCCGCTCGGGGTCCGGCGGCTCGGTCCACCCTATCGCCGGTAGGCGAAGGGCTGATCGGCACGGATGGCCGCCAGCTCGGCCATCCGACCGTGGTGGGGCGACAGATGGCAGACCGGGTCGGCGGCCCTGGCATCGCCGGTGAGCAGGAACGCCTGGCAGCGGCAGCCGCCGAAATCCTCGTCGCGCCGCGGGCAGCTGCGGCACGGCTCGCGCATCCAGTCGGTGCCGCGGAAGGCGCGGAAGGCCGGGGCGTTGCGCCAGATATCGGAGAGCGCATGGTCGCGCACCGACCAGAACTCGAGCCCGGGGATGGATTCCGCCGCATGGCAGGGCAGCACGCGGCCGCCCGGCGTGATGTTGAGCGAGCGCCGGCCCCAGCCGCCGACGCAGGCCTTGGGGTAGCGGGCGTAGTAGTCGGGCACGACGGCGTCGATGACGATGCGGCCGTGATGGCGGGCACGCAGCTCCTCCACCTGGTGCGCCGCGCGCTCGACCTGCTCCGGGGTCGGCATCAGGGCGGCCCGATTCTTCAACGCCCAGCCGTAATACTGCACATGGGCGATCTCGACCCGGGCGGCGCCGAGCGCCACCGCCATCTCCACCATGTCGGGGACGCGGTCGATGTTAGCCCGGTGCATGACGGCATTGACGGTCAGCGGAATTTTAAGCCGCACCACCTCGGCGGCGACCGCCTGCTTGCGGGTAAAGGCGCCGGCATATCCGGCGATGTGATCGGCCGAACCGGCTTCGCTGTCCTGGATGGAGATCTGGACGTGGTCGAGCCCGGCGTCACGCAGCGCTGCCAGCGTTCGCGGCGTCAGGCCGACCGCCGAGGTGATCAGGTTGGTGTAGAGGCCGGCTGAACGCGCCGCGGCCGTGATCTCGACCAGATCGCGCCGCGCCGCCGGCTCGCCGCCGGACAGGTGCACCTGCAGCACCCCCAGCCCCGCCGCCTCGCGGAACACGCGCGCCCAGGTGGCGGCGTCGAGCTCGTCGGCGCGTGGATCGAGGGCCAGCGGATTGGAGCAGTAGGGACAGCCGAGCGGGCAGCGATGGGTCAACTCGGCCAGCAGCCCGAGCGGGCTCGTCAGCGGTGGATCGCTGGCCTGCGGCTGCGGCCGCTCGAGGACGTTCATCGGCTTTCTCCCGCCGGGAGCATAGCGCGCCCGCCCTACAACTCCAGGAGCTTCTTGTCGGCGAGACCGCGCAGCAGCGCCGCCACGTCGTCCTGGATGCGGTCGCGCGGTGCCGCATAGGTTTTGGCCAGGTCGTCGACAATGGCGCCGAATGTCGCGTCGCCGGTGCAGCGCTTGAGGATCTCGACCGCGATCGCGTCGGCCTTGAACACGCGTTCCGGCGCCAGCAGCACCCAGCCGCCCTGCGCCTCGTTGTGGACGAGGCGCACGCCGTGCGGCAGGCGCGGCCTGGCGTCCGCCGCGATGGCGGCAGTGTCGTTCACGACTGATCCCCCGGCACAAAGGCGCCCGGCGGCACATGCTTCGGCGCCACGTAGGCGTGATAGAGCGCGTCGAGCATCGCCCACAGCACGTCGCACTTGAATTCCAGCGCGGCGAGCACCGCCTGCTGGCTCTCCGGCGTCACGGCAAAGCGCCGGACATAATCGAGCGCGAAATCGGAGTCGCGCGCAGCCTGCGGCGGCCGCTTGTCGAAATAGGCGAGCGTCTCGCGGGTGACGAAATCGTAGTTCGCCAACATGCCGGCCACCCGCTCGCTGATGATGCCGGGGGAGAACAGCTCGGTGAGCGACGAAGCGACCGCCTCGAGCAGCGTCTTCTCGCGCACGAAGCGCACATAGGCATCGACCGCGAAGCGCGTCGCCGGCAGGAGCCCGCGCAGCGACATCACATAGCTTCGATCAAGGCTGAGGCCGTCGGTGAGTCGCAGCCAGCGCGCGATGCCGCCGTCCTCCGCCGCCTCGCCGTCGTGGTCGACCAGGCGCGAGCGCCATTCGCGGCGCAGCGCCGGATCGTCGCAGCGCGCAATCAGGCTCGCGTCCTTGAGTGGAATCGATGCCTGATAGTAGTACCGGTTGAGCGCCCAGGCCTGGACCTGGCCCCGAGTGCACTTGCCGCCATGCAACAGCCCATGGAACGGATGCAGGCGATGATAGCGGCGGGCGCCGATGTCGCGCAGCGCCGCCTCGAGTTCGTCGGGAGTCATGAGCCTCACAGCACGATCTCCATGCCGTCCTCGGCGACGGCCCAGCCGGCCGCCTCGACGCGGCGGCGCTCGGGCGAGTTTTCGACCAGGATCGGGTTGGTATTGTTGATGTGGAGGTAGACGCGGCGGGCGCCGAGGTCGGCGAGCGCGGCAAGGGAACCGTTACGCCCGTCGATCGGCATATGCCCCATGCGGCGACCGGTCTTTTCGCCGGCCCCGAGGCGGATCATCTCGTCGTCGGTGAACAGCGTGCCGTCGAACAGCACCAGGTCGCCGCGGCCCAGCCGCTCCTTGAGCGTTTTCGGCATGGAGGCGCATCCCGGCACGAACGCCAGCCGCGCCCCCTCGCCCGTAAGCTCGACGCCGACATTGGCGGCCGTCTCGCCGTCGGTCACGACACTCTCTCCCTCGCGATAGAGCGGCAGCTTGCCCGGCACCGCGAACAGGGTGGCGGAGAGCCCGCCCGGCAAGGCGAAAGGTTGCTCGAGCGTGACGGCGCGCCGGTCCACCAGATCGGAGGCGAGCACGTTGAACATCGGGTTCTCGGCGACGAAGCCGAGCGTCTCAGCGGTGCCGTACAGGGCAAAACCCTGCCGTTCGCGCAGACTGAGCAGGCCCGCGGTCTGATCGATCTCGCCCCCGGTCAGCACCACGGCCGCGATCGGGCTCGAACGGGTGTTTTCCATCGGCCACAGCATGCGCGCGGCCGCGATCTGGGCGCGCAAGTCAGGCGAGGCGTTGAGCAAGGTCCAGTGCCGGCCGTCGCCGGACACCGCCACGCTGGCTTGCGTGCGCGGTTTCACCCGGCGGTCGCCATCCCAGGCAAGCCGGCAGACCGGGCACCGACAATTCCATTGCGGATAGCCGCCTCCGGCCGCGGAACCGAGCACGATCGCGGTCAGGCGCCCCATATGGCGGGGCCGGAAGCCTTGGCGTCGCTACCTGTCAGAACTCGGCCGGCAGGTAGCCGTTGATCTCGAGCCCGATGCAGATTTCGACGAGGCTCGGGGTCGTCCAGGCCATGATGTTTCCTCCTCACGGGCCGCTCCATTGGCCCTTACCTCAAAGCTAGTGGAAGCTCAGTGCCGGCGCAATGCGCCAAAATCGTTCCTGGTATGCGCCGTCACGGCGGCCTGCGGCCCATCACGGCGCCCGCGACAGATAGTGGGCGAGCACGCCGATATCGTCCTCACTGACCGGATACATGACGTCGGCCATGGCGGCGTCGTAGCCGCGCCGCGTGTTGTTCTTGTACTCGTGCAGCGTTTTGACGAGGTAGTCCTCGCGCTGGCCGGCGAGGCGCGGCACGTTCTGGTCGCCGGCAAGATTGGCGCCATGGCAGGAGTTGCAACGGTTCTGCGGGATCAGCGCCAGGGCCTTCTGGACGCGCGCCGGATCGGGGGGATCGTCTGACGGCTTGGGCGGCGGCAGCTTGGCGATCGTGCCCGCCAGCTTGCGCAGATCGTCGTCGCTCAAGCCCTTGGTGACATCGTTCATGATTTCGACGACGCGCAGCTTCTCACGGAACATGTAGAGCTGGATGGTGAGATAGAATTCGGGCATGCCGCCGATCGACGGCACTTCCGGCGTTTCCGACTGCCCCTTCTCGCCGTGACAGGCGAGGCAGGCAGGCATCCGCTCCTCGAGCGATTGCGCCGATGCCGAAAATATCGCTGCGCCCATGAGCGCCGCGGCCATGATCACGCTGCGCATGGGCAGTGCCGGGCGACGGCGGCCGGCCTCCCTGTGCACGCTCAACGCCCGGCCACCCGCCCGTCGCCGTAGGAGATACGATACACTGCGCCGGAGTGGTCGTCGGAGACGAGCAGCGCCCCGTCCTTCATCACCAGCACGTCCACCGGTCGGCCGATATAGTCGTTGTTCTGCAGGAAGCCGGTAAGGAACGGCTCCCACGACTTCACGCTGCCGTCGCGGTTGAGCTTGGCAACGATGATGTCGCCGCCGATCTTCCTCGTCTTGTTCCACGACCCGTGGCGCGCGATGAAGATCGCGTTGCGATAATCCTTGGGGAACATGGTGCCGGTATAGAACCGCATGCCGAGCGCGGCCGAGTGCGGCCCGAGCAGCGCCACAGGCTTCTGGAACTCGTCGCAGGAGCGGCCCCAGCCCATCTCGCGGTCGGTGAAGTCGCCCTGGTGACAATACGGGAAGCCGAAGTGCTGGCCGGCCTTGGTGACGCGGTTAAGCTCGTCGTTGGGCAGGTCTTCCGACAGCCAGTCGCGGCCGTTGTCGGTGAAATAGAGCTCCTTGCTCACCGGGTGCCAGTCGAAGCCGACCGAGTTGCGCACGCCGCGCGCGACCACTTCAGGGCCGCTGCCGTCGAGGTTGATGCGGCGGATCTGGCCGTTGGTCTCCGGCGGCTCGCAGATGTTGCAGGGCGCGCCGACGTTGACATAGAGCTTCTCGTCCGGCCCGAGCCCCATGAACTTCCAGCCGTGCGACTGGTGGTTCAGGAAATCGCTGTAGATCACCACCGGCTTGCCCGGATCGTCGAGCTTGTCTTCGATGTTCTCCAGTTTGGAAATGCGCGTGCCTTCCGCGATGTAGAGCGTGCCCTTGTGGAAGGCGAGACCGTTCGGCCGGTCGAGGCCCGATGCGATGACTTTGACGTCGCGCTTACCGCCGCGATCAACGATGGCATAGACCTTGTCGAGCAGGCGATTGCTCACGAACACGGTGCCCTTGTCGCCGAGCCGCAGCGAGCGCGCGTTGGCGACGCCGCTGGCATAGAGCTCGATCTTGAATCCCTTGGGCAGCTTGAGCTGCGCCAGCGGCAGCTTGTCCTCTGATGCCGGCAGCGGCGGTGGCGCGATGCCGCGCAGCTTGGCATTGACCTCGGCATTGGGAATGTCCGGACGCCCCGGGACCGTGGTGGGCGGCGGCTGGTGGATGGGCATCGGCGTGCTGGCCGCTGGCGCTGGCGATTGCTGCGCCCACGACGGCGCCGTGCTGATCAGTGCACCAATGGCCGCGACGACGATCGCGCGCAAAGCTGCGGTCATGACATCCTCCCGGTCGGCAAGGGTCTGACGATTGCCTGGTCTCGAAGGCCGAGGGCGGCAGCACCGCCCTCGACCGCTTCTGTCATTGCTTTCCGGCCACACGAGCGGGCTTGCCGTAGCTGACGCGGTAGACCGCACCGTTCCAGTCGTCGGAGACCAGCAGCGAGCCGTCCTTCATCAGTTCGACGTCGACCGGACGGCCGATGTAGCTGTTGTTCTCGAGGAAGCCCGTCAGGAACGGCTCCCACGACTTCACCGTGCCATTCCTGTTGAGGTAGACGACGATGACGTCGCCGCCGACCTTCTTGCTCCGGTTCCACGAGCCGTGGCGGGCGATGAAGATCGCGTTCTGATATTTCTTCGGGAACATGCTGCCGGTGTAGAAGCGGAGGCCGAGCCCGGCGGAATGCGGTCCCGTCAGCATGACCGGCTTGGTGAACTCGTCGCACGAGCGGCCCCAGCCGAATTCCGGATCCGGCAGGTTGCCCTGGTAGCAGAACGGGGAACCGAAATGCTCGCCCGGCTTGGTGGCGCGGTTGAGCTCGTCCTCGGGCACGTCCTCGGACATCCAGTCGCGGCCGTTGTCGGTGAAATAGAGGTCTTTGCTGGCCGGATGCCAGTCGAAGCCGACCGTCTGGCGAACGCCGCGCGCGAACACCTCGGCGCCGCTGCCGTCGAGATTGATGCGGCGAATCTGTGCGTGCTTGTCCGACGGCATGCAGTTGTTGCAGGGCTGGCCGACCGGAACGTAGAGCTTGTTGTCGGGACCGATGCCGATGAATTTCCAGCCGTGGGCCTCGTCCTTCGGCAGGTCATCGTAGATCATCGTGAGCTTCGGCGGATTGTCGAGATTGTCCTCGATCTTTTCCGCCTTGGAGACTTTCGACAGCTCGGCGATGTAGAGCGTGCCATCGCGGAAGGCGAGGCCGTTCGGGCGATAGAGCCCGGTATAGAGCGTCTTGACCTCGCGTTTGCCGTCCTTGTCGACAATCGCGTACACCTTGTCGATGAGGCGCGTGCCGGCGAACACCGTGCCCTTGTCGCCGACGCGCAGCGAGCGCGCGTTCTGCATGCCGCTGGCATAGACTTCGATATTGAAGCCCTTGGGCAGCTTGAGCTTGGCGGTGGGCAGCTTGTCGGCCGAAGCAGCCAGCGGCGGCGGCGCGACCGGCGCGAGCTTGGCCGCGGCCGGATTGCTGTCAGGACGCCCGATCAGCGGCGAGCCCGGAGGCAGCGGTTGCGCGGCGGCGGGCGCGCCGGCCGCCGGCGGCTGCTGCGCTGCAGCCGGCCATGCCGCCATGGATGCCACCATGGTGGCGGCGAGCAGCAGGCTGCGTGTTGGATGAAGCGTCGGCATTGCAGGTCCTCCCCATGTGAGAAGTCTTCCCGGCCGGAAGACCGGGGCTTCATTGCGGCCAGTGTCCGACAATGACGCGACTTGCGCAATGCCCCCGCAACCACCGCGGGCGCTGCGGGCACCCGGGGCGACGACGCCGGCTTGCGTCGGGGCTAGAGAAAGAGCCGCAGGGCGGAACCCACCGCGACGAGACCGCCGAAGGCGAGGAACAGACCGCGCAGCCAGGAGGCATTCAATGGCGTGGCGGGTTCCGGCGCGGCGAGGTCGATCTCGTTCGCCTCGTCCTGCGAGGCAACCGGGGCCGCATCCGCCGGAACGCTGTCGATCGCAGCGGTCTCGCTCATCGCCGCGAGCGTCGCGTCAGCGCTTGATGCGCCCGCGGCGCCCGCCGCGCCTGCATCGGCCAGCGTCGGCTCCGCGACCGTGCGTTCCGTCCACATGGCGGTGAAGCCGGTCGTGGGGTCGGTGGGGCCGGTGGCGCCGTCGGCAGCAGGAGCAGGCTCAGCCGTGGGTCTCTCCACGGGGCCCGACTCGGCCGATGGGGCGCGGGGCGATTTGCTTGCCTTCACTTCCGCCGTTTGCGCGGCCGCACGCGCCGCCACGATCTTGGCATGGCGCGCGCGCAGCGCCCAATTGCGTGCAGCGGCCTTGCGGGCGCTGCGCTTGCGCGCCTGCGCCGCGTGCGCGGTCTTGGCCGATCTCTTCACGCCTGCGTTCCGCGCCGCGATGGGCAGGGGCTTGCCGGCGGCCTGTTGTGGCTTGGCGGCCGGCTGGTTGCTCGGCTCCGCCGTCTCGGGCGGATCGATGCTCGGCACTGGCTTGCACAGCCAGGGATAAGGCGAATCGCAGCCCTGCGCGTGTGCCAGTACCACCGAACCGGCAACAGCCAGCATGACCGCAATGATGCGAAAGGTCGCCATCGCGTCCCTCCCCTTTAGCGTAGAGCGAAGCTCAGAACCGCTCGGGTGGCCTGAGATGGGCAGCACCGAGGTTTTTTAGCCCAATCCACGGCAAAAAATTGGCGAACAGGTATTGGACCGCCGGATGCCGCCAATGTGAACAATAACTTGTGGATAGTGGTATTGGCGTGCGTCTAGTCGCCAAGCCGCTCGTCGCCACTCGCCAGAAAGCCGATCGGCTCGGACCGGTCGGCGGTGAAGACGGCCGCTGTCAGCGGACCGCCGAACACCGCCGCGGTATCGAGGTTCAGCCGGTTGGCCCGCTGGTCGGGGCGGCCGCTGGGCAGCGGCGTATGGCCGTGCACGATCAGCCGGCCGAAATCGCGCGGATCCGACAGGAACGGCTCACGAATCCACAGCTGATCGCGCTCGGTCTGGCGGTCGAGCGGGACGGCCGGGTTGATGCCGGCATGAACGAAATAGCGCCGGCCGTCATCGAAGCAGAGCGGTAGCGACGCGATCCAGTCCACGTGCGCGGCTGGCAGGCCGGCCCAGTCGGCGACGCCGTAGCTGGCCAGCGTTTGCGCCGCGCCATTGAGCAGCCACAGCGCATCGTCGCCGGTGCGCACCGCCTTGAGCATCATGGCTTCGTGGTTCCCGCGCAAGGCGATGAGGTCCTCACCCTTCTGGCGCTGTAAGGCCATGAGGAATCCGATCACGGCGCGGGTATCGGGGCCGCGGTCGATGTAGTCGCCGATAAAGACGAAACGGCTCGGCCGGTCCGCGGCATGGCGCAGACATTGCGCCACCAGGCCGACCAGCTTGTCCACACAGCCGTGCACGTCACCGACCGCAAAAGTCATCATGGCGATCTGGCGCCCCGTCGTCGTTCGCTCGTTTCGCAGAGCTTAGTTGCCAACCCGTTGCGCCCACATTGCGACAATTTTTCCCGTGTTGCCAGGAACCTGCCTTGCAAGGGGGCGTTCCCTTCAAGGATCCCAACGAAGCCGTGTCGGTCCAGCCGGCTCGCCCAGCCCGGCGCGAGCGCCATCCTCGACGTTTCAAATCGATCATCGGAATGGAGGCAGACATGAGAGTCAGCGAAGCGATGACGCCGGACGTCCAGATTGCCAGCCCGAACCAGACCATCCAGGAGGCGGCCAAGATGATGGCGGCCATCGATGCGGGCGTGCTGCCGGTCGGCGACAACGACCGGCTGGTCGGCATCATCACGGACCGTGACATTGTGGTCCGCGCAGTGGCCAAAGGGCTGAGTCCGAGCACCAAGGTCCGCGACGTGATGAGCAACGGCAGTGTGATGTACTGTTTCGACGACGAGGAGATCGAGGAGGTCGCCCACAACATGGCCGACATCAAGGTGCGGCGCCTGCCGGTGCTCAACCGCAACAAGCGCCTGGTCGGCATCGTCTCGCTCGGCGACATCGCCATGACGGACAGTCCTGACTGTGCGGGCGAAGCGATGTGCGGAATAGTTGAGCCCGGAGGCCCGCATTCCCAGGCCAGCGACGGGCGGGGCTGAGCATGACGCCGCTGACACGCGATGACGTCGTCGCCGTGTTGGGTCGCGTCGACGACGTCACCATCGCCGAGATCATCGTCATCGGGGCAAGCCGGGAGGAACTCGCGGAGGCGAGCGCGTGGCTCGCCAATGACGAGCCGCTGATGCAGACCGGCCGGCCGCGGGCGAGCGGGCGCGTCGCCCGGCTGGTGGAGATCCTCGCGTCCCGCCAGGAAGACGAGGAATCGCTGCTCGAAAGCGGCGGGCGATGATGCGGCGTCGGGTCGCCGGCCGTGGTAGCCCAGCGGCACGGCAACGCGTCTATACTGGCGACGGGCGACGAATGCCGGCGGAACCGAGATTGCCATTCTGTCGTTGAGAATGGCGCCCGGGCTCGGCGCCGGCCGCGATCTGGTTTGCACAGGGCGGCCGGCGGCCGGTTGGCTTTTTTAGATGCTCACACCGTCTTCCGCCATCATCGAAACCGATACGCCCGCGCGCCTCGACCGCCTGCCCTGGGGACGTTTTCATACGCTCGTCGTGGTGGCGCTGGGAATCACCTGGATTCTCGACGGGCTCGAGGTCACGCTGGCGGGCGCGCTGGCGGGCGCCCTGAAGGAAAGCCCGACACTGCGCTTTACGAACGCCGACGTCGGATTGGCCGGCAGCGCCTATCTGGCCGGCGCCGTCGTCGGCGCCGTCTTCTTCGGCTGGCTCACCGACCGGCTCGGCCGCAAGAAACTCTTCTTCATCACGCTCGCGGTTTACCTCGTTGCGACGGCGGCGACCGCGACATCATGGGACGTCGCAAGCTTTGCATTTTTCCGCTTTCTCACCGGAGCCGGCATCGGCGGCGAGTACACTGCCATCAATTCGACAATCCAGGAGCTTATCCCCGCGAGGTTCCGCGGCTTTACCGACCTTCTGATCAACGGCAGTTTCTGGATCGGGGCGGCACTCGGCGCGGGCGGTTCCCTC
>Ga0126380_10000406_pt1 | contig 14090 bp, 22 predicted proteins | sample PanSoiMetPlot_26_FD_92544 | JGI IMG/M metagenome (GOLD analysis project Ga0126380, IMG submission 92544) | Tropical forest soil microbial communities from Panama - MetaG Plot_26 | ecosystem: Environmental > Terrestrial > Soil > Tropical forest > Bulk soil | place: Panama | collected 2016-02-17
ACATGAAGGCCCCACGCACGGCGAAGTGCCCAAACTGCGGGCACGTTGTCGAGCATCATGCGGAGGCGGTGCTGTGCGAGCGCGGCACGCTGCGCGAGTACAAGCCGGGCGACGAGATTGCGGGCTATGCGATGGCTGTGCGCAAGGCATTTGACGATCGTGCGTGCGTGTGGGGACAGCTTGTGTGGTGGCAACAGCACAAGGGCTACAAGCCGGGTTGGGTGAACATGAAGTTCGGGGAGATTTACGGCGTGAAGTTTCCGCGCGATCTCGAATGGGAGGATAAAGTCGAATCGCCCACGCCCGAGCTTATGACGTTCTTGTTTCAGTCAGCGAAGGAGTTCAAGCGGCAGAAAACAAACGAGTACCGTCGCGGCAAGTATCATCAGCGCAAGCAGGAAGAGCGCAGCGAGCAAGCACTGCCGAAGGATTGGGAGGATTACCGATGAACACGAAGCCAGACCGCATCAGCGAGTTGATCGCACGCGGCTTTAGCCCGCAGGAGGTACGCGCGCTGATCGACGCGGAAAAGCACATCGAGCGAATGAGCAAGGAACCTGCGTTACGCCGTGCACGCGCAGAATTTGCACGTGAGATCAGACGTGGCGAGCGTGCTGAAATCGGCGAATGCTACGGCTTTTCTGAGGGTTGCGCTTGCTGGCACTGTATCACGCAGCTACAGGTGGCGATCATACGTCGGCACAGATATTTGACAAAACGCGCAATGCGCGGATAGGTTTCGCGCGGTGGACTGCCTCATCAGGTACGCGCACCTCTCGATGCCGTATGAAAGCGGCTAGACCGTTGTGATCGCGAGACATGGTCAGTTCTCCTATGGAACGCCCGCTGCGTGGTAGCCCTCGCGGCGGGCGTATTCTTTTGGCGACGAATCAGCCAACATCGCCGCATGGCAAAGAAATTGCGGGAATGGCCGGTTGACAGGATCGAGCGTTGGCCGCTCGACAAGATCATCCCTTACGAGCGCAATCCGCGTTTGCACAGCGACGCGCAGATCGATCAGATCGCGGCGTCGATGCGCAAGTTCGGCGTGACGGCGCCGATGCTGGTCGATGAAAGCGGGGAGTTGATCTACGGGCACGGGCGGCGTGCTGCCGCGGAGAGGATCGGGCTCAAGGATTTCCCGGTCGCGATCGCGCGCGGTTGGAGCGAGGACGAGAAGCGTGCCTACCGCATCATGGACAACCAGCTTGGGCTTGCGAGCGAATGGGATCTGCCGCTGTTGAAGCTTGAGCTTGGCGAGCTTGCGCGCGTTGACTTCGACATGCCGCTGTTGGGCTTCGACCCGGTGGAGCTCACGGACATCATGCTGCCGCCGCAGGAGGGCGAGCGCGCCGATACTCGCGAGTTGAACGGCGACGAGCAAAAGCGGCTCGATGCAGCGTGGCGGCCATTGGTGAAGGAATGGGAGGGGCTGTGGAGGGGTGCGCGCGATCGCGGCTATGCGTCAGCGAATTTCGTGCGTTCGGCGCTCGCCGTGCACTTCGTGCGCGCGCAGCTATTCGGGCAGGATATCCCGCGCAATGCGACGATCTCTTACAATTTGCACCGCATGGCGGAAGTCGGCGACGCAAAGTCGATGGACGACTTGTTCGCGCACGTGCTCGACAGCGACGACGTGCTGCACAGCTTGCAATTTATGGTCGGTGGCACGCCGACTTTTGACAAGCTGTTCATGGGGCTTGCGATCTATAGCCACCGTATGCCGCAGGAGTTCCCGGCAGCGCTGGCGCGCGATCTGATCGACGAGTTCTGCCCGAAAAAGGGGGCCGTGCTCGATCCATGTCACGGATGGGGCGGCAGGCTGCTTGGCTTTCTGTTGAGCGAGGCGGGAAGCTACACCGGCTTTGATGCGAGCGATCAGACGAGCGCGGGCGTGCGTGCGATCGCTGATGATCTGCTGCCGTTCGCCGTTGGCAAGCGCAAGGTGACGCTGACGGCAGTGCCGTTCGAGGATGTCACACTCAAGGAGGCTTCATTCGACTTCGCGCTGACATCGCCGCCGTACTTCGACACCGAGAAATACAGCGGCGAGATGTCGTCCTGGCGGCGGTACAAGACTTACGACAAGTGGCGGGACGGATTTTATGAGCCGATGATCGAGCGCGTATCGCGCGCGCTGCGAGATGGTGGCGTGTTCGCGCTGCAAGTCGGGAGCCAAGCCTATCCGCTCGAGGATGATTGCAAGAAGATCAGTGCCAAGCACAAGCTCGCGCATGTCGCGACGCGGCAGACCGAGATCGTGAACAATCAGACCGGCCACAACGAGGGCAAGGTCGTCGTCGTGCTGCGCAAGGAAGCGCGGGTCGGCAAGCGCGCTGTGCGCGTTGACCCCGCGCTAGAGTTCGGCCGCGTGCTGTGAAAATCTGCTTTGCACGTCTGCGCAACACGACGCGGTATCGTGGGCCGCTGTCCGACATCGTTGACCCGTTCTTTGAGGGGATAAAGTCCTACATCGCGACGCATGACATCGCGCCGAGTTTCTACCGCTTATCGCTCGACGGCGGACCGGCCCCCGCCGATGCGAGTGCGATCGAGCGCGCGGACGTCGTTGCGATCGTCAGCGAAGCCGAGTTTGCGTGGCAGACAAAGGGGCGGTTGCATACGCTCGATGTGGCAAAGTCGAATGAGAACCTCGCGCAGATCGCGCCGCTGTTTAAGCACAAGCCGCTGGTGCTGCTGACGTATGACCGCGGCGATACGCCGAAGCTCTATCGCGAGCGCACGTTTGCGGGTGTCGAGCTTGGGTCGATCGGGGAGGTTGACGAGGCGGATGGGGCGTTCGCCCCCGGCCTGGCGGGGATGAAATACTGGTTCATCCGCGAGCGCGCACCGAGGCCGCCAGAACAGCGGGACATTTCGTTCTGCTATTGGGGCGCATCGAACAAGCATCGCAAGCCAGACGGCGGCAAGAGCGGCGACGAGCGCAACGCGACGCTGCTTGGCATACGCAAGCGGCTCGGCAAGCCGCCGGGCTCGTGCTTCATCGGCTCGTTCCCGTACAAGGATCTCGATTTCGCGCGCGAGTTCACGGGCATCGTGCCGTGGGCGCATCGCGCCGCCTATACGCTGTGCTTCAACTGGCTCGAGCCGGAAGCGTTGACAGCGCGCTATTTCGAAGCGATCGCGCTCGGCGTCGTGCCGCTGACATGGAAGCAATATGGCGGGGCGTTCGTGCCACGCGAGTTGCGGGTGTGGAGTTTGGAGCAGGCGATCGCGCGCATGCGCAGGATCGATGCTGCTTACAGTCGGGAATTTGGCATGGTGGAGAGGCATTTGCTTGCGAGATTGCCGAGCTTGCAGGACTATCATCAGCGCTTCGCCGCGCGCCTCGACGAGGAGCTCACGAAGGTGACGAGCATGTCTGCACAACAAGTCGAAGCGCTGCACAAAAAAGAACGCCGCCCGCCGCGCAAGGCCATTCGGGGCGGCGGGCTAATTCCGATCGTCGAGGAATACGATGGCATTGCCGTCGTGCGGGATGATCTGTTCCCGGGAGGTACTAAAGCGCGTTTCATCCCGAAGCTGTTCGAGGGGGTTGAGGAAGTTGTGTACGCGTCACCGGCACAAGGCGGTGCGCAATACTCGCTCGCGCATGTTGCGCATGGTTTGGGCAAGCGCGCGACGATCTTCGTCGCTGCACGGCGTGAGCCGCACTTGCGGCAGATCGAAGCAAAGGCGCTCGGCGCGAAAATCGTGCTGATCTCGTTTGGCATGTTGAGCAACGTGCAGGCGAAAGCGCGCGAATATGCCGAGAAAGTCGGGGCACGGCTGGCGCCGTTCGGCATGGACACGCCCGAGGCGATCGCGATCATCGCTGAGGCTGCGCGCGGTACGGGCGAGAACCCGGACGAGGTTTGGTGCGCTGCGGGGAGTGGGACGTTGTGTCGAGCGCTCAAGCAGGCATGGCCGCGAGCGCATCACGTCGCCGTTGCGGTGGGACGAAATATCCCCGCCGACAAGCTCGACGGGGCAGAACAGATCAGGTATCCGCGGCCATTCGAGTTCGCGGCGGTGCAACCGCCGTTCCCGAGTGATCCGCATTACGACGCGAAGGCATGGCAGTTGGCGACGGCCCGCGCCAGGTCGGGCCGTCGCGTGCTCTTATGGAACGTTGTTGGACCGGCTATTGCACCGAGATGAACTCGTGCGCGATGTCCCATCGGATATCGGCATTGGCGAGTGACTCGGATGCACCGATCTTGACCGCCGCCTTCACGTAGTCGGTGGTCGTCATGCCGCTCTTGTAGAGCGCGAAGCGCTTGGCGGCTTTGCTGCGCTTCGGGTTCTCTTTGACAAGAAGCTTGATCTTGCCGCTCGGCGTTTTCTTGAGCTTCCTGCCGCCTTTGGGCTTCGCTTTGTCGGCTTTCTGGGCGGCACGCAGCGCGGCTTGCTTGGCTTCGGGCGATTCTGCCTTGGCTTTCGCGAGCGTCTTGTCGATTTCCGCTTGCTGCTGCTTTGACAGCGGCTTGCGGTTCTGCACTTGCAGCGCTGGCGGGATGCCGTCCTTCTTGGGGTCGGCCAGCATCTCTTTGACGGCCGCGATCCGCTCGGGTTGCGTCTTAGCATCCGGGCCGGGCTTGCCGTTTTTGACGGGGCCCTTCGCGCCGTCTGGCACTTTGGTGACAGGAACGTCCTTCACCGCTGCGTCAGCGATCGCGCGAAGCGCTGCCTTGCCTGTGAGCGGCATTGCTGTCTTGTTGACAGGGCTTGCCGCCTGCTGTGCGGGCTTCGGGGGCGGCACCGGCAATTTCTTGCCGTTGCGTTTCTCTTTGCCCGCGTAGGGTACTTTCGCTTTCTTTGCCATGATCCATTCTCCTATGGTGTGGCAGAGCTATCATCATCAGGCGCGGGTCGCTCAATCCCGCACGACGCGGCAGCACAGCCGCCGCGTTTCGAATTTCAGACATCGTTGTCGTCGGGGAATATGCGATTGAAGTCGTCATCGCCGATCCCTGACATTAGTTTCTCGCGCTCGGTTGCCGTCAGTTCGGGCAAAAGCTCTTGAATGAACCCATGCCCCAGCCGCCATTCGACATAGCGGCTGTATTGCTCGGCAGTGAGCGCGACGCTTACGCGCGGCAAGCGCATGAACGCTGGCGGCGTCACATAGATGACGACGCTGCCGTCGGCTTGCGTTGCGATCTCTCGCTTGGGGCCCAAAATCATGACATCCCCCACGTCTGCCGTGCGCGGGTCAGCAAGAACTTAAAGACGCCATGCTGGTACTTGTCGTCGAGCGCATCGCCGAAAGCGTGGTTGCGCGGCTCGCCGTTGAAGCGAGCATCGCAGCCATCGCCTGCGCCGATGATCACGAGAGCTGCACGCCGCAGATGGTTCACGTGGCATGGTTCGGACGCCAAGTAAGCCGTATGCCGCATGTAGTCCTGCGGGTTCGCGACAACATCGCACGAATATGTGCCTTCGCCGTCGCTGCGCAGTGCAGGGCACGGCCCTGGATACGCGTCGCGGTGAAACAGATGTTGTCCGAGATCGCACAGCGATGCCATGCAACACAGACCGCAGCGGTTGCATGGCGACCCGTGCGGCGGCTTCTTGTCGGTCGCGCCCTTTGGAGCGCGAAAGACTGGCTTCATGATCATTCTCCTATGGTCATCGTCAGGTCACGCTTTACGTGACGACGGGAGCTTGCGCCCCCGTTTCGACCTTTTCATTTGACCGGCACAAATTCGTAACCCCGCACGTTCATGCACATGAACGCAAGCTCGGTCAGACGCGGATTGGCCGAGCCGGTGACGATCGCGTTGGCGAGTGGGTCGCCGCTTGGCGGGGCCGCTTTCGCCGCTTCGTAGTCGCACTCCTTGGCCTCTTGCAGAACTCGCTCGGGCGATGGTGTCGGACCGGCGATCTTGCGCCAAGCTTTTTGCGGGGTTGCCGCGCAAGCGCACAGTGCGAGCGCGAGACATAGCGCGGTGAATCTAAACATGACATTCTCCTATGGTTGGTCATCGTCAGGTGGTGCTTGACACCACGACGGGGCCGAAGCCCCGTTTCGACCTCAATCAACTCTCCAATCAGCGACGAGTGAGTTGAGCGTTGGATAGGACACGCACGGAATCCCCTCAACAGCTTCGCCGAGGGTTTTGGCGTCGGGTTTCAGCTTGTAGAACGTGTCGAGATAGACGACGAATGGCGGCGTTGCGACAGCGAGCATGAAGCCAAGAAAATCCGGATCGTGCGGGCTGCGCGTGCGATGTTTCAGCGGCAAGAATGGCCAGCGCGGCCAGTCTATCGGTGAAGTCATCATCTCTGAATCGGTCATGACATTCTCCTATGGTTGGTCATCGTCAGGTCACGCGTAACGTGACGACGCCGCAAGTTGGCGGCGTTTCGACCTTTAGAGTTCGAGCTTGCGCGGCTTTGCGCGAAAGCGCTTGGTCGCGGCTGTCTTAGCGCTGAGATCGAGATAGGCAACGCGCGCGCTGCGCAGCATTTGAATAGTGTCGGCATTGAAAGTCTTACTCGCCGGTATGCGCGCGAGTTGATCCGTCAACATTGCGAGGCGTTGCAAGATGTCGGCGGTGTGCTTGCAGTGCCGATAATGCGTCCAGCCACGACAGCTACAGCCCCACACGCCATCAGAACGCCGCTGCGCGATGACATAGACCGCGTTCGACGTTGACGATTGCACCGTGAAGCGGTTCGTCCATTGATCGTTGTCGGGCATAAGCCCGCTTCCGATCTGTGCCGCGACCTCTGCGGCCTGAGTTCGGTTGATCACCATGGTATTCTCCTATGGGTTTGGTCATCATCAGGCAGCGCTTGACGCTGCGACGTGAGCATTTGCGCTCACGTTTCGACCTTGTAGCGAAGCATCTTGTTGCGCAGATCGCGCATGGCGACGGCTTTGTCGTCGTGCGGTTTCGCGCAGCGCGGCCGGAACCGCGCCATCGCTTCGTGGCGGCTAGCACGATGTTGGAGCGCTTCGATCAGCAGATCGATCTCATAGAGATCGACCGCGATAATCGTCATCCCTTGTGATCGTGCCATGTTCGGCCCCCGTCGTGCGAGTGCACGCCGTGGCCGACGACGCTGCGGTCAACATTGCGGCCCGCCAGTTGCTCGGCGCGTGCAATCTGTGCACGTGCGAGCGGCGAGCCTTCGATCATCAAGCGACGATAGGCGCAGTTGTCGGTGACGCCATCACGATCTTCATTCGTGATGCCGTCAAACGCGATTGCACCCTGCGGCCCGACCTTTGCTTTGATCTTGCCGCTGATCAGCCCGGCCGCGAGCTTTGCGACCATCTTGCGCACTTCGTCTGCGCGCTGCTGGAGCGTTTGCTTCGGCTTGAGTTGTCTATCGCAAGGCATGGTAGTTCTCCTATGTTTAGGTCATCATCAGAGCACGCATGACGTGCTGACGATGCACGCTCGCGCGTGCATCGTTTCGACCTGTAGCAAATGCGCGGATCGACTGGATGCGGGTTACCAATACAGCGCGCGAGAAAGGCACCGCGCGCGCCGCCGAGAACCCCGTCCAGCCTTTGTCATCGCTCCGCCGATGTCCGCGCTCACCGGGGCGATACTTCCCGGCGGCTAAGGCATCGTCAGTCGAGTTGCAGTTGACGTGCACGAGCACGAGGCTTGCGCAGCGTCGGAGTCTGGTCCGCTGGCAGATCAAACGCCTCGGCTTCATCCAACGCTTCTTGGAGCTTTGCCCGCTTCTCGTATTTCTTATCCACGTCGAGTTCGACCGCGCGGCCCTTCGCCTTGGGCTTTGCGATCGCTTTCCCTTCGTCGAGATCGAGAAACGCGACACGCTGCTCCTGGATGCGCTTGATCGTCGCGCGATCGATCTCTGCCGCCGCCGTCTCGCTCGCCTTGACGATGCGCTTGGCGGACTTACGTGCCGCGTCGATCGCCACTTGGATGCGAGCTTGAGCGTCGGGTGAGAGCATGTTGCCGATGCCGCGCGCTTTCTGCGCGGCTTGGCGTACTGCTTTCACATCGAGATTGCGCAAGCCGTCTTGCATGTCCGACAAGAGATCACGCACTTCCGAGTTGATCGCTTTCACTGCCGCAACATCATCGGGCGCGATGCGTCCGGTGAGTGCATAGACGCCGATGCGTGTGATGCGCGCCTTGGCATTGAACGCGGCGCACATCTTCTCGGCGGTAGCGATCGCTTCGGCAAGCTGATCGGCTTCGGCTTCCGGACAAAGCATGCCGAAAACCGAACCGACGCACGTCGAGCGGATCACTTGCACCGCCGACGCGCGCGTCGTCGTTGCAAGCTCGAACTCCTTCGGGTCGGCGATGTTGCGCGTGGTTTCCCACTTCGCAACGCGCTGACCTTTCTTGTTCGTGTGATCGCGCTCGATGTCGCGCTTATCATATTTGACATTTCCGCGAACGCTCGACTTGAGAGACACGAGGATTCCGGGTCGCAATGTAGAGGTCTGCATGGCTATTCTCCTATGGCTGTGCAGATTAGCTGATGGTCATCATCAGACGGCGCATCACGCCGTGACGACGCGGGAACAGCCCGCGCCGTTTCGACCTTGTTCAATCGACTTCGATCATCCGCTTCTTGCCGAGAACGACTTGATCCTCGGGCACGGACGCGGGACGGGCATTCGCCTTGCCCCATGCGCGCAGATCGTCGACTTTTTTCGCTGCGGTGACAGCGAGCGGCACGACGGTCTTGGCGGCTGCAAGCAGATCGGCGGTCGTGATGTCACGTCCGCCGTCGTTGAATGCGCGATAGAGCGCATCCGGCACGAGTGTCGCGATCTCGGCACCCGTGAAGTCCTTGCACTGCATTGTCACTTTCGCCACGTCGATCTTGAGTTCATGGCGGTTGTGCGTGCGCAGCGCGGACTTGAGCACCGCTTGACGCTCCGTCGCTGTGGGCAGATCGACGAAAAACACGTCATCGAATCGGCCTTTGCGCAGGAGCTCGGGCGGCATCGCGCTGACATCGTTCGCCGTGCACACGACGAACGCCTCGCCAGCACGCTCTTGCATCCAGTTGAGCACGGTGCCCAACTGATCTGCCGAGACACCGCCGTCAGCGGAGCCCGCGATTGCGCCTTGAAGCGCCTTCTCGATCTCGTCGATCCAGACGACGCAGCGGCCGATCGCTTCGATCACGCGCAGCGCACGACGCAACGTCGCTTCGCTCTTGCCGACGAACTCAGACTTGAGCGCGCCGAGATCAAGACGAAGCAGCGGGACGCCGAACGCAGTCGCAATCGCTTTCGCGGTCATGCTCTTGCCGCAACCGCTCATGCCGACGAGCACGATGCCGCGCGGCGCGGGCAAGCCGTAGGCGCGAGCCTTCGGCGAGTACGCGGTGACGCGTGACATCAGCCACGACTTGAGTGCTTCGAGCCCGCCAACGGTGCCGAGCCCGCCAGGAAGCGGGTCGAACCATTCGAGGACTTTCTCGCGTGCAATGATGCGCCGCTTTTCGGCGGCGACAACGGTCGGGACAACCTTCCGATGCAGCACGAGAGATTGAGCAAAGCACGAGTAAGCTTCCTCGCCCGATAAGCCGATCGCAGCGTCGATGACAGCCTCGCGGTTGCCATTCACGCTTTTCTCGATCTTCTCGGACGACTCTTCTGCGGTATCGAGCAATTCGCCGATCTCTGTACGGTCAGGGAGCGGCCACTCGATCACGGTCACATGGTTCGCAAGCTCGGGCGGTATCTCGCCGTCGGGCGAGATCACGATCAAAGCCTGCGCATTCTGCGGCTCCGCAGCAGGAAGCGAGCGAGCGAGATTGCGCAACTGGCGCAGCACGGTCGCGCCGGGCGGGCCTTTCAGCCAAGCCGGTAGATCGCGCATGATCCAGACGCCCCGATTGCCGCTGTTCTTGGCGCGATCTCTGATCGCGTCGAGCGTTGCAGCAGGGTCGGGCGAGCCGATGTTGCCGACCAACGTGCCGTCGATCTCGGCGACGCCTTGGGCAACGTCCCAAGTGCGCGCTAAGAAGTTGACGCTTCCGGCAGCTTCGAACAAGTACGGCTCGACGCGTGCTTCCTCTTGGGTTTGCACCCAAAGGACGCAGTTGCGTGCGCGCAGTGAAGCGGCAATCTTCGCCGCCTCGATCTCGCTCTTTGTACGTTTCTCCGTGGTAGCCATGGTAGTTCTCCTATGTGGGCAAGCCATCATCAGTGCAAGCATTGCCCAAGCTTGCAGACGGGCATTTTCGCCCGTTTCGGCTAGTTCCACCCGATCAAGAAGTGCTCGGGATTTTTACTCTCGGTCGTTTGCGTCAGAACGCGACGGCGAACGACGGCAAAGCCGTCTTTCACCCAACGCTTCGCGGCGTCTTGCGCGACGCTAAAAGAACGCGTCTCTAAGTGCGCGACAACAGGCGCGTGGCTCGTCTCGTGTCCTTGCGGGAATGCGAGCACGACCCATGATTCCACCGAGATGGTCTTGCGCGGCATTGTCTTGACGCTCGAACGCTCGCCTTGCTCGTAAGCCTCGTGCAGCGCGGCGGCATCCTTGCGGTCTGCGGCTTCACGCTCGCGGGCTTCGCGGCGTGCTGCGGCAATGCCTTCATCGGCAGGTGAGTTCGACATGATAGTCTCTCCTATGTTGTGAGCGGCATCATCAGTGCACGCATGCTCAAGCGTGCAGACGCGACGATCATTCGTCGCGTTTCGCCTTTACGAGTTCGGTCGGACGTAGATCGCTGACCCAACCGCTGTCGAGCCAGCGCACACGGACGAAAGCGCCGTGGAATACTGCTTCGACGCGGCCGATGTGGCGGCCCTCGTGCTCGCGCACGAGATCGCCACAACAGAACGGCAACCAGTCGCCCACGCGAATGCGCGTGTGGGTTGGCCTCTCTGACAAGCCAAGCTCACGTCGCAATTTGCTCTGTGGGCTTTCGACGACGGTCATCATCGCAGCACGTCGAACACGATCGCGCCGATCACAACGACCGACGCCATGAACAGCGTGAGCGATACGATCTCGGACAGCATGCCGAGAAATGAGTTCTCGAACTTCTCCATGATAGTTCTCCTATGGTCATCATCAGGCGGCGCTTAACGCCGCGACGGTACTCGCTGCACCGTTTCGACCTCACAAGTACCGATCAACCCGGGTTTCCGTCTTGATCAGCAGATTCAGAAAGCGCTCGACAAGCAGCGGGATCGGCGCACCGTTCGCATAACCCGCGATGGCGCGTTCGCCGTAGCCAAGCAGCACGGCCGCCTCGGCGCGTGTTACGCCGAGCTTTTCAAGCGCGCTGCGGAATTGTTTCTGGTTCATTGTTCTCTCCTGGTCATCGTCAGGCAGCGCGTCACGCTGCGACGGCGCTACCGCGCCGTTTCGACCTGGTCATCAACGATCAAGAGATGTTCGACTGCCTCGCGCTCGATGTCGAACGCTTCGGCGACACGGCCGAGCGGGTCGTCGAGATTGACCGCGAGAAGGCTGAAATAATACTCCGTGATTTCGTTGCTGATCTTGCACATGGTATTCTCCTATGGCGTTTGAGTTCTGATCTCGTCAGGCGTCGCATCACGACGCGACGCGCAGCGCTAGGAGAACGCTGCACGTTTCGATCTGGGTGAGCGCGTAGGAGAACACGCTCGCCGAGTAGCGCGTGGATATCAGTGATCGTGAGGAGAACACGAACACGCTCGCGACAACCTTCGTCTGATCGCCGCTCGCGCACTTCGACAGTGCCCACGCGTTGCCCCGCATGCTCACATCGCGAGACTGGCGCGTATGCAACTCCCTACCGAGCGATCACGCGTCACACCACGTTGCGAGTATTGCCACTGGCACTCGCAGCCGTGCAACGCGCGTTGATCGCTCGCGGCATCTGGCAGTGTCTTGTGCACTCGGGAACGCGCGAGCGGGGCCCTTGTCTGCCCGTGACCAGCGCATAAGCGCTCACTGTGTGAAATTCCCAGATCAGACGTCCATTATAGGACTATGCAAAAATTGCACAATAGGGTGGAGGAAGTCGCTGCGGGACAAGCACTTCCTAAGGGTCAGATTCCAGTAACCATGAAGGAATCGAGCGGAATAGGGCGGCTTTGATAACTGTTGCCAAAGCACCTGTTGTGGTTGCAGCGCTGCGCCGAATCGCATATTCGCGCTGGATCTCTCAGTCCGCGCCGGGGGCAACACGGTTGCGGGATACTCGACAAGGGTATTCGCGCATGCCGGCCGACTGGTACGTGTGCCAGACCAAGCCCAATTCGGAACGACAGGTGCGGCGCAGGTTCGAGGACCAGGGCTTTCTCGCCTATCTGCCGCTGTTGAGCGCTCGTCGCGCGATCAACGGGCGCATCCTCGAGCGCAAAGCGCCGCTATTCCCGGGCTATGTCTTTGTCACGCTCGACACCGACGACGACGAGTGGAAGCCAGCGACGGCAACCAAGGGCGTGCTGACGCTGCTGCCGAGCTCCGAGCGTCCGCGCGCGATCTCTGCGCGCGATGTCGAGGCAATCCGCAGTGCGGAAAGCGCGGGGCTGTTTCGCAGCGGCGTCGTGCGGCCAGGAGAGCGCGTGCGCATGTTTCGCGGCACGCTCGTCGATCAGGTGCTTGAGTGCATCGAGAGCAAGGGCGATCGGTTAAAATTGCTGTGGAATTGTCTGGGTGCACCGCGCGTGGTATATGCGCGAATCAGTGATGTCACCGTCCTGCAATGACGGAAGCGAGTCTGGCGGCACCCCGGGTGAAATCGTGCCGTGCGGAAGCACTGGCTTTGTGCACTCGCAAAACCTCGGCCCGGTGCCACGGGACCATGCCGAGAACCTGCTTGCCGTGGTCGAGCAAATCCCCGCAGTAAAAGAGGCGCTGCGTCAAAGGTTTCCCCACGGCACGCCGACGGTAAAATAAACCATCATGGCCGGTCGAAAGCCCGGTGCTCCCAACAAGACGACGCTGCTCAAGCGCGACAATCTTTTGAGCGCGATCGAGGTTTGTCGCGTCAGCAAGATCAGCCCGCCGCAGTTGATGGCGGAAGCGATGACGCTGATTCGCACCCTTGCGCTGAACAAGTTCGAAGGCTCGGAAAACTGGACGAAGGACCAGCGCAACGCCGTGATGGCGAGCCTGACCGAGCACGAGCGCGATCGCATCATTCGCCGCCTCGTCGAGGCAAGCCGCGTCGCTTACTGGCTGATGGACTTCGCCTACCCGCGGTTGCAGCGCATCGAGACGGTGGGCGATGCACCAATGATCGTCGAGAACGCGACGATGGTGGTGACGCTCGCGGCTGACGAGCGCGGCGTATTCGAGCGCAAGCAAGCCGAGATCGAGATCGTTGACGATGGGGTTACCAATGGCGGCCCCCGCTCAAGCGTCAACTAAGGTCAAATACGTCCGGCCTTATCTCTATCCCGCGCAACTGGCAGCGATCTTCGGTCCCGAGCGCATCGGTCTGATTGAAGCATCGACGAAATCCGGCAAAACTCACGGCTGCATGGCATGGCTGCTTGAGAAGGCGTTTCTCGGCGGCGGTGGTGGCAAGAACTATTGGTGGGTCGCGCCGATCAACCAGCAAGCCGACATCGCTTTCACGCGCATGATCCGGTGGCTCCCGCGCGGCACGGCGACCGCCTACAAAAGCGTTGGCGGCAAGCGCATCGTGCTGATGAACGGCGCGGTGATCTGGTTCAAGAGCGGCGACAATCCCGACAGCCTTTACGGTGATGACGTATATGCGGCGGTGATCGACGAGGCATCGCGCTTCAAGAGCGATGCGTGGGAAGCGGTGCGCACGACGCTGACGGCGACGAAGGGGCTTGTGCGCATCATCGGCAACGTCAAGGGTCGGAAGAACTGGTTCTATCAGCTTGCACGGCGCGCAGAGCAAGGGCTGGAGGACGCAGCATTTCACAAGCTGACGGCATACGACGCGGTCAAGGCGGGAGTTCTGACCGACAAAGACGTGGCGGACGCGAAACGGGAGATGCCGGAGCGCGCGTTCAAGGAGCTTTATCTGGCAGAGCCGAGCGAGGACGGGGGCAACCCATTCGGGATCGAAGCGATCAGGCGGTGTGTGACAGCGTTTCGCGGGGGTTATGGAACGCCGTTTGTGTGGGGATGGGACCTTGGCAAGAGCGTTGA
>Ga0126380_10000407_pt1 | contig 14086 bp, 10 predicted proteins | sample PanSoiMetPlot_26_FD_92544 | JGI IMG/M metagenome (GOLD analysis project Ga0126380, IMG submission 92544) | Tropical forest soil microbial communities from Panama - MetaG Plot_26 | ecosystem: Environmental > Terrestrial > Soil > Tropical forest > Bulk soil | place: Panama | collected 2016-02-17
CACCTCGACCGCGGGCTGTTCGAGCAGTACTGGATCTGGCTGTCGGGGATCTTCACCGGGAAGCTCGGCACCTCGCTCGCCAACGGCATCCCGGTATGGAGCTACGTGGCGCCACGCCTGGCGAACTCTGCTTTCCTGGTCCTGGTCGCCGGGGTGATCGGCTCGCTCATCGGCATCGCCTTGGGCGCCGCCACGGCGTTGCGCAAAGACAGCTGGTTCGATCACAGCACCTCTGTCGTCTCGCTCGCGGTGACATCGCTGCCTGAGTTCGTCGTCGCGATCGGGCTCATCATCGTCTTCGCGACCGTGCTGCTGCATGTGCTGCCGGCCGTGTCGCTGCTGCCTCCGGATACCTACGCCTGGAATCAGCCGCGGCTGCTTGTGCTGCCGGTGGCGACCCTGGTGATCGTGATCGTGCCGTACATCCATCGCATGATGCGGGCGGCGATGATCGAGTCGCTCGAGTCCGAGTACGTGGAGATGGCGCGGCTCAAGGGCGTGCCCGCGTGGCGGGTGACCCTGGTGCACGCGCTGCCGAACGCGATAGCCCCTACGATCCAGGTGATCGGCCTGAACTTCCTGTACCTGGCCGGCGGGATCGTCGTCGTGGAGTTCGTGTTCAACTTCCCGGGTATCGGCCAGGGCCTGGTTAACGCCGTCGCCGACCGGGATATCCCGGTCATCCAGTTCATCGTCGTGGTGCTGGCCGCGTTCTACGTCTTCGTGAACATCGTCGCCGACGTGATCGCGCTCGCCGCGACCCCGCGGCGCAGGATGGCGCGATAGCCGTGGCCGGGACGATGGATGCTCAGGCCGGCCCGGGTGGTCCGGCCGCTGGCCCGGCCGGCCCGGCCGCGGCCGGAGCCAGACCGCGCGGGCTGCGCCGTTATCAGTGGCTGGCCACGCTGGGCGCGGCCAGCCGCACCCGCCGCGGCGCGGTCGGGCTGGCGCTGACCGGGATCGTCGTCTTGACCGCCGTGATCGGCCCGTTCGTCACTCCTTACTCGGCGACCGCGTCGCTCACCGTGCCCTTCGCCAAGCCAACCGGCGAGTTCCTGCTCGGCGGGGACAACCTGGGCCGGGACGTGCTGTCCCGGGTGCTGGAAGGCGGCTGGCTGCTATTGCTGATGGCGGCGGCCGCCACCGCCTTCGGCATCATCGTCGGCGGGGCTGCCGGGGTATCGGCCGCTTACCTGCGGGGCCGGGTCGATGGCCTCATTATGCGCACCGTCGACGTGATCCTCGCTTTCCCCCAGCTGGTGTTTGCCCTGCTGCTGGTGAGCATCATCGGCCCGAAGCTGTGGCTGATCGTGATCGCGGTCGGGTTCTCGCACGCTCCCGCGGTCGCCCGGGTGCTGCGATCGGCCACACTGGACGTCTCGGAGCGCGACTTCGTGAAATCCGTCGAGTTGCAGGGCGTCGCGCCCGCCCGCATCATGACCCGGGAAATCCTGCCGAACCTGGTAAGCCCGCTCATGGTCGAGATCGGGCTCAGGCTCACCTACTCCATCGTGGTGATAGCGGGCTTGTCCTTCCTCGGCTTCGGGGAGCAGCCCCCGGCCCCGAACTGGGGCACGATGATCAACGAGAACAGGATCGGGCTGAGCGTGAACCCGTGGGGGGTGATCGTCCCGGCCGCGCTCATCGCCTTGCTCACCATCGGCATGAACACCTTCACCGACGCGATAGCCCGGGTAGCGATCGGCGTCGAGCGCCCGCCGGAGGAGGCGGCCCTGATCGACGATATCGGGGTGCGCGAAAGGGCGGCGCAGGCATGAGCCGCCCGCCCGAGGTGGGCCCGCCGCCCGGCGCCGTTCCAGACGCCGGTGGTCCCCTAGGGAGCGGCCCGGCCGCTGGCCTGCCGGGCGGCCCGGCCGCTGGCCTGACCCGCGGCCCGGGCGCCGGGGCCGCGGGCCCCTTTGCCGACGTCGGCCTGGTACGGCTTGAGGTGAGCGATCTGGAGATCCGGCTCGCCAACGCGCCGGCGGACGTGGTGAGCGAGGTGTCGTTCGAGGTGCGCTCCGGCGAGGTGCTCGGCCTGGTCGGCGAGTCGGGCTCGGGCAAGACCACCGTGGCCCTGGCGCTGCTCGGCCACGCCCGCCGCGGGCTGGTAATCACGTCGGGGGTGGTCCGCCTCGACGGAGTCGACCTGCTGCATCTGTCGGCCGCGGAGCTGCTCGCGGTGCGCGGCAGCAAGGTCGCCTATGTGCCGCAGGACCCGGCGGCAGCGCTCAACCCGGCACTGCGGGTGGGCGTGCAGCTCAGGGAGGCGCTGCAGGTCCACCGGGGCGTGGTCGGGGATGTCGGCGACCGGGTGGCCGAGGTGCTGGCCGAGGCCAGCCTGGATACCAGCCCGGACCTGCTGCGCCGTTACCCGCACCAGCTCTCCGGCGGCCAGCAGCAGCGCGTCGTGCTGGCCATGGCGTTCGCCTGCCGCCCGTCGCTCATCGTGCTCGACGAGCCGACGACCGGGCTTGACGTCACGACCCAGCGGCACATCCTGGACACGGTGCGCAGCCTGTGCAGCTCCTACGGTGTGGCGGCGGTGTACGTCAGCCACGACCTGGCGGTGGTGGCGGGGCTGGTGGCCGAGGTCGCGGTCATGTACGCGGGGCGGATCATCGAGCTCGGCACGACACCCCAGGTGTTCGGCAGCCCGGTGCACCCCTACACTCGCGGGCTACTCGCGGCGGTGCCATCGCCGGAGCGCGCCGAGGTGCTGGCGGGGATCGAGGGGCAGCCGCCGCGTCCCGGCCGCCGCCCGCAGGGATGCTCGTTCGCGCCCCGGTGCTCGTATGCGATCGACGCGTGCCTCCCGGCGCCGCCGCCGCCCGCGCTCATCGGGAGCCGCCTGGTGCGCTGCATCCGGACAGCCGAAATACAGGCGGCGGAGCCGAAGCGGGCGCAGGTCATCGCGGCCGCCGCGGGCTCGCCGGCGCCGGTTCTCTCGGTCCGCGATCTCGCCGCGTCCTACGGGCCGTCGCCGGTGCTGTCCGGCATCGAACTTGCGGTCGCGCCGGAATCCTGCCTGGCCGTGGTGGGCGAGTCCGGTTCCGGCAAGACCACGCTGGCCCGGTGCATCGTGGGGCTGCACAAGGACTGGAACGGAGAAGTGTTCTTCGACGGCGTGCCGCTCGCCGCCGGTGCCCGCAAGCGCCCGAAGGCCGTGCTCAGACGGATCCAGTACATTTTCCAGAACCCCTACACCTCGCTTAACCCGCGCAAGACGGTCGGCCAGATCGTCTCCCAGCAACTCGAGCACTTCACCGGCCTGTCGTTCGCGGAGCGGTCGGCACGCGTCATCGGGGCGCTGCGCGAGGTGTCCCTCGGCCCGGACTTCGCCGCCCGCTTCCCGGACCAGCTCTCCGGCGGCGAGCGGCAGCGGGTCGCGATCGCGCGGGCCCTGGTGGTCGAGCCGGACCTGCTGGTCTGCGACGAGGTGACCTCGGCTCTCGACGTCTCGGTGCAGGCGGTGATCGTCGAGCTGCTCCGCCAGCTGCAGCGCGAGCGCCACCTCGCGATGATCTTCATAACGCACAATCTCGCGCTGGTGCGCAGCATCGCGCAGACCGCCGTCGTGCTGAGCGAGGGGCGCATCGTCGAGGCCGGTCTGGTCGGTGACGTTCTCGAGCACCCGAAGGATCCCTACACGGCGCGGCTGATGGAGGACGTCCCGAAGCTGGCCGTGGGCGCGCAGGCCGGGTAAGCGGGTAACGAGCGGGCCTGGGCCGGCCGTGGTCACTGGCCCGTCCACCGGGGCTGACGGCGCTCGGTGAACGCCCGGGCTCCCTCGCGCGCATCGTCAGAGCGGAGCATCTTGCGGTAGGCCGGGAGGTCGCCGCGGCGCAGGGTCTCGTATCCGGCACGAACGGAGGAGCCCTCGGTCTCGCGCAGGATCTCCAGCACCGCCGCGACCGCCAGCGGCGCCGCGGCGCAGATCCCGGCGGCCAGCTCGCGGGCCGCGGTCATCAGCCCGGGGGCTGGGACGACCCGGTTCACCAGTCCCCATCGCGCGGCTTCGGCGGCACCGATCCGCCGGCCGGTGAGCAGGTATTCGGCAGCGATGGGCCGCGGCAGGCGGGCTGGCAGCCGGAGCAGGCCTCCCGCGTCGGCCACCAGGCCGAGTGTCACCTCGGTGAGCGCGAACTCCGCGTGCTCGGCGGCCACCACCAGGTCGGCGGCGAGGACGAGCTCGAAACCGCCGCCCAGCGCCAGCCCGTTGACGGCCGCGATGACCGGCTTGCCTATGTCGAAGAACTCGGTGATCCCGGCGAAGCCGCCAGGCCCGTGGTCGGCTTCGATGCCCTCCCCGGCGGCGGCGGCCTTGAGGTCCCAGCCCGCGCTGAAGAACCGGTCACCCGCTGCGGTGAGGATGCCGGCCCGGAGCGCCGGATCGCGGCGCAGCCGGTCGAATGCGGCGTACAGGGCCCTGCTGGTGGCGACGTCGATCGCGTTGGCCTTGGGCCGGTCCAGGGTGACGACCAGGGTCTCGCCCTCGACGGCGGCGGTCACCGGCTCCGGCTGGCTCATCGCTACGCTCCGAGCGGCCGCAGCAGCGAGCGCGCGATGATGTGCCGCTGGATCTCGCTGGTGCCGTCCCAGATCCGCTCCACGCGCGCATCCCGCCACCAGCGTTCGACCGGCAGCTCGTTCATCAGGCCCATCCCGCCGAAGATCTGCACGGCCGCGTCGGTGACCCGGCCCAGCATTTCGGTGGCGTACACCTTCGCCATCGCCACGTCGGCATCGGTCATGATGCCCTGGTCCAGCCGCGCCGCCGCGCGCAGGGTCAGCAGCTCGGCCGCCTCGACCTCGGTGGCCATGTCGGCGAGCCGGAAGCCAACGCCCTGGAAGTGCCCGATCGGCTGGCCGAACTGCTGACGTCGCGCCGCCCACTCGGTCGCCGCCTCCAGGGCACGCCGCGCGCGGCCCACGCTCGTCGCGGCCACGGTCAGCCGGCTGGCGCCCAGCCAGCTGCCCATGAGCTCGAGGCCGCGGCCCTCCTCTCCGAGCCGGTTGACCGCCGGCACCCGGCAGTCGGTGAAGACGAGCTCGCACTGGTGGTAGCCGCGGTTGGAGACGCAGCCCGGACCGCGGCGGACCGTCAGCCCGCTGCTGTCGGCGTCCACCAGCAGCGCGGTGATGGGCTTGCGCGGGCGCTGTGCGGGCCCCGCTTCGCCCTGCCCGGCCGCGGCGAACAGGATGATGAAGTCCGCGACGTCCGCGTGACTGATGAAGTGCTTGGTGCCGTTGACGACGTAGGCATCGCCGTCCCGGCGCGCGGTCGTCGACATGGACCGGACGTCCGACCCAGCGCCGGGCTCGGTCATCGCGACGCAGTCGTGCCGTTCCCCGCGGATGGCCGGCCCAAGGTACCGGTCCCTTTGCTCGCCCGAGCACGCCTGCAGGATGTTGCTTGGCCGGCCGACGAGCAGCTGCAGCGCATAGCTGGCCTTGCCAAGCTCCCGCTCCACCAGCACCATGGACACCGCGTCAAGGCCGCCGCCGCCCAGCTCCGCTGGCATGTTGGCGGCGTAAAGGCCGGCCGTGAGCGCCTTGTCGCGGATGGAACGCGCCAGTTCCCCGGGAACCTCATCGAGGCGCTCAACCAGGTCCTCGTGCGGGTACAGCTCGTTCTCCACGAAGTCCCTGACGGTTTCCACGATGAGCCGCTGCTCGTCGCTGAGGCGAAGGTCCATCGTCACCCCCTCGCCACCGCGGGCTCGCCCGGGATCCCCATCACGTGGCCGACGTAGCCGGGCACCGGCAGCGCCGCGTGGGCCGCCCGGATCTGCCGCAGCCGCCCGCCGATCTCGGGCGGAAACGGGGTCGCCTTCCCCGCGCGGGTGTTGACGTGCAACAGCATCTGCTCGGCCGTTGCCACCAGCGCGCCGGACCCGCAGTGCATCTCGTGCGCGATGTGCAGCCGCTTGTCATCGACGCCCAGCACGTGCAGCGAGAGCCGCAGCCGCTCGCCGAGTGTTACCTCACGCAGGTGGTGCATGTGAGTCTCCACCGTGTATATGGACCTGCCCGAGGCCCGGTAGTCATCATCGACACCCAAGAACCGGAACAATGCGTCGGAGTCGTCGCCGACCATGAGCAGGTAGGCCCACTCGGTCAGGTGCCCGTTGTAGTCGACCCACTCGACGCGGACGATCGCCTCGTGCAGCCACAGCGGAGCCGGGACCGGCGAGCCCGCTTGCCTTGACACCGGTCTGCTTCCCTCCTGCCGAGAGCGGCGCCAGACGGAGCCATCGCCCGGCTGGCTGGGTCGGTCACGGGAGTGTAGGAAGGGCCTCCCGCAGTGTCAACAGGCCGCCGTTTCCTCCCCCGCTCCGGGGTCGACCGCGTAACGGCCCGTTAGCTGGAGCAGCTCGGCGAGGAACTCGTCGCGCAGCCGCTCCAGGTCGGCGACAGACCGGCCGCGGGCCTGGCTCAGGCAGCCGTCCAGCAGCCGCTGCCGCAGCGTGCTGGTCAGCGGTGGCGCGGTCAGCCGCGTCCACGGCTCGAGCAGCGCCGGGCCGAAATGGTCGAGCATGTGCGCGATCCCGCCATCGCCGCCGGCTAGGTGGAACGTCAGGCACGGTCCCATCTGCGCCCAGCGCAGCCCCGGGCCGTAGGCGATCGACGCGTCGATCTCCTGGACCGTGGCCTCCCCTTCGGCGATCATGTGCAGCGCCTCGCGCCACATGGCCTCCTGGAGCCGGTCGGCGACGAAGCCCGGGAGCTCCCTGCTCAGCCGCAGCGGCCGCTTGCCGGCCGTCGCGTAGAACGCCATCAGCCAGTCGACCGCTGCCGGGTCGGATTTCTCCCCGCCGACGACTTCGACCAGGGGGATGAGATAGGGCGGGTTGAACGGGTGCCCGACCACGCATCGTTCCGGATGCGTGCATTCGTCCTGCAGCATGGTCATCGGGAATCCCGACGTGCTGGACGCGATGATCACGTCGGGCCGCGTGGCCCGGTCAATGGCCGCGATCACACCGCGCTTGACCGGGCCGTCCTCGGGCGCGTTCTCCTGCACCATCTCGGCCGGGCCGACCGCCGCCGCAAGATCCGGATGGAAGCCGACCCGGTCCCGGGCCGCCCCGGGCCGCAGGCCCAGGCGCTCCAGGAGCGGCCAGACCCGGTCGACCGCCTTGCGCAGGTCGTCGTATGCCCGTGGCGCCGGATCGTAGACGTCGACGTGGAAGCCCATGCGCAGGTAGTGCAGGGCCCAGCCGGTGCCGATCACGCCAGCCCCGACGATGCCGACCCGGCGCACCTGGCCCGGTTCCACGGCGCTCATTTCATTGCCTCCCTCGCGGGACGTCGCGACGGAGGCGCGCCGAGCAGCAGCGTGCATGGTCGTGCCGGAGGCGCGCGAAACGGCGGGGCGGGAGGCATGGGCGTCCGGGGGCTTGCCCCGGACTAGCAGGGTCTCGCCGCCGGGACACCGCGAGGCCATGGCCATGCGGCGGTTGGCCCGGCGGCTGCGGCGCGCCACTGCCTGTAGTTGATAGAGGGTGTCTCAACGCGCTGCTCGCGTGCTTGTCATCGGTGCCGCCCGCTGCTCCCCGGGCGCCCGCTGGCTGGTCAGTAGCCGACATTGGCCAGGCCCTTGAGGCCCAGCATCTGTCGTGCCTCTGCCGGGGTGGCGATCTCGAGCGACAGCGCTTCGAGGATGGCGCGGATCTTCCTGACCTGGTCGGCGTTCGATTCGGCGAGCTCGCCCTTGCCGAGGTAAAGGCTGTCCTCCAGGCCGACCCTGACGTGCGAGCCCATGATCGCGGCGGCGGTGACGATGCCCATCTGGTAGCGCCCCGCGCCCAGGGTCGACCACTGGTAAGCGTCACCCAGCAGCCGGTCGGCGGTCCGCTTCATGTGCACGATGTGATCGACGTCGGGGCCGATGCCGCCCATCGTGCCGAAGATGGTCTGGATGAACACGGGCGGCTGCACCAGCCCCTTGTCCAGGTAATAGGCGAGCGTGTACAGGTGCGCGACGTCATACGCCTCGGCCTCGAACCGGGTGCCCGTCTCCGGCCCGACGACCTTGAGCATGTACTCGATGTCCGCGTACGTGCTCACAAAGGGCTCGGCCCGGGTGCTCTCCAGGTACGGCTCCTCCCAGCCGAACCGGAACCGCCCCTGGTACCGGTCGATCATGGGGAAGCTGCCATAGTTCATCGTCCCCAGGTTCAGCGTGCACAGCTCGGGCTTGAGCTTCTGCACCCCCCGCAGCCGCTCCTGGACCGTCATGCCGGTGCCGCCGCCGGTGGAGATGCTGATCACCACGTCGCTGCGGTGCTTGATACCTGACGCATACTCCGTGAAGACCCCCGGGTCGGCGGTCGGGCTGCCGTCCTTGGGATTGCGGGCGTGCAGGTGCAGCACGGCCGCGCCCGCCTCCGCCGCTCCCACCCCCTGGTCGACGACGTCCTCGACGGTGTAGGGCAGGTGGGGGGACATCGATGGCGTATGGCCGGACCCGGTGAGCGCGCACGTGATGATCACCTTTGGCGAGACCGCCATGACCGCCGCCTCCCTATGCCATAAAGGGCGTTCACCATGTGAACACCTTGTTACCATAGTGATCCTATGACGCCCGCTCCTGGCCGGTCAAGACGCCCTGGCGCCGGCCAGGGCGGGCCGGCGCGCCCGGCCCGCCGGCGGCGCCCTCCCCGGTCAGTCGAGCAGCTTGCGTATTTCCTCCGCGGTCTTGACGGCATCCCTCCCGGCCTCAAGGAGCCGTCTCGGCGGGTTCCGCGGGGCAGGGCCCCACACGTTGACCACGGCGATCGGGTAGCGGCGGGAGTTCAGCACCGCCGCCGAGGCGCCCGAGGAGAACTCCTCGTACTCCTGGCGGCAAAGCGCGTAGCCGGCCCGGCGTACCTCGTCGAGCTCCCGTTCCAGCGCCGAGCGGTCGGTGATCGTGCGCGCGGTGTAGCGCGGCAGCTCCGGCGGCAGTACCGCGTCCCGCTCGTCCGCGGGCAGCCAGGCCAGGAACGCCTTGCCGCCGGAGGTGGCGTGCAGCGGCAGCGGCTGGTCGAGCCAGCTCGGCGCCATCAGCCCCGGCGGGTCCACCTGGTCGACGTAGACCAGGTTGAATCGCTTGGCCACCGCCAGGGTTACCGTCTCGCCGGTCCGCACGGCAAGGTCTTCCAGCAGCGGCCGGATCCTGCGAACCAGCGCGTCATCCGTGACCGCCGCGGCGACCGCGATCGCGCCGTAGCCGATGGTGTAGCGCTGCGTGACCGGATCGCGGCCGACCAGGCCGTGGTGCTCCAGGGTGCGCAGCAGCCGCCACGCGGTGCTGCGGTTGATCCCGCAGGCCCGGGCTAGCTCCAGCACCGTGGGCGGGGTGCTGCTCGCCGCGACGGACTTCAGCAACGCGATCGCGCGGTCCACCGCCTGGATGCGCTGCGCGCCAGCGCCAGCCTCGGCTGGCCCGGCGTCGGGGGAGGCGTCCGGGGAATGCTGGGGCTTGGGCACTCTGGCCGCCGGGCCTGGCACAGGCGCAGCATACCCGTGACCCGGGAATCCGCCGCGCGGCGCGCCCGGCCGGTTAGGGCGTGTCCCGTAGATCGACGACAACGCAGCGAGGCGCCCGTCCGGCGGACGCGCAGCAGGCTAGGGATTTGCGGGACATGCCCTAGTCCAGCCGGACCAGCACGTCGACGGCGACGCAGCCGGTCGGTCCGGCGATGAGCGGATTGATGTCCAGCCCGCTCACCAGGTCGCCGACATCCGCTGCCAGCGCCGAGAGGCGCACGATCGCGCTCGCCACCGCGGTCACGTCGCAGGGTGGCACCGTCCGGAAGCCACCGAGCAGCCGGCCCGCCTTCAGGTTCCCGAGCATTGCCCCGGCGCGGCCGGCGTCCAGCGGCGGCAGCGCGAACGCCCGGTCCGCGAGAAGCTCCACGAGGACACCGCCGGCCCCCGCCATGACGAGAGGACCAAACTGGGGGTCGCGGACGATGCCGAGTGCGAGCTCGACGCCGGGCTCGGCCGAGCGCGAAACCGTCACGTGCGGCCCGAGGGCACGGGCCATCTCCGCGTAGGCCGCCGCCAGCGGCCCGGGGCCGGCCAGGCCCAGGCGCACCCCGCCGGCGTCTGACTTGTGCGCGACATCTGCCGCGGCCGTCTTCAGGACCACGGGCCACCCGATCCGCTCCCCGGCCGCGACAGCCTGCTGCGCCGACGACGCCGCCAGCGTGGGCACGACCGGGATGCCATAGTCGCTGAGCAGCTGGAACGACTCGGTTACCGACAGCGCGGGCCGGCTGGCGAGCCGGGCCCGCCAGCGGCGGGTCACCGCGGGGTCAACGGCGGCTGGCTCCGGGCGCGGGCGGGCGCGCGCATCCCGGTATGCCTGCGCATGGCGCACCGCCGCCAGGCCGCTGCGGGTGCCCTCGAGGACCGGCACCCCGGCCTCCCGCAGCCGCGCCGCCGCGTCCTGGTCGACCGCGCTGGACACATGGCAGACGACCAGGACGGGCTTGCTGGCCGCCGCCTGGACCTCCAGGACAACCTTGGTGTACGGGGCGTCGGCGAGCTCTTCGGCGGTGAGGTCAGCGCACAGGGCCACCGCGCAGACCGCCGGGTCGTCATGGAGCGCCAGCAGCGCGCCGGCGAACACCTGCTCGGCGCCCTCCAGCGCGTCCCACGCGTCCAGCGGATTGTCGGGGACCAGGGACGGTGACACGATCTCGCGCAGCCGGGCCAGGGTTCCCTGGCCCACCTCCGCGAACGTGACGCCGGCCGCTGCGGCCAGGTCGGTCAGCAGCGCGCGCTCGCCGCCGGAGTCGGTCACCGCAGCGAGGTTGCCCGGGCCCGGGCGCCTGCCCACCGTCATCAGCTCCAGGGTGTCCATCATCTCGTCCAGGTCGGCGACCCGCAGCACGCCGTAGGCGTCGAACACCGCGTCGTACGCGGCGTCCTCGCCGGCCATCGCCCCCGAGTGCGTGGCCACGAACTGGCGCGACCGCGCGTTCTTGCCGACCTTCAGGCAGACCACGGGGACGTCCTGCTCGGCCGCGCGGCGGAGCACGTGGCGCAGGCCCGCCGGGTCTCGGCTGGTTTCCATGAACAAGCCGATGGCCCTGGTCGACGGGAGGCTGAGGGCATAGTCCGCGTAACGGTCCAAGGTGACAGCCAACTCGGTGCCGGCCGAGACGACGACGTTGAACCGTACTGCCCGGCCGTTGTGTGCCACCGCCGAGAACGCCGATCCGGAATGACTGATGAACGCGACCGGCCCGGGCCGCAGCTCACGAGGCTGGCCGTAGGCGCATGCGCGCAGCGTGCGCTCGAGGTTGAGGAAGCCCATGCAGTTCGATCCGCACACGACCAGGCCGGCCGCGGATGCGATCTCCCGAAGCTGGGCGTCCCCGCCACCGCTCATGCCCGCATAGACGACCGCGGCCGGGGTGGCAGCTTCCGCGGCGGCCCGAAGCTGGGCCGTTACCCGCTCGGCGCCGATCGCCAGCAGCGCCAGGTCGGCCGGCTCGGGCAGTTCGGCGAGTGACCGGAACGCGCGCAGGCCCATGACCTCCCGGTAGCGCGGATTGACCGGGTAGACCGGCCCGGCGAACCCCCCGCCGACCACCTCGCGCAGCAGTGCGTTCCCGAACGAGCCCGGGCGTGAACTGGCGCCTACGATCGCGATGGATCGCGCCTCGAGCAGCGGCTGCAGCCCGGCGCGGGGTGCCTGGCGCTCGGGCACGATCACCCGCTCAGCGTACGGCAGCCGCGCCAGAAGCTCACGGCGCATGCATGGCGGCGATCACGCGGGACCTGGCATCCTCGCAAGGAGGGCCGGCGGCAAGAGCTGCCAGAGCACAGGACATGGAGCCGGACATGCTGGACCGCCTGTTCCGCCCGCTTGAACTCGGGCCGGTCACGATACCGTGCCGTATCGTCTCCACCGCGCACCAGACGATGCTGGCCCGCGGCCATGTGGTCTCCGGCGAGCTGCTCGCCTACCATGAGGCCCGCCTCCGCGGCGGGGCGGGCCTGATCATCATGGAGGCCGCGGCGGTCGAGCCGTCTGGGCTGTTGTCGGATGCGGAAACGATGATGGCGGGCTACTTGCCCCGGACGCTCGACGGCTACCGGCAGCTGAAGCGGCTCGCCGCGCCGTACGGCGCCGCGGTGTTCGTGCAGCTGTTTCACGGCGGCCGCGAGCAGCACAGCCCGGGCCCGCGGCCGGTGGTGGTGTCCTCGGCAGCCGTCCCGTCGACGCGCTACCACACTGAGCCACGCGCCCTGACGACCGCCGAGGTCGAAGGCGTGATCGAGGCTTTCGAGCGCTGCGCGGCGATCGCCGCGGAGGGCGGGCTGGACGGAATCGAGATCAGCGCCGCGCACAACTATCTGCCAGCGCAGTTCTTCACGCCAGAGACCAACGACCGGCAGGACCGGTTCGCTGAGCCCGCGCGGTTCCTGACCGAGGTGATCGCGGCGGTGCGGCGGGCGGCGCCCGGGCTGGCACTCGGCGTGCGGCTGACCGCCGACGCTCCCGCCGCCCGGGCCGTCGCGCCGGGCCTGGCCGGCCTCATCGATTTCGCGCATCTCACCGTCGGGGACTCGGCGACGCACGCCGGTGCCGCCGGGATCGTGCCGCCGCCACCGTGGCCGCGGAACATGGTCGCAGATGCCACCGGGCCGTACCGCGGCCTGGGTTATCCGATCATCGCGACCGGCCGCATCGTGGAGCCCGCCGACGCCGATCAGATCATCGCCTCGGGAAAGGCCGACGCGGTTGGCATGAACCGGGCCCTGATCACCGACCCGGACATGCCGGCCAAGGCGCGCAGCGGCGAGCTGGCCTCGGTTATTCGCTGCATCGGCTGCAACGTCTGCATCGAGCACTACCACGCGGGCTCGCCGATCGCGTGTGCTCAGAACCCGCGGACCGGGCGCGAGCGGCACCTGCCACGACCGGCGCAGGCCCACGGCTCCAGGCGAGTCGTTGTGGTCGGCGGCGGCCCGGCCGGATTGGCGGCAGCGGCCGAAGCGGCCGCCAGCGGACACGACGTCGTGCTGTACGAGGCGACGCAGCGCCTCGGTGGCCAGGTTGCGCTCGCGGGCGCCGCACCGGGGCACCGGGAGCTGGCCGAGACGATGCTGAGCAATTACCGGCACCTGCTCGGCCGGCCGGGCGTCCGCATCGAGCTGGGCGTCCGCGCCGAGCTCGCCGTGATCCGCGACGCTGGCGCCGACTGCGTCGTCGTGGCCACCGGTGCGCGGCCCTATCTGGGCCGAGCGGAACTGGCGGGCGTGGCGGTGCTTTCCGCGTGGGACGTGCTCGCCGGCGCGCGCCGGCCAGGCCGGGTGGTGATCGCCGACTGGGGCGGGGACAGCGCGGCGCTCGATTGTGCCGAGGTCCTCGCGGGGGAGGGCGCCGAGGTAACGCTCGCCACGGGCGCGCTCGTCGCGGGGGAGGGGCTGCACCAGTACGTCCGCAGCTCATATCTCGGGCGGCTGCACCGGGCCGGCGTGCGGTTCGAGAACCACCAGGCGCTCGCCGGCGCGTCGGGCGGCAGGGTGCACTTCGGCAACGTCTTCGCGCCCGAGCTCAGCAAAAGCATCGAGGCTGGCGTTCTGATCCTGTCGCTCGGCCGAGTTCCCAACGACAGCCTGCAGGTCAGCCTGACCGGGGCGGGCATCGCGCACCGGAAGGCCGGCGACTGCTGCTCACCGCGCGGGATCGAGGAGGCCGTGCTCGAGGGCACGCTCGCGATCCGCGAGCTGCTCGAGCTTCCGGGCGGCGCGGCGCCTGGCCTGGCTCCCGGCGGGCGAAAACCCGCCGGGGCCGCCGCGGCAAGGCCACCGGGACGACAGTGAAGGCGGCGCAGGGTGCGCATCGTTGAGGTGGAAACGATCGTCGTCGGCACGCCCCCTCCGCACTGGGGCGGGCGCTACTGGATCTTCGTCCGCGCAGCGACGGACGGCGGCGTGACCGGGCTGGGGGAGGTCTATGCCCCGCCCTTCCGTCCGCAAGCCGTGGCCGGGATGGTGGCCGACGTGGCCGAGCGTTCCCTGGTCGGGGCGGATCCCTTCGACCTCGAGAGGCTCTGGCGGGTTACCTACTCCCGGG
>Ga0126380_10000409_pt1 | contig 14031 bp, 8 predicted proteins | sample PanSoiMetPlot_26_FD_92544 | JGI IMG/M metagenome (GOLD analysis project Ga0126380, IMG submission 92544) | Tropical forest soil microbial communities from Panama - MetaG Plot_26 | ecosystem: Environmental > Terrestrial > Soil > Tropical forest > Bulk soil | place: Panama | collected 2016-02-17
ATAAGTTTGGTATGAGCTTTTGCTTTGCTGGCTCATATGCTTCCTAGTCAGCCATATCGGGTAGGGAGGTAGGGTTATGGTTTCATTTTGATCAAAACCCGGGATGGCTGCGTCAACCATTTCGTCTGTCTTCATGACCATTTCGCTCGGAACGTGCTCAAGCGGAGTCTCGGCGATCTCCCAGAAATCCGTCGCCGTGGCACCTGGCAAAACCACCTGAACGCCGATTCCGCGTTCGCTAAACTTTTTGTGGAGTGAACGGCTAAACGCCCACTACGAAGGCTTTTGTTCCTCCATAGACGGTTTAGCACCTCGGGGACGATCCCTAACCCCGAGGCGATGTTGATGATTGTGCCGCGGCCCCGCTTGAACCTTCCGAGGGGTGTCGCCAAGTAGGACGAGTACCGGTCAGCATCCGAAACTGCGGAAGGGCTAGCAGCTAGTGTACGCATCCTAAACTCCTACCGTCCTGCGGGAAACCGTATCCCCAATCCAGTCGGACGCGATGACCAGCAAATACACAAGCAAAAGGAGTGTCGCGAGCCGCGAATAAAAGCCAAGCTGCACGTTGTTGTAGATGGCTTGTCCCAGGCCGCCGCCGCCCACCAACCCCAGGATGGCCGAGACGCGCAGGTTAGTTTCCCAGCGGAGTACCGTGTAACTTCCGAGCGTACGCTTGGCTTGCGGCCAGAGTGCCCAAGCTAGAAGTTGCAGCGGCCCGGCGCCCAAGGCGCGCAATGCCTCCACAGGCTGCACCGGGACTTCTTCCAAGGTTTCCGCATACAACTTCCCCAATACCCCTGCGGTGTGCAGACCGATAGCCAAGGTCCCTGCGAAGGGACCGATGCCGACAACCAGGATGCACACCAACACCCAAACCAAGTCGGGGATCGATCGCAACAGGTTCAACAGCAGGCGTGCCGCCCAATAAATGCTCCAGCGCAAGCCGCGCTTAGCCTGTGATCGGGATCCCGGCGAATCCGGGTGCACTAACACCAGGGTGGAGGTCGCAGGAATGGCCAGAATTCCGCCGATTACCACACCCATGAGGCTTCCGAGAATCGAGATGGCCAGCGTTTGCATCAGCAGCGGAGGGAGGCTGAGCACAAAGCCTTTCGCAAAATCCAGAGGGAACATGCCCCGGCAAAACCGCAGCATGTTTTTCAGGATATTCGCTTCGCCAAAATGGTCCGGCGAAAATCCCGTAAAATAAAAACTTGTGCCCGCAACGACGACCAGGACTGCATAGCCCGCCGTGCGCCAGACGAATGACTCCCCGTTAAACCACTGCCGCTTTCGAAGGCTCCCGGCGTTTGGCCCCAATCGCGTCCGCAGGCGCCTGCTCACGATATCCGTGAGGAACAACAGTAGAACAAACGCAAGAATAAGCGTCATTACCTGCCGGTACTCGAACAGCCGCATGGAAAGACTGATTTCGTACCCGATACCTCCCGCGCCAACGAAACCCAGAACCGAAGCGGCGCGCACGCAGCACTCGAAAGAGTACAGAGTGTAAGCCGTCACATTCGGCAGAGCTTGCGGCCAGATGCCACGCAGAAAAATCTGCGCGCGCGTGGCTCCCATGGCCTGCAGCGCTTCGAGCGGCCGGGGATCAACATCCCCGAAGACGTCCGCATAAACGCGGCCCAACACGCCGGCGTACGCCACGGCCAGTGCCAGCGCGCCCGCCAGTGATCCCAGGCCCACCGCAGTTACAAACAAGAGACCCCAAACCAGGTCGGGTATCGCCCGGAGGAACCCCAGGAGCGCAAGGACGGTACGACTAGCGAAGGACTGCAGAGCCACAAACCAATTGCGGTTTTGCCCCGCCAACAGGATTCCTCTCCGCCACAGGATAGGCGTCCCCAGCGCTCCAAGCGGAACGGCGATCAGCACGGAAAGAATCGTCCCGGCAATTGCCGTGGCCATCGTCGAGACAAGCGCGTGGAAGACGATCCGCAGGAAGCCCGGCGAAAAATCCGGGGGGAAGAGTCCATAAAGGAAAGTCCAGAGAGCGCGAAGCGTGGCGGGCTGGATTAAAGTTGTCAGCCGGACGTCGTCTACCTGCCAACAGATGGCCAGGACAAGCGAAACACCGATGATTACGGCCGCGCGTCGCGGTGTCCAAATGCGTCCGTAGTCAGCGCCGTTATCGAACGCAGCCGAATTCGCGTTGGAAGCGGTCATCATCCCGGCTCCGCCGAGTCTCTTGCCGGTAACCGGCATAGAGGTTCTGCAAAAGGGTTTCGTCAGCCGCAGCCGACGGACTGTGAAAGAAAACAGCACCGCCCCGAAGACCGATAACTCGTGGAAAATATTCCAGGGCCAGCCCTACTTTGTGCATGGCCACAACCAGCGTGCGGTGCCGCTCCGAACCCACGCGGAGGAGCAAGGACATGACTCCATCTGTGAGTGCGGGGTCGAGCGACGCTACCGGCTCATCCGCAAGGATCACTTCCGGCTCCTGCATAAGCACGCGAGCGATGGCCAGGCGTTGTTGCTGGCCGCCGGAGAGTTCGTCGGCTCGGGCGTTTCGCTTGTCAGCCAGTTCGACCAGTTCCAAGGCGCGCAGCGCCTGTTGCACGTCGGCTTTTGCCGGACTCAAGATGCCGCGTATCGTTTCCGCCAGCGACCAGCGCCCCAGGCAACCGCAAAGCGTGTTCTGCAAGGCGGTAAGGGAAGGAACAAGATTGTGCTGCTGATAGATGGTGCCGATGCGCCGGCGGATCCGCCGCAGGTCCCAGCTGGACATGGCCCCAAGTTCGCGTCCGTCCACGCGGATGGATCCGCTGCTGGGGCGCAGCGTGGCGTTGAGGAGCCGGAAGAGAGTAGTTTTACCCGCCCCTGAACTGCCTAAAATGGCCATCACCTCGCCTTTTTGGACCGATAGCGACACACTTTCCAGTGCGGCCACGGTCTCATGCCGCACCGAATATTGTTTGCTCACGGCGTCAAGGGAGTAGTTCATTTCAAAAGTCCAGCGTCTCTGGCAGCCTTTCGAAGAGGATCGTAACTCGCATCCACGGCCCGCACGTACTTGGATGCATTCAGTAACTGCAGGATAGGTTGCTGTTCCGGGCTCGCTTGATTCAGTTTCAACATGGCGTTCGTAAACGCATCCGCAATTCCACGGTCCAGTCCCGCCCGGGCCGCCCAAACGTAGTCGAAAAATGGCGGCGTAGTGTAAAAAACCCGCACTTGGGATTCACTGAGTTTTTCTTCCTTGATCATCCGGGCATAAACCTGTTCGTCCATGGCGCCCGCATCCACCTTTTTGTTGACGACCGCCAGAGCAGTTGCATCGTGCCCCCCGGTGTAAATGGCTTTATCGATGACCGCCTGGTCCACGCCCTGCTGGCGCATGAAATAAGCGGGCATCAAATGGCCTGACGTCGAGTTCACGTCTCCGAAGGCGAAGCTATGGCCTTTGAGGTCGCTAAGCGAACGAATGGCAGAATTCGGCTGGGTGATGAACAGACTGTGGAAAGCCTGGTCCCGCTCGCGTTGCACCAGTGGGATGGCGCCCGCGCGCGCGGACGCCTGAACATAGGTGAAGCCTCCGAAATACGCGATGTCCACGCGGTCGCTGGCCACGGCCTCCACCACGGCAGCGTAGTTCGTTGGAACGGTCAGCTCCGCCTTGGCTCCGGTCTCTTTTTCCAAGTAGTGAATTAAAGGCTGGCTCTCACGAATGATTTTTCCTGGATCCGTCGTCGGAATCATGCTGAGGCGCAGCGTCTGACGCGAGGTGTCTCCCGCTTTCCCACAGCCCGTCGCAAGGATCAGCAATACGCCAAGAATCGAGTTCAGAGTAACTACCCTTCGCCGCATGACCAGCCTCCACTTCTCCCTGACTCTTCCGTCCCAAACGGAATGCCAGGAATTAATGCCTGGGTATGATATCCCAGAGCGACTTGCCCGCCGATATTTCGCCTTCAGCTCTCGCTCCGTCGCCGTTGTACCGGATGCGGTGCAGGATTTAGCGCCTAAAGGAGGTACAACACCGGTCACCCCTTGCAGGCCACATCTTTTGCCCGTCCAAGTCCCGTTCAGCGACGGGTTAAGGCAATAGGCACACTTGGGAATATCTTGTCGCGATATTGCACCGCAAAATGAAACGCTGCGGGGTTTTTGCAATCACGAGGTCCAGCTTCAGGACAATTAGCATCGCCTGAGCTAATGAAAATCATGAGATTGCGTTTCCGCGGCGCTAATAGAGATGGGCAGCACGCGTGAAGCCTTGATTGAGATAGTGTGGTCCTGGTTCTGGAGAACGCCGTCGACCCGAAGGAATTTCTCACGGTTGATGACGACGCGGTACTTTTCATATAGGTCAGGATTAATAATCACATTCGAAATTCCGGTTTCATCTTCGAGGCTTAGAAACACAAACCCCTTGGCCGTTCCTGGGCGTTGCCGTGCGATCACGCATCCCGCGACCCGTGTGTATAGGCCATCCACCAGACGAGACAAATCGCAAGCCCGTTTCACTTGCAGCTTGGACAGCGCCTCACGGCAGTAGCTCATCGGATGTGGACCAGTGCTCATGCCCGACCCGTGAAAATCAGCCACAAGGCGCTCTTCCTCCGTCATCTGGCGCAACGGGGACAATTCCAGTTGCTCTGGAATCGCATTCAACAACGGGCCGGCGGCCCGCGCTGCGCGTTCGACTTGCCAAAGCGCCGTTCTTCGATTCATCCCTTTTCCAAGAGAATTGAGCGCGCCAATTTCGCTGAGGGTGACGAGCTCAGTTTTCTGCAGTTCCGGCACACGACGAACCAGATCTTCGATTTCTTCGAGGGTGCGCTTCTGCCTTTCTGAGATGATTTTGTCCGCCGCCGTCTGCCTCATTCCGCGGACGTAACGGAACCCGATGCGCAAACACGGAACATCCTTGCCATCCTTAATTGTGTGCTCGATCGTGCAGTTCCAGTCGGAGTGGAGCGCGTTGATAGGCTTCACTCTCAAGCCATGGAGTTGCGCATCATGCAAGAGCACTGCCGGACTGTAGAAACCCATTGGCTGATTGTTCAGCAGAGCTGCCGTAAACGCAGCCAGATAGTGAGATTTCAAATACGCGCTGGAATACGCGATCAGAGCGAAACTCGCCGCGTGTGATTCTGGGAACCCGTAACGCGCGAAGGATGTAATCTGCGTGATGATCTCTTCCTGTGTTTCTGGCGCAAAGTTGTTCTGGGTCATTCCGCTTCGCAACTTCTCTTCAATTTTCTTCATACGTTCTTCGGAACGTTTGAACCCCATGGCCCTGCGCAGGTCTTCGGCTTCACCACCTGTGAAGTTCGCCGCCACCATCGCGATGCGCAGCAGTTGTTCCTGGAACAGCGGCACCCCCAGAGTTCGTTCCAAAATCGGTTCGAGCGAAGGGTGAGCATACGTGACCGGCTCTTTCCCCTGCCGCCGACGCATATAGGGGTGCATCATCTTTCCGACAATCGGGCCGGGCCGAATGATGGCCACCTGCACGACCAGATCGTAGAACTTGGCCGGAGCATTGCGCGGCAAGGAAGACATTTGCGCCCGGCTTTCCACTTGAAACATTCCCACAGTGTCCGCCCGGCGCAACGCTTCATACACCGGAGGATCGTCGGGAGGAAGTTGCGCCAAATCGATCGGTTTACCGTAGTGTCTTGGAATGAGTTCCAGGCAATCTTCAAGAACCGCCATCATGCCGAGGCCAAGCAAATCTATTTTGATGATGCCCATGTCGGCACAATCGTCCTTGTCCCATTGCACGACGACACGACCTGGCATCGTGGCAGGTTCGAGAGGAACAACCGAATCGAGCTGCCCCTGACACACGACCATCCCTCCGGAATGCTGGCCCAGATGGCGGGGCAAATCCTGAATGCGTTCGCATAGCTCCCAGTACTTTCTGACGCGAGGATGGTTCAGGTCGAAGCCTATTTGCTGAAAATGATTTTCGAAATTGTCGGAAGGACCGCGCCATTCGCCGCTGTTCACTACGCTTGCAAGCTGGTCCAGGGTGTCCTGATCGAAGCCAAGCGCCTTGCCAACTTCCCGGGCCGCCGAACGGTCGCGATACGTTATGACGTTTGCGGTCATCGCGGCGCCGAGCTGGCTGTACCGCTGATACACGTACTGGATTGCTTTCTCTCTCTGGTCCCCGCTTGGCAAGTCGAGATCGATGTCTGGCCACTCGCCGCGCTCTTCAGAGAGAAAACGCTCGAAGAGCAATTTCATGCCAACCGGATCGACGGCCGTAATTCCGAGGGAATAGCAAACGGCGCTGTTGGCCGCCGAGCCGCGTCCCTGTACCAGGATTTTCTGCTCACGGCAAAACCGAATGATGTCCCAAACGATGAGGAAGTAGCCGGCCAAATGTAGCTTTTCGATCAGCGCGAGCTCTCGTTCCACTTGCCGCTTGGCGCGTTCGAACAATTCATCATCTTCCTTTACTGCATAGCGGTTTTGAAATCCCTCCTCCGTCCGCTTTCGAAGAAACGAATCCATCGTTTCCCCCTCGGGAACCGGATACCGTGGAAATTCGTAGCCGAGATCGGCCAGCGTGTATTCAAGTCTTGCGGAGAGTTCGCTTGTGTTTTGAATCGCTTCCGGTAAATCCGAAAAGAGCTGTATCATCTCTTCCGTGGAACGCAGGTACCGTTCGTCGCTTCGTTCGAGAAGGCGGCCCGCTGTTTCGAGCTTCGTGTGGTTTCGAATGCAAGTGAAGACGTCCAGAATTTCGCGCTCCGCAGAAGTCGCGTAGCGAACGCCGTTCGTCGCAAGAAGCGGCAGCTGCAACGATTCAGCAAGCCGCACCGCTGCTTGATTGCGACGCTCCTCAACGGGATCGCAGTGCCGCTGCAGTTCGACATAGACATTCTTTTGGCCGAAGAGAGCAGTCAGCTTTTCAATATTCACTCGCGCTTCGTCATAGCCATGATTGGCTAGCGAAGCGGCCAGGACACCTTCCTCCCCACCCGTCAAACAGACCACTCCTTCTGCATGTTCTGCGATCTCCTCCAATGTAGCTGTGCCCGTTCCTTTTTCTTTTTCCCGCAATTTGTAGCGGGTCATGAGGCGGCAAAGATTCTGATACCCACTCCGGCTTTCCACGAGCAAGGTCAAACGCACTGGCCTTGATGAAACAGAATTCGGCATCCACGCAGGCAATCCGGCTCGGTTACCAAAACCTTCGACCGAAATTTCCGCGCCTACGTGAGCCTGGACACCCACTGACTTTGCCGCCATGTGGAATCGTGGAGCACCATACACACCGTCGCGATCAACCAAAGCAATGGCAGGCAATCCCAGTTCCTTCGCGCGGGAAATCAGGTCTTCCGGGCGCGAAGCCCCTTCCAGAAAACTAAATGCGGACGCGGAATGTAGCTCGACGTACTTCAATCGTAGATTCCTTCCACGAACCAGCGCTTCGCGCGCAGGTCTTTGTAGACGCGATAGAGCGCGGTCTCTTCTTCATCGTCCCGTCTGCCTTCCGGTTGAACCCTTGGCCGCAGCGTCCGCACCTCGATGTCCCATTCTTCGCGGGCCCATGCGGATTCGGCCCACCAGTCGCCATTCGTTCTCCACGGTCCGGCAAACGCGAGAATTTGTCTGTGAGCGCTTTCGCAACTCAGAACGGCTGGCTTTCCTTCTTGGAACTCAACATCTGCCGGCAGAGGTGGCCGGTAGATGCGCATAGCCGTAGTTGCTGGCCTTTCCCTGGACTGGCGTTTTTCACTCATTTCGGACAACACAAACCGTGTCTGCTGAAACGAGTTCGGATTGTGGGTATCCAGCAGCACCGGGGCACCAACACGGCTTTCGCCTACAGTTCCCTTAATTCGCGCAAGTGTGACTTCAAGATGCCCGGGGTCGGGCGACAACGGCACGAAGAGTCCCAGTTGCCGAGAACTCGCCTTCACGGGAATCGCCACCATGCGGACCGCTGTGACGGGTAACCCGGGAGGGTGCGCTTCCAGATCGAGACGCAAAAGTTTCAGGAGAAGTTTGCTGTCTCGCGCCGGCACTGGAAGCCGAATTGTCCTCACATGAGAGAGCGGTTTTTTGTTGCGAGAGTCATTCCGTTCGAGCGTGAGAGTCACTTTGATCTCGCCGATGGCGAGAATGTGCATTCGCAGCCGCGTGCACAACTGTTCGAGAAGCCGGTTCAGGACAAAGAGCAGCGGCTCCAGCAAATCCACCGGCGCGTCCAGGTGCATCTGCTCTTCGAAACTGGAAGGAAAGTCTTTGGCAATTAGGGAGGGCGCGTCCGTGCCTTGAGCCAAACGCCACCAACGAAGCCCTTCCTGTCCCAGCCGCTCGACAATCGCAATTTCGGGAAGAGCCGCAAATTCCGCGCAGGTGTGAATGCCCCAGCGATTGAGCGTCTCAACGAACTCGAGTGGAACGCGGAGAGCGTCGAGCGGAAGTCTTCCGATCTGAAGACCTTCCCCGCCCGCCGGAATGATCGTGACTCCAGCGAAACCTTGCGCCGCACAAACCGCAGCGGAAGGAGTCCCAGCGACAGCTATGTTTGCTTCAAATCCGAGTTCCGCGGCAACGCGTTTCAAGTCGTGCGCCATTTTCTCTGAAGAACCGAACAGTTTCTCGCAACCGGCAAGATCGAGCACTACCGTATCGGAAAAATCCTGCCCTTCTCGTTTTGGTCCGTCCTCGACGCGCGGCGAAATCGTCCATGCGCAATCCGAAAGAGCGGCATACGCCGTGGCTTCCTGCGAAGAGGAACGCCAGCGCCAAGCAATACCCTGGAACGCTTCGGCCTGAACTTTCGTCATTCCAGCTGTGACACCCAGGCTTCTCGCCTCGCGGTTTACCGCAAAAACTTTCGTCAGCGGAGCAGCGCCCGCGAGAATCGCAACGGGTTTGCCTCGAAGTTCCGGCTCAAGACGAACGACCGCCTGCACTGGAAAATCTGGGACGAACAGAGATGCGAAAGCCAACGGTGTCCCCTGAACTTGGTAGAGGAAAGGGAAGCAATCCGGTGTTTTTATCGGTTTATGGCGTACGCGTCTGCCAGCGAGCGAAATCGGCGGGTTGCGACAGTACTCGCGAACGTGTCACTTCTCCCTGTACTTCAAAACCTTCGAACGTCGAAGCCGCTGTTGGAACACTTGCCGCAGCTCGGCTCCAATGGTCCGCGCTTCGCTGGCACCGGAGCACCAACGAGGCACAGCTCTTTGCACAAGACTCTTCGCTCAACAGAACTAGAATCGTCGGCGTGTTTTCTATCGCACGCCGAAAACGAAACCACGTGCTCAAATCGATGCGGCCCGCGTCCACGCAGGAAATCTCCCCCAGGTCGAACACGACGACACCCCATCCCCCACCATGCAACAGCAGGTCCGTTGACTTCAGCGCTTGTTCGAGGCGCTTCCAGGGCTTTGTGCGCCGGCGTTCGTAACGCAGTTCACGGGCGGGATACGTTTCGATCTTCATTGGCAAAGAACGTGAAGGCCGGATGCCTCGCCGCGGAGGTTCTCTGTCTCTCTCTACCTGTTCTCCCGCGCAGCGAGCGACCACGTGGATTTGCGCTGATTCCGTAACCACTGTTTGTTTTCCGACTACACGGGGAATGGCTTTCTCTACCCCGCGCATCAACTCACGAGGATGCCGCCAGCCATGTATTTGCACGGGCTTCTTGCTTGCGGAACCGAGACCCCCAGTTTTTGTTCCTTTCTTCTCTGGCGGAGCGAAGTGGGCGGATGTCTTCAGATCCGGCCCATCTCCCGATTCTCCGCACCGAATCCAGAGCAATCGCGGAAGTTCCACTCCCGCCGCTGCGAGGGACAGTGGGTCCAGAGAATCGGAAACATCAACGAACGCACACGCCTCCTGGCGTTCCGTTGCCTGCGCGAGCAACGAGAACGCAAGGCTCGTCCGCCCTGACGAGGCAGCGCCGCACAATTCCACCAAAGATCCGCGCGGAAAGCCACCACCGAGCGCGGCATCGAGTTCCGCGACTCCGCTCGGCTGCAGTTCGACGGCGGAACGCCTCTGGAATCCTTCGAGACCGCGTCCAACGAAGGCTTCATATCTTCCTTGCTTCCAAGAGAGGGCAATCATAGGTTTCTGTATTCGTTTTTTCTTCGCCTTCCCTGATTCTCCCGCGTGGCCGGAAAGTTGTCAAGCGATCAGAGTGAGGGAAGTGAGGGGCGGAAGGGGGGAAGGGATTGGGTCACTTTTGCAAAACAAGTTGCGACGCCCGGATATTCGGCCACCTTTGCTTCCACGAAGATTGTCGTTGCCAAGCCAGGCGACATCGCCTACGAACTCGGCACGTTTCGCGTGACGGTCGATGATGAGTCAGGAAAGCCTATCGAGCACTCGGGGAAACATCTTGTGACATCGCAGGCGCGGCGGACATTGGAAAGTGACCGCCGAGAGCATTCGTCGCGACTCACCGCATGTTCAGCGATGATATCGATTGACGGCCTGGAAAGCACAGTAAAACGCCACAGGAAAATGGGCATCGCCGGATCCCATCTCCGGCTCTGGTTCCTTTCGCCGCTCGGTTGCCCTATGCAAGCGCACGGCAACTCAAGAACCAAGGATCACCAATCAGGGATGATGCATTTCGTGTTCGTAGTGAGTTTTCCATGGGCCTTGCGCTGTGACGATACATATGGTGTCGACATCGGCTCCCATGGTGTGCTGAACGTTCGCTGGCACATACAAGAAACTCCCCGCGGGGTAAGTCTTCGCTCCCGCCTTATCGAGTTCCGGTCCAACCGCGACTTTGAGTGCTCCGGAAACTACGGCAACTCGGGCATCTTGATTGTGAAAGTGGTGCTCCCAATGACCTGCAGGAAGGAAGAAAGCATACGTGAACGCTTTACCCGGTGCATCTTTGTCGCCTTCTAGGACCGCCCATTTGGTGCCCTCCGAGTCCGTCCTTTGCCAAACGATGCTTTGAGGGTTCCACGTCTGAACCGATGGAGATTGTCCAAACGCCAGCGAACTGGTCAAAATAAGAATCATCGCAATAGAAATCTTCAAGTTTCCTCGGGTCGATGACTGTGTCGTTGTGTCCGGCGACAGCACAATCCTAGAAGGACCACGGGTTGGTTCTATCCGTTTTCGCTTGCCAAATTCCGAACACACACGCCGGACATCTGGGTATGCACGAATGCGAGGAGCCCGCAACGTTGTTGGAGGGTTGTCTCAGGCTCTTCTACGCTTGACAACCATAAGGAGAAGCGTATGCTCCACTTGGATGCCAGTAGGAAGAGAGAACTCTTATGCCAGATAAATCAAGCGATGTCGTTCAGGGGACTTTGGACATGCTTGTTCTGAAGACACTCGCGCTGGAACCGATGCATGGATACGGGATATCTGTCCGCATCGAGCAGATGAGCAAGGGCGTTTTTCGTCCCAATGCAGGGTCGTTATTTCTCGCAATTCAGCGGCTACAACGCGACGGACTCATCGATGGTGAATGGAAGGCAACCGAGAACAACCGCCGCGCGAAGTATTACGTTCTGACTAAGAAGGGACGACAGAGACTCAGTAGCGAAACGCGAGAGTGGGGCCGGCAGGCGGCAGCCATCGCCAGGATTCTCGAGGCCTCGTAGGGGTGATCTTATGTCATTGTTGCGAAGTCTTGGAAGCGGGCTGCGGTCCCTTTTTCGAAAGGAGCAGGTAGACCGGGAGTTAGATGAAGAACTGGGCGAATACCTCGAAATGGCTGCCTACGAAAAGATGAAGCAGGGCATGAGCCGCGAGGATGCGCTTCGGGCAGTGCGGTTGGAGGGCGGGAGTCTCGATGGCACGAAAGAAATCGTCCGCTCTGGTGGCTGGGAGTCGGTAGTGGACACGTTGTGGCGGGATCTGCTCTTTGCCGCCCGCATGCTGCGCAAAAACCCCGGTTTCACGCTCGTCGCGATGCTCACCCTCGCCCTTGGCATCGGTGGAAACACCGCGGTCTTCAGCGTCATGAACACCGTTCTGCTTCGTTACCTTCCTCTGCCCAACCCTCAGCAACTCGTATTCTTGCGCCTTCCCAATGCGCAGCCCGACGGCGTGAGCAGCACCGGTGACGGCGACAGGTCTTTCTCCTACCCGGTGTTTGAAGCGCTTCGCAAAGAGCACGCCGTTTTTTCTGACTTGATGGCCTATGTGCCTTTAGCCGTCGACAAAGTGGCCGTGCGCATCGGCGAGGATCCCGAAGAAGCGGAAGGCGACATGGTCAGCGGCAACTTCTTTTCCGGGCTCGGCGTTTCCTTTACGCGCGGCCGCGGGTTCGCGCTCGAAGACGAGACCGCGCATGCCAGCGTCGTCGTTCTCAGCTATTCCTACTGGACCACGCGCTTCGGCCGCAGTCCCTCCGCCGTCGGCCAAACGATCTACGTAAAAGGCGTTCCATTCACCGTGATCGGCGTGACCGCTCAGGGCTTCTATGGCGTCGAGCCTGCCTCTTCCACCGATTTCTGGATTCCGCTTCAGAATCGCCCCGAGCTCAATGCATGGGACGAGGCGCCCTCCCTGAACACTCTCTATGGCACTCCGAAGTGGTGGTGCATTCAGCTGATCGGCCGTCTCGTTCCAGGTGTCACGGACTCTCAGGCACTGGCGAAGTTAGATCCTGTCTTTCAAAGCGCCGCGCTTATCGGCCTGGGCGCTCCCGATCCAAAGGCGACGAGAAACATTTTGGCCTTCAGTTCCACGCAGGGAATTCAAGGTCTGCGCGACGACTATCAAAAGCCCATCCAGATTCTCTTGGCCATGGTCGGACTCGTTCTTGCAATTGCTTGTGCCAACGTGTCGATGCTCCTCGTCGCCCGCAATTCCACTCGCGCCCGCGAATTTTCGGTGCGCATGGCTCTTGGCGCTGGCCGCGGCCGTCTTTTGCGGCAGACGCTAACGGAGAGCTTCCTCCTAGTCGCCGGTGGGGCGGCCTTCGGTTGGATGTTTGCGATTTCCGGCAGTCAGGCACTCGCCGCCTGGTCCGGCATGGAAATTCCGTTCGTGCTTGATTCGCGCGTTTTGCTCTTCACTTTGGCAATTTCGATCAGCTGCGCCATTGTCTTCGGGCTGGCCCCGCTTCGTAGGGCTGTCAGCGTCCCCGTCGGCGTTGCACTCAAGACCTCCAACGCCACCGCCTATCGCGACCAGAGGAGCTCTTGGTCAGGAAAAGTTGTCGTGGCCTCGCAGATGGCCTTATGCCTCATCTTGCTGGTTGGAGCCGGACTGCTCGTGCGTTCTCTACGCAACTATCAGACCTTGCCTTTGGGCCTTCGCGTGGATGGGCTTCTCGTGTTCGGCACGGATCCCTTCTCAGTGCACAGCGACGAGGAAAAGGAGCATTTTTATCAAAATCTGCTTGCCCGCTTGCGTGAAACTCCCGGCGTTGAGTCCGCTACGCTCGTCTCGCACCGCCTAGGTTCCGGCTGGGGCTGGAATAGCGTTTGGACCATCGACGGCGTGGAGCCCCAAGGGCCTTTGTCTGAAGTCGGCATGAGCGCGAACCATGTCGGCCCCGACTTCTGCCACACTCTCGGCATCCCCATTCTCCGCGGCCGCGACGTTACGGACGCCGACACGCGGTCCGCACCCAAAGTGGTTCTCGTCAACGAAACCTTCTCAAATCGCTTTTTCCCCAAGGGAGATGCGCTGGGCCATTCGATCGGAAAAAGCAAACCAGAAAACAGGTTCACCATCGTCGGCGTCATCGGCGACAGCAAGTATAAGCGTGTCGACGAAAAATCGAAGCCCACTCTCTACTTCCCATTCGCGCAACACACTTCGATCGACAACATGCAAGTCGAGTTGCGCACCCACGGCAATCCCGAAGCTCTCATCCCCAGCGTCCATGCCGTTCTCCACGGCCTCGATCCCAACCTTCCCATACAGAAGCCCATGACCCAGCGCGCCCAATTCGACGAGTCTTACTCGCAGGCCCGCCTCTTTGCCCGCCTCTCGATCTTTTTCGCTGTCATCGCTGTTTTGCTTGTTGCTACTGGCCTCTACGGCACGCTCGCCTATCGCGTCGACCGCCGCACTTCGGAAATCGGCGTCCGCGTGGCGCTC
>Ga0126380_10000410_pt1 | contig 14028 bp, 12 predicted proteins | sample PanSoiMetPlot_26_FD_92544 | JGI IMG/M metagenome (GOLD analysis project Ga0126380, IMG submission 92544) | Tropical forest soil microbial communities from Panama - MetaG Plot_26 | ecosystem: Environmental > Terrestrial > Soil > Tropical forest > Bulk soil | place: Panama | collected 2016-02-17
CTCTGGAGTGCCGCGATCAGCGACACGAGTCCGCGGATCGGATTCTCCGCCCGCTGAGGGTAGGCGACATGGCCTTGTTTCCCGCTCACGATCAGATGGCCATTGAGTGAGCCGCGCCGGCCAATCTTGATCGTGTCGCCCAGGGCTTGCTGATTGCTCGGCTCGCCGAGAATGCAGTGATCGAATTTTTCGCCCCTCTCATCCGTCCATTTCAGCAGTTTGGGCGTGCCGTTAACCGCGATGCCTTCCTCGTCACCGGTGATCAGGAACGAAATCGATCCTTTGGGTCTTCCGCCGGTTGCCGCCAGATGACCGAGAACAGCCGCTATGGCACACGCAATGCCACCTTTCATGTCGACCGCGCCGCGCCCGTACATTTCACCGCCTGCGACTTCGCCGGAAAACGGCGGAAGCTTCCAAGCGTTTTCGTCGCCCGGCGGCACTACGTCGGTATGGCCGGCGAACAACAGATTAGGTGCGGCGTCACCGATGCGGGCGTAAAGATTTTCGACCTCGTCGGTGCCAGGTTCGCGAAACGTCATGCGGTGGACGGTGAAGCCCGCTTGTCTGAGCACGCCTTCGAGAAACGCCAGCGCCCCGCCTTCCGCCGGCGTGACTGACCGGCAGCGCAGCAAATCGCGGGCAATGAGAACTGGATCGGCGGACATCAATCATTCCTGCACGCAGGAGGCTCATCTCTGGTCGTTCGTCCCCGTGAACGCTGGGACCCAGAGCGACAACATACTGGTGCAGCATTCCTGACCCTGGATTCCCGCTTACGCGGGAACGAACGGAGAGGCATGTATGCGAACGCCATTCTCAGTCCCTCAGCAGTTCGTTTATGCTTGTCTTTGAACGCGTGCGCTCGTCGACGCGCTTGACGATGACGGCACAATACAATCCAGGACCACCGGTCTTGCCCGGCAGCATGCCAGGCACGACAACGGAATAGGGCGCCACCTCGCCTTGCGTAATCGCGCCTGTGTCGCGGTCGACGATGCGTGTCGATGCGCCGAGATAGACGCCCATCGACAGCACCGCGCCGCTGCGCACGATCACGCCTTCCGCCACCTCGGAGCGCGCGCCGATGAAGCAATTGTCCTCGATGATCACTGGACCTGCCTGCAACGGCTCAAGCACGCCACCGATGCCGGCCCCGCCGGAAATGTGGCAGTTCTTTCCGATCTGCGCACAGCTGCCAACAGTTGCCCAGGTGTCGATCATGGTGCCCGAATCGACGTAGGCACCCAGATTTACAAAAGACGGCATCAGCACCACGCCGGGAGCGATGAATGCGGAGCGTCGCACGACGCAGCCGGGCACGGCACGGAAGCCGGCTTTGCGAAATCGCGCCGCGCTCCAACCCTTCAGCTTGGAATCGACCTTGTCCCACCACACGGCCTTTCCTGGGCCGCCGGAGACCACGCTCATGTCGTTGAGGCGGAATGACAGCAGGACGGCTTTCTTGAGCCACTGATTGACGTGCCATTGACCGTCCGCCTGGCGCTCGGCGACGCGCGCCTTGCCGGCATCGAGCAAATCAAGGGCGGCGTTCACCGACTTGCGTACGGCGCCCCTGGTTTTTGGGCCGATTTTGTCGCGGCCTTCGAATGCTTCCTCGATGATGCTTGCAAGTTTGTCGGTGGGCATGCCGGTTCCCAGCTCTTTCGCTGCGGTTTGTCGGGGGCGGGGCAGGGGATGTCAAGTTGCGCTCAGCGACGCTAAGCTTGTGAGCAGGGAGAAATACACATGAATCGGCAATCCGCGGGGCTCGGTCTGCTCCTGCTGGCGCTCAGCGCAACCAAAGCGTCAGCTCATCACGTCATGGGCGGACGCATGCCGGCAACTTTCATGGACGGCTTTTTGTCGGGGCTGGGCCATCCGATCATCGGGATCGACCATCTCGCAGCGGTCGTGGCAGTGGGCTGCCTTGCCGCCACGCACAAGGCCGCACCGACCCTTGTGATTGGCTTTATCGCGGCCATGATGGCGGGCGTGGCGTTGCATCTGCATGGAGCCAGCCTGCCGGCCGCGGAGCTTCTGGTGGCGATCACCGTAGTAGCGCTCGGCGCGCTGCTGGTGAGACACCGGCAGATACCGACGGGCCCCCTGGTTACGCTTTTTGCTCTCGTCGGATTCGTGCACGGTTATGCACTCGGGGAGTCGATATACGGTGCCGAGCCAACCCCGATTTTCGCTTATCTGACCGGCCTTGCGGTCGTTCAAAGCGCTATCGCCCTTGTGGTCGTGAAAATCGCCCGTGGGTTCGCCGGTGCATCGGCGACTCTTTCGCCGCTGCAGCTCGTGGGCGCCGGTATCGCCGGCGTGGGGTTGGCAGTGCTGGTCCAGCAAGTGGTTCCGACGGCCTGATCAACGCCGGGCAATCTGCTCGAGAAATCCGGTGAGATTGTCAGTCAGATGATCGACGTATGGCGCATCGCGTCCTTCCAGCTCCCAGTCTTCGCGAAACACCTCGCGCTGCCCTTCCGGCACAACAAGCACGGTCGTCATTCCTAAGGCGTGCGGTGTTTCAAGGTTGCGCGCGAGATCCTCGAACATTGCGGCTTTTGCCGGATCGACGCCGTGCCGCGCAAGGAAGCGTTCATAGACTTGCGGGAGCGGCTTGGGATCGAGATTCCCCGCGGCAATGTCAAATACGTCCTCGAAGTGACGATCAATTTCGAGTTTTTGCATGACTGCATCAGCGTGCTTGCGTGTGCCATTCGTAAGAATGAGCTTGCGGCCCGGAAGATTTTCCAATGCCGCGCCCAGTCCCGGGTTGGGTTCCAACGGCGAATGATCGATTTGGTGCACAAACTCGAGATAATCGTCGGGCTCCAAACCATGCACGGCCATCAGGCCGCGCATCGTCGTTCCATAGCGTTTGTAGTAGTCCTTCTGCAGGCGAACCGCCTCGTCCTTCGATACCTTGAGGAAGTCGGAAACATAAGCGCGTATGCGCTCATCGACCTGCTGCCACAAATTGAGGTGATGCGGATAGAGCGTGTTGTCGAGATCGAACACCCAGGTTTCGACGTGGCCGAAGCCGCGCTGCTCTGAACGCCTTGTTCCCACGAGGCTAGGGTTCCTTGAATCGCACCGTTGTTGACGGCTTGCCTGTCAGATCGATGACGGCAAACCCGGCAGAATTCAGACCGCGTGTTGCGCAATCCTTGTGATCGGCCAGCTCGAAGCGTCCATCGCGCGTACACAAGGGAAGGGTACCGCCCCAGGCCAGCGGTGCGTCGCCGCGCCGGATTGTGCGGCCGCTGGCGTCGATTGCCTCCGCGTAACTATAGAGTCGATGCGGGTCGTTGCGCAGATCTGGTCGCACGCATTGGCCGGCCTCGAGGCGATACCAGCCGCGGGTGACAATCGCTCCCATCTCAACGATGCCCAGCGAAGCCATCACCGCATACCGAGTATCGTTGCACCACGTGAAGCCGATGCCCTCCGGATTGCGTGCGGCCTCGATCAGCGTGTCGAAAAAATTTGATGCCGCTGCCGTATCCGGGGGAAGTTTGCGGTCGTTCAGAAATTTCGTGATGGCTGCCTGCGTCTTCGCCCCCTGCACGCCATCGATCGGATAGGCGTCGTATCCGGCGATCACCAGTAGCCGTTGAATGCCCGCAAGGCGCGACTGCACATCATCGTAATCGGATTCTTCGGCCAAATTGACCACCGGGCCTTTCGGCGACTCCGAGGGCTTGGCAGCGCTGAAATGCACCTGCTGGCTTGTCGGACAACCCCGTGCGTCGGGAATCTCAAAATCACCGTTGCGTATGCAGAAGTCGGCCTGTCCGTCTTGCGTCCGCGGCGCGGTGCCGTAAACCGACGGCGTTCGCGCATGCACGTAGACCATCTCGGCGTCGAATGGACCGTCCATCACCTGTCGGCATTGCCCGGGATCAAGGCGAAACCATCCTCGGGTGGCGACATTCGCACGCTTTTCCAGGCCGATCGCCGTTTCAACGCGGAAGCTTGTGCGGTTGCACACAGTAAGTTCCGCGCGCGCCTGCGAAACCGTCGGAGCGGCGATTAGCGCCACAATCATCGAGAGGAAACCGCGAATCATGAGGCCATGCTAATTGGCATCAGCAAAGCAGGGAATCGCCACCATCCCGCTCGCCCCGTGCACTCGCCGCCGCCAAGCCAAAGCGGCTTCGCTTTGGCGGGGCCGGAAGAGCGGATCCACGGACTTTTCCGGGCCCGGACTTGTCATCTGGATGCTTGCGCGGAAACGAACGGAGATAACTCAGCGGTGCATTAAGGTACCGACGCCGTGATCGGTCAGCAGTTCAAGCAGCACCGCGTGCGGCACCTTGCCGTCGAGGATCACGACGCCCTCGACGCCCTGATCGAGCGCGTAAATGCACGTCTCCACCTTCGGGATCATGCCGCCGGAGATGGCCCCGTCGGCAATGAGCTTGCGCGCGTCGGCGACTGACAGTTGTGCAATCAGGTTCTTCGATTTGTCGAGAACGCCGGGCACGTCGGTCAGCAGCAGTAACCGCTTGGCTTTCAGCGCCCCTGCAATGGCGCCGGCAAAAGTGTCGGCATTGACGTTGAAAGTGCCGCCATTGGCCGAGGTCGCCACAGGGGCCAGCACCGGAATCATTTCGCGTCCGATCACCTGATTGAGCATAGTGAGGTCGACTTTTTCGGGCTCACCGACGAAGCCAAGATCAACGACTTTCTCGATATTGGAATCAGGATCGACAACCGAGCGATTGACCTTGCGCGCCTGCACCATGTTTCCGTCCTTGCCGCAGAGCCCGATCGCCTTTCCGCCGGCCGCATTGATGTAGCCAACAATCTGCTTGTTGATCGAGCCCGCCAGGACCATCTCCACGACCTCGACGGTCTTGGCGTCCGTAATTCGCAAGCCCTCCGCAAATTCCGACTTGATGCCGAGCTTCTTGAGCATGGCCTCGATTTGCGGTCCGCCGCCATGAACCACCACCGGATTGATTGCAGTCTGCTCGAGCAGAACGATGTCGCGGGCAAAATCGCGCGCGGTCCGCTCCTGGCCCATGGCATGGCCGCCGTATTTCACGACGACGATCTCCTCGTCGTAGCGCTGCATATGCGGCAGCGCCTCGACCAGAATGCGGGCCTGTTCTTGCGGATCGATCTTGGGTGCTTTGCTCATTGCGGGGTTTCTAACCGATGTCGCGGCCGTCCGACAATGCGTCAGCGACCTCTTTCCGCCAACAGGCGCGCTATTGCCGCGCGCAATTCGGGAATACCGGCTGCATTACGCGAGGACGTCGGGATAACGGTGGGGAAGGCGGCTGGCCGCCTCGCGAGCGCTGCTTCGATTTCGGCAATGCGGGGACCGAGCTCAGAAGCTTTCACCTCATCGCATTTGGTCAAGATGATCTGATGACTGACCGCGGCCTGGCCGAGGACATCGAGGGCAGGCTCGTCAACCGATTTCAGGCCGTGGCGTGCATCCACGAGAACATAAACACGCACGAGGTTGCTTCGCCCGCGCAGAAAAGCCTCGATCAACTCTGTCCATGCCGCGATCTTGGATTTGGCCGCGGCGGCATACCCGTAGCCGGGCATGTCCACCATGTTAAGGCCTGCGCCATTGGTAAAGAAAATCAGCTCCTGCGTCCGACCGGGAGTACGCGAAATGCGCGCCAGATTTTTTCGGCCGGTGAGCGCGTTGATCAGACTTGATTTGCCGACATTGGAGCGTCCGGCGAACGCGATTTCAGTGCCCCGCATCGGCGGCAGCGAGGCAGGCGTGCCTGCCGCGGCGACAAAGTGCCACTGACCAGAGAAGAGGCTTCGGCCAGCTTCGATTTCGGCGCGTGTGAATTGGCTGGCAGTACTGCGCGTCTCTGTCTTGGACGTCATGCCCGGCACTCGGATCGGATTTCCGGCCCAGACACTAAAGACATGGATGGCCGGGACAAGCCCGGCCGTGAGCAGAAAGCTTCTGGTGACGCCGCTACTGCTGCGGCTTGTCTTTCACGAACATCGCCTTGATGTTGTCGAACAACTCAATTTTGGCGCCGTGCTTGCGCATGATGACGCTCTGCTGCAGCACGGAGAGCAAGTTGTTCCAGGCCCAATAGATCACCAGGCCGGCGGGGAAACTGGCGAGCATGAAGGTGAAGATCAGCGGCATCCAGTTGAAGATCATCGCCTGCGTCGGGTCGGGCGGCGCCGGATTGAGCTTCATCTGAAACCACATGGTGACGCCCATGATCAGCGGCCAAGCGCCGACATGCAGAAACGGCCCCAAGAGCGGCAGCACGGTCGGATCAACCGGAATAAGACCGAACAGGTTGAAGATGTTGGTCGGGTCCTGCGCCGAAAGATCCCGGATCCAGCCAAAGAAGGGCGCGTGGCGCATTTCGATGGTGACAAACAGCACCTTATAAAGAGAGAAGAATACCGGGATCTGAATTGCGATCGGCAGGCAGCCGGCGAGTGGATTGATCTTCTCTTTCCTGTAGAGCTCCATCAGCTCCTGCTGCTGCCTGGCCTTGTCGTCCGCGTAGCGGTCGCGGATTGCCATCATCTGCGGTTGCACCGCTTTCATCTTTGCCATCGACGCGTAGGATTTGTTGGCGAGCGGGAAGAAAGCGATCTTGATCAGGACGGTGATGATGAGGATGGCGAGGCCGAAGTTCCCCACCAGATGGTAGAGATAATCGATGGCGATGAACAATGGCTTGGTGATGAAGTAGAACCAGCCCCAGTCGATCAGAAGGTCGAAGCGGTTGAGCTTTAGCCGTTTGTCATAGTCATTGACGACCGCAACTTCCTTTGCGCCCGCAAAAAGCCGGCCATTGACCGAAGCGGTTGCGCCCGGCGCAACGGTCTGCGCTTCGAGCAAATAGTCGGTCTGATAGGTCGGCAGGTTGCCGATGGTGCCTGTAGAAAAGCGGGCTTTGAGGCGTGCGGACGTATCCGGCACCAGAACGGCGGCCCAGTATTTATCGGTGATACCAAGCCAGCCGTTGACGACATCGAAGTTGACGACCTTTTTTTCCGCTATGTTTTTGTATGTGTATTCCTGCAACCCGGACTCGCCGAGCACGCCAATCAGACCCTCATGCAGAATATAGTAGCCGAGCGTTTGCGGCGTGCCGTGACGCGAAATCAGTGCGTAAGGAAACAGCGAAACCGGGCTTGAGCTCTTATTGGTAACCTCGTCCTTGAGCGTGAACAGATACTTGTCGTCGACTGCAATGGTGCGCCGGAATTCAAGGCCTTCGCCGTTGTCATAGGTCAATATCACAGGTTGGCCGACGCCAAGTGCGCCTGAGCCGGACCGCTTCCAGACCGTTTCGGAGGTTGGCAGCTTTACAGTTGCGCCCGCGCCGCCGGTCCAGCCGAACTCGGCGTAGAACGGATCGGCGGTGCCGGACGGCGACAGCAAGACGATCGGCGGCGATTTCGGATCGACAGTTTCGCGAAACTTGACGAGGGCGAGGTCGTCGATGCGGCCTCCCTTGAGCGCGATCGAACCCTGCAAACTGCCCGTGGCGATCGGCACTCGCGGCGAACCTGACAGAGCAGCCGCGCGGTCAACCGGTGCGGTGTGCGCTGGCGCGCCCGGTTGGCCGGGAACCTGGGGCGTTCCGGCCGGTGAGGGTTGCTGCGAGGGCTGGCCGGGCGCGGGCACATTTTGCTTTTGCTGCTGCGTCTGCAGCTGCTCCTGCCGGGACTTCTCCTGTGGACCGGCGAAGAAATATTGCCAGCCAATCAGAACAAGCGCCGACAGCACAATCGCGAGGATGGTGTTCTTATTGTCGTTCATCGAGATTCCACGCCATTGCGCCTTGCATGCGCCCGTCGGAGCGCCTCTTCGAAATCCTTTGTCATTCGGTCAAACGGCATATCGAGCGCCGCACGCCTTCCGACAAGTACATAGTCATGTCCGGCGCGAGGCCGGCTTGCGGCCGAGAGCCGCACCACTTCCCGCAAGCGACGGCGCACCCGGTTACGCTCGACGGCGTTTCCCAACTTCTTCGACGCGGTAAAGCCAAACCGGGCCGGTCCCGCGTCGCGGCGTTTGCGTGCCTGCAACACAAATGCGGCGGCCGGTACCTTGATCCCGGACGCCGCGGCCAGAAATTCCGCCCGTTGCCTCAACCGCTCCATGCAAGCAGTTCGTGCGGCGGCTTGCTCCCTCAGGCAGACAGCCGCTTGCGGCCGCGCCCGCGACGTGCCGAGAGGATTTTTTGCCCGCCCTTGGTTGACATGCGCGCGCGGAAACCGTGACGGCGCTTGCGCACGAGCTTGCTCGGTTGATAGGTCCGCTTCACGTTTCAAGTCTCCGCCGCTCGCGCTGTGAGGAAGGAGGACCCGGTCCTCCAAACGTCTTCAAACCCCGTTCATTCGGGTCCGCGCACGATTTCGCGCGGCTTATACGGGAGGGACTTGGACGCGTCAATGCGACTGCTGTGCATCGGCTGCGACCTCAAAAACCCTCACAAGGCAGTGAGATTGGCCCGACCCGGTCGGGGGCTCGTGTATAAGGCGGTAATGTCCACAGACTTGCATGCCGATAGCCAGTCAACAGGGTTCGTCCGCCGGCTGCTGCTGCCTTTGGCGGTGTTCGTCATCTTCGCCGGAGCGGCCTACTTCATGCTCGGAGAGGGCGGCATCTCGCTTGAGTCACTGGTCCGTAACCGCGCGAGTATCGACGCTTTTGTTGCCGAACATCGATTGCTGGCGGTGATTGCGTATATCGGCATTTATACTGTCGCGGTCGCGCTGTCCGTCCCTGGAGCAGCTTTTCTGACGATGGCCGGCGGCTTTCTCTTCGGCGAGGCCGTTGGTGCCTCTGCCGCGGTTGTCGGCGCAACAATTGGAGCTGCGATCATCTTCCTCATAGCGCGCACTGCGCTCGGGCAACCTCTGCTACAGCGGGCAGGGCCTCGTGCCAGTCAGCTCGCCGAAGGTTTTCGTGAACACGCCTTCAGTTATCTCCTGTTCTTGCGCCTGGTGCCCGTGTTTCCATTTTTCTTGGTCAATCTGGTTCCTGCATTTGCGGGAGTACGGCTTGGCCCATTCGTGGCGGCCACCGCGCTTGGTATTATTCCGGCAGCGCTCGTCTACGCGTTGGCAGGGACTGGATTGGACAGCGTGATTACGGCGCAGAAAAATTTGTATGATCAATGCATCGTCGCCAAAGGGATTGATTGCCGCATGGTCTTCGAGCCGGCAGAGGTGCTGACCCCGCGGCTGGTAGCCGCGCTTGTTGCGCTTGGTCTGCTCGCGCTAATGCCGGTAGTGGTGAAATATTGGCGCGGGCGATCGCGCACCGTTACTTGATGTTGTTGACCGGGGGCTTGCAAATGACGGAGAAACTGAGGCCCGACATTTGCGTGCTCGGCGGCGGGCCGGGCGGGTTGTCGGTGGCCGCAGCGGCCGCCGCTTTCGGCGTGCCGACTGTCCTGATAGAGCGCGGCAAAATGGGCGGTGATTGCCTTAACACCGGCTGCGTTCCTTCCAAGTCTCTTCTGGCGGCGGCAAGGCGCGCCGAATTAATGCGCAATGCCGGCGTGTTTGGGCTGAATGTTCAAGGCGTCGGAGTCGATTTCGCGAAGGTGCACGATCATGTGCATTCGGTGATCGCAGCATTGGCACCGACGGATTCGCCGGAGCGTTTTGCCGGTCTGGGCGTTCGTGTCATCCGCCAGCATGGGAGATTCAAGGACCGCAATACCGTCATGGCGGGCGACGCCGAAATTCGCGCGCGGCGTTTCGTGATTGCGACCGGCTCGGCGCCGGCTGTACCGCCGATCCCTGGTCTCGATGGCGGGTCTTTTCTCACAAATGAAAATGTTTTCGATCTCAAAGAGAGGCCCGAGCATCTCATCATTATCGGCGCAGGTCCGGTCGGGCTCGAATTGGCGCAGGCCTTCCGCCGGCTCGGAAGCTCGGTGACCGTACTCGAGGCTGTACGGCCCCTTGCGAATGACGACCCGGAATGCGTGGCCGTCCTGCTCGATCGCCTTGAACGCGAGGGAATTGTCATTCGCAGCGGCGTCAGAGTTACCGGCATTGCGCGCGCCGGCGGCGTCGTAACGACTACGATCGAAACATCTGGCGCCGAGCAAACCATCACGGGCAGCCATCTGCTGGTTGCGGTCGGCCGCAGCCCGCAAATCAATGAACTTGGCCTTGAGGCCGCGGGAATTCGGCACGACCACCGCGGGATCATCGTCAACACCAGGCTGAAGACGAGCAATTGGCGGGTCTACGCGATCGGAGATTGCGCTGCGGGCTATCCGGCGCTCACGCACGCGGCCAATTATCACGCAGGTCTTGTCATTCGAAATGCGTTGTTTCGCTTGCCGGTGCGCGCGGACAACAGTGCCATTCCGTGGGTCACCTACACCGACCCTGAACTTGCGCAGGCCGGCTTGACCGAGGCGCAGGCGCGAGCGCGTCGAATGAAGTTTCGTATCGCGCGCTGGCCGTATCACGACAATGACCGCGCGCAAATCGAGCGAGATTCGCACGGTCACATTAAAGTCATCACCACGAGTAAAGGTAAGATAGTAGGTGCGGCGATAGTTGGAGCGCAGGCAGGTGAACTGATCGCGATCTGGGCGTTTGCAATCGCGCAGGGGCTCAACATCCGAGCGTTAACTAATGTTGTGCTTCCTTATCCCACATTATCGGAACTCGGAAAGCGGGCGGCGATCGATTTTTTCACCCCAAGTTTGACCAAGCCTTGGGTGCGGCGCATCATTAGCTGGATGCGAATCTTCGGCTGAGGCGATTTTTGTCGAAAATCGGAACAGACCCAACTGATGTGCAGGGGCGGCCGGCGCGAACATGGCGCGTCGGCCTCTCCGGCAAGTTGCTATTGCTCACCATCCTGTTCGTGATGGTGGCGGAAATTTTGATTTATGTACCTTCGGTCGCGAACTTCCGTTTGAACTGGCTGAACGATCGGCTGGCTGCCGCACACACGGCGGCACTTGTGCTCGAGGCCGCGCCAAGTGGAATGGTGCCAAAAAGCCTGGCGAACGAAATTCTCACCAGCATCGGCGCGCGCGCGGTGGTGATGAAGATGGGCAATCAGCGTCGATTGCTCGCTGCCTCCGATATGCCCTCCACGATCGCGCAAGACATCGACATGCGGAATTGGTCGTGGTGGAGCGCGATTATCGACGCATTCGATGCGCTGCTCACTTGCAAGCCTGATGACGTCATGCGCGTGGTTGGCGCGGCGCCTATGGGCGGCGACTTTCTTGAGGTCATTCTCAACGAAGCGCCTCTCTGCAAGGCGATGTGGACGTTCTCGGTGAACATCCTGATGCTGTCTCTGGCTATCTCGTGCATCACCGCAATGCTGGTGTTCTTCGCGCTGCATTATCTCCTGGTGCGGCCCATGTGGCGTATCACCGGCAACATGGTCGCCTTTCGGGCGGACCCGGAAAACCCGTCGCGCATCATCGCCGAAAGCGGTCGGCAGGATGAGATTGGCACGGCGGAACAGGAGCTCGGCGCCATGCAGCGCGAGCTCGCGTCAATGCTCCATCAGCAGAGCCGGCTCGCGGCGCTTGGCCTCGCGGTGTCGAAAATCAATCATGACCTGCGCAACCTGTTGGCTTCTGCGCAACTGTTCTCCGATCAGCTTTCGACTTCGCCGGACCCCAAAGTGCAGCGGTTCGCTCCCAAACTGATGCGAGCCCTCGAACGTGCAATCGCGTTCTGCCAGTCAACGCTGTCGTACGGCGGGGCGCAGGAGCCGCCGCCGGAGCGCAAAACTATCGAGCTCGAACCGTTGATCGAGGAGGTCTACGAAGCGCTAGGCCTTGGTCTTGACGTCCCGATCCGTTGGATCGTTGCAGTAGAGCGCGGCCTCACGGTCGAAGCCGATCACGATCAGTTGTTCCGCGTCCTCGTCAACGTTTCGCGCAATGCTGTGCAGGCGCTTGAGGCCCGCGGTGCACGCGATCCCGCCCGCGATCAAATCCGCATTACCGGGCGGCGAGAGGGCAGCGTCGTGGTGATCGAGGTGTCAGATACCGGGCCGGGCGTAGCTGAAAAGGCTCGCGCGCACCTGTTCCAGGCATTTCAGGGCGCGCGCGCCGGGGGAACGGGACTCGGTCTCGCCATCGCCGCGGAATTGGTTCGTGCGCACGGTGGCGAAATCCGTCTGGTGTCGGGGACTATTGGCGCTACCTTCAGCATCTCCATCCCGGACCGGGCCGTTGATCTGAACACACGACGTGGTGAACGCGCCAGCGCCTGAAGAAGACGGGAAGAGCCCACAACCTGCGGTGTTCTTCCCCAGGGGGACGTTCACAGGTTTTACGAAAAAAATATGCGTATTGTGCCGCCGGTCAATGTGCTCGCGGTTGCCACCGCGGTGCCACCGAACAAGCTCGAGCAAAGAGCGGTTGCGGATGCTGCGCGCCACGTCTATGCGCGTACACTCGCGCGTTATCCGAAACTGGCCGACGTATTCGTCAATGTCGGCATCGAGCGCCGCTATTCGGTGCGATCGTTGGACTGGTTAAGCGCGCCGCACGATCTGGCAGAGCGCACCAAGGTCTATCTTGAGGGCGCAAACGAATTGTTTGTGCAGACGGCGCGCGCAGCCCTCGAACGTGCGGGAGTGTCCGCGCGCGACGTCGATGTTGTCGTGACGGTATCGTCCACAGGTATCGCGACTCCGAGCATTGAAGCGCGGGTGGCGCCGGAAATGGGATTTCGGCCAACGGTCATGCGCGTCCCCGTCTTTGGACGGGGCTGTGCAGGCGGCGTCTCGGGTCTGGCGCTCGGCGCGAGGCTCGCGCGTGCTGAGCCGGGCGAGATCGTCCTCGTGGTGGTGATCGAGCTGTGCACGTTGGCTTGCCGCATCGACCGCGGCTCAAAGGCCGACGTGATCTCCTCGGCGTTGTTCGGCGACGGCGCCGCCGCGGTAGTCCTGCGCGCCGGGCAATCCGACGCGAAGGTGCGCATCGGTGCGGCTGCGGAACACACCTGGCCGCGCACGCTCGACATCATGGGCTGGATGATCGACCCTGTCGGCTTCCGAGTCCTGCTCTCGCGCTCGCTGCCACGCTTCGTCGAGCAGAAGCTGGCTGCGCCGGTGCGCCGATTCATAAAGGCTGCACAACTGCAGGCGCCCCAGCTCATCTGTCATCCCGGCGGCGCGAAGGTGCTTGACGCGATCGAAGTCGCACTCGAGCTGCAGAAAGGAACGCTACGCGCCGAGCGCGAAATCTTGCGCGGCTACGGCAACATGTCAGCGCCAACAGTCCTGTTTGTGCTTGAGCGGATGCTTGAGCGTGGCTTGCGCAGTTCGGCGATGCTCTCAGCACTCGGGCCGGGGTTCACCGCAAACTTGCTCGCGCTCGAGGTTGTGCATGCGTGAGGGCGCCTGGCTGCTCGCGTTCGTGCTGGCGCAAAGGCTCGTCGAGCTTTGTTTCGCACATCTCAATACCAGCAGGTTGCGCGCAGAGGGCGGGATCGAATTCGGCGCAACGCACTACCCGCTTATGGTCGCGCTGCATGCTTCGTGGCTGCCCGGCTTGTGGATGCCTGGCAATGATCCCCATCGATGCGTTCTGGCTTGTGATATTCGCGCTTCTTCAGGTTGGACGTGTGTGGGTGATCGCAAGCCTCGGCCGGCGGTGGACCACACGCGTAATCGTGCTGCGCGGGGCGCCACGGGTTACGCGCGGCCCCTATCGTTGGTTCAGGCATCCCAACTACCTGATCGTCGCGTTGGAGATTGCCGTAGTTCCGTTGGCGCTCGGATTGCCGGTGTTTGCGCTGGTCTTCTCGATCGCAAATGCGGCGCTGCTTGCTTACCGCATTCGCATCGAAAACGAGGCGCTGGCCTGGGCCGCGCAAAGGCCCGACGCACCACTGGCGTCGGCAACACTTGCCAATAGGTAACCAAGACGATAGCTATGCCGCTGTGCCGCGGTCCGGTTTCCGGCAGCGGAATCAAGCGCCCGTAGCTCAGCTGGATAGAGCACCAGACTACGAATCTGGGGGTCAGGAGTTCGAATCTCTTCGGGCGCGCCA
>Ga0126380_10000411_pt1 | contig 14016 bp, 13 predicted proteins | sample PanSoiMetPlot_26_FD_92544 | JGI IMG/M metagenome (GOLD analysis project Ga0126380, IMG submission 92544) | Tropical forest soil microbial communities from Panama - MetaG Plot_26 | ecosystem: Environmental > Terrestrial > Soil > Tropical forest > Bulk soil | place: Panama | collected 2016-02-17
AATGATAATCCAAACAACACAGGCGCAGAAAAGCAGATAGGCGATGTTGCGAATCGCGATGATTGAGAGTGGCCAATTCGGATGGCCATTGAAATCCCACAAGCCTAACAGCCACGGATTGCCGCAAAGATAGGCGTACAGAAAATAAATGTAGGCGCCGACCAAAACGATTGCGGGAACGGAAAACCAGCGCGGAAGAAAAAACCAGAACGGCAGCGACCAGGCAAAATATTGAAACGAGAAGCCATCACTGAACGCGAGGATGAGGATGTAGATCATCGCGATGGTTGCGCAGAGTTTGAAAGCGCCGCGCTGATTGCGACGCAACCAGGTGATCAAGAGAGCGAGGGCGAGCGCGATCAGCCAGCTATTCTCCAGGAAAAACAAAACCGGCGTGCGAAATACGGCCGGCCAACTTTGCGGCGCTGCGATAATTGAAAAAAAGAGCACGCGCGGTCCCCAAGCCGGAACTCCGGCGGTGGTATGCAGGATTTGCGCGCGATAACCAAAAACGTTTTTCCAAATGATCGCCGGATCGAGAATCAACGCCGGCAGGTAAGAAAGGAGCGCGACGCCGGCCGCGATCGCCAAGAACCGAAACCGACTCCGCCATTCCGGGATGAACAAAGCGAATGCGGGGATCGCGAGAACGATTGGAAGCTTGATCCACAAACTCGCGCCGAGCGCGATTGCCGCGGCGACCAAATTGTTTTTCGACAACAACCAAATGCAAAGCGCGAGAAAGAACGCGACCGCGGAATCGGTGTTGCCGTGATAGGCAGAAAAAATGATCGACAACGGGTTCAACCAGTAAGCGGCCGCGACCACAAAGCGCCACCGGCATTCGCCGAACAAACGGAGGAGCAGAAACGTTGTCCCAAGATCGAGCAACGCGAACGGCGCTCGCAGCAAAATACGGAATGGAATTCCGGTGGCATCGGCCGCGCGCAACACGAACGTTTCGACTTCGGTGATGAACGGCGGATGATTCGCGGAGGGATCGCCGTGATAGTACGCGATCAATCCGTAATCACGAACGTCCCGCGCGTGCCGTTCCCAGATGGCGACGTCCTGCGTGCCCTCGGTGAAAAAGGCGAGATAAAGGCGCAAGAGCGCGCCGAGCGCGATGACGATCCAAAACCAAATCCCGGAAGACACATACCAACTCCGCTCTGTTATCGTGAACGGAGAAGAGAATTCGGACGATGTTTCGGAAGGCGCAGCCACGGCCTGAAACGGTAAGAGTTGTCTGTCCGCCCGAGATGACAAGCCTATTTTCGACGGGCTACAGTTTTAGCGTTTGGCGTTGGTGTTTTTCGTAAACGCAGACTTCGCGAATACCCAAGATCGACATCTTCTCGACGAGACGATCGAAATTCTCGGCCAGCTGCGCGTGTGAATGCGCGTCCGATGCGGTCGTAAATGGAATTCCCTTTTCGATCGCGAGCTTGATGATTGCGTCGCTCGGATAGAGTTCATCCACTGGTTTGCGCCAGCCGGCGGTGGAAAGCTCGATCGCGAGATTGCGCGAGCGAATAAAATCCAACGTCTCGTTAATGATCGCTCGGACGTCGCCACATGGACGATGACCGTGAATCTTGATGAGATCGAGGTGCGACAAGCAATCCACCAGCCCGGTCGAGGCGATTTCGCGCACACGTCGAAAATAATCTTCGTAGATTTCGTCGATGCTGCGCCCGACAAATTGCCCCGCGCCGTCCGGCAGGCTGTCGAACATTTGTTCGGGATCATCGAGGTAATGGACCGAGCCGAGAACGAAATCGAGTTTGTTCCAATTTTTCTCGACCCAATTTCTCCCGGCGGCCGAGGTTTGCGGATCGTTGTCAAGCTCGATACCGGCGCAAACCTTCACATCCGGGTTCGCCGCGCGCAGTTTCTCGAGCTCGTCAAAATCAACACCCTCATGAAAACGATCGTGATCAGTGAAGGCAATGTCCTTCAGTTCGCGGGCGCGCGCGCTGTCGATCCACGGCTGCAGAAGTTTCTGCGAATACGGTTGCACCCGATGTCCTTGCGGGTGCATGTGGTAGTCAGAGAAGAGTCGATAGTTGATAGATGATTGTTGATTGAAAAAATCCGGCAATCAACTCTCAACCATCAACTATCTATCACGGCTCGGTCATGAATTTCTGCCGGATTTTGAGGTCGGGATATTTCGGGAAGAAAACCTCGGCGGTAAAAACTTTTCCCGGCGCGAGATCGCGCGTGGCGATGGTCTCCTTATATTCGACCTGCTCGTCTGGATTGATCAGCACGCTCGCCGGTTTCTCCTTCGCCGCGTGGTTCTCCGACCATTTCGTCAAAACGACGTCGCCGGCATTGCGCAATTGAATCTCGATTCGTTGGTCGGTTGGGAAATCAAGCTGGATCACGTGAGTGGCCTTGTTCGTAACGGTCAACCTCACCTCCATCTGCCGAATTTCGGACAATCGCAGCGGCTGGGGCGAGATTTGAAGTTCGAGGACCAAACCGCGCAATCTCTTATCGTTGGTTTTCGGGAGGACGTCCGATGACGAAAAGGGATGAAAGACGCGGCCGAAGAACCCCCGCTTTTTCATCGTGGTCGTGCTCTTCCCTGTTGTGGCCGGGCTTGAGGAAGGGACCGCCGCGGCGGACGGTGGACTTTGCTCGGGGACAGGCGGCGAGGGTTCCTGCGCCAACAGGCTGGCGGTGGTGAGAAACGAGAAAATGATGGCAGAACGAATCATCGGCAGGTTACAACACGAAGGCTAATCAATCGGTCATGAAATCCATTCTCGCGAGTCTGATTGTGGCATTTTTGGCCGTTTCCGCCACCGGGAAAGATCGGCATTGTATCTTCCGCGCCCACGCCGAGGCCAACCCGAACGACGGCGCGACGTTTTCGAGTTCGGTGAAAGCCACGGTTTCGGGCAAGCAGGTCGCAATCGAGCGCATGCCCCGCTTATCGGAGCGCGACGTGGTCGCGTTTTATCCCTATGGCGCCGGCAATGAAGATTACGCCGCGCTTTTTCAGTTAGACGACCATGGCAAGATCGCGCTCGACGCGTTGAGCATCGAACGGCGCGGCGGTTTACTCTTCGTTATTATCAACGGACGCCCGGTAACCGAACTGCAAATCGATCAACGCGTTTCCGACGGTAGGATCTACATCGCGTCCGGCTTGACCAAAGCCGACATAGACTTGATGAAAAAAGATTGGCGCATCCTCGGCGAAAAGAAAAAGAAATGACGCGCGGAATCGCTCTTGTCCTGGTCGCGACAATCTCGCTCCGCGCGATCGCTTTCGCGCAAACCGAATCGGCGACTGTCAATCTTGCGTTGCCGACTGACAACGACGCGATCTTCAACGGCGGTGGCCCGGATTTTTATCAGGTTATAGAACGCGATTATCACGGCGAGAAATCGACGCCGTGGGAAGGCGGCCAATATGGTTTCGTCCGCGATCCGGTCGAAACGTCAGGCGGAACTACCTACACGCGCTTTCACGAAGGAATCGACATCAAGCCAATGCATCGCGACGAGCGCGGCGAACCGACCGACGAAATTCGCGCCATCGCTGACGGCAAAGTTGTCTACGCGAGCTTGGTCGCCGGTTCCTCAAACTACGGGAAGTACATCGTGATCGAGCACAATTTCGGCGGCTCGCCATATTACAGTTTGTACGGACACTTGAGCAAGATCGACGTCCGCGCCGGCGAAGTCGTGCATCGCGGTCAGCACATCGCGGTGATGGGTTACACCGGCGCGGGAATCAATCGCGAGCGCGCGCACGTGCATTTGGAATTGAATTTGTTGCTCAATCACAAATTCCAAGAGTGGTATGACGCAGTTCATCCGCACGACCCAAATCATCACGGCATCTACAACGGGATTAATCTCGCCGGGCTCGACATCGCGAAACTTTATCTGGCGCTGCACGAGAATCCGTCGCTCACGATTCCGCAATTTCTTAATGAGCAGGAAATTTATTTTAAAGTCGCGTTTCCGAAGTCGCGCTCTTTCGAATTGCCGAAACTTTATCCGTGGATGGTGAAAGGCAGCAGCGACGCGAAATCCTGGACGGTCAGTTTTGCGCGAAGCGGTCTACCACTGCGCATCGAACCGAGCGCGCGAGGCGTGAAGCAACCCGAAGTGGTTTACGTGAAACCTAGTAAACTGAACGCTTCTTATTTAACCAACGGAATGGCAACCGGGCCGACCTCGCACCCGCATCTGACTCCGTACGGCGAGCAAACCCTGCGATTATTGATTTATCCCAATTAGGTAGCGGCGATTGACCTCAATCGCCATAGCCGTTCGGTGAACGGCCGCTACCTAGCATGACGTCGGTTTCTTCTGCGCGACTGCGACGCCGTGCGGAATCGCGCCGGTGACGAACCCGAGACATTCGATTGCGCCGCTCGGCTTTCCCGGCAGCGCGATGACCAGCGATTCATCAACCACTGCTGCGAGGTTGCGCGAAATAATCGCGTTGGGCGTGATCTTCATCGATTCGGCGCGCATCACTTCGCCAAAGCCCGGCAGCTCGACGCGCATAATCGCGCGAATCGCTTCGGGCGTCACATCGCGCAGGGCGATTCCCGTTCCGCCCGTTGTGAGAATCAAACCGCAACCTTGTTTGGAAAACGAGCGAACGGTTTCTTGGATTTTCGTCGCGTCATCCGGAATCACCGCTTCACACAGGACCTGCCAGCCGCTTTTCTGCGAAAATTCCTTCAGCGCCGGACCGCCGAGATCTTTGTAATCTCCCGCGCTCGCGCGGTCGGAAATGGTGATGATGCCGCAAACGATTTGCATCAGACCTTCGTTTTCTTGATCAAGCGTACGTCCGCGATCTGCATTTTCTTATCAACCGCTTTGCACATGTCGTAAATCGCGAGCAACGCGACCGCAACGCCGGTAAGAGCTTCCATTTCGACGCCGGTTTGCGCGACCGTGCGCGCGGTGCAGCAAACTTCCGCACCGTCGCGCGCGGCGACGATGTCGATCTTCACCTCGCTCAATGGAATCGTGTGGCAAAGTGGAATGAGATGCGCGGTTTGTTTCGCGGCCTGAATGCCGGCGAGGCGCGCGGTCGCAAAGACATTTCCTTTTGCGATTTGATCTTTTGAAATCAAATCAAGCGTTTTGCGATTAAGTTTTATTTTTCCTTTCGCGATCGCGGTCCGCGAACTCATTGGCTTCGCCGAAACATCGACCATTTGCGCACGTCCGCTATCGTCGAGATGCGTCAGCCGTTTCATCAGCCCCCTATGGCAATCATCTTGCGATTCGGTTGATAGCTCTCGCGGAAATCGTGCTGCTCCGGTTTGCGTTCGACCACGTCGAGGAAAAACTGGCGAAGCTCATCATCATTCGCGCCGGCGCGGAGTGGCTTCATGATGTCGAACTCGAGATAACTGCCGAGACATGGCCGCAGTTTTCCGTCGCAAGTGAGGCGCAGTTTGTTGCAGCTCTCGCAGAAATGCAGGTTCGTCATCGCGCCAATGAAACCGATCCGCTGATCACGTCCGGGAATTTGATAGTACGTCGCCGGACCGTTCGTTCGAAAACCTTGCTCCGGAATCAAATTGCCGAATTGTTTCTCAATTGCGCGCTTCGCTTCCGCAACCGGTAGAAAATTTTCTTCGCTCAGGACTTCAGTGGTGCTCACCGGCATGAGCTCGATGAAGCGCAGGATCAAGTTTCGCTCGGCCGCGAAGTCAACGAGTGGAATCAGTTGATCTTCGTTGCGGCCGCGCATCAACACGGTGTTAAGTTTAATTTGATCGAAGCCCGCGGCGCGCGCCGCGTCAATTCCCTCGATGACCTTCGCGTGCAGATCGCGACCCGTGATCTGCGAATAAAGATGTCGATCCAAGGTGTCGAGCGAGATGTTGATCGATTGCACGCCGGCCGCGCGCAACGCGGCGGCCATCGTTTGTCCGCCGACGTCTTGCGCCAGCAAGGTTCCGTTGGTTGAAATCCCCAGGCTCGTGATTCCGGAAATCTTTGGAATCTCTTGAATGAAATTGATCACGTCGCGCCGGACGAGCGGTTCGCCACCGGTCACGCGAATTTTTGTCACGCCCAACTCGGCGGCGACGCGAACCAGTCGCAGTGTTTCTTCGTAGGTGAGAATGTCTTCGCGCGGCAGCCATTCCTGAAGCTCGCGCGGCATGCAGTAGGCGCAGCGTTCGTTGCAGCGGTCAGTGATCGACACGCGCAAATAGGAAATGCGATGGCCGAAGCGGTCTTCCATTTTTCTTCGCAACGTTATCGGCATCGCCGAGTTCAATCAAGGAGCCGCCCAATTGACCAACCAGGTCGCGGCTGTATCATTTTTTTCATGAAGATTTCCAATGCGCTGTTGTTAACCCTCGCGGCTGTCGGACTTAGCCTAACAAGTTGCGAAACGCTCGAGAACCGAATTTCGGAGCATCAGGACATTTACAACAGCCTTTCCCCGCGCGACCAGGCGTTGGTTCGACAAGGGCAGATACGTTCAGGGATGTCGACGAACGCAGTCTGGCTCGCGTGGGGTTCTCCTTCCGTAAAAGCTGCTGGCGAAATGCGCGGACGTCAGACTGAAACGTGGGTTTACGCCGTGAATCGTTACGCCGGTTACGGGTCAGCCTATTATCCGTACTATGGTTACGGTCCGGGTTGGGGTTGGGGATGGGGCGGCGTTGGCGTGGCCCGTTTTCATCATGGCCAGCGGTTCTTTTTCTACGGAGATCCATTTTACGACCCATTTTATTACTCTTACCTCGAGCCGACGATTTCCGTTCCCTATCGAACGGTCACGTTTGTTAGCGGACGCGTGATGTCGTTCAACCAGTTGGCCGGCGGCAGCTACTGAAGCAAAATTCTGGTCGCGTAACAACGTGGAGCGCGGCAGTGTAACGTAAGCAAATGGCTTACGCTTCATTCCGCGATTTTCTCGGAACGCTCGAGCGCGCCGGCGAGCTGAAACGCGTCGCTGAGCCGGTCGATACGAATTTGCAGATCAGCGAATGGGCGGACCGCGAAATGAAATCGCCTAGCGGCGGCAAAGCGTTGCTTTTCGATCAACCAACGATTGACGGAAAAACTTCAAAATTTCCGGTGGCGATCAATACGATGGGCTCGCGCAAACGCATGGCGATGGCGCTTGGTCGCGACAGCATCGATGACGTTGCGCAGGAAATTCAGCTGATCCTGAAAGCAAAGCCGCCGACCGATCTGCGCGAAGGCTTCGCGTTGCTGAAACAAGGAATTCATCTTTTGCACGCGCGACCGAAAAGTGTTCGCGATGCGGCGTGTCAGGAAGTCGTCCACAAGATCGACAATGGCAGCTCCAATTTTTCGCTGCGCGATCTCCCAATCATCAAATGCTGGCCAAAAGACGGCGGACGATTCATCACTTTGCCGCAAGTGCATACGCGCGATCCCGAAAGCGGCGCGCGCAACGTTGGTTGTTATCGAATGCAGGTTTTCGACGAACGAACAACGGCGATGCATTGGCAGGTGCACAAGGTCGGCGCACGTCACGGCAAAGTTTACTACGAGCGCGGCGAGCGAATGCCGGTCGCGGTCACACTCGGCGGCGACCCGGCATTATCATTCGCGGCGACGGCGCCGTTACCCGATGGGCTCGATGAGATTTTGTTCGCGGGATTTTTGCGCCGTAAGTCAATTGAGATGGTAAAATGCAAAACGATCGATCTCGAAGTTCCGGCGGATGTCGATTTTGTTCTCGAAGGCTACGTTCAACCGGGCGAAATGCGGCCGGAAGGTCCGTTTGGCGATCACACCGGTTACTACACCGCGATCGAAGATTATCCGGTTTTCCATCTGACTGCGATCACGCATCGCAAAGACGCGGTTTACCCGACAACAATCGTCGGAATTCCGCCGATGGAAGATTTTTACATGGGCGATGCGAGCGTTCGAATTTTTCTGCCGGTGTTCAAAATGAATTTTCCGGAGCTGGTGGACATGACGCTGCCGGCGGAAGGCGTTTTCCACAATCTCGTGTTCGTCAGCATACGTAAGCAGTACCCGTATCAGGCTTTCAAGGTGATGCACGGCTTGTGGGGGATGGGACAGATGATGTTCAGCAAATACATCGTGGTCGTCGATGAAGACTGCGACGTGCACAACACGAGCGAAGTCTTGTTCCGCTTGTGCGCGAACACCGACCCCGCGCGCGATACGACCGTGATCAAAAACCCGAGCGACTCACTCGATCACGCGCCGAGCGAACAAAATATCGGATCGCACATGGGCTTTGACGCAACACGAAAGCTTCCGGGCGAAAACTATCATCGGCAATGGCCGGAACTATTGAAGATGACTGACGAAGTCAAAAAAATCGTCGACGCGCTGCAAAAGAAAACGCGTTGATCCCGCGAACGAGATCAACGCGCTTGTGAGGTAATCTCTTAGCCTACGGTCTGCGGAACAATTGGTTCGTATCGACGTCGCGGGTCAATCCGCCATGCGGAACGCTACGCAAATCGTAAACTCGACCAGTGTACGGACTGCTATACATTCCCGACCCGCCCGCTGGCTTTGCGTACGGATAACCGCCTGATGGAGGCGGACCGTACTGGCGCGCGCGATCTTCCTGGATCGCGTGACCGATCAACGCGCCGCTTGCCGCCCCGATGGCCGCTCCAATCGCCGCGCTGCGAGGACCGCCGCCAGCGATTCCACCAATAATCGCGCCAGCACCGGCGCCGGCTGCAGCGCCCTGGCCAGTTGGCGTATCACATGAATTGAACGTGAGAGCGGCGAAAATCGTTCCGCAAGCCACTGTGAAAATTTTCGTGTTCATAGTTGTCCCGCTGATTAGCCCATTCAACCGCGCACGCAACCGGAGGTTGCGATCAGGGCCGGACAAAAACTTTGTTCACGCCCTCGTCCAATACCAGTGCGCCATGTTTGACCTTGCGGCAATCATAGACGCGGCTCGAGTAGGGACTTTGAATGAAACCGCCAGTAGTCGTGGCGGTAGCGATTCCCGGAGGATACGGTTTGCCAGCCATCGGCGGATACTTTTTAGCCGCGTCCTCGGGCGTCACTTCGACGGCTTTCGCGGCTTCGCCCAAGGCGTAAACCTTGGTGAGCGGAGCGAGCGTTAAACTTGCAACCAACAATGCTGAAACCAACGCTAAATATTTTTTCATATAATTTTTTACGGTTTGAATGGCTCAGACGGACGGCGGTTTCTCCTCATTCAAAAAAGCTTGAGCAGTTGCGCCGCGATCCGGCCGGCCTTCTCCAATTTGTTTAAATTGTATTCTTTTTCAAACACGCGAAATTTGTCCAGCTCCATCCGCCGCAATAACCCGCGATAGATGGATCCCATAATTTCGGCGGCAACCATCGATTTGCGGTCTTCTTCGGGCAAAGCGGCAGCTGCGTTGCCAAAAAATTGTCGGGCCCGCGCGGCCTCGAATTGCATCAATTGGACGAAGCGCTCGTTATATTGTCGATCTTGTAGCTCTTTTTCGGAGTAACCGAAGCGCGCCAGGTCTTCCTGCGGTAAATAAATCCGGTCAACGCGCAAATCTTTTCCGACATCGCGTATGATGTTGGTCGTCTGCAAAGCGAGCCCGAGCTCGATCGCGTACTGTTTGCAGTCGGGATTGCGATAACCAAAAATCTCGATGCTGACCAACCCGACCGCGCTCGCCACCCTGTAACAGTAAACGCGCAGCTCTTCGAACGTCGCGTAGCGCTTAATCCTCAAATCCATCTCCACGCCCGCGATGATTTCCTCGAGCATCTCCGGCGTAATCGCGTATTTCTGCATCAAGCCGCGCACGTCCGCCGCGAACGAGGATTCGTTCGCCTCGCGCCCGCGCACCCACTTTCGCCATTCGCTCAACCGGCGCTGCTTTTCCTCCACACTAAGATCGACATCGTCCGCAATGTCATCGACCACGCGGCAGAACGCGTAGAAGGTCGTGATGTCGCGCCGGCGCTCGCGATCGAGCGAAATGAAAGCAAGCGCGAGGTTCGATTTACTGGCGTGAGTAATCTTCGCCGCGTTCATTCAGTCATTTGTAGATCAATATTCGATCCATGCCTGCTGGTAAACGTCGCTCTTCTCGCCGCGGCGGAACAAACAAACCCACGAAGCGAGCAACCAGCCGGTCACAAATCCACGCACTACAACGAAAAGCGATTCCCATGCGATTTTTGCGACCAGGCGATCGGCAATCGCGCCACGGACAATTGCATCCATCACCGTGAGAAAGAAAAAATGGAGCGCGCAAATGAGCAGAAACCAGCCGACCCGGTTGAGATTGTTTCGAACGAACTCGCGATGCGCGCGAATTGCCTCCCGCAACGTTTCGTTGTGCAGCGCGAGCGAAATTTGGACCGAACAAAAGGTGATGATGAGCCCGCACATGATCGCGCGCTCAAACGGGAGATAATCGAGCACGTCGGGAATATTCATGAAATAAGCGAGCAACAACGGCAACCGCACGATCAACGTGCTCACGAGCACGACGATGCCGGCCCATTCCAAAACGTAACTGAACCGCCGCATCGCAAAGCGAAACAGCTCGCCCTCTTCAAAACTCAGACCGCGGATCCAGGCGAAACAAACCGTGATCAAGTAAACCTGAATATAAACACCGAGGAGATATTCAAAGATGAATGCAAACGCGTCGATCGACGCGGAAACTTGCAAGAGCTCGGCGCCCGGCAGCATTCCGCCCCAAATTCGAAGCGCCCAATAAGCACACGGCTTTAACAACGCGGCGATTGCGCTGAAGAGCAGAATCACATAGATGAGATAACCTGCGAAGCGAAACCGTTTGTGTAACGCGCGCACCATCGCGCCGTGCAATCCCCGCCAGTTGAGCAGCATCATCACGGCCGCCATCGCAGAAAGCGGATAAGTCGTAGTCGCGTTATCGAAAATTCCGGCGACGCCTTCGAGCGCGGGCAGCGGCGCTTCCGACCACACTTCCACGAAGGTCGGCCAATGCCAGCTCGCGATCGATATTAGCTGCGTTAGATCGAGATCCGCAAAATTCTCGATCGGAGTGAAGGTGGAAAATTGAAAAACGAAATAGGCGAACCCGAGGAGAACGAACGTGAGCCAAACTCGTTTGTAACGAAGGAGGCAACGAAAGCCGTCACGCAGCGCGAGACGGACCGGATTGAAGAGCAGCACGATGACGTAACCGCTCAGCAATCCGATGAACGGATAAAGGCGGGAGGCCGTGAACATGTCTTGGCCTAACGAATTAAGCCCCAATGCGGAATGAATGGCCAGTAAACAAACAATCCGCGACCGACCAGATTTCGCTCGGGCACCGGGCCCCACCAGCGACTATCGAAACTGTTGTAGCTGTTGTCGCCCATCGCGTAGTAACTGTGCTCCGGCACTCGAAACGTTTTCGTCGGGTCCGACATTGCCGAATGCCCCGGCCCGTAACCGCGATATCCGTCCTTCGCACTCATCACGCGGTCAAAGCCGTAACCTTCCGCGATCTTCCCGTTCACGAATAGTTTCGGCGGCTCGATTCGCAAAGTGTCGCCGGGCAGACCGGCCAGACGTTTGATGTAGAACTGGGTCTGATCACCGATGTCGGGAATATTTTTTGTGCGAAAAACAAAAACGTCGCCGCGATGCGGTTTGACGAAGTTGTAACTAAACTTGTCCACGAAAACCTGGTCGCCGGTGTCGACCGCACCGCGGGCGATCACTTCACCGCGCCGGTAACGAATTCCAGGCGAAACGCGAAAGTCGCCGGTCAACTGTTCTGGCGGGCAATAGACCCAGTTGAACTGCTGGTGCTGGCAGATGATTTTCGAAAACGTGAAGAAGAACAAAAATTTCCGCCGTTGAATTTGCAGAACCTCGTCGTCCACTTTCGAAACGACGTTGATGTAGTTTCGGCCCTCCAAGACGAATTCGGCCACTTGTTGCAAAATGTTCGGCGGCTCGGCCGTCATCGGGCGGCCAATGATTCCGTTCAGCGTCGGCTGCATTGAACCGGTCGGAATCTTGAACGGCTGCAAAAAATACGAGCGAATCCCGACTGCGACGACGATCGCGACCAGAATCACCTCGCAGTTTTCCCGCCAATGCGATTCCCATGTCACCGGCAGCAGCTCATGCAATTTCGCGTCCAGCGCTTCCGCGTAGGTTTCGATTTGTTGGCGATCGCGCTGCTTCAACGCCGCTTTCAAGCGCCGGACGTCGGCCGCGATCAAATCGTAGCTTGCCGGCTCGAGAATATCGCGTTTGTAACGCAAATATTTCTGCGCGTGACGAATTAGCAATTTGCTGTGTTTAACGTAGCGCGGCGTGAACATGTCGATCTTACTGCGCCTTCAGCACCTCGATGAACGCTTCCTGTGGAATGTTGATCTTGCCGATGCTCTTCATTCGTTTTTTACCTTCTTTTTGTTTCTCCAGCAGTTTGCGTTTGCGGGTGATGTCGCCGCCGTAGCATTTCGCGGTCACGTTTTTTCGCAAGGCAGAAACGCTTTCCCGGGCAATAATTTTTCCGCCAATCGCCGCCTGGATCGCGACTTGATAAAGCTGCCGAGGAATGACTTCCTTCAACTTCGCGGCCAACTGGCGTCCCCTGCCCTCCGCGCGGTCTTTGTGCACGATCGTTGAGAACGCATCGACCGGTTCGCCGTTCACCAATAGATCAAGCTTCACTAATTTCGACGGCCGATAACCCGAGTGCTCGTAATCCATCGAACCGTAACCGCGCGTGATCGATTTAATCTTGTCGTTGAAGTCCACCAGGATTTCGTTGAGCGGCAACTCGCAATGCAACATCACGCGGCGCGAATCGAGCGTCTCGGTATGGTCCATCGTGCCACGCTTTTCCAAAATCAGTTGCAACAAGTCGCCGATGTTTTCGTTCGGGCATAGCACGTAGGCGCGCACGATCGGCTCGCGGATTTCCTTGATCTGGCTCGGATCGGGCAAGTGCGCGGGATTGTCGATCAACAGAGTTTCGCCGCGCGTCGTCTCAACTTCGTAAACAACGCTCGGGCTCGTCGCGATGATGTCCATGTCGTACTCGCGGCGCAATCGCTCCTGAATAATTTCCATGTGGAGTAGTCCGAGAAATCCGCATCGAAATCCGAAACCAAGCGCGACCGAACTTTCCGGCGAGTAAATGAAAGCCGAATCGTTCAGCCGCAATTTCCCAATCGCCGCTTTCAAGTGCTCGAAATCGCCGGTGTTGATCGGATAAATGCCGCTGAACACCATCGGATGAATTTCCTGAAAGCCGGGCAACGGCTCGCGCGCCGGATTGCGTTGATCAGTAATCGTGTCACCGATTTTCATGTCGGCAGTCGTTTTAATGTTGGCAATGAAATAACCGACGTCGCCCGCCTGAAGCTGTCGTTGCACGAACATCTTCGGCGTGAAGATGCCGACTTCTTTCACTTCGTAACGCGCCTCATTGCTCATTAACTTGATCGCGTGCTCGGGCTCCATGTGACCGGAAACGACCCGCACGTAACCGACGACGCCGCGATAAACATCGAACACCGAATCGAACACGAGAGCGCGCAACGTTGAATCGCGTGGTGTTTCCGGAGCCGGAATGCGGTGGACGATCGCTTCCAGAATTTCCTCGATGCCGATTCCCATCTTTGCGCTCGCTTCGATCGCTTCGTCGGCCGGAATCGCGAGAATTTCTTCCAACTGCCGATGGACCGATGGCACGTCCGCGTTCGGCAAATCGATCTTGTTGATCACGGGAATAATTGCGAGGCCTTGTTTGTGCGCGAGATGAACGTTCGCCACTGTTTGCGCTTCCACTCCTTGCGCCGCATCGACAATCAAGAGCGCGCCCTCGCAGGCTGCGAGCGAGCGCGAAACTTCATAAGCGAAATCGACGTGGCCCGGCGTATCGAGCAGATTCAGCCGATAGGTTTGCCCATCTTTGGCGCGATAATTCATCGTCACCGGGTGCGCCTTGATCGTGATCCCGCGCTCACGTTCCAGGTCCATGGAATCGAGCAGTTGGTCCTGCTTTTCGCGTTCATGGA
>Ga0126380_10000414_pt1 | contig 13974 bp, 8 predicted proteins | sample PanSoiMetPlot_26_FD_92544 | JGI IMG/M metagenome (GOLD analysis project Ga0126380, IMG submission 92544) | Tropical forest soil microbial communities from Panama - MetaG Plot_26 | ecosystem: Environmental > Terrestrial > Soil > Tropical forest > Bulk soil | place: Panama | collected 2016-02-17
CGCCAAAATAATCTCCGTGGATCCGCGTTTTACTCGCACTTCCGCCGTCGCCGATCTCTTCTGCCAGATTCGCGCCGGTACGGACATCGCCTTCCTCGGCGGCGTCATTCGCTACGCAATCGAAAACAACCGCTTCGCGCGCGACTACCTGGCTAACTACACGAACGCAGGCTTTATTGTCAGGGGTGACTTCAAGCTGCCCATTGACTCGGACGGCGTTTTTTCCGGCCTTGACACCCAGACGCATAGTTATGACCGGTCCAGTTGGAATTACGCGGGCGGGTCTGCGGCCGCTCCGGCAAAGCCCGGAGCGCCTCCTGTCCTTCCTCCTCTGCCGGAGAAAGTCGAAGTCGACCTGTCTCTGCAGAACCCCAATTGCGTCTTCCAGCTGTTGAAAAAACATTACGCGGGGTACACCCCGGAAGTTGTTGAGCGCATCACTGGCATTCCCAAGGAACAATTCCTGAAAGCTGCCGACCTCTACACTTCCATTCGCAAAGACGGCGACATGAAGAAGGCGGGCACCATTATTTACGCCGTGGGATGGACCCAGCATAGTTTCGGCACGCAGATTATTCGCACCGCCGCAATCCTCCAGTTATTGCTCGGCAACGTCGGGCGCGCAGGTGGCGGCGTCAACGCGTTGCGTGGGCACTCCAACATTCAAGGCGCCACGGACATGGCGGGTCTCTTCGACACGTTGCCCGGTTATCTCAAAGTGCCCACGCCCGCCGACGGTTCCTTCGAAGGCTGGATGAAACGCATCACGCCGACTGCTTCGAAGCCGGCACAGTGGGATTCCTTCAACTACTACGCCAACACTCCGAAATTTGCAGTGAGCCTGATGAAAGCAATGTACGGCGACGCAGCCAAGAAGCAAAACGGCTGGGCGTATGACTACTTGCCGAAAGTGGACCGCAACTATGGATGGGTGCAGTTGTGGGACAACATGTACAACGGCGGCATCAAGGGCATGCTGGCCTTCGGAATGAACGGCGTCGCGATTGGCCCCGACTCTAAGAAAAATATCAATGCCTTGAAGAAGGCTGAGTGGCTGGTTGTCGGCGAAATTTATCCCGATGAAACGAGCGAATTCTGGAAATCGCCGGGCATTACCACGGACGAAATGAAGCAGATTCAAACGACCGTGTACCGCTTGCCTTGCGCCGGATTCGCCGAAAAAGACGGCAGCTTCACCAACTCAGCTCGCTGGCTGCTCTGGAAGAATGCCGCCGTGCCACCCCCTGGAGATTGCCGGCTGGATCAAGCAATCGTCGCGCAAATCTTCCTGAAGATCCGCGACCTGTACAAAAAAGAAGGCGGCAAATTCCCGGATCCAATCCTGAACCTGACCTGGAATTACAGTGTTGCGTCGAATACTCCCCTCGCGGAAGTTTTGAAGGAAGTCAACGGCAGGGCGCTCGCTGATCTTGAGGATCCCGCGACGAAGCAGCAAATCAAGACGGGCCAACAGCTTCCTGGTTTCGCTTGGCTCAAAGACGATGGAACGACGTCCTGCGGCAATTGGATTTATTCCGGATCCTTCACCGAAGCCGGCAACATGACCGCGCGGCGCGATCCTTCCGATCCCTCTGGTCTGGGCATTCACCCCAATTGGGGATTCTCCTGGCCGGCGAACCGCCGCGTGCTTTACAACCGCGCTTCATGCGACGTTGATGGCAAGCCGTGGGATCCGTTGCGCAAACAAGTCTGGTGGAACGAGGGGGCGCAAAAATGGGTCGGCAACGATGTGCCGGACTTTAAGGCCGATTCCAAACCGAAAGATCACATGGGCCCATTCATCATGAATCCGGAGGGAGTCGGTAGAATTTTCGGGCCTCTCGGCGCATTCAATGATGGTCCCTTCCCCACTTTCTACGAGCCCGTGGAAAGCCCTGTCGAGAATGTGCTCTATCCGAAGCAGCGCAATAATCCCGTGGTGAAGCGGTTCAAAACGCAGGACGACAAATATGCCGCCCCAACTGACGGCTATACCGTTGTCTGCACCACCTATCGCATGACCGAGCACTACCACTATTGGACGAAAAATAATCCAATGAATGTGCAGTTGGTTCCGGAGATGTTCGTGGAAATTTCCATGGAGATGGCGCAGGAGCTGGGGATCAACGGTGGTGACAAAGTAAAAGTGTCGAGCATCCGCGGAACGTACATTGCGAAAGCGATGGTGACGAAGCGTATCAAGCCGATGATGATTGACGGCAAGAAAGTCCATCAGATCGGACTGCCCATCCATCAAGGCTACCGGGGAATTTCCGAGGACGAAGGCAGAGACGAGCGCACGCTGGCGAACCTGCTGACGCCAACTGTCTATGACCCCAACGCCTTCACGCCGGAATTCAAAGGCTTCTTGGTGAAGCTGGAGAAAGCGTAGAAAAACTATGAGCCAGCAAACACTACGCATTCAGAAAATATCCGGACACGCCGGAAGTATTCCCGGCGAAGATACGCAACGCCAATACGCCGTCGCGAAACTCGTGGACACGACAACCTGCATCGGTTGCAAAGCCTGCGAAGTGGCGTGCGTCGAATGGAACGACATGCCGTTTTCACCGACCACGTTTGATAACACGTATCAAACCATGCCGGAAACGCGGTGGAATTACTGGAATTTGATCCTCTTCAACGAGCACGAACGAGAAGACGGCTCGTTGATGTGGCTGATGCGAAAGAATCAATGCATGCACTGCGCGGAACCGGGCTGCCTCGCCGCGTGTCCGGCCGACGGCGCGATTGTGCAGTACACAAACGGCATCGTGGATTTTCAGCAGGATCACTGCATCGGCTGCGGCTACTGCATCAGCGGCTGTCCATTCAACATTCCGAAATTCAATAAGGAAACAAAACGTGTTTACAAATGCACGCTTTGCACGGATCGCGTAAGCGAGGGGCTCGAGCCGGCGTGCATCAAAGCGTGCCCGACCGGCTGCCTGCATTTTGGAAGCAAAGACGACATGCTCGTTCTTGCAAACAATCGCGCGAAGCAACTCAAAGACAATTTCAATTTCCCGAACGCTGGTGTTTACGATCCGAAAGGCGTTGGCGGTACGGGCGTAATTTACGTTTTACACGACGCGACGCAGCCGGAACTGTACGGTGGCCTCCCGAGCAATCCGACAATTCCGCTGATGGTGAAATTGTGGAAAGGCCCGCTGAAATGGCTCGGAAATCTTGCTATGGCCGGCGGATTGATTGGATTGTTTGTCCATTACTTGCGCTTCGGACCGAAGGATCGCGATGAAGCAACGCCATCGGAAGGAGCGCGCACGTGAGTCACGCCGATCAAATTTTGCCGCATGGCCGCGTGCTGCGTTATCCCTTCGCGGAAAGACTGAATCATTGGATCGCGGCGTTTTCTTACATCTATTTGCTGCTGACAGGGCTCGCGTTTTGGTCGCCGTGGTGCTTTTGGATTGCCGCAGCGCTCGGCGGCGGACAAACTTCACGCATGCTGCATCCGTGGGCCGGACTGATTTTCTTCTTTGCGGTGATGCGCATGTATTCGATGTGGTCGCCGCAAATGCGCACAACCGAAAGCGACAAACAGTGGTGGCGTTCGCTAAACCATTACATCCAGAATGAAGACGAGAAAATGCCGCCTGCGGGACGCTACAACGCCGGACAGAAAGCGCTCTTTTGGAGCTTTTTCTACGGCGCGATTGTCTTGCTGCTTACTGGAATCGTTTTGTGGTTCCCGGAAAGCATCCCCTGGAATTTGCGCTGGCTGCGATACATTTCCGTTTTCCTGCATCCTGTGGCTGCGCTCGTTACCATTGCAAATTTCCTGATTCACATTTACATGAGTGTGTTCGCGGAGCGCGGGGCATTTGGCAGTGTGATTCGCGGAGACGTGTCGCTTGAATTCGCGAAGCGCTATCATCCGGGATGGTATAAAGAGATCGTAGGCGGCTCATCTTCCGCGCCGCGCAAATGAAGATAGGACGCCAGAAACTTTCCGACTACGACAAGCGAATTGACCGGGCCACACATCTGGCCGTGGAATATCCGTTTGCCGCAAAGCCTCTGAAGTTCTACGCGCAGATTGTGCAATTCCAGAAAGAACTCTTCTCTCATTTGGGCCAGGAATGGGGCGAGCAACCAGTTTCACCGGCGGACGGTGAACTGCGTTCCGAATTGAACTTCATGATTCTCCTGCCGCGCTATTCGAGTTTTCTTGCAGTAGTGGAAACAAATGCGCCCTCACCGCTCGCGACCGCCGCGTCAGAACTGTCGCGGGAAGGAGCGAATTCGTGGATCGCGCTGCTCACCGCATATTGGGCCGACGGCGGCAAAGCAGCGGACGAGCGAAATTCGCAATCGAACATCGGGAACAATGCACTGCAGGAATTTCTCGCGCGGGGATTTCTGCAGTCGTATGCGGAGTTTGTTGCAGACGCAATCGCAGAGCCTTCGATCGATGGAACGCCGTATCTTTGCCCGAAGTGCAGTTCCCTTCCTTTGCTAGGGGTGTTGCGCCCCGAAGGCGACGGCGGGAAAAGATTTCTGCGGTGTGCGTTCTGCGCGCATGAATGGGCGTTCCGAAGAATTCTCTGCCCTTCGTGTGGAGAAGAGCGCGAGGAAAAGTTGCCCGTTTATGTAGCCGAGCAATTTCCGCATATTCGCGTGGAATGTTGTGATACATGCAAACACTACTTGCGGACGATCGATTTAACCAAAGACGGAAATGCGGTAGCGGAAGCGGACGACCTCGCAGCGATTCCATTAACACTTTGGGCTCAAGAAAAAGGCTACACGCGAATCCACACAAATTTATTAGGCGCTTGATCCAAAAAGAAAAAACCTCTTACGCCAGTTTTGCTAGTTGTTGCAAAACTTCTTCCGGAACTTTCAGAGAAGCGGTCGCGACGTTTTCTTCCAAATGATCCACACGCGAAGTGCCCGGGATGGGAAGCATGACTGGAGAGCGCCAGAGCAGCCATGCCAAAGCGAGCTGCGAAGGTGACATGCCCAACTCTTCCGCGTCTTTATTCAGCGCGCTTGCGGCTGCAGACAGTTTTCCCGCTGCGAGCGGAAACCACGGAATGAATCCAATGTTTTCTTTTTCGCAGAACTTGAGAACGTCTTCGGAGCCGCGGTCGGTAACGCTGTAGCGATTCTGTACGGAAACGATGGGAACAATTTTTTGCGATTGCTGAATTTGCGTGACGCTGACTTCGGAAAGTCCGACGTGCTTGATTTTCCCTTCGGACTGCAAATCTTTAAGGACGCCGAGCTGATCTTCGGCGGGATATTTTGAATCGATGCGATGAAGTTGATGGAGATCAATACGATCAAGTTTTAGACGCCGCAAACTACCTTCACAAGCTTCGCGAAGATGCTTGGGATTTCCGTTTTCGGCCCACTGATTGGGACCGCTACGGTCGAAGCCGCCTTTTGTGGCGATGACGAGGCCTGCCGGGTAGGGATGCAACGCTTCGGCGATGATTTCTTCGCTGACATTCGGACCGTAGGAATCAGCAGTGTCAATGAAATTGACACCGAGATCCACGGCGCGGCGAAGAACTCTGATAGCTTCGCGGCGATCGGGAGGCTCACCCCAAACTCCTTTGCCGGTGATGCGCATTGCGCCGAAACCGAGACGATTGACGCGGAGGTCGTTGCCGATAAGAAATTGGCCGGACTTTGCGGCGGGGCGATCAGAGAAAGCTTGTTTTGCGGATGCGGTTGACATCGAAACTCCTTCCGGGCGTGCATTGTTTTGATGCACGAGAACGAAGGAACGTCTCTCAAGAATCTCGAAGTCAATGGCATTGAGCGGAGCCGGCGTCTTTAAATGTTTTTCCTGCCTCGGGGATAAATTCCCAACTGTAATTGCCGGGGCGAAGCGTGAGTTTTAAAACGCCGAAAGCGGTGTCGTCGCGGGCTTCGCTGTTCGGATGAGCAGTGCCAAAAGGACGATGATTTTTTCCGCCGGTGCCGACGACAAATTCGCGAATTCCATTAGACATGTCGGACTCGCCGTCGGGAGTCTGCGGAGCGAAGCGTTCGTAATCGTGATCGTGGCCGCTAATGATGATGTCGGCGCGGGCGTCGTAGAGCGCTTGCCAGAATGGTTTGAGCGCAAGGTCGTCGCCGTGTTTGCCGCCGGAGCTGAAGAGCGGCTTGTGAAAATACGCGAGTTTGCAGGAAGCAGGATGCGCGGCGAGATCGGCGCGAAGCCATTTTTCCTGGCGCGAACCGATTTCGCAGCCACCAACTTCGGCGCACTCGCTGTTTAGAACAATGATGTGCCAGGCGCCGAGTTCGTAGCTATAGAAGCCGTCTTTGGGATCGCCTGCCGCGGAACCGAAATATTGGAAGTAATAGGTTGCGCCTTTTTGGTGGAATTCGTGATTGCCGGGAGCCGGGCGAGTGCGGGCTTTCACGCGGCCCCAGGTTTTGTTGTAGCAGTCGAAATTTTGTTTCGTGCCGTCGGGATAAGCGAGATCGCCGACGGCAAAAACCGTGCCGGGGATTTTTTCGAGGAGCTTTGCCGTGGCTTCGGCACCGGAAAGGTCGGTGCAATCGGCGATATCGCCGGCACCGACAAGGACGGCTGCGGTTGTATCGCCGGAGGAAGATTTTGTGTCCTGGGCGCTGGTGCATGGAAGTAGGACCAGGCAGAGAGAAACCGCCAGCACGCGGAATGTAGAGGTCGCTCGCGCGAATCGCCAAGAGAGATTCTTGGATATAAGTAGTGACCGCGCAAAAGAGTTCAATGAAGAGGCAGCTCCACATCACTCTCAACAAAATTCGGCCGCAGACCACAAAACATAAACTAGAAGTTTATAACAGCATGCGCCGTCAGCGGTGTTCCAGGGTTGGGTTCCAGCGGAAGCCGACGGCGATGGAGGGCCGGTAGTATTCGCGCTGAAGCATATATTGCGTGCTGCCGTTGTAGAAGCCGAAGACTTCGTTGTTCAGGTTCAGGCCATACATGACGAAGGATAGGCCGTGGGCGAGGCGGACGCTTCCCTGCGCATCCACTTGAAGATGGGCGTAGAAGTAGTTGTCGCCGAACGGACCTTTGATTCCGCCCGGAGTGCCATCCGCGAATTGATAAGCGGCGATATTCGGTCCGTTGTAGGAGAGGCCGACGCGCACCGAGAAGCGGCCGCGGTCATACGTGGGGCTGATGTTCCAAGTGTTGGGGGCGTTGCGCAGCAGCCGCGGATGATCGGAGCGGCCAAAATCGGGGCCAAGAGATGCGCGCGAAGCGGTGTAACCGTAGTTTGCGGAAATGCCCAGGCCACCGAGCGCCCCGGGTAGAAAAGTCAGATGCTGGAGGTAAGCAACTTCAAATCCGTTCAGCCAAGCGCTGCCGGCGTTGAGCGGTTGGGTCACGCGGCAAGTAACCGTCGTCGTGCAAGTTGCCGAGCCAAAAGAGCCGGAAGTAACGGTGAATTGGTGCGAAACGATGGGATCGGTCAGATTCTTGTAAAAATATCCGGCGGTGATCATGCCAAAGTGACTGAAATAATGCTCAAGGAGCAAATCCACGTTGTCGGCCATTTCAGGTTTGAGGTTTGCGTTTCCCAGGCTCACAAGGACCGGATTGGCTGAATTATCAAAGCTGAGGGCCTGAGCAATATCTTGCGGGTCGGGACGAGAAAGACCGCGGCTGTAGACCAAGCGCAAGTTTGTATCGCTCCGGAAGGCGTAACGAATCGAAGCGCTTGGAAGGACTTTGGTGTAAGAACCGTTCCTTTTGTCCATTCCAAGGAAATTGCCGTCCTGGTCAAAAATCGGCGTGGCAGTGTCGAGGTTGGTCCCTTCAAAACGAACGCCGACAACGAGGCGGATTTTGTTGAAGTCGATGGTGTTCATCACGTAGCCAGCGCTGACCTTTTCAATCAAGTCGAACTGGCTTGAAGTGTCTTCGGACACGTTGTAATTGGCGGAACTGGCGGCGTTATCCGCAGCGAAAGCGGTGAAAACATTCGTAAATCTGGGGTTGGGGCCCAGTTTGTAAGCGCCCTGGTAGTAATCCCCGTTGGTGAAGCCATTCGCGAAGTCAGCGAGAGTGAGATTCGCGCCAGAGCCAGTCGGCTTGAACGTGTCCTCAAAGGTGTTGGCGAATTTATGGGCGTTGCGGAACTTTCCGCCAACTTCGATAGAGGCCGTGTGTGAGCCGAGATGATAGCGCTTGGCCATTGCGCCAGCGAATTGAAGATTAACCTGAGCGGTCAGGCCATGATTAATCTGCATGCGGGTTAAGGGCATTGTGGATTGATTTGTGTAGGCTTCCGTGAAACAGGCCGGAGTCCATTGCGGTGTGTAAATGTCTTTGGTGTTTGCCAAATCAAATTGACAATTGCTGGTGGGAAGATTCGAGTCGAAGCGCGCGGTGCGGTCGCCGACCTGGCCGACTTGCGAGGAACGCGAGCCGGAAATATCCCAAGCGTACCAAGTGGAGTTGAGCACGTGCTTGCCCCCGAGGAGCAAGCTGCCGATGGCGTAATCAGGACGGCGGATTTGATCGTTGAAGGAAGGCGTTCCGGTGCAAGGCGCAACGGTTACGCCGGTAACAGGATCGGTCGCGCAGCCGTTTGCGCCGTCGAGCAGAATGCCCTGGGTATTGTCGGTCAAGGAATAGACCCAGCGATCACCGTAATTGTGAAAATCGGAGTAAAGGCCGTGAAGGTAAATGTTCGAGCCATCGCCGAGCTTGTAGTCGCCGCCTCCGGCGAGCCCCCAGCGGCTGCGGTAGTAGCGATACTCACGAACATCGATGGCCTCAAAATAGCGAGCCGTCGAGCCACCTGAAAATGTGGCAATGTCGGGAACCGGCTCGATGTCGTCAATGCCGCGGCCATTCCAATCGTAAGTGCCTCCGATTAGAAGACCGAATTTCTTCTGAGCGCCAAAGCGCTTGCCGACAGTGCCAGCCGTTTCCACCAGATTGCGGCCGCCCTCAATGGGAGTGTAACCGCCCATGCCGTTGACGCTAACCGTGGGGCGCTCGCCGGCCGTCTTTGTGACCAAATTGATGGAGCCGCCGATGCCGTCGGCATCCATGTTGGCTTGCAGAGTTTTGTTGATCTCGACGGACTCGACGATGTCGGCTGGGATGGCGTCGAACTTAATTTGCCGGACGCCAGATTCGGGCGAGGGAACATTGACGCCATCTATGGTGGTATTGGCAAGGCGTGGTTCAGTGCCACGAATCTGAACGTATTTCCCTTCCCCTTCGTCGCGCTCGATGGTGACGCTGGGCAAGCGGCCGAGAGCGTCGGCCATGTTGGCATTGGGAAGGCTACGGATAACATCAGCGGGAAGAACCTGAATGATGTTGTCAGCGGTGCGTTCGCGGTTGACGGCTTCGATTTCGGCGGAGCCGCGTTCGGAGGTAATTTCAACTTGGATGTCCACGGCTTCGACGGAAAGTTCAGAGTCGAGATTTGCCGTTTGGCCTGCGGAGATGGTTACGGCCTTGGTGAATGTTTTGAAGCCAATATAAGTAATCGTCACGGTGTAATTGCCGGCGTCCACGCCGTTAATGCGAAACTCGCCGAGCACGTCAGAGACGGCGCTAGCGCCGCCGGGATCGAGCGTGATTTGCGCGCCTTGCAAGACGCCGCCAGTGCTATCGGAGACTTTGCCGCTAAGAGTGCCTTTGGATTGGGCGAAGGACGAAAATGGGAAGATGGTTAGCATCAGAAGAACTGCAATCCATGGAGTCCATGTAAAAAGGTGAGTGATTTTGTTGATTCTGGATGGCATGGCAGAAACCTATTCACCCCAATGAAATCAATTAGAAAGCCGCCGCGGGTAATCGGGCTGGCAGAGTTCAGATACACCCTCGGTTGCCTTGCAATGTGCGTCCGGAGAGGCCAATCGAGCGTGAACGAATCTTGAGCAGATGATGAAAAGAACCTGAAGAATTTTCAGAAAAGCCAGCCGGATTCATGTTCTAGTTCCTCTGGGTGACGGGCAGCGAGACGCGGAATGTAGAACCGGCGCCCGGAACGCTTTCGACAGCGATTTTTCCTCCATGGATGTCCGTAATCCAGCGAGCAATGGCAAGGCCCAAGCCGGCACCACGAACATTTTTGGAACGAGCGCGGTCTGCGCGATAAAAGCGGTCGAAAACGTGCTGCAGGTCTTCGCGGGCGATGCCAATCCCGGAATCGCTGACGCTGATGCGCGCGTTGTCGCCATCCTGAGAAAGGGCGATTTCGCAATGGCCGCCTCGTGGCGTGTACTTGATCGCGTTGTCCACAAGAATCAGCAGCAGCCGATCGAGAGAAAGAGCGTCGGCTTTCACCCAAACGGGATCGGGAGGAGTCTGCAGCTGGATCTCGAGGGCCTTGTCCGCAGAAAGCAAGACCGCATGTTGCTGGACTTTGCGAACGTGGAGGCCGAGCTCAAGAGGTCGAAGCTCGACCGACAAAGCGCCGGCATCGGTACGCGCAAGGGAAAGCAAATTCTCGAGCAATTCGGAAGTTTCGACGGATGTAGAAAGAATATTGTGGAGGGCTTCGCGATATTCGACAGGGGTGCGCGGCTTGCGAAGAGCCAGTTCGGCAGAAGTGCGAATTACTGCGACAGGAGTACGCAAATCGTGAGAAGCGTCCGCCGTGAATTGCTTGATTTTGTTGAATGAGGATTCGATGCGGGCGAGCATGGCGTTGAGAGTGAGAGTGAGGCGCTGGAGCTCATCTTTTGCGCGAGGAACATCCAGACGTTTGGACAGATTTTGCGCGCCTATGGATTCCGCCGTGGCGATGATGCGATTGACGGGAGCGAGAGATCTTCCGCTCAACCAGTAGCCCAAGAGCGCAGCGAGGAAAACGAGCAAGGGTAGACACTCTTTTTCGATGATGCGGAAACTGTCCAAAGCCTGATCGAAGGGTTCCGTGGGGACGGCCGCATAAATGCAGAAGAGTTGATCGCCGATTCGTGATTGATGCATGGCGATTCTGTATTGGGATGCGTCCAGGTTGGTGGTGAAGAAAAGCACCGGGCCAGACTGAACTGCTGGAATCGGTGGTGAAGCGTTTGCAAATAGAGGCGCGCGAAAAAGCCATTCTCCTTTTTCGTCGGAGACTTCAAGGAGAGCGCCGTTTGCCCATAGACCGGCGAGCTCGCGCAGTTCGCTCGCGACGGTTTCTTTTCCTGCCTTGGAATTGGCTTCTAGAAGGCGGCGGACAATAGCCAGGTTCTTTTGCGAAGCGTCGTTGACCGTGGTTTCGATACTGCGCTGAAATCCGACGTCGCAAACCCAGAAGAAGGCAAAGAAGCTCAAGGAAAGAACGACGACGTACAGCGCGGTCAGGCGGGCACGAATTGTGAAAAGGAATTTCAAGAGAGCAAGCCCAAGGAATAGCCGATGCCGCGGTGGGTGTGAATCAGCCGCCAGGCCGGATTGGATTCGATCTTTTTTCGAAGCAGGTGGACGAAGGCGTCTATGGTGTTTTCTTCAATTTCGCGACGATGGCCCCAGAGGGCGTCCTGAATGGTCTGGCGCGGAACGACGCAGCCCGGATTTCGCGCGAGAAGCTCCAGAAGCCGAAATTCGGTCATTGAGAGGAAGATCTCGCGGCCGTTCAAAAAAGCGCGAAAAGTAGAGACGTCCAAAACTAAACCATCAACCTCGAGGACATTTCTGGGCTTCGAAATAGAGCGGCGCCCCAAAGCGCGCACGCGCGCGAGAAGTTCCGCAAACGAAAAAGGCTTTGTGAGGTAATCGTCGGCGCCGGAATCAAGGCCCTTCACAACGTCCGACAATGCATCGCGCGCGGTAAGCATCAAGACGGGGACATTTTTCTCACGCAGGCGAAGACGGCGGGCGACTTCGATGCCGTCCAGGCCCGGAAGCATCACGTCCAGAAGAATTACGTCGAAAGAGTTTTGATCGGAAAGAGCGAGGGCCGCGCGGCCGTCGCGGGCAATGTCCACTTCGTGAGATTCCTCGCGCAGGCCCTGAGCGAGGAGTTGTGCCATATGGGGGTCGTCTTCGACTACTAAAATATTCACGGCAACAGCCCGTGGAGATAATAGAGCCGCGATTGTGAATGTGGGATGAATTGGAGGTTACGAAATCATTGCCGGAATGCGGACGCGGAATTACGAAGGGGACGGAGCGCTACGCCTCATGAAGTAGTGGATGGCAGGAGTGAAGACGAGTGAAAAGACCATCGAGCTGAGAAGACCGCCGATGACGGAGATGGCGAGAGGCTGGAGCATCTGGGAGCCGGCACCGATGCCGAAAGCAAGCGGCAGCATGCCGGCGACTGTTGCGAGCGCAGTCATGGTGATGGGCCGGAGGCGGCGGCGGCCCGCTTGAATCATGGCGTCATTGAGGGACATTCCGGAATCGCGGAAGTGGGATTCGGCGTCGAGAAGCAAAATGCCGTTCTTGGCGACGACGCCGATGACCATGATCATGCCCATGAACGAAGCAACATTGAATGCGGTGCGCGTGATGAGGAGCGCGAGGAAGCCGCCGAAGGTCGAGAGGACTGCGGAAGAAAGAATCGCAGTAGGTGCGGAGAAGGTGCGAAATTCGAAAAGCAGGACAACAAAGAGCAGAAGCAGAGCGAGGAAGAGAACTTTCAGAAGTTCCTGGAACGATTTTTGTTGCTCCTGATATTGTCCTCCGTACTCGACGCGAATGGATGCGGGGAGATGGAGGCCGTTCACGGCTTTTTGGACAGCGGGAATACCGGATCCGAGGCTGATCCCTTCAAAGCGGGCGGTCACGGCCACGAGGCGTTGGAGGTTCTCACGGCGGATTTCGGTCTCGCCGGGAGTTTGCGAAACTTTTGCGAGGGCGCCGAGCGTGGCGGTTTTTCCTGTGGCGCTGACGAGCAGAGTATTGGTCATGCGCTCGAGTGTAGAGCGGTTTTCGTCGGGGAAACGAACTCGGATCGTGTAGGCGCGATCGTTAAGAACGACCGATGTCGCAGCGGGAGTACCCTCGAGAATGGCTTGCGCGTCGGTGCTGACTTCTTCGGGCGTAAAACCAGCCCGCGCAGCGACGATTGGATTGACTTGATAAGTGACGGATGGGCCGCTCACGGTATCTTCTACGCCGTCAAGCACATCTACGACGCCGTGAACTTTGCTGATGGCGTCGGCGACGCGCGGAGCAGTTTCGTTGAGGAGCTTGCCATCTTGAGAAAAAAGCTTGATGACGACAGGCTCGGGCTGACTGGTGAGGTCGCCGATCATGTCGGAGAGCAACTTAACGAATTCGATTTTTGTGGCGGGTTCAGCGGATTCGATTTGAGCGCGAAGGTCGGTGATGATTTCGTCGTCGGAACGGCTGCGCTTGGATTTCAGTTTGATTGTGTAATCGCCACGATTGGCTTCGGTCACGGCGGCGAGGCCAAGTTGAAGGCCGGTGCGGCGGGAGGTTGTCTCCACTTCGGGAGTGGCGCGAAGAATTTCATCGATGTGGAGCAGAATGCGGTTGGATTCGGCGAGAGAGCTTCCGGGAGGCGTGAAATAGTCGAGGATGAAGCCGCCTTCATCCATTTCCGGCAGTAGTTCGGTTTCAAGAAGTTTGTAAGCGACAAAAGAGAGAACAACTATGAGGAAGCTTCCACCAAGGAGAAGAATGGGGCGTTTTACAACGGATTGCATGGCGTTGGCGTAAAGATCCACGGCACGGGCGAAGAAGCCGGTGAGGTGTTCGTCTTCGGCGGTCAGGACGTGCTGCGTTCGTTCGCCGGGCGCCACTTCTTTACCCTCTTCTTCGCTAGGCAAAACGGGCGTTCCTGGAGCGCCTTCTTTGCGGCGGACAACATATTGGCTGAGGGTTGGTGTCCAAGTGAGCGCGAGAAAGAGAGATGTGAATAGCGCGACGGACATGGTAACGGCGAGCGCGCGGAAGAAGCTGCCGTACACGCCGTTCATGGAGATGAGCAGAACGAAGACAACGATGGGCGTGATGGTCGAACCGGTGAGAGGAATGATGAGTTCGCGAAAGGCAGTTTGCACGGATTCGAG
>Ga0126380_10000415_pt1 | contig 13971 bp, 12 predicted proteins | sample PanSoiMetPlot_26_FD_92544 | JGI IMG/M metagenome (GOLD analysis project Ga0126380, IMG submission 92544) | Tropical forest soil microbial communities from Panama - MetaG Plot_26 | ecosystem: Environmental > Terrestrial > Soil > Tropical forest > Bulk soil | place: Panama | collected 2016-02-17
CCGAAAATGAAATGCTGCGAACCTTCAATTGCGGGATTGGAATGATCGCCATCGTCTCGCCTGAACATGCTGATGCCGCTGGGAGGAACTTCTCCCGCGCCGGCGAAACGACTGTGAGGCTTGGCAGCATCGTCAAGAGGCCCGACGATGACCGCGTCATTTACGACGGACAACTCGATCTCGGGTGAGATATGAGTCGAAAGCGCGTAGCGGTTTTCATTTCCGGCCGCGGATCGAACATGGCGGCATTGATTGAAGCCGCCAAAGATAAGAAATACCCCGCCGAAATCGTGCTGGTAATTTCCAACCGTCCGGATGCGGGCGGTCTTTTGGTCGCACAGGCCGCCGGTATTGCCACAGCGGTCGTCGATCACACCCAATTCGGCAAGGATCGCGCCGACTTCGAGCGGACAGTGCAAGCGCTGCTTGAAAAGCATCGCGTCGATCTGGTCTGCCTTGCTGGTTTCATGCGGCTGCTCACCCCCGATTTCGTGAGCAAATGGCATCTGCGCATCTTGAATATTCACCCGGCCTTGCTGCCCGCCTTCAAGGGCCTCGATACACACAAGCGCGCGCTCCAGGCGCATGCCAAAATTCACGGCGCTACCGTGCATTTTGTGGCGCCGGAAATGGATTCCGGACCGATCATCGCGCAGGGGGCGATCGCGGTGCGGCCAACGGACAGCGAAGACACGCTCGCCAGACGGGTGCTCGAGGTCGAGCACCGGATTTATCCATTGGCCTTGCAGCTGGTAGCTGAAGGCCGGGTTAGCGTCGAAAATGGCCGCTGCCTGATAGACGGCATCCCCGTTGCAGACGGCACAGACCTTGTTCCAGACGACGTAACCTGAATTTTTTTTCGCGCTGCAAAAGCGCATAAAATGAATTCATTCCCACCCGTGGTGATATAGACTTGGTTCGACGGAGCCGCCACACGAGTGGCACAAGCAACGAGGGGGAGACCATAGCTGGCAGAGGCGAGGCAAAACTTCTCTATCCGCAACTGGGGTCGTTTTACGAGACCTGGCGCGATATTTCCTACACGCTGGTGCGCATTGTGGTCGGCGTGATCATGGTGGTGCACGTATGGGGCAAGTTCAAAGTTGGCGCGGGCGCAGTCGCGACCAATGCCATGGCGAAGTACGGACTCGAGCCCGCGCTGGGATTTGCTTATGCAGCGATGTTCCTTGAATCGGTCGGTGGGGTTTGCCTTATCATCGGCTTGTTCACGCGCTTTTTTGCGGCGGCGCTGGCAATCGAAATGTTGATCGCGCTGTTTGCAGCCCACTGGGTCCGCGGCTTCCTGGTTAGCCAGGGCGGCTACGAGTTCGTCTTGCTGCTCGGCGCGGTGTGTTTCGCGATTGCGATCCGCGGAGGCGGGCCATACTCGGTCGACAACGCGATCGGAAAAGAGCTCTAGGCATCTTTGCGCTGAAGGCGGAGCGCGGGCCTCAAGCCCGCGCTTTTTGCATCCAGACCCTGTTGTCGTGGAAGGCTGCGCCGCCATGGGGCGCAATCGGATCAGCGCCGGTCAGGGTATTGATCCCGCACCCATCGGCATAGGCCGAGTTTGGCCAGATCGATTCGGCAATCAGCACCCCGCGGTGCACGCCCGCAAAAAGCCGTGCATGAAGACGCACTTCGCCGCGTTTGTTGCCGAGCACGACGTAGTCGCCCTCCCCGATTCCCTGCATGCGCGCGTCATCGGGATGAACCATCACATTGGGCCGCCGCTCCTGCTCCAGCGAGGTTGGCGTCTCGTTGAATGTCGAGTTTAAAAAGCCCCGCGCAGGTGAAGTTGCAAGGCGGAACGGATGCTCCATGTCGGATTGTTCGATCGAGCTCCAGTGATCCGGCAGCGGCGGCATCTCGTCGATTGGACCGCTTCTACAAGGGCTGCGGAACGGCACATTTGGCCAATCTGGTTTGAAACGGAATTTTCCGTCCGCCCAGGGAAATCCGTCAAGATAATGCGATTGACGGAAGGGAGGCTGGCAATCGAGCCAGCGGTTGGCGCCGAGCTCCGCAAATGTGCCGCGCTTGGAAATCCGCAGCATCTGATCGATCAACTCCCGCGGGCTCATCTCGAATCCACGGTGCTCCGCACCAAGGCGTTTGGCGAGCGCGCAAATCACTTCATGATTGTTGCGGCATTCCCCGGGCGGCTCGACCAGTTTCGGCCCAAGAATGAGATACTGGTGCCCGCCTCCGCGATAAATATCGTCGTGCTCGAGGAAGGTCGTTGCCGGAAGCACCACGTCTGCCATCTGAGCTGTCTCCGTCATGAACTGCTCATGAACGCAGACGAAGAGATCCTCGCGAGCAAAGCCCTCCTTGACCTTGTTCTGGTCGGGCGCAACCGAGACCGGATTGGTGTTTTGGATGATCAACGCCTGAACGGGACCACCGCCTTGCAGTGGCTCTGGCTCGCCCGTCAGAATCCCGCCGATGCGCGACTGGTCAAGCATGCGCACAGAGCTGTCACGAACGTCGAGTCCCTCGATCATTGTCTTGTCGAGCTGAAAAATGTCGGCGCTCATATGGAACGCGCCGCCGCCTTCGTACTGCCAAGCCCCCGTCACGGCCGGGATGCAACTCGCCGCATGCATATTTGCCGCACCGTTGCGCGAGCGCGAGAAGCCGTAGCCCAATCGGAAAAAGACGCGCTTGCGTTCGCCGATCAACCGCGCGAATTCCTCGATGGTCGCGACAGGCGTACCGGTGATTGCCGAGGCCCATGCAGGACCGCGGGTGCGAAGATGTGCTTCCAGTTCGCGTGGCGCGTCCGTGTATTTATCCAGATATTGCCAATCGGCTTTCCCATCGCGGAACAGGCAGTGCATGACTGCACAAGCGAGCGCACCATCCGTTCCGGGCTTCACTAGCACCGGCAAGTCCGCCTGTTGCATGGTGCCGTTCATGTAGATGTCCACAACCGCGATTTTCGCGCCGCGTTCTTTCCGCGCGCGCACCGCATGCGTCATGACATTGACCTGGGTGTTGACCGCATTGGTGCCCCAGATCACGACCAGATCGGACTTGGCCATTTCTCGCGGGTCGACCCCGGCTATGCGCCCGACTCCCGCCGCGAACCCGGCATAGGCCGGATTGACGCAAATGGTTGAGTGAAAGCCGGAATATTTCTTGACGTGGCGCAGGCGATTGATGCCGTCGCGCATCACCAAGCCCATCGTGCCGGCGTAATAATAGGGCCAGACACTTTCGGCGCCGTAGCGTTGCTGCGCCCGAACGAATTTTTCCGCGACCAGATCGAGCGCGTTGTCCCAGGAGACTGGCTCGAACTGGCCTGACCCTTTTTCTCCCTTGCGCCGCAAGGGATGAAGGAGCCGCTGCGCATGATGCTCCCGCTCGGCATAACGCGCGACCTTCGCGCAAATGACTCCCGCGGTGTAGTCGTTGTCTTTCGCGCCATGCACGCGCCCGATCGTGCGCTCGTCGAGCAATTCGACTTCGAGCGCGCAGGTCGATGGGCAATCGTGTGGACAGGCAGAATAGCCAATCCGCTTTGCCTTCGGGAGACGGACGGTCTGATTCATCGCGCTCCGATTATAGCCGATCGGCCTATACTTTGCTTTCTGCCTGCACTTTTGATCGCCGCCAGGCGCCACCAACCACAAGAACTAGCACCGCGCCAATGATTGCGGAACCGATCTCGACCTGGTGCGCGACGGCAGGGCCATAGTTCGCCTTTAGCCAGTTGGCGACTACCGGATCCGTGGCGATAACCTCGCCGACGATCCAGCCGAGCAGTGCGGCGCCAGCCCATACCAGGATCGGGAAACGGTCCAACAACTGCATGATCAAGGCCGCTCCCGCAACGATCAACGGAATGCTGATGGCAAGGCCGATCACCAGCAGTGCCATGTTGCCGCCCGCGGCGGCGGCGATCGCGATGACATTGTCGAGGCTCATGATGATATCGGCGATGGCAACGATTCGCACCGCACGCCAGAGATGCTCGGCCGCTTCGGCCTCGCTCTCGTCGGGATCGTCGGGCACCAGTAATTTGGCAGCAATATAAAAAAGCGCCAGACCGCCAACGATCTTGAGGTAGGGCAGCGTCATCAACGAGGCGACGATTCCGGTAAAGATGACGCGGAGCCCGACTGCAACCCCTGCACCCAGAATCATTCCCCAGACGCGCTGCCGGTGTGGCAATCCACGGCAGGCCATTGCAATAACAACCGCGTTGTCGCCGGACAACAGGATGTTGATCCACATGATCTTGGCGAGGGCGATCCAGAACTCGGTGTGCCCGATGTCGCTCCAACCGCTGCTGATCATCGCCCACCAACCAGCTGGATCTATTATCTGAAACATCGAACCCACCTTCGTTTCCTTCCCTTGCGTTTGGTGCAGCCAGTTCCGCGGCAGGCTGCTTAGCGTTCTTTTATAGAACCTTAGCCGACGATCTCGTTTTCTGAAAAGAACTGCGCAATCTCGCGTACAGCAGTATCAGGTGCATCCGAGCCGTGCACGGAGTTCTCCCCGATCGACCTCGCATAAAGCTTGCGGATAGTTCCGGTTGCAGCCTTGGCCGGGTCGGTCGCCCCCATGACTTCGCGATAATTCGCGATCGCGTTGTCTCCTTCCAACACCTGCACAACGACGGGCCCGGATATCATGAAATCGACCAACTCGAGAAAGAAAGGCCGCTCGCGATGGACCGCGTAAAACTTCTCTGCCTGTTCGCGGGAAATTCGCATGCGCTTCTGGGCAACGATGCGCAGGCCCGCTTTCTCGATCACGGCATTGATGGCGCCGGTCAGGTTGCGCTCGGTCGCATCGGGCTTGAGGATCGAAAAAGTACGCTCGATCGCCATCGGTTATTCCTTCACTGGGACGAATGGAGGATTCACGAAATGGAGAAGACGGGGCGCGCGGCTTATACCGATGCTCATTGCAGGCGGCAAGATCGGCGATTAATGGCCATGGATGCCGTCCTGGAAGCCATATTGCAAGGAGCGCAGCATGCTTGCCCGTTATCGAATGTTCGCGGGCTACAACGCCTGGTGCAACGAGCGGCTATTTGACGCGACGGCGCGGGTCAGCGACGCCGACTACCGTGCCAATCGCGGTGTTTTCTTTAAATCGCTGCACGGCACCCTCAATCATCTTCTCGTTGGCGATCGTGTCTGGATGAAGCGATTCACCGGCGAGGGCGAAATCCCGCCGAGCCTGGACGCGATCCTCTACGACAATTTCGAGCAGCTGCGCACAGCCCGGCGCTACGAGGATGAGCGCATCCGACGTTACGTAAACGCCTTAAGCGAGTCCGATCTCGCTCCGGCGCTCGATCATTTTTTCAATCACCAAACGCACCATCGCGGCCAGGCGCATGCACTTCTAACCGCCATTTCGGGCAATGACCTGACGCCAAGTTTCGACCTGATTATCTATCAGCGCGAAACCGGCGACGGCGCACTGCGCAAGATCACCTGACGGATTACTGGACGTAGTTGCGACCTGATTGGGCCGAATTTGACGACGGCTTTTTCTTGGGTGTCTTTTTCGTCTTTTCCGGCTTGGGCTGCTCGGGCGCCCGTTCGACGACATTCAGGCGCCCGCCCATAAACGTGTAGATCCCAGGCCAGGGTCCGCTCAGGTAAGTGAGCACGACTTTGCGTTCGCCCTTCTCGCCTGTACTGATCGCAACATTGCTCGGGTTCCCTGCGCGCTGGACTGCTTGGCATTCGGTCATCCCAAGCGCAATGCCGCCGCTCGTCATCGGCGCAGAGGCCGGCTCAGGTCGTTGCAGGCCCGGACCGCCACCGGCGGATGCAGGCGTCGCCGCCGGCATGGGCGCGGGCGCAAGATCACCCGCCACCGAACCGACAGCGCGGTCTGTCGGTTCCTGCGATTGTGTGGTTGGCGGCGATGCTTCGGCAGCCTGCACGGCCGCAGGGGCCGGCGCGGCGCATTGCCCCTCGGCGCTTACCAATTCTTCCGAGTTCACCGGCCCCATGAGACTAAGATTTATCTTCCCCGTGCTCGGCTTGGCCCAACTGGGCGCAGTGAAGGCAGGCCGCGAAAACCAGCCGCCATCATTTTGATCTTCGAATAACCGCGTCTGATTCCCGCAGCCAGCCAAACCCAGGGTGGCGCATGCAAGCGCGATTGTGAGCTGGACGCGATGGCGCGGCAAAACGGATCCTGTTTATCGGCTATCCCTAAAACTTACTTTGCATCATGACGATGGCGCCCCGCAAGTTCGGTCGTTCAACGGATTGCTGGCGTGGGTCACTGGCTGATCGTGCAATGGCCGAGTAAGCCATTGACGGAGCTCTTGGGCTCACGCCTTCTTTGCCCAGCGTCCTCGCTCGTCTGCTTGCCAATAGGTCGTTTCCAAGCCCCTTTGCTTGGCTGCTGACCAATGATCGCGCGCGGCCGCCATCGCCTCGTCATCGTCTGCATCGAACAAAAGTACGATGCGCTGATACGCTTCGGGGTCGGCAGGCATTGGCGCACCATCGATCAGAAAGCGTACGACCGCCCCGTTCGGGTTGTTTTCGTTGATCGTGAAAAGGACTGGCTGGCTGGAAGCCTCAGGTTCTCTCCATGTCCCATGCGGCAGAAAACCATCATCACGGTAGGTCCATAAATGTGCGTCCAGTGCCTCGAGCCGCTCCTCCGATGATCCCTGGACGATCACTTTCCACCCACGTTCCAGCGATTTCTCAAGCAAGGGAGGCAGAACCCCTTCCAATTTTTGTCCCTGGAGTTGATAAAACAGGATTTCTGTCATTTATGAGCGCGTCGTATCAGCGTATCGGGTTTCGGGTATCGGGTATCGGGTATCGGGTATCGGAGCAGTCAGTGGCGGAACTTACTCATAGTGTGGCGCAAGGTAAAACCGAGTCCAGCCTGAATGTCGTCGCTGGTATTTTCGTCCTCATAACGATCGTCCGGCTTGCCGGTCTTGCAACTTCCAACGTGGATTTGTTCACGGACGAAGCCCAATACTGGAGTTGGTCTCGCGAGCTCAGCCGGGGTTACTTTTCCAAGCCACCGCTCATCGCATGGATCATCCACATTGCCGAGTCAGTGTGCGGCAGCAGTGAAGCATGCGTCCGGGCGCCTTCGCCAATTTTCTATTTTGGAACCTGCGTCGTCATTTACCTGATCGGCCGCAAACTTTATGGCCCCGTCGTCGGGTTATGGGCGGCGCTCGTGATGATGTTCAGCATCGCGCTCGAATTTTCCGCTCGGATTATCTCAACCGATGTGCCGCTCCTGTTTTTCTGGGCGCTGGCGCTTTGGGCCTATGTCAATCTGCTCGACCGCGCCTCCTGGCCATGGGCCGTGACACTCGGTGCGTCGATCGGCCTCGGCTTTCTTGCCAAGTATGCCATGGGCTACTTCGTGCTCGGCATGGTGCTTGCGGCGGTGCTTGACCGCCGAGCGCGGGACTTGCTCAGAAATCGCCTCGTCTGGTTGGCGTTTGGAATTGCCCTGGTTATTGCTGCACCAAACCTCATCTGGCTTTTGCACCACGACTTCGTCACGTTCAGGAACGTCGCCGCCGTTGTGCAAACCGGCAGCGGACCTCGACTGCATCCGCTCGCGGCGCTCGAGTTTCTGGCCGCCCAGTTCGCCGTCTTTGGTCCTGTTGTTTTTGCGGCGTTTCTGCTTGCCATAGTCAAAATCCGGTCGTGGGAAAACGTTTCGGCAAATAAAATCATGCTCTCGTTTGCATTGCCGCCGCTGGTCATCATCACCCTTGTCGCGCTGTTCTCCCGTGCCTACGCGAACTGGGCGGCGACCGGGGCAATTTCTGCGACAATTCTCGCGGCCGCGGTGCTCGCACAGGCCAGAGCGTGGCGGTGGTTGACCTTTTCGATAGTGCTCGGCCTCGTGGTGCAAGCCGCGCTGTTAGTCGGGGATGCAGCGGCCTATCGGATCGCGCTGCCATTTCTGCCGCCTGGCAAGGCCGATGTTTACCACCGTACTCTTGGATTTCGCGATCTCGCGCACCAAGCTGGCCAGTTTGTCACAACTGCGGGCGCAAATACGATTGTCGGCGAGGACCGCAATACAGTGGCAGCCCTGCTCTACTACTTGCGTGATCGGCCTGTGCAGATTGTTTCCTGGCCATCGCCTGACGTTCGGACATTCGACATGACCCGGCCGCTGACGAAAGACGCGCAGCCGCCGCTGATCTTCGTAACCGAATGTCCGTCCGGCCACCGGCTGGCGGCCTACTACGCAAGCGTAGAGAAATTGGGCGAAATTCGCTCGGCTACAGGACCTGCTTCAAGCCGAAGCCATACTGTCTTTCGTCTGAGCAGCCCCAGAGGCGAATTCACTGCGCTGCCGTCGTGCTAAAGGATCGAAATGCAGGAAGGCTAATTCACTTCTCGTAAAAGTCGGCTACCAACCGGTCCAGCAGCCGCACGCCCCAGCCTGAGCCCCAGCTCTTGTTGATGTCGGTCTGACGCGAGTCAAATCCGGTCCCGGCAATATCGAGATGCGCCCACGGCATCTTGTCATCGATAAAGCGCTTGATGAATTGCGCCGCAGTAATCGCGCCTGCCCATCTGGTGCCGCCCGTATTCTTCATGTCGGCGAATTTCGAATCGATCATTTTGTCGTACTCCGTCGCGAGCGGCATTCGCCAAACCAATTCGCCGGTTTCAATTCCACATTTTGTCAGACGTTCGGCCAGTTGATCGTTGTTTGAGAACATGCCCGCATATTCCTGACCAAGCGCGACGATGATGGCACCAGTCAGCGTGGCAAGATCCACGATAAATTTGGGTTTAAAGCGCTGCGCCGCGTACCAAATCACATCGGCGAGAACGAGCCTCCCCTCGGCGTCGGTATTGATGATTTCGATTGTCTGTCCGGACATCGATTTCACGATGTCACCCGGTCGCTGCGCATAGCCGTCAGGCATATTTTCGACCAGGCCGATCACCCCCACCGCATTGATGCGCGCCTTGCGGACGGCAAGCGCATGCATCAAACCGACGACGCAGGCGGCACCAGCCATGTCGCCTTTCATGTCCTCCATGCTGGCGGCCGGTTTTATCGAGATCCCGCCTGTATCGAAGCACACCCCCTTGCCGATGAACGCAACCGGCGGCTCACCTGCCTTGCCGCCGTTCCACCGCATCACCGCCACGCGGCTGTCGTGCGCCGAACCCTGTCCGACGCCAAGCAACGCATTCATACCAAGTTTTTTGATCGCCTTCGTATCGAGAACTTCGACTGAAACGCGGAGTTTCTTTAACGCGCCCGCGCGGCGCGCAAATTCTTCCGGGTAGAGAACATTGGCCGGCTCGTTGACGAGATCGCGTGCGAGTAGCACGCCGTCGCAAACGGCCGAACGCGGATCGTAGGCTTTGCACGCGGCTGCCACATCACCGACTGCGATTGTGACATGCCGCGTAGCCGACAATTTCTCGTCGTCCTTGCGTTTGGTTTTGTAACGATCAAACGAGTAAGCGCGCAGACGAATTCCCTGCGCCAGATCGGCGACCTGCATCGATTTCATCGGTCCGCCTGGCAATTCGGCGAAGATAGTCGCGTCACTCGCAGCGTTAGGTAATTTGCCGAAGGCAACTCCGCCCAATTTGAGAAAATCGGTCGGCTTGAGGTCCGCTGTCTTGCCAACGCCAATCACGACAAGACGGGCCACCTTGAGACCCGCGGGAACTGGAAGATCGAGCGTCGAATTCTTTTTGCCGGTAAACCGCTCGGCCTTCGCGGCCCGCCCCACGACTCCGCTAGCCTCGCCCAAAGCCCTTCGCGATGCGGCGCCAAGCTTCAACCCCTCATCGCAGAACACGACAAGTACGCCTTTTGCGGGAGTGCCGAATGGCGCAAAGCCGAGCTTCAAGGCGTCGGTCATCGAAGTCCTCTTTCGATGATGCTAAAAAATCACAGCCCCTTATGGCCGGCCTTGGCACCCCTGCAAAGGCCCCAACTGACCGGAATCCCGGCAATTTTTCGAACTCCGATCGTATTGACCCAGAAACGGGTCGTTTGCGGATGGTATTTTGCTCCGGACGATGCCCGCAGGGCACGAAAGCGTATCGGCGGAAAGGTCACACATTTACATTTTGTTGTGCATGTTCAACGGGTTTGCCTTTGCCCGGCCACTTTGTGGAGCGATCAAAGGTGCGTCTGACGGGGGTGAGTTCTAAGCTGAAATCGGTCGCGTTCGGCAAGGGAAACCGAACGCGCGGTCCGGTTTGCGCCGGATCAGGGGACGATGCTGCGGATGGGGTCGATCGGTCGATATATTTTTCGCACCACGTTGGGTGCGTTCCTGATCGTATTGATCAGTCTGACTGCGGTCATCTGGGTCACGCAGGCGCTCCGCGACATCGACATCATGACGAGCCAAGGCCAATCGATTCTGGTCTTTGTCGGTATCACCAGCCTTCTCATTCCGATGCTCATCCTCCTGATCGCGCCGATTGCGCTGCTGATCGCGGTTGCGCACGTGCTCAACAAGATGTCCAACGATTCCGAAATAATCGTGATGAATGCTGCGGGCATGTCGCCGTGGATCCTGTTCCGGGCATTCATGGCGGCGGCGATCGTTGTCTCGCTGCTCGTCGCCGCGATAAGCGCTTATTTCGCGCCGAAGGGTTTGCGGATGCTGCGCGATTGGGTGACGGAGGTGCGCGCGAATGTCGTGAGCACCATCGTTCAGCCTGGCCGCTTCAGATCCATCGAAGCCGGCGTAACCATCCACATTCGCGAGCGCCGCCCAAACGGACAGCTTGCTGGCATCTTTCTCGACGACCGGCGGAACCCCAATGAGCGCATCACCGTGCTGGCAGAGATTGGCGAACTTCTCGACAACAGCAGCGGCACCTATCTCGTTCTGCAGAAAGGGAATGTCCAGCGGTACGAGGCAGGCCAGCGTGATCCCGCCATGGTGGCGTTCGACCGCTATGCATTCGATCTCTCGCAATTCGCCGGCACGGGACAGGCTGTCAAATATTCGATCCGGGAACGATATCTCTGGCAGCTGCTGTTTCCCGATCCGAAAGACCAGTCCTACATCGACCAACCCGACCAGTTCCGCGCCGAGCTGTATGACCGGTTGATGGCGCCGTTCTATCCCATCGCGTTTGTCGTGATCGCCTACGCCTATCTGGGGACTCCTCGAACCACTCGTCAAAGTCGGACGCTGTCGATGGTTGGCGCCGTCGGCGGCGTCGCCCTGTTGCGCTTCATTGGTTTCGTATCCACCGTGATCGGCGCCACTGTTCCCTGGATGCTGGCGCTGCAATACCTTGCCGTCGCTGCTGCAATCGGCGGGGGCATTTACGTCATTCGCCGCGGGCTGATTTTGGAGCCGCCCGCCTTCATTACCGACTGGCTTGCAATGCTGACTGAGCGCCTTGGTCGGCGCTTGGCACCTTCGTGACGTGACATCATGCCGATCTTTCTAGGAACTCTGGCGCGATATTTCGGACTGCGTTTTCTAATCGCGGTGCTGATAGTTTTTGCCGGGATATTCGCGCTGGTCGCATTGATCGATTACGTCGAAATGATGCGTCGGGCCGGCGATATTCCCAACGTGTCGGCGGTGCTCATCGCGAAAGCGTCGATTTATCGCGTGCCGCAAGTAGTCGAACGCATCCTCCCGTTCTGCGTCCTTATCGGTGGGTTGTCCTGTTACCTCAACTTGTCGCGGCGGCTGGAGTTGGTCGTCGCTCGCTCAGCCGGATTGTCGGCTTGGCAATTCGTCGCGCCGGCAATTCTGGTGGCGTTCATGCTCGGGGTGGCTGCGACGACCATTTACAACCCGATCTCGGCAATACTTCAGGAGCGTTCGAAGCGGCTGGAAGTCGAGCTCTTCACCCACAAGACAAACGCGCTTAGTCGGGGCGGAGGCCCATTCTGGATCAGCCAGCGTACCGATGAAGGTCAAGCAATCATCAATGCGGGCTCGAGCCGCGACCAGGGCATCAATCTCAACGGAGTGTCCGTTTACACCTTCGATCCCGAAGGTCGTTTCAAACAGCGGATCGAGGCCCGCGCGGCCCTTCTTGAGCCTGGCGCGTGGCTGCTTCGAGACGCGCGCGTGTATGCATTGGGCGTCCTGCCATCGCGGCAACTGGAATATCGCCTCAAGACGAACCTGACACCCGAGCAAGTACGCGAAAGTTTTGCTACTCCAGAAACTGTGCCTTTCTGGGAGCTTCCGCAGTATATCCAAATAGCGGAGCACGCTGGCCTGATTGCCGCAGGCTATAGATTGCAATTCCAGAAACTCTTGGCGCGACCGTTCTTGCTGTCTGCCATGGTTCTCCTTGCTGCCGCGGTCAGTCTACGGTTTTTCCGCTTTGGCGGGATCCAAAAGATGGTTTTAAGTGGCGTGGCAGCCGGCTTTCTGCTTTATGTTTTATCGAAAGTAACCGAGGATTTGAGCAAGGCTGAGCTGATGCACCCTGTGGCAGCGGCTTGGCTGCCCGTGCTCGCGGGTGGGCTGACGGGATTTATTGCGTTGCTGTACCAGGAGGACGGGTGATGCCGGGGTCGGCTAGCACTCGCCCATTAGCGCCGCGGCCATATCGCCGTGGCGTCGCAAAACTTGCTGCCGTCCTCAGCCTGCTGGCTTTTGGCGGATTGATTGCGGCTGTCCCCGCATCCGCTCAACAGTTGCAGTTCCCGCAACGCGCGCCGCCGTCGAAGAAATCCCAAATTGCGCTCGAGCGCGAGAAGTCCGGCCAAAAGCAGATGCTCGTTCAAGCGAACGAAATTGATTACGACTACGCCAACAGTCGCGTCGCCGCCGTTGGCAATGTCCAGATCTATTACGGAAACTCGACGCTCGAAGCCAATCGCGTCATCTACGATCAGAAGACCAAGCGTCTGCACGCCGAAGGCAACGTCCGGCTCACGGAGCAGGACGGCAAGGTCACTTATGGCGAGATCATGGATCTGTCGGACGACTACAGGGACGGCTTCGTCGACTCGCTGCGTCTTGACACTCCCGATCAAACCCGCATGGCGGCGACGCGCGCCGAACGTTCCAGCGGCCGGTACACCGTATTTCACAATGGCGTCTACACCGCCTGCCTTCCGTGCAAGGACGATCCGAAAAAGCCGCCGCTCTGGCAGGTGAAGGCCGCGCGCATCATCCATGATCAGGGCGAGAAGATGGTTTACTTCGAGGACGCCCGGCTCGAATTCTTCGGTCAGCCAATTGCGTTTCTGCCGTACTTCTCCACGCCCGATCCGACAGTAAAGCGCAAGTCCGGCTTCCTGATGCCGATATTTTCATCAAGCTCGGTGTATGGCGCCGCAGTTGAAATTCCCTACTACTGGGCCCTTGCGCCCGACTACGATGCGACGTTCTCGCCGATGATCACCACCAGACAGGGACCGCTGCTGCAGGGCGAATTCCGTCAACGCTTGATCAATGGCGCGTATTCGATCAGAGCGGCCGGGATATATCAGCTCGATAAGGACTACTTTGACTCGACGAAATTCACACCGGCTCCCGGTACAACCACCGGCACGACAAATCCCGGCTTCCTTAACTGGCGCGGCAGCCTGGAAAGTTCGGGCCTGTTCGCACTCAACAACAAATGGGTGTGGGGTTGGGATGCAACGGCGCTGTCCGACAAGACGTTTCTGCAGGATTACCACCCGAGTCTTTCCAAAATTCGCGCCGTCGATGCGTTCCAGAACCCGCAAAGCGAAGCGATCTCGCAACTCTACCTCGCTGGCAAAGGCAACCGTAGTTATTTCGATGCGAGAACTATTTACTATTACGGTTTTTCGCAAGCGGACACGCAAAGTCAGATTCCTGTCATCCACCCGGTGATCGACTACAACTACGTTTTTGATCGTCCGATTTTGGGCGGCGAAGTCGGGTATCGCATCAACTTCACCAGTCTGACCCGTAGCGAAGCCGACTTCGACCCCATCACCCAAAGTGCGCTGAATAATGGAAGCTGCACGGAGACCGCCAATCCTGCA
>Ga0126380_10000417_pt1 | contig 13946 bp, 11 predicted proteins | sample PanSoiMetPlot_26_FD_92544 | JGI IMG/M metagenome (GOLD analysis project Ga0126380, IMG submission 92544) | Tropical forest soil microbial communities from Panama - MetaG Plot_26 | ecosystem: Environmental > Terrestrial > Soil > Tropical forest > Bulk soil | place: Panama | collected 2016-02-17
CACCCACTTCGCCCTGAGGCTCAGCGCACTGTGATACCTCGCGCTCGACGGCACCGATCATGCCAGCCGCCACGGGCAAGGCGGCGTGACCTGCCGCTCGATCATCTGGCGCAGCAGCCACTGGCGCAGCGGCCACGCCCACAGCGGACCGCTACGCCGCGTCGTCGAGGGGGCCATAGCCTGCTTGCGGCGCCAGCGCATGCACGCCAAGCGGCCAGAAGGTCCAGCCCTGAGCGGACAGCGCCCGCCATTGCCGGCTCGCGCAATGTCCGCACAGGTAAAGCTCGCCAACCCGGTTCACTCGGTACGCCGCGCGGATCGCGGGTCCGCACCGATCACACGTCTCATTCATCTCCCGCCACCTGACGGTCCGCTGCCGGGCCAGGTGCCCGGCCCGCTGCATTGTATTGATTGCTCACTACCTCACATCTGCTTCCCCGGGCCTGGCCCTTAAGCGCCCCCCCGGCACCACCCGCCGGTCCGGAGCCGGTTCGCACGGCGCCGGTCATCGTCGTCGCGCCTGGCCGGCGACGCGCTCGGCGGCCGGCTCAGCCAGCCTTGGGCGGGTGTACCACGCGGGCGCCAGCAGCCAGTCCCCCATCAATACAGAGCGGCCGCCTCCCCTGCCAGATACAGGCCCGGCCCTGACGCGCGGCCCGCCGGCTCGCTAACCGAAGGCGCACGGCTGTCAACGGGCGGGCGCGCCGCCATGCCGCCTTTAGGTTGCGGCCGGGGCGACGCTGGTGTCGGCCCCTGGCAGTCTGTGTGGATGCTGATTGAGCATCGCGGCGCAGTGCCGCAGATCGATCCCAGTGCCTACATCGCGCCCACCGCGGTCGTGTGCGGTGCGGTCCGCATCGGTGCTGACGCGCGCATCTTGTTCGGGGCCGTGCTTACCGCCGAGGACGGCGAGATCCTGGTCGGCGACCGCACCGTGGTGATGGAGAACGCCCTGATCCGCGGCCGGGCCGGGCATTCGGCGATCATCGGTGATGACGTCTTGGTGGGGCCGCACGCGCACCTGAACGGGACACGGGTAAGCGATGGGTGCTTTCTTGCTACCGGCGCCGCCTTGTTCCCGGGCAGCGTCGTGGGCGCGGGCGCTGAGGTGCGGATTCATGGGGTGGTGCAGGTCAATACGGTCGTGCCGCCAGGCCAGACCGTGCCCATCGGCTGGGTCGCCGTGGGCGATCCGGCCCGCATCTTCCCGCCCGGCCAGCACGAGCTGATCTGGGCCATCCAAGAAACGCTGGACTTCCCCGGCACCGTCTACGGCGTCGCCCGCGGTGCCCCCGCCACCGAGCGAATGCGGCAACAGGCCGCTTGGTACGGTTCCCACCTCGACGACCGGCAACTCCCAGACAACCCCCGGGAACCAGCTGACGAGGCGTAGCCGACGCGGGCTCACATGCATCCGCTGGTGCCGCGAAGTGTCCCGGCGCCCTGTCACTGCAGGTCGAGAACAACGTCGTGGTGGGTGACCCGATCGTCCCAGCGGCGCAGTGCCCGCCTGGCGGCGTCCTGCACGACGGCCTGCTCGTGGTCCTCTCCGGCAAAGGCGCGGACAGCATCCATGCTGGCGAAGTAGGTGATCGAGGTGAACATGACTTCCTGGCCGTCGTCGTGGCGCAAGAGCCGGCCGCCCCGGAACCCGCTGACCTCCTGCAGCTGGTCCCTGACCTCGGATTCGTAATGGCGCTGGTAGTCAGCGGCGGTTGCCTGTGGTGCCCATCCACGCCAGATCCGCGCGATCATCTGCCCTCATCCCGCTGGCGTCTGCTGCGTCCCCGGGTTGACCATAGCGCGAGATGAGCATGCCACCGGCCGGCATCGGGCCGGCGAAACGCGTTGATCATCGGCAGCCTTGCGGGGCCCTGGTCCAACCTCGCTTGGTGCGGGTGAGTTCGCCGAAGCCAGATGCGGCCAGGAGCGCCCGGCAGCCGGTGTAGTCCTGGCCGGTGGGATCTTGGCCTTCGAGCCAGGCGTAGCCGAGGAGGCGCTCGACCTGCGCCAGCCGCAGCCAGCCGGCGGCCTGACCGAGCAGCCAGGTGGCGATTCCGCGGCGGCGATGCTGTTCGGTGACGTGAAGGTTGCCGATGTCGGCCCACCCGCCGTGCCGGGCCAGCCGTTCGGCACCCTGGAGGGTTTCCGTCTCGATGTAGCCGATCACTTCTTCGCCCAAAACGGCCGACAGGCGGGTCCCGTTGATCCCGACCGACCGCCGGATGGCCAGCCCGGCGATCGGCGGCCCGGCCGGGCGCGGCAGGTCCTCCACCTTGGCCAGGTAGACGACCTCGGTGTGCCCGGTGTGGGCGAACCCGGCCCGTTGGTAGAGGGCGCGGATGTGCGGCCACTGCTCGGGCACCCCGTAGACGCCGGGCACGGGCAGCTCGCCCTCCGCGCCCTGGCTGGTGACTCCCCAATCCTCCAGCTGCCGGACGCAGGCAGCGATCAGCGCCTCCGCAGCCTCCGTCGCATCCGGCCAGTACGGGTTCCCCGCCGGGGCCGCGGGCCAAAACAGCAGCCAATGGATCTCCCCGACGCCGCGGTAAGCCGTCCCGGCGCGCTCGCCGGCATGGTAGCGCAGCAGGTGGGCGGCGGCCATCACCCGGTTGCGCTGGTCGGCGACCAGCGTTGCCCGCTCGCGCACCCAGGGATCGACGATGGCCTCACCCGGCTGGCGCTCCAGGTCGCACAGCACCGCGCTGACCGACGCCCCGATGCCCGGCACAACGGCCGCGGCGTGGGTATTCACCAGACCAGTCAGCTGTTCCCGGTCACGGCGGGAGAACGGACGCACCTCGATGGACGGCATCAGCAGGCCTCCTCGACAGAGATAACAGATCGAGACGACAAGGCCCGCTACCAGTGCGGTACGAGCAGCACTGTAGCACCCGGTCAGCCGCTGATAGCCGCTAGGCAGACCTCGTGGTGGGCGCGGCATGATGGGTGGTTACCCGGCTATTGGGTCCCAGCCGCGCAGGTGCTTGACGGACTGGCGGTACTCCCACTCGATGGCGTCTTTGAGCAGGTGGGCCAGATGCCCGCCGGTGGTGATGCCGGCGATGTCGGCGACCCCGCGGCGGGTCCCGACCGAGACGACGAACCCCTTGTCGTGGAAGGTGAACGCCTCCAGCGGCCTGCCACTCAGCTCCGCGCCCAGGTTGCGGGCCACCGTCTCGCCCTCCTCCAGCGCCACCTGCGCCAGCGGGGACAGCACGTGCCCGGTGCGCGGATCCACCACCGAGGCGATGTCGCCGGCGGCGTAGATCTCCGGGTGGTCGAGAACGCGCAGGTACTGGTCGACCTTGACGCGGCCGTTGTGGCCGGTCGGCAACGCCGAATCGGCGACAACCTCGGGTGCTTTCACCCCACCCGCCCAGACGAACACGCCACCCTCCACCAGCTGGCCGTCCTTGAGCCGGAAGCCCTCCTCGGTCGCGGCGGCGATCGTGGCGTTGGTGCGGACGGCGACCCCAAGGTCGGAAAGGATTCTGGCCGCCTTGCCGATCAGCTGCGGTGAGGAGCCGGCCAGGATGGTCGGGCCCGCCTCGACAAGCTGCACCGCGGGCCGGTCGGCCGCCAGGCCGTGGGCGCTGGCCACCTTGGGCAGCGTCTCGGCCAGCTCGCCGGCCAGCTCGACTCCGGTGGCGCCGCCACCGCCGACCACAACGGTCGCCAGGCGCCGCTGCCGCTCGGGGTCGGTGCCGGCCGCGGCAGCCGTGAGCGCCTTGCTGACCGCGCCCCACACTCGCTCGGCGTCGCTGGCTGAGTACAGCGACAGCGCGCGCTGGGCCAGGCCGGGGATGGCGAAGTCGTTGGGCCGGCTGCCGAGCGCCAGCACCAACCGCCACCAGCCGATCGGCCCGGCCCCGGTGAGCAGCCGACGGTCGGCCAGGTCGAAACCAGTGATCTCGGTCTGGACGAAGCGGACATGCGCGGCCAGCGTGTCCTGAAGCGGGATGCGCACCGCATCGGCGGCGCGGGTGCCGCCGGCCACCCGGGGCAGCTCGGTGATCGCCTGGTGGTAGTCGTGCCGGTCGACCAAGGTCAGCGACATCTGCGGGTGGTTGCGCAGCTTGGCCGTCAGGCGCAAGGCGACGTGCAGCCCGGCGTACCCCCCGCCGGCGACCACGATCAGGCCGCTGCTCCCGGCGGTGGATGCATTCACGGCGCCCTCCATGGGTCGTTCACGGCGCCCTCCAATGGGTGCCGCTACCGGGCCGGCCTTCGCCCTCAGCTCTTGTGCTGCAGGGTGTAGCGGACCGTCTGCACTTGGATCAGGCCGTTGCGGAATACAAACGTGTCGATACCGTCTTCGACGAAGGTCGCGGCTGCGTCTGCGCCCCACTCCAGGAAGAGCGCGTCATGTTCATAGATCAGGGTTTTCAGGTCCCAGGCCGCGTTTGGCACGTCAGCGAGCAGCTGTGTGAAGGCCGCCCGGATGCCGTCCTTGCCGCGCTGGACGCCGGCCGGGCTGATAAAGACGGCATCGTCGGTGTAGTCCGCGACGATCTCATCCAGGTCGCCCGCGCCGAGCGCCTGCGCGTGGTGCTGGAAGACTTCCTCCGGCGTGCGTGTCATCTGTCCTCCTTCGCAGTGAGCACCTCCCACCTACCGTAAGGCCGCCCGGTGGGCCGGCGGGGCGGGGTACGGGCCATCCGGCGGCTGGACTGTTGACGCGGTTCTTCAGAGACTGGGATGACAGCGGCTCGCGGGCGCTGTCAGCGGGCCGGGAGGCCGGGTGTGTGAGGTGACCGGGATGACACGGCGGGATATCGGGTTCGACGTAGCGGGCGGCACGTTGCGTGGCTGGTTCAGCCGGTACCCGGCGGCCTGAGAGTGATGGAGATACGGCCCGCGGCAGACGCGGACGCAGCGCAATGGCTGCTGCGGTCTGACGTTGATTGGTGGGATCTTGTCCGGTACGGCCCGCCAGGCTTTGACGTGTATGTGCGTATCGCATTTCCCCAAGATTCCGAGGCGGATGCCGGCAGCCCGCCAGGCGGAGCACCGGCCGATGCCGTTCGCGTAGCACTCGCGACTCTCGGTTCATACACGACCACGCCAGCCAACGGGTATGCGGCAATCTGGGAGGGGTGGGTGGGCGGGGAGCCGGCTCCGCACGCGCCGCGAGTGGAGATTCCTGATCGGGCGATGCTGCTATTCACCGGCCCTGTCGAAGCGCTCAGAGACGCACCGGCTCTGGCTTGGTACGGGTCGGCGGCAGGCGTCGCGCAAGAGCCGCACCTGGTGTGGCCGGAGGATCGAGCCTGGTGTCTGGCCTGCGAAGTCGATGAGGAGATCGAGTTCACCGTGGGTTGTGCCGAGGAGGCATCCCAGGCTCTGGCCAGAGCCGTGCCGGGCGCTGTCCGGCGAGTGCGTTACGGGGAACCGGCTCCGTTGTACCGCGACCCGGCCTAGCCCACCGTAACGGAGAGCCCCCGCGTGGAAGATCGCCTCCACCCTCGCGCCCAGGAACCGGCGGATGCGGTGCGCGCGGGAGTGCAAGGCCTTCAGGTCCGCTCCGTCGTCCTCACCGGCGAGGGCGTAGACAATCTGGCTTACGAGGTCAACGGCGCGCCGCGCTCGGTGCCCCGGCAATCGCAGTGACCGGCCCGGCCAGCGCCGCACCGGCTAAGGCGGCGGTGCATCAGTCCCGCTCCGGATCTTGACGATGACGGCGGTCGTGGCCTTGACGGGCACGCTGATTCCCGCGGGCCGGCCGGCAGGCACGGTGGCCCATTTGCCGTCCCAGGGGGTGTCGCCCGTGATCGTGGCGCCGCCGAGCGTGGCTGTGGTGCCACCGGCGTCGCCCGGCTGCCCGCCGGCAAGGGTCATGACCTGCACGTCCTGCACGGCCCGGCCGGGAGCGGCGACGGTGACGTCGGCATCCGCGGCGCCCGCGCCGTGTGTCTTGTTGATGACCGTGAGGTAGTCCTCGCCCGCTCCGCCGACGCAATAGGCGGTCAGGTTGATGCCGTCCGGGTTGTCGACCTGGGTGGGCTTGACCAGCCCCGCCGACCCGAGGGTGAACGCTTTGATGCCGTATCCCTTCGGGGTGATCGCATAGCCCCCGCCGCCGGCCGGATCGGGCACGATCGTGTCGGTGTAGAGCCACTGCTTGTTGTGAAAATTCACCCCCGCGGCACCATGCGCCGCCCACCAGTGCAGGTGATCCAGCGTCCACAGCGCCGAGGCAAAAGCGTTGCTCGCTCCCGGCACCCCCATCAGGTAGTCATTGGATTCGGTGAGCCGGTAGCGCAGGCCAGCCGCGAGCACCGGGGCCAGATTGCTCGCATACAGCCAGGGTTGGGGGACGTAGGTCGTGGCTTCCGGCTGAGTCCCGATCGCCGTGCCGTGTACCCATTCGGGGGACAGCATGTTCCTGATCGCCTGCTTGGCGGTCGTACGCCCAGGTGAACCCCCTGCGTAGTAATGCTGCGTGACCTCTGCTATCCGGCCGGAGTCCCATTCATCACGGGCGAACCGCTCCGTCCACGACACCCCGCTGTCCGGGTCCGGGGTTTTGGTCGCCGCGGTGTAGGCCCCGAGGTCTGGTCCCGATATCGGGGCTCCCGGCGCCGCGGTCCTGACCGCGTCGGCGAAGCTCCGCCACTGGGTCAGGTAAGACGGGTACGCGCTGCCCGGCACGCCCGAGATCTCTTCGTAGATTGCCGGGTCCAGCGTCCTCCCCGTGAAGCTGTGAAAGGCGTGCCAGTCCGGCTCGTTGCCGATGGCGAAGCTCGCCATGCTGTCCCGGTAGCGGTCCCAGATGTACCCGGCCACCCGGCCATTGACCGTTTGCAGGTCATCGACTGGGCTTGCTGCGGGGTTGAGCAGGCGGAGCGTGTAGATGACCGCCACCCCGGCCGCGGCGGCGAAGGCAAACAGGTTGTCGATTCCGGTGAAGCCGTCGCTGCCCGTGCCCACCGGGATCTGCTGATCCACCGTGCCCCCGCCGATCCGCAGGCTGCCGAGGCCCAGGTTGCGAAAGAGCGTGATGAGCGACCCGCTTGCCGGGCTGAACAGGTAGCCTGCCACCCCGGCATTGCCGTGATTGAGCGGCCCCCGCTCGAAACTCAGGCCAGCGAAATCCTCAGGGACGATCGGGCCGGGATGCTCGGCATCGATGGTGATCGTGATGGCATGGGTGCCCGGCATGGGCGACCCCGCCCCAGCACCACGGTCTGCCCTGGCTCTACCTTGGCGGTCCACCGGAGGCCCCCGCTCTCCGCCGCAGCATCTGTTCTCGCGCTCGTGCAGGTCAGCGGATGTTGACGGTATCTAGTTTCGGGACATGCGAATGGGCGTGTCTCCAGACATAGGAATACCCCAGCCGGCCCGCACGCCATCTGCTGGCACCCGGAACACCGCCACCGTATCCGGATGTCGCCCGCCACGATCAGCTGGGATCTGGCCCGGGCAGTGATCTGGCCAGGCCATGCGCGTTCCAGGACCGGCGAGTTACTGGGCGAGGCGGCCCGCCTGGCGCGGGGAGAGGTTCCCGGTCTCGACCAGCCAGCGCACTGTGTCGGCAAAGGTCTCCCGCAGGGGGCGGGGCCCGATCTGCAACTCATCGCGGGTCTTGGAATCGTCGCAATGGGCATCGCAGTTGACGATCCAGATGCTCTCGGCACTCCAGGGCAGCCGCGTCCGCAGCCGGCGCTGCGCCACGTCCGCCGTCCGGCCGAAGGCGGCGAGGAACCCCGCCGGGAGCGTCACGAACCGGATGCGACGACCGCTGAGGTCGCCGAGCGTGCCGATGATGTCGGGCATCGTCACAAAGTGCCCGGTGACCAGGTAGCTGCGCGGCCCCCGGCCCGGCTGCATCGCAGCGGCTAGCACCGCGGCGACGTCGCGAACGTCGGCAATGTGCATCCCGCCCGCCATGATCATGGGATACCGGTTGCGCAACACGTTGGCAGCGAGGCTCACTCCTTCGCCGAGGTTTGGGTCATGGGGCCCCCACATCCCGGCCGGCAGGACGCTCACCACGGGCGCGCCCTGCGCCTGGAACTTCCGTGCCACCAGTTCGGAGTCGGCTTTTGACCGGCTATAGGGCAACGGTGGCCGCTTCACCGGCGAGTCCGGGGTGAGGACCTCCCCATCGGCCGACGGGAGCAGCGCGACTTCGCTCGACACATGCACGATCGGGTCAAGCCCGAGGCGGTGCGCGGTGCCCAGCACGATGTCGGTGCCGCGCACGTTTACCGAGTTCATTTCGTCCGCCTTGCGGGCGTCCAGGGAGAACACCGAGGCGGCGTGCAGGACCGCGTCGCACCCCTTGAGCGCGTCTTCGACCGCGGCGGGATCGGTCACGTCGCCGATGGCGGTCTCGACCCCGTCGACGCCGAGCGGACCGAGCGCGGCCGGAATCTTCTCCGGAGATCTTGCCAGGACCCGGATCCGGTGCCCGGCGCCCGCCAGCGCCGCGATCGAGTGTGAGCCGACATATCCCGTCCCCCCGGTTACCAGAACGAGCATGCGCTGCACCCCTAGAAGTAGTGCCGGTGAACCGCTCCAGGGACGCGGTCGCACCGAATTCAGTCCCTACAACATGAGGTTGGCACGGTCGAGCGCGCCCGACCAGGCAAATTACCGGCAGAATCGCGGCAGTTGCCGGAGACGTTCGCCGAGTGGTGCGTGCCGTGGCTGCCTCGTCGAGGCCTAGCAGTGCCGGCAGGGACTGCTCGCCGCGGCCAGCGCGGCGCGGTCCTGCTGCCGCACGGTGGCGGGCTGGGCCGCCGCGCCCTGGTCCGGCGCAGGCCGGGTGCCGGTCAGATCCTGGCGGCGGACCCGGATGGTGGCGATCGCGATAAGCAGGGCGAGCAGTCCGATTCCAGCCGCGACCAGGAACCCGCGGGAGAACCCGGTAGCCAGCGCGTGCGTGACCAGCTGGGCGGGCGATGCGGCCGGCTGGCGGCCGGCCGCGATGGCCGCGCGGGCATTGTTGAGGTTGTTGGCCACCGTGGTCCAGGCGATCGTGCCCAGCGCGGCCAGCCCGATCGCCCCGCCGACCTGCTGGCCCGTGTTGAGCAGGCTCGCGGCGACTCCGGCGTCCTGGTCCGCTACGTTGTGCAGGGCGACCAGGGCCAGCGGGACGAACAGCAGCCCGAGCCCGGAGGAGGTCACCAGAATAGGGCCGAGCAGCTGGCCGGTGTACCCGGCATGCTCGGTCAGCTGGGCGAACCAGAACATGCCGCCCGCGGTCGCGGCGGTGCCGGCCAAGATCAGCGGCCGGGCGCCGATCCGCGCCATCAGCTGCGACGCGAGCCCCGCCGCGACGACGATCCCGGCGGTGAACGGCAGGTAGGCGAGGCCCGACCGGACCGCGCTGTAGCCGAGCACGGTCTGAGTGAACAGGGTGAGGAAGAAGAACATGCCGAACATCGCGGTGCCGATGCACAGCATGATCAGGTAGGCCCCGGACCTGTTACGGTCGGCCAGAACCCGCATCGGCAGCAGCGGATGCGAGCTGCGCACCTCGATCAGCACGAACGAGACGATAAGGGCCGCGGCCGCGGCCAGCGACGCCAGCACCAGGGCATCACCCCAGTGCGAGACGCCGTCCGGCCCGGTGGCCGCCTTCGACAGGCCGTACACGAGCAGCGCGACGCCGGCGGTGCCGGTGACCGCGCCGGCCACATCGACCGGTCCCAGCCGGCGGGGCGACTCGGCCAGCACCCGGTGCGCCGCGGCCGCCACCGCGAGCCCGATCGGGACGTTGACGAACAGCACCCACCGCCAGGACACGTAGGTGGTCAGCAGCCCGCCCAGCAGCAGGCCCACCGCCCCGCCGCCGCCAGCCATGGCCGAGTAGACCCCCATCGCCCGGTTGCGCGGCTTGCCCTCGGGAAAATTGGTGGTGATCAGCGCCAGCGCGTTCGGCGCGATCACCGCCCCGCCAGCGCCCTGCACCGCCCTCGCGGCCAGCAACCACCACTGGCTGGTGGCGAACCCGCCGATCAGGGACGCTACGGAGAACACCAGCAGCCCGGCGACGAACACCCGCCGCCGGCCCAGCCGGTCACCGGCCCGCCCGCCGAGCAGGAGCAGCCCGCCGAAGGTGACCGCGTAGGCGTTCACCACCCACTCCAGCCCGCTACCGGAAAAGCCGAGGGCACGCTGCACGTGCGGCAGCGCCACATTGACGATGGTGGCGTCGAGCACCACCATCAGCTGCGCAGAAGCGATGACCACCAGGGCCAGGCCCGGTCGGCTGCTCCGCGCGGCCCGGGACTTGGTGCCCGCGTAGCCCAGGGCTCCGTCATCTGGTGCGGGAATCGCCGTCATGCCTCCGCCTCCTTGCGCAGGCCGATGATGCCAAAGGACTTACACAGTTACACAGTTACAGCAGGCTAGCCTCCGGCCGCAAGCCAGCAGGCTAGCCAGCGCTGGCGGCCACATGACCCTGATCGGCTGGCTCTCGAGGAACCGGCGGAAGGACCGCGGCACCTACGCGCCTATCGGGTGTCTGGCCGGTAGCAGAGGCTTCCTCATCGCAACTCCCTGCCAGTTCTACTCGTTGCGGTTGCCGGCCGCCTCCCGCCCAGCGTGGACGTCTTACGGGAACGCCGGGGCAAGCGGCCCGCGGTTACCACGCTGGCACGTCCGGGCACGGGCCGGCCAGGAAGAAGCCAGGCAGAAGACCGGCAGATCGCGCCCGCCGAGACTCCTGGTACCGCCGATGAGCGCCGCAGAAACGGTCCGCCGCGCCCGTGCCTTGTCGGCCCGCCAGTTAGGGGGTAAGCCCCGGCACGGGGAGCAAACTGCCGGTCTCATGCCGGTCCTGTTCCTGGCCGGCCGCCTCCCCGCAGCGGTAGCTTCTGCCCTGATGCAGCGAATAGCCGCCTCACCTCGAGACCCGGAGGACGGGCAGTTAACGCAAGGACATAGGCGGGTGGTCATGCGAGGCAGAGGGCTGATCTTGGTGACGCTGTGCCTGGCGGCGCTGATCATCAACTTGGACACCACGATCGTGAACGTGGCGCTGCCTGCGCTGGTGCGCCAGACCGGCGCTACCACGACCGATCTGCAGTGGGTGGTGGATGCCTACAACCTGGTGTTTGGCGCGCTGATCCTGGCCGCGGGCAGCCTGGCGGACCGGCTGGGACGCAAGGGCATGCTGCTGGCGGGCCTGGCGGTGTTCGGTGCCTCCAGCCTGGCCGGTGCGTTCGCCACCAACACCGGGCAGCTGATCGCGGCGCGGGCGGTGATGGGGCTGGGCGCGGCGATGATGTTCCCCGCCACGCTGTCGCTGCTGACCAACGTCTTCACCGCCCGCCGCGAGCGCGCGCTGGCGATCGGCCTGTGGGGGGCCAGCGCCGGGGTCGGGATCGCGCTGGGCCCGATCGTCGGCGGGTGGCTGCTGGAACAGTTCTGGTGGGGGGCCATCTTCGTGTTCATGGCGCCGGTGGCCGCGGTGGTCGCGGCGCTGGTCGCCTGGAAGGTGCCCACCTCCCGGGATCCGCGCACCCCGCGAGTGGACTGGCGTGGCTTTGCCCTGTCCACGGCGGGCATGAGCCTGATCGTCTACGGGATCATCCAGGCACCCGGCTGGGGCTGGGCGTCGGCCGCGACCCTCGGCACGCTGGCCGCTGGCCTTGTTCTGCTGGGCGCGCTCGTGGCGGCCGAGCGGGCCACCGCCGCCCCGATGATCGACGTGCAGTTGTTCCGCAACCCGCGGTTCACCGCCGCCGCCGCCTCGGTGGCGATCGCGTTCTTCGCGCTGCTCGGGTTCATCTTCTTGATGACCCAGTACTTCCAGGTCGTGCGCGGCTACAGCCCGCTGGGCACCGGGGTGCGGCTGCTGCCGGTCGCGGTCTCGGTCGGGGTGGCGTCGGTGGCCGGGACCCGGCTGGCGGTCCGGGTCGGCAACAAGCTGATCGTCGGCGGCGGGATGGCGTTGTTCTGCGCCGCGCTGTTGTGGATCTCCTTCGCCACCCGGTACACCTCCTACGGCATCATCGCTACGCAGATGGTGATCCTCGGAATCGGGATGGGGTTCACCCAGGCACCGGCCACCGAGTCGATCATGGGCGCGGTGCCCAAGCAGAAGGCGGGCATCGCCTCGGGGGTCAACGGCGCCACCCGGCTGTTCGGCGGCACCCTCGGCGTGGCCGTGATCGGCAGCGTCGCCGCCTCGCTGTACACCAGCCGGCTGGCCGCGCTGCTGCCCGCCGGCCTCCCCGGCCCGGCTGAGACCGCCGCCAAGGGGTCGGTCGGCGGCGCCGCCATCGCCGCCCAGCAGCTCAGCCAGGCGGGCTTCCCCGGCCCAGCCCGGGCGCTCAGCGATGCGGCGGTGGCCGCGTTCATGCACAGCCTCTCCGGCGCCTGCCTGGTCGCCGCCGGGGTCGCCGCCGCCGGCGTCCTGCTCGTGGCCATCTGGCTCCCCGCTCGGCCGCGGCCTCCCGCCGGGCAGGCCGAGGCCCAGCCAGCCACGGGCGCTGTGCCGCAGCCGGCCGGCGGCCAGGCAGGTGATGACCTCTCCAACGGGCAGGCAACTGCTCCTGGCACCGCGGCACAGCTTGGCCAGACCGTTGCCGAACCGCCCCCGACGCCGTCTTAGGCCAGGTGATTGGGCAGGCGTGAATGCCATGTCGTTTGAAAGTGGGAACAGCCGTGTCACGTCATCGGGTCACCATTACCGTCAACGGCGAGCGACGGCAGGCGGAGGTTGAGTCGCGGAAGTTGCTTGTGCACTTCCTGCGCGACGACCTCGGCGTCACCAGTACGCATGTCGGTTGCGACACGACCCAGTGCGGCGCGTGCACCGTGCACCTCGACGGCAGCGCCGTGAAGTCGTGCACGGTACTGGCCGTCCAAGCGGACGGGGCAGCCGTCGACACGGTCGAGAGCTTGTGCAATGCAGGTGATGCCGACCATCCGCTGCAGTCCGCGTTCCGCGAGCATCACGCCCTGCAGTGTGGTTTCTGCACCCCGGGAATGATCATGAGCTCGCTGGAATTGCTCCGGCGGGAACCGCGGCCGACGGAGGAACGTATCCGCGCCTGGCTCAAGGGTAATTTCTGCAGGTGCACCGGCTATCAGCACATCGTCGACGCAATCCGGGCTGCGAGCGAGGCGACCACATCACAGGATGATCCGGGGGATGAGCAGATGGCGCCGGGCATGGCCGCGACGGACGTTCGGCGGTCCCGCCGGGGCCAGGCCGACCGGTTTTTCGGTCAGCCTCTTGCGCGGCGGGAGGACGAACGTCATCTCCGGGGGCGGGGGCGTTTCACTGACGATGTGCGGACGGCGGACGCGGCTCGCGTTTTGCATGTCGCGCTGGCGCGCAGCCCGCACGCGCACGCCCGGATCCGGTCGGTTTCAACGGACCGGGCTGCCCGGATTCCTGGCGTGGTGGCGGCTGTCACCGGGGGGAACCTGCTTGACAGTGTGGCGCCATTGCCAGCGAACTGGATCCTGCCGGGCATGCACGTTCCGGTTCACCGGGTGCTGGCCGACGAGGTAGCCCGATTCCAGGGTGAGGGAATAGCGGCAGTAGCTGCCGTTGACGCCTACACCGCCGCGGACGCGGCGGCGGCCATCGAAGTCGACTACGAGCCGCTGCCAGCGGTGACGGACCCCTGGCAGGCGGCACAGCACGGCGCCCCGCTGGTGCACCCGGGACTGGCCAGCGGTTCGGAGGACGGCAACATCGTGTTGCGGATGCCGATCGATGCGGGCGACTATGGGCTGGCACGGGAACAGGCCGGCGTCGTCATCCGGCAGCGGCTTCGTAATCAGAACCTGGTCCCTGGCGCGCTGGAGCCCCGGTCGGTGCTGGCCGAATACGACGACCGGACCGGGACGGTGACCGTCCATAGCAGCACCCAGTCGCCGCACATCATCAAGCGGATGCTCGCCGAGGTCTTGTCGTTCCCCGAGAACAGGCTGCGTGTGGTAGCGCCGGATGTCGGCGGCGGTTTCGGGTCGAA
>Ga0126380_10000418_pt1 | contig 13925 bp, 11 predicted proteins | sample PanSoiMetPlot_26_FD_92544 | JGI IMG/M metagenome (GOLD analysis project Ga0126380, IMG submission 92544) | Tropical forest soil microbial communities from Panama - MetaG Plot_26 | ecosystem: Environmental > Terrestrial > Soil > Tropical forest > Bulk soil | place: Panama | collected 2016-02-17
TACGGCCCGCCCCGGCCGCCCCGCCCCGGCCGCCCCGCCCTGGCCGCCCCGCCCTCGCCGCCCCGCTCGCCCCAGCCCGTGTGCGTTGGTCCCGTGCACATTGGTGATGATTGTGACGTTCATCAGCATAGAAGGTGATGGTTGCCACAATCATCACCAACGCTGGCGGAAGTGTCGCAAGGTGCTGACAAGCTTCCGTCATGCCTCGGAGGGCTCAGTATGACGAGCGGGCGATGTCGGCGCTGCTGCGTAAGCAGCATGGTGTCATCGGCCGCGAGCAGGCGCTGTCGTGCGGCATGGGCCGACCGGTGCTTAGCTATCGCAGCCGGGCCGGAGGTCCATGGCCGACCCTGCTTCCCGGCGTCTACCTCACGCACACCGGGACCGCCACTAACGATCAGCGGGATATGGCGGCACTGCTATACGCCGGGCAGCGCGGGGTCCTCACCGGGACGGCCGCCTTACGCCGGCACGGCGTCGCGAGGACGCCGACGGAGGCCGTGGACGTGCTGGTTCCGCAGCAAGTCCAGCGGGTCGACGCTGGATTCGTCCGCCTGCACCGCACAATACGGTTACCCAGGGGCTTCTGCGTCGAGGGCGAGATCCGGTACGCGCTGCCGCCGCGGGCTGTGGCCGACGCGGCGCGCGGGCTGACGGACATCGGCGAGGTGCGAGCCGTGGTCGCGGGGGCGGTTCAGCCCGGCATATGCGCCATCGGGCACCTTAAGGAAGAACTTGACCAGGGTCCGAAGCAGGGATCGGCCCTGCTCCGGCGGGCACTGGCGGAAGTTGCCGATGGGGTCCGCTCCGCCGCCGAGGGTCGGTTGCACGCGTTGATCAAGCGCGCCAGGCTGCCTGCGCCGCTGTTCAACCCGCGCTTGTTCGTCGGGCGCACGTTCTTGGCGGTGGCCGACTGCTGGTGGCCGGACACAGGGGTGGCGGCCGAGGTGGATTCCCGTGCTTGGCACCTTTCGCCACGAGACCACGCAAGAACCGTTGCAAGGCACGCGCGCATGTCGGCGGTCGGCATCATCGTGCTGCATTTCACGCCGCAACAGATCACCACGCAACCGAGCAGGGTGGCGGATCTGATCCGCAGCGCATTGGCCGCGGGGCGGGACCGGCCGCTGCCCCAGGTGAGGACCCTGCCAGCCCGGTGACGAACTGTTGACCGCGGGGTCTTGGGCCGTGCCGCGGGTCAGAGAATCTTACGGAGGCGCAGGATGTCCCAGATGCTGGCCTCTACCTTGAGGCGGCCGCTCAGCCAGGCGCGCCCGATGCTGCCGGGATCGTCGGCGATGGCGACCAGGTCATCGCTCTTGGCGGTGAACCGGACCTGGGCGGGGGGCTCGGACCCGTTCGCCTCCCGGACCGGGGACGCGCCGTTGGGACCGAGCTTGGTCACAAAGGTCACGCCGAGGTCAGGAACCTTGCAGCTGATCAGGCGCTCCACCAGGTGGGCCTGGCGGTCTGCCGGATCCATCTCGGCGATCCGGGCGGTCAGGCTTTCGAGCGCTAGGCGGCATTCCTCGGCGGTCGCCATGAAACACCTCATTTCCCCCTGCCGCCTCGATAGGCAAGGTGGCCCCAATCTTAAGGACACGCTCATGGTGGGCGGGCAGGGACGCGCTCGCGGTGGGCGGGCAGGGACACGCTCATGGTGGCCGGGCAGGGACGCGCTCGCGGTGGGCGGGCAGGGACGCGCTCACGGTGGGCGGCAGGGACGCACCGTGGGCGGGCAGGGAGGCGGGCCCGGCGCCGACTCGCCGGGTTCCCGGTGCGCGCGGCAAGCCCGGCTCGTCCGTGCCGGACGGTAGCGTTTCCTCAGGGGCGGCGCCAGGGCCGGGAGGAGTCAAGGGAGAGAGAGGACGATGGATTTTCCGCCGGGGGAAACCGCGCCGGACGCAGTGAGTCCGGCGCCAGTCGCGGACGAGCCGACCATGGCGGCCGAGCCGACCGTGGTAGAGGAGCCGGCCGTGAAGGACGAGCCGACCGTGGCAGAGGAGCTGGCCGTGGTGGACGAGCCGGCGAGCGCGGAGGCGCCGGCTGGCATGCGCGGGGCCGTGGCGCCGCGCCCGCGCCCGTCCACCGGTGATGCGCGGGTCGACGACGCGGTGGCGCGGCTCGACGGCCTCGCCGGGCTGCCGGTTGCCGGGCATCTGGCCGTGTACGAGTACGTGCACGAACGGCTGACGGAGGCGCTTGGTGACCTGGACGTGCACGCCCCGGCGCGCTCCGCGGACGCCTCGCCCGGGCCGCGCGGCTGAACGGCACCGTGGTCGCCGCATGGCCGCCCGCAGAAGGCTGGACGCCGAACTGGTGAGGAGAGGGCTCGCGCGGTCCCGTGAGCAGGCCGCCAGCCTGGTCACGGCGCGGCGCGTCCTGGTCGCCGGGCAGGCCGCCGCCAAGCCGGCCACCCAGGTCACGCCGGGTGACCCGATCACGATCACCGAGGCGGCGGCCGGGCCGGAGTACGCGTCCCGTGGCGGGCAGAAGCTGGCGGGCGCGCTCGCCGCGTTCCCGGCGCTGCGGGTCGAAGGCCGCAGGTGCCTGGACGCGGGCGCGTCCACCGGGGGGTTCACCGACGTTCTGCTCCGCGCGGGTGCCGCGCACGTCATCGCGGTTGACGTGGGGTACGGCCAGCTCGCCTGGGCGCTGCGCACCGACGAGCGGGTCACCGTGCTGGACCGGGTCAACGTCCGGCAGTTGCGCCCGGAACAGGTCGCGCCCGCGCCGGACCTGGTCACCGCCGATCTCTCGTTCATCTCGCTCGGCCTGGTGCTGCCCGCGCTGATCGCCTGCGCGAGCCCGGACGCCGACTTCGTGCTCCTGGTCAAGCCGCAGTTCGAGGTGGGCAAGGACCGGGTGGGCAGCGGCGGCGTGGTGCGCGACCCGGAGCTTCGCCGGCAATCCGTCGCCGTGGTGGCCGCGGCGGCCGGCGCCCAGGGCCTCGGCGTGGCCGGCGCGGTGGCGAGCCCGTTGCCCGGGCCCTCTGGCAACGTGGAGTACTTCCTCTGGCTGCGCCGGGATGCGCCGCCGCTGCGCGAGGACCAGCTCCGGCAGGCCGTCGAGGAAGGACCGCAGTGAAGCGCACGGTTCTCGTCGTGGCCCACACCGGGCGGCCCGCGGCGGTGCGCGACGCTCGGCTCGTGGCGAACCGGCTGACCGCCGCCGGTGTCAACGTGCGCGTCCTCGCTCCGGAGGCGGCCGACCTGCGGTGCCCGGGCGCGGACGTGGTCCCGGCCGAGCCCGCCGCGGCGGCCGACGCGGAAATGGTGATCGTCCTCGGCGGCGACGGCACGCTGCTGCGCGCCGCCGAGATAGCCCGGCCCGCCGGTGCCCCCCTGCTCGGGGTCAACCTCGGCCACGTGGGCTTCCTCGCCGAGGCGGAGCCGGACGGCCTGGCCGGCGCGGTGGACCAGGTGGCCGAGCACACCTACTCGGTGGAAGAGCGGATGACCATCGATGTCACGGTGCGGCACAACGGCACCGCCACCAGCACCTGGGCCCTGAACGAGGCCAGCGTGGAGAAGATCGCCCGGGGCCGCGTGATCGAGGTCGTCGTCGAGATCGACGAGCGCCCGCTGTCCCGCTGGGCCTGTGACGGCGTGATCTGCGCGACCCCCACCGGATCTACCGCCTACGCCTACTCGGCGGGCGGGCCGATCGTGTGGCCAGAGGTGGAGGCGTTGCTGATGGTGCCGATCAGCGCGCACGCGCTGTTCGCCGGGCCCATGGTGGTCTCGCCGCGGTCGATGCTCGCGGTGGAAATACTCGGTTCCTCGGCGGGTCCCAGCCAGGCAGTCACGGGCGTTTTGTGGTGCGATGGGCGAAGGAGCATCGACCTCGCGCCCGGGGCGCGGGTGGAGGTGCGCCGCGGAGTCAAACCGGTGCTGCTGGCGCGGCTGCGCGGCGGAGTGGACGGCCATGCCGCCCCGTTCACGTTCACCGACCGGCTGGTGGTCAAGTTCGGCCTCCCGGTGACCGGCTGGCGCGGGCGGAAGAACCGGGGTGCAGGACGAGAACGGAAAGGGGAGCCCCCCGCCGATGCTTGAGGAAGTCCGGATCACCGGCCTCGGGGTGATCGAGGATGCCGCCCTTGAGTTCTCGTCCGGGTTCACCGTGGTGACCGGCGAGACCGGGGCCGGCAAAACCATGGTCGTGACCGGCCTGGGCCTGATGTTCGGCGGCCGGGCCGACCCGGCGCGGGTCCGGCCCGGGGCGGACCGGGCCACGGTCGAAGGACGGCTGCGGATCGAGCCGGGCGGGCCCGCCGCGCAGCAGGTGGTTGATGCCGGGGGCGAGCTGGACGACGACGGCCGCACCCTGATCGTGAGCCGTTCGGTGTCGGCCGAAGGCCGGTCCAGGGCGCATGCCGGCGGCCGCGCGGTGCCCGTGTCGCTGCTGATCGGCCTTGCCGATGACCTGGTGGCCGTGCACGGCCAGGCCGACCAGCAGCAACTGCTGCGCGCAGCCAGGCAGCGGCAGGCACTGGACGAGTTCGCCGGCCCGGCCTTGTCCGCGGTCATGGCCGACTACCAGCGCGCCTACACCCGGCACCGGGAGGTGCAGGCCGAACTGACCGCGCTGACCGCGCGGGCGCGGGAACGGGCGGCCGAGGCGGAGGATCTGCGGCGCGCGCTGGACGAGATCGAGCGGGTGGAGCCGGTCGCGGGCGAGGACGCTGCGCTGCTGGCCGAGGAGGAGCGGCTCGGTAACGCCGACGCACTGCACGCCGCGGCGACCACGGCGCACGGTGCCCTGCTCGGCGATCCCTCGGACGGGTCCTACCAGGGTTCCGACGCGGTCACCCTGCTCGGTATCGCACGCCAGGCGCTGGACGGCGTGGCCGCGCACGACCCGGACCTGGGCAGCCTGGCCGGCCGGCTGTCCGAGGTCGCCTACCTGGCCTCCGACATCGCCACCGACCTGGCCTCGTACGTGGAGTCGCTGGACAGCGACCCGGCGCGGCTGGCCGCGGTGCAGGAACGCCGGGCCGAGCTGATCCGGCTCATCCGCGCCTACGGGGGGCGGGTGCCGGCGCCTGGCCCGGCCGGCCAGCCAGCGGCGGGGGAGGGCGCGCCGGAGACCGTGCCCGGCCCGGATACCGCGGTGTCCCCGGGCGCGCCGCACGCGGCCGCTGACCAGCCGGCGGGCGCGGACCCGGACGGCCCGGGCATGGAGCCTCAGCCCGCGGAAGCGGCCGCGGCCGTGCCTGGGCTCGCGTCGGTGCTCGCCTGGGCGCAGCAGGCACAGCACCGGCTCGCCGAGCTATCGGGCGACGATGACCGGATCGGCGTGCTCGGCGACGAGGCGGCCAGGCTGGCCGAGACGGTCCGCGACCTCGGCGCAAAGCTGACCTCGCTGCGCAAGGACGCCGCGGAACGGTTTTCCGCCAAGGTGACCGGGGAACTGACCGTGCTGGCCATGCCGCACGCGAAGATCACCGTGGCGGTCATCGACCAGGACGAGTTTGGCCCGCACGGCGCGGACGAGGTGGAAATCAGGCTGGCCGCGCACCCCGGTGCCCCGTCCCTGCCGCTGGCCAAGGGAGCCTCGGGGGGCGAACTGTCCCGGGTGATGCTCGCCATCGAGGTCGTGTTCGCCGGCGCCGACCCGGTGCCGACGTTCGTGTTCGACGAGGTGGACGCCGGCGTGGGCGGGAAGGCCGCGGTCGAGATCGGGCGCCGGCTAGCCCGGCTGGCCCGCCGCGCCCAGGTGATCGTGGTCACCCACCTGCCCCAGGTGGCCGCGTTCGCGGACACCCACCTGGCCGTCGAGAAGGCCAGCGACGGCTCGGTGATCAGCAGCGGCATCACCCGGCTGGACGACGCGGGCCGGGTGCGCGAGCTGTCCCGGATGCTGGCCGGGCTCGAAGACTCCGAGTTCGGGCGGGCGCACGCCGGTGAGCTGCTCGCCGCCGCCGGCGCGGAGCGTGCCAACCCTGAATCCGGGTAGCTCCGGTACCAAGACCAACCCCGAGACCACTTCCCCCGCACCTGGCTGGAGTGATGGCGCAGGCCAACCCCGGATTTCTGGCAGGATGGACTCGATGATGGCGCAGTTTCTCAAGCGACCCATCACGCCACGGCCCAAGACCGACGACCTGCCCGGCGTGAGCGGGCCAGCCAGGCTGGACCGCCGGACCAAGAACCTCACCAAGCGCCTGGCACCCGGTGATATCGCCATCATCGACCACGAGGACCTGGACCGGGTGAGCGCCGAGGCGCTGGTGCACCGGCAGGTCGCGGCGGTGGTCAACGTGGCCAAGAGCATCAGCGGCCGGTACCCCAACGCCGGGCCGCAGCTCCTGGTGGAAGCCGGGATCCCGTTGCTCGACCAGGCAGGGGCCGAGGTGTTCCGCCTGGTATCCGAGGGGAAAACCGTCCGGCTGCACGAGGAGAAGCTCTACCTCGGTGAGGAGGCCGTGGCCACCGGCCGCCTGCTGACCGCCGGGTCGGTGCGGGCCGCCATGGAGGAGGCCAAGGCCGGGGTCGCCGCCCAGCTCCAGGCGTTCGCGGCAAACACCCTGGAGTACGTGGCCAAAGAGGGCGGGCTCCTGGTCGACGGCATCCCAGCGCCGGAAATCCGCACCCGCATCGAGGGCAGGCACGTGCTTGTCGTGGTGCGCGGGCAGCAGCACCGGGAGGACCTGGCCACGCTGCGGCCCTACATCCGGGAGTTCAAGCCGCTCATGGTGGCCGTGGACGGCGGCGCCGATGCACTGCTGGAGGCCGGGTACCGGCCGCACATCATCGTCGGCGACATGGACTCGGTCTCCGACCGCGGGCTCGCGTGCGGGGCCGAGCTTGTCGTCCACGCCTACCCCGACGGTCAGGCGCCCGGGCTGGCCCGGGTGCACAGCCTCGGGCTGTCCGCCGTGGTCTGCCCGGCGCAGGGCACCAGCGAGGACGTGGCGCTACTGCTGGCCGATCAGAAGGGCGCCTCCCTGATCGTCGCGGTGGGCACGCACAACACCCTGGACGAGTTCCTCGACAAGGGGCGGGCGGGGTATTCGAGCACGTTCCTCACCCGGCTGCGGGTCGGCGGCAAGCTCGTGGAGCCTAAGGGCGTCAGCAGGCTTTACCGGCCTCGCGTGTCCGGCTGGGCGCTGATGTCGCTGGTCCTGGCGGCATCGGCCACAGTACTCGTCATCTTGGCCTACTCTCGCACTGGCCAGATATTCCTCCGGTACCTCAGCACCCAGTGGGATGTGGTCAGGTACTGGCTGTCCGGATTGTTCTGATGATCGATTTCCGATATCACCTCGTTTCCATCGTTGCGATCTTTCTCGCGCTCAGCCTTGGCCTGTTGCTCGGGTCCACCGAGTTGAGGCCCTACGTGCAGAGAGGCCTCCAGGCGGCGTCGAAGACCGAGCAACGGCAGATCAGCAGCCTGCTCGGGCAAAAGGACCGGCTACAGGGTCAGATCAGCAGCGAGAACCAGTTCGCCCTCGCCAATGGCCCGGCGATGCTGCACGGCGTGCTGGCCGGTCAGCGGGTCGCGATCGTCCTGGCGCCTGGCGCGCCCGGCTCGGTTACCAGCGGGATCGGACAGGCACTGCACGCGGCCGGGGCCAAGGTCACCGGCACCCTGCAATTGGAGCCGGCCTTCTTCGACACCAGCGCCGCCGCGAGCCAGAAGCTCAGCCAGGTCGTCGCGCAGTACGCCCAGCCCGCTGGCATGACCCCGACCGGCACGGCGCAGGCCCAGGCCAGCGCCCTCCTCGCGCACGTGATGATGACCCAGGGCACCAACGGGCAGCCGGTGCCGGGCCAGCGGGATCCGGTGAGCGTCCAGGCGGTGCAAGGACTCGCCGGCGGAGGTTACCTGACCAAGAGCGGGCAGCCATGGGACCGTGCCACCCTGGCTGTCGTGGTCATCCCCGGCACCCCGCCGTCCGCGGACGACTCCAACGCCGAAAGCCAGGCGCTGGTCACCCTGGCCCAGCAGCTGAACCTGGCCGACCAGGGCACGGTCGTGGCCGGCGCCATCTCCGGCTCGGGGCCGGGCAGCGCCATCGACGTGATGCGGGCCGGGGGCCGGGCCGGCCACCTATCCAGCGTGGACAACGCCGACTACCCGATCGGGCAGATCGTGGTGGCGCAGGCGCTGGCTGACCGGCAGCACGGGCGGAGCGGCAACTACGGTGTGACCTCGACGGCGGCCGCCGCCGGCCCGAGCCCGCCACCGACCCCCGCGCCAACCACCTCGCCCGCGACGCAGGGCACCGCGAGAACCCGGGACGGCCGGCCCGGCCCGGCCAGGACGGCCACGCGATGAGCGCCGGTGCCCGCCAGCCCGGGCGGTCCCGTCGGTTCGGGTCCGGCCCCGCCGCCGCGCTGGCCGCGGGGACGGCCGCCGCGTGTGCGGCCCGCGCTGCCTACGCCGCCCTGTCCCGGCGGCCGCCGGGCGGCAGCACCCTCTGGACCAGGACCAACCATCGCGGCGAGCCGGTCACCCTGCTGGAAGGGCCCGCACTCACTGTGGCCAGCGTCGCCGGCTCCGCGATCGGGCCGGGCCTGGCGCCCCGCGCCCGGGCCGCGCTGGCGGTGGCGGGCGCCGGGTCGGCGGCGTTCGGCGGGTATGACGACCTGGCCGGCAGTGGTAGCCGGCGCGGGTTCCGCGGGCACCTCGGTGCCCTGGCCCAGGGCGAGGTCACCACGGGCGCGGTGAAGCTGGGTGGCATCGGCGCGACCGGCCTGGTGTCGGCCATGCTGCTGGGCGGCGGGCCGGCCGACGTCGCGGTCAACGCCGGGCTGATCGCCGGGGGCGCCAACCTGCTGAACCTGTTCGACCTGCGCCCCGGGCGCGCGCTCAAGGTGGCCCTGGCCAGCGGAACGCTGCTGGCCGCGGGTGCGCGCGGCGGCCCGTCCGGGGTGGGCGCGCTGCCGGCGGTGGCCGCACCGTTCGGCGCCGCCGTCGCCCTGCTCCCCGAGGACCTCGGCGAACGGGCGATGCTCGGTGACTCGGGCGCCAACGCACTCGGGGCGCTGCTCGGGGTGGCCGCGGCGGCCAGCCTGTCCCGCCCGGCCCGGCTCACCCTGCTCGCGGCGATCACCGGCCTGACCGCGGCCAGCGAGGTGATCAGCTTCACCGCCGTCATTGAGCGCACCCCGCCCTTGCGATGGCTCGACATGCTCGGCCGCCGGCCCGTTCCGGCCGCCCCGGCCCGCGGGGGCGATGACCCGCCGCCCGCGGACCCCCGGGAGGCAGGAACTTCGGCGGCCGCAGCGTCGCCGTGACCGGCCCGCCAGCTTCGGTCACCGAGTCCAGCCCGCTGCGCCAGGCGGGCCGTGGCATCGGGCGCGCCGCGGCACTCATCGGCGGCATCACCGTGGTCGCGCGGGTGGTGGGCTTCGGGCGCCAGCTGGTCTTCGCGCACACGGTCGGCAGCCACTGCCTGGGGACGGCCTACGCCACCGCCAACCAGGTGCCCAACATCATCTACGACATCGTCCTCGGTGGCGCGCTTACCAGCGCGATCGTGCCGGTGCTGGCCGGGGCGGCGGCCCGCCGCTCGGCGTACCGCCCGGTGACGAAGAGCCAGGCCGCAGCCGTCCGGTCAGGCGGTGTTCGGGCAGGGCCAGGCCCGGCCGGAAACGGCGCGGGCCTAGGCGACGGTGCGGGCTCAGGCGGAAACGGCGCGGGCCCAGGCGACGGCGGCCCCGGTGACGGTGGCCCGGGTGACGGTGCGGGCCCGGGCGACGCCACCCGCCCCAGAGCCGACGCCGAAGCCGCCCAGATCGCCTCGGCGCTGCTGACCTGGGCCGTCGTTCTGCTCGTCCCGGCCAGCCTGGTCATCGCCCTCGCCGCGCGGCCGCTCGCCTCGGTGCTGCTGGCCGGCGTTCCGCACTGCTCGCAGGCGGCCGCTGTCGACGTCAGCTCGCACATGCTGGCGATCTTCGCCCCGCAGATCCTGCTCTACGGGCTGGCGGTGGTGCTCTACGGGATCTTGCAGGCGCACCGCCAGTTCACCGCGCCCGCGCTGGCACCGATCGTGTCCAGCATCGTGGTGATCGGCGCCTACCTGGCATTCGTCCCGCTGGCACCGGGGTATCGCGGCGGCCTGATCGGCCTGCCCTGGCCGGCCGAACTGGCGCTCTCGGTGGGCACCACGGCCGGCGTCGCCGCGCTCATGCTCACCGCGCTCGGCCCGGCACTGCGGCTCCGGCTGCGGCTGCGCCCTACGTTGCGCTTCCCCGACGGCGTGGCGCGCCGGGTGCGCGCCCTGGCCGCCGTGGGGGTCGCCGCGTTCATCGCCCAGGACGCCTCCCTGGTGGCGGTCATCGTGCTGGCGAACGGCCATCAGGGCGGCGGCGCCGTAGTGCTCTACAACTACGCGTGGCAGATGTTCTTCGTGCCCTACGCGGTGCTCGCCGTCCCGATCGCGATCAGCGCCTTCCCATTGCTGTCCGCTGCCGACGGGGAGGAGTTCGACCGCACCGCGGCCAGCGCCACCCGCGCGGCCATGCTCGTCTCCTGGCTCGGCGCGGCGTTGCTCGCCGGGGCGGCCTGGCCGGCCGCACGGCTGTTCGTTACGCATCCGCAGCAGGTGCACCAGCTGGCGCTGACCTTCGTTGCCTTCGCACCAGGGCTGGTGGGCTTCGGGCTCGCCGCCGCGCTGTCGCGGGTGCTGTTCGCCAGTGGCCGCAGCCGGGTGGCCGCGATATCGCTGGTCGGCGGCTGGGTGGTGGTGACCGCCGTGGACGTCGCAGCGGTGCCGCTGGTGCCCACCCACTGGGTGGTGCCGATGCTGGGCCTGGGCAACACGATCGGCCTGACCTGCACCGGGATCGCCCTGATCGCCGCCGTGCGCGCGAGCAGGGGCACGGCCGCCTTGCGCGGGTCCACGCGCGCGGCGGGCGCGGGCCTGGCCGGCGCGCTGGCGGGCGGTGCCGCGGGCGCGCTGGTGTCCGCCCGTCTCCAGGTCTCTGGATTTGTGCCTAACGCGGCCGTCGCGCTGCTCGCCTGTGCCTGCGCGGCGGCGGTGTTCGGGGTGGTCGCGCTGGTGCTTGACGGCGGTGATCTGCGCGCGCTGGCGGCCAGGACCGCGGGGAGATGGAGCCGGTGATCCCGGAGCCGGGGCGCCGGGACAGTGCCCCGCTGCGGGTCGCCTACGTGCTGGGCACCGTGGCCGGCGGGACGGGGGCGCACGTGGCGATGCTCGCGCAGGGGTGCGCGGCGCGGGGCATGGCGGTGCGGGTGTTCGGGCCCGCGGAGACCGGGCGCCGGTATTTCGCTGGCCAGCAGGACCCGGCCGCGGGGGACACCGGCGACGGCCCGGCCCGGCCGCCCGGCTTCGCGGCCGTGGCGATCGGGGCCCGGCCGCCGGGCTTCGCGGCCGTGGCGATCGGGAACCGGCCGCGGCCAGGTCGTGACCTGGTCGCGGTGCTGCGGCTCCGGCGCCTGCTGCGGGACTGGGCACCCGATGTCGTGCACGCGCACGGCCTGCGGGCCGGGGCTTTCGCGGCGCTGGCAGGCGGCCCGGGCGCGCTCGTGGTCACCGTGCATAACGCTCCGCCCGCTGGCGCGCCCGGGCGGGTCATCCACGCCGCGCTGGAGCGGCTCACCGCCCGCCGGGCGGACCTGGTGACCTGGGTCAGCGGCGACCTGGGGGCACGGATGCGCCGGGCCGGTGCGCGCGACGGCGGGCGGGCGTTGGTCGCGGCACCCGCGTCCCCCGCGCCTGCCGCGGACCAGGTCGCGGCGGCCAGGGCCAGCCTCGGCGAGGGTGGCCGCCCGGCCGTTTTCGCGGCGGGCAGGCTCGCGGCGCAAAAGGGATTCAGCGTGCTCATCGACGCCGCCGCACGGTGGCAGGGCCGCGACCCGGCCCCGGTGCTGGCCATCGCCGGCGAAGGCCCGCTGGCCGGAGAGCTTGGTTCCCGGGCCCGGGCCGCGGGGGTCCCGGTGCGCTTTCTCGGGCGGCGCGCCGATGTCCCGGCGCTGATGGCGGCGGCCGACGTGGTGGTGGTGCCGAGCCTGTGGGAGGGCCAGCCGCTGGTGGTGCAGGAGGCGCTGCGAGCGGGGCGGCCGGTGGTGGCGTCGCGGACCGGCGGCATTCCCGACCTGACCGGGGAGGACGGGGCGATGCTCGTCCCGCCGGGGGACGCCGCGGCGCTCGCCGGGGCCGTGCTGGCCGTCCTTCACGACCGCGCCCTGGCGGCCCGGCTCGGGGCGGCCGCTGCGGAGCGTGCCCGCGCACTGCCGGATGCCGGTGACGCGGTGGACTCGACGGTGGCCCGGTACGGCCGGCTCCGCCGGGCGGCCGACCGAACCGGCCAGGAAACAAGAAACCGCTCATAATGCGCATAAACTCGCGCTGAGTTAGGTTTCGGGCGTAAATCATCGTGCTCCGCTGCACAACACGTGATTCTCAGAAACCGTGGGCCATTCCGCTTGAATAGATGATGCCGGTGTGGTCGGCTAGGTCCTGCGGTTTCGCCCTAGCCATACGCCTGGTGACCGGGGGGAATTCGGTCATGCCGCCGCCGCACCGTCGGCCGTCACGTTCAGTGAAGGTCCCGGGCAGGGTAAGCAGGCCCGTGCGATTGGGGCACCAGTCGACGGGCAGCTTGTTCGCGCCCCATTACGAGCGGCCGCATACCGGCGAGGAGGTGCCGCACGGCCCGCGCGGGTCGGTTACTCCGTCGCGCAGGGCGGAGGACGCCGCCCCCGAGGGCATCCATGACGATGATGCGGCGCAGGTCGAGGCCGGTCCCGAGGAGGCAAGCGTCCCCGGCCCTAGCCCGGCTGAGACCGGACCCGCCAATGTGACCCCGGCCGACGCACGCCAAGCTGACGGCGGCCCGGCGGACGGCGGCCCAGCGGACAGCGGCCCGGCCGGCACCGGCCCGGCTAGCGCCGGCCCGCAGGCCCGCCCCGATCGGCTGCCGCGCCGCACGCCCGGCTCGTCCCAGGTCGCGCCCGGCTCACCGCCGCGCGTTCCCGCCCGCCAGGGGCCACCGCCCCAGCCCGCGCCCGGCAGCACCGCGCCCGCGGTCCGGCCCGGCGGCGCGCCAGCCGCCCGGCGGCCCGCCGCGGAACCCTCCTGGGGCACGGTGCTGGCCACCACGATCCGGCTGTGGGCGAAGCGGCGGCTGGAGAAGCCATGGTTGCGCGCGCTGCCGGTGCTTGCGCTCGCCGTCATCGTCTTCTGCGCCGGTGCTGTGACGGCCACGCTGATGGGTGGCAACACCACGAGTAGCTCCGCAACGGGCCCGGGCACCGCCGCCGGCGGCAGCCGCGCGCTGGCCGCGGTGGCGTCGGCGCGGAAGCAGACGGCTGCCTGGGTGGCCCGGCAGGTCAACCCCGATGAGGTCATCGGGTGTGACCCGGTCATGTGCACGGCCCTGGAGGCGGCGCGCATCCAGGCCAACCGGCTGCTCGTGCTCGGGCCGAGCCGGCCGGACCCGCTCGGCTCGGAGATCCTGCTCGACACCGCGACGCTGCGCAGCCAGTTCGGCGACCGCCTGGAGACCGTGTACGCGCCGGTGAGACTGGCCGCCTTCGGCTCCGGCGCGGCGCGCGTCGAGGTCCGCTTCGTCGCGCCCGACGGCGCCAAGGCCTACCTGGCCGAACTGGCCAGGGACCAGGCGGCCCGCAAGGCGGCCGGCACCGAGATGCTGCGGAACCGCGCCATCCATGCCTTCCCTGCCGCCCGCCGCCAGCTCACCGCTGGGCGGGTAGACACCCGGTTGCTGGTCACGCTGGTCACCCTGGCCCATAACTATCCGGTGGACATCATCGGCTTCGGCGCGAACCAGGCGGGCGCCTCACCGGGCGTCCCGCTCCGGTCCGCCAAAATCGCCGGGGCACCCGGCCCCGGCAGCACCCCGGCCGCATCCGTTCTGACGCTGCGCCGCTTCCTCCGCGCGCAGCAACCGCCTTACCGTCCGTCGATCGTCGCGGTGACGCCCGCAGCA
>Ga0126380_10000419_pt1 | contig 13917 bp, 17 predicted proteins | sample PanSoiMetPlot_26_FD_92544 | JGI IMG/M metagenome (GOLD analysis project Ga0126380, IMG submission 92544) | Tropical forest soil microbial communities from Panama - MetaG Plot_26 | ecosystem: Environmental > Terrestrial > Soil > Tropical forest > Bulk soil | place: Panama | collected 2016-02-17
GCAGGCACTGGCCCAGCAATTGGCGACGATCCTCAGTCGCCATTCGGGCCGCCACAGCAGCGGGACACTGCGACGAGGTATTCTCGCTCGTCCGGGGCATATCGCATCCTTACGCTAAAACTCACTTTCCCTGGCTTCTCATCGATGCCAGGGGCGGGATCACACGGCTTGGATTGGCGCGCATAAAGATTTGGACTAACGCGTACCCTTATGCTGGCGCGTTCAATAGGCGCCGCATGCGCCAGGCTGACAAATGCGATCACAAAGTGCCAACGCCAATGGTCGGGCAGGGGACACGACTGCTACCGTCTTTGCTACCGCAAAAGCCCGGGTGAGTGATATGCGAGGGCAGGGTGATCGTGCGGCGCCCGCGCTTGGTCTTGGGCGCCTTGAACCGCAGCCCGTGCTTCCGGATGTATTCGAGCGACAGGTTGACCGTGAGGCTGGCCGCGTCCAGGTCGACATCCTGCCAGTGCAGCGCCAGCAATTCGTTGCGGCACATCCCGGTTGCGAGCCCGAGGGCGGCGATGAGGTACAGCGAGCGGCTCCGTAGCGCAGGCAGCGCGGCCTGGGCATCCGCCGGCGGCAATATCTCCATCTCGCCTTCCGGCACCTTGGGCGGCCGGACGCCGGACGCCCCATGTTCTCGGTAGCGTAGCCGTCGCTCTTGGCTTCCCCGAGGGCGCGGTGGAGCACGCGGTGGACGTGGCCGACCGTCCGTGGCGCGATTGAATGACGCAAGCACCGCTCAAGCTTCGCCGGCCGCGCGGTCCCGACCGCAACAATGCCGGCACGCGGGAAGACTTCGACGTGACCGGCCCCGATGGAAAGATCATTGCAGGACATGCGGCCGGGCGGCCACTATCGCGGCGACGGCGTGTTCATGCTCTCGGGGCCGAACACGAGCAAGTGGCGCAAGCGCTTCAACCCGCACATGCTGTGACGGATCTTGTCCGGGCTGGCGCCGATCCGACCCAGGGGCAGTGTTGAGAAAGGAGACAGCGATGTCCTACGCGCGTGAGCCGTTTGTCGATCCCGTGTCGATCGAAAGTCTGCGCCCGACTCAGATCTCGGTTGGCATGCACGAGGTCGAGCAGAGGCGCAAACAGCTGCGCAAGCGCAAACCGGAGAAGATCGGCAAATTCATTGGACGCCACATGATCCCGGTCATACTCGGGCCGAAGAAGCGCCACTACATCATCGATCATCATCACTTGTCGCTGGCGCTGTACCGGGAAGGCTTGCGGCACGTTCTCATCACCGAGGTTGCCGACCTCAGCGCGCTCGAGCCCGCCTCGTTCTGGATCGTGCTCGATCATCGCGGCTGGGTGTTTCCCTATGACGGGGACGGCCGCCGGCGGGATTTCGCCGACATCCCCAGGTCGATCATGGATCTGGATGATGACCCGTTCCGCAGTCTGGCCGGCGCGCTGCGGCGGGCGGGCGGATTCGCCAAGGAGACGACGCCGTTCAGCGAGTTCCTGTGGGCCGATTTTCTGCGCCATCGTATCAAGCGCAAAGCCGTGCAGAGCAATTTTTCCGTGGCCCTGAAGCAGGCGCTGCGCCTGGCCAAGACCATGGACGCAAAATACCTGCCGGGCTGGAGCGGACCTGATATGTGAGCGGACGTGAGTCTCTCCATCTGCGGCGACGGGTAGGGGCCAACCCCGCCGCCGCTTCGGTATGAAGTGGATCACACCTGTCCAGAAGAAGACGGTCCAGGATCGGGTACACCTGGGTTCATTCGGACGTCGCTGCTCAAATTGCTTGCGTGATGGCGCGCCCCGCACGCCGGAGATCGACGCACATGCATGGTCCTATGCCAGCCGATCGACGCGCGCGCCCGGACGCGACGGGTCGACCCAGTGCGGATCTTCCGAGTCGACGCCGCCGTCGCGCAGCGCGCTCTCGATCACATCGGTGAGGGTCAACTCGTCCCGGCGGACTTGCGGCTCCGGGGTGGACGCATGCTGCACGCGCCACACCGCCTGCAGCCAGGCGTTGGTCAGGGCGGTCGAGGCGACATCCATCCGAATGCTCCCACGTCCATCCGAATGCTTCGAGCCGTTCGAAGGTATCACAGGCGAGCAGGCGACCCGAGTCGACTCCGCCCCGCTGGTTAAGCAAAGTTTAAAGGCCCGCCCACATGCATGGCGCGATCACCGCCTGCCGGTCAGCACCAGCTGGGTCTGCATGACCAGGGCCGCGAGCTTGCCATCGCCGCGCGTGATCCGCGTCTGCCACACCATAGTGGTGCGGCCGCGGTGCAGCGGCGTGCATTCGGCATGCGCCGTGTCACCCACCGGAATGGCGGCGAAGAAATTGGTCTTGCTCTCGACCGTGGTGGTGCTCACGGCCGGATCGTCCGGCAGGTTGGCGAGCGTGGCGGTGCCGCCGAGATTGTCGGCAAACGCCATGATGGCGCCGCCGTGCAGGATGCCGAAGCGGTTGCCGAGCTCCTCGCGCACTTGCAGCTCCGCCACCACCCGTTCCGGCGACACAAGCGTCACCTTGGCTCCCAGGAACTCGGCAAAAGGCGGTTGAAGCTTGGCGTCGGGGCGCATGGCGATCCTTGGGTGAGCGTGAGTTGGATGAGTAGTGACTAGTAATGAGTAGTGAGTAAGGGTTGCCGTGACCTGCCGGCCTCATTCATTGGTCTCCAATCACCACTCACTAGTATAGCACCACGCTGCGGATCGACTCGCCGTGGTGCATCAGGTCGAAGCCCTTGTTGATCTCGACGAGCGGCAGCGTGTGGGTGATCATCGGGTCGATCTCGATCTTCTTTTCCATGTACCAGTCGACGATCTTTGGCACGTCGGTGCGGCCGCGGGCGCCGCCGAAGGCGGTACCTTTCCACACCCGACCGGTGACGAGCTGGAACGGCCGCGTCGCGATCTCGGCGCCGGCCGGCGCCACCCCGATGATGATCGACTGGCCCCAGCCGCGATGGCAGGCCTCAAGCGCCTGGCGCATGACCGTGACGTTGCCGGTGCAGTCGAAGCTATAGTCGGCGCCCCCGATCTGGTCGGCGCCGCTCTTGGTCAGGTTGACCAGGTAGGGAACGAGATCGCTGCCGACGTCCTTGGGATTGACGAAATGCGTCATGCCGAAGCGCTCGCCCCATTCCTTCTTGCCGGGATTCGTGTCGACGCCGATGATCATGTCGGCGCCCACCAGGCGCAGGCCCTGGATCACGTTGAGGCCGATGCCGCCGAGGCCGAACACCACGCACTTGGCGCCGGCCTCGACCTTGGCGGTGTTGATCACCGCGCCGATGCCGGTGGTGACGCCGCAGCCGATGTAGCAGACCTTGTCGAACGGCGCGTCGGGGCGGATCGTCGCCACCGCGATCTCCGGCAGCACGGTGTAATTGGCGAAGGTCGAGCATCCCATGTAGTGGTGCAGCTTGCGGCCATCGAGCGAGAAGCGCGAGGTGCCGTCGGGCATCACACCCTGGCCCTGGGTGGCGCGAATGGCGGTGCACAGGTTGGTCTTGCGCGACAGGCAGGACGGGCACTGCCGGCATTCCGGGGTGTAGAGCGGGATCACATGGTCTCCCTTCTGCACCGACGTCACGCCTGCGCCCACGTCGACCACGACGCCGGCGCCCTCGTGCCCGAGGATCGCCGGAAACAGACCCTCCGGGTCGGCGCCCGAGCGGGTGAATTCGTCGGTGTGGCAGATGCCGGTCGCCTTGATCTCCACCATCACCTCGCCGGCCTTGGGGCCGTCGAGCTGGACGGTCGCGATTTCGAGCGGCTGGTCGGGCGCCATGGCCACGGCTGCTTTGACGTCCATGCAAATTTCTCCATGAGGAAGATGATTGCGCGCAGGCCTATCCGGCGACGTAGTTTGTAGCCCCGCATGAGCGCAGCGATATGCGGATCGACTTGTGTCCCGGATGTCGCTTCGCTCATCCGGGCTACGGCGCTTCAGGCCAGCGCCGGCAGCGCCGCTTCAATCTGGGCGCGGCGCGGCTCGATCCAGGCGGGCAGTTTCAGCGACGAACCGAGCGTGTCCTTCGGCTCGTCGACCGTGAAGCCGGGACCGTCGGTGGCGATCTCGAACAGCACGCCGCCCGGCTCGCGGAAATAGACCGAGTGAAAATACTGGCGATCGATCTGGTCGGTGGGGCGCAGACCGAGATCGCGCACGGTCGCCGCCATGTCGAGTTCGGTGTCGTCATCGGCGGCGCGAAACGCCACATGGTGCACCGAGCCGGCGCCCTGGCGGCCGGGACCCGCCCCGCCATCGGCGTGCACGTCGACGACCGTACCGAGCGGACCTCCCGACGCCACGAAGCGGTGGCGATTGTCTTCCTGTCCGTGCGCCGCAAAGCCGAGCGCCTCGGTCAGCACGCGGGCGGTCGGCTCCAGGTCGGGCACCAGCACCGTCACGCCGAAGAAGCCGCGGATCGCATGCTCGGCCGGCACCGAGCCGCCCGACCAGGCCGGGAGCGCGCGCGCCCCTTTGCTGGCGACCAGCTCCAGGTTCATCCCGTCGGGGTCGCGCAGCGCCACCACCATGTGATCGAAGCGCGGCCGCGGGGCGTCGTGCGGGACGCCGCGTTCGCCCAGCCGGTCGGTCCAGTAGGCGAGCGACCGTTCCGGAATGACGAAGGCAGTGGCCGCCGTCTGTCCGACGCCGTTGCGCCCGGGGGGCAGGTTGCCCCAGGCAAAGAACGTCAGCGCAGTGCCGGGACTGCCGGTCTCATCGCCATAATAGAGATGCCAGGTGCTGGGATCGTCGAAATTGACCGTCCGCTTCACCATGCGCAGGCCCAGGCTGTCGGTATAGAACGCCACGTTGCGCCGCGGGTCGCTGCAGATCGCGGTCACGTGATGGATGCCGGCGCTCTTGCTCATCCTGCCCTCCTCACGGCGCTTGGTGGTCGTCTTGGCGTGCGCGCATACCACAAAGCGCCACATCACGTCGATTTGCAGTCCGGCCCGAAACTCCTCCTTGGGCAGCTCCGTAACGTGACTGAGATCACGGAACCGGCAGCGGCCTGGCCGTACAAATCCAGCCAGGACGAAAGCGAGGCCGCGTTAGGACTTCTGTAACCGGGCTGCGCTGAAACACTATTCCACAGGGACGGGAGTGCGTCGTGCGTAATAACGTCGTGGCGGCGAATGCGGGCGAAACCGCGGCCGATTTTGCCAGCCTGATGGTTGACGTCGAGCGCTCGGGCGCGGTCGAGCCGCGGGTGGCCGCGCTCGCCGCCGTGCGCGACGGCGTGATCACCGGCGAAGGCCCGACCACCGCCGGCCGCATCCATTTTTCCCGCTGCATCGATGCCGCCGATACGGCCCTGATCCGGCGCATCCTGCGCGCCGAGGCCACGGCGCCGGTCACGCGGGTCGAGGCCGACGCCCTGTTCGACATCCACGAAGCTGCCATCGAGCGGATCGACGGCGGCGCCTTCGACGAGCTCTTCGCCCGCGCGATCGCCCATCACGCCCTGGCGACGCTCGGCCAGCCGGTGCCGGCGCGGGCGGCCGCGCTGGAGACGGCGCTCGCCGACTGGGCGCAGCCGCTTGCCCCCGATGGCGAGATCGCGGCCTGGCTGAAGGCTCGCCTCAGCCGCAAGCGCCGCCACGACGGCCCGATCGCCACCCTGGCGGCCTGGGTTGGTGCGGCGGCGTGGACCATTTCCGCCGGCGCCCTCGACCTCGCCGCCTGACGCGCCTTCCTGCGGCCCTGTACCACTACTGCCTTCATATCTAAGGTCCGGTCCACCACGTTGGACCGGCCATGGATATCGAAAACCTCCTGTCCCGCTTTGCCGTCGCGCTCGGTCTCGGCCTGCTGATCGGTGTGGAGCGAGGCTGGCAGACGCGCGAGGCGGATTCCGGCCGGCGGACGGCGGGAATACGCACCTTCGCGATCAGCGGCCTGCTTGGCGGCCTACTGGGGGCCCTGGCCCAGGCGGTCGGCTCGGGTGGCGCGGGTTTCCTTCTCGGCCTTGGGTTCGCCGCCTATGCGGCCGTCTTCACGGTGTTCTGCCGCGAGGAGAACCGGCAGACTGGAACGTTCTCCGCCACCACCGCCATTGCCGGCATGGTGACCTTCGCGCTCGGCGCCTATGCGCTGGTCGGCGACCTGACGATCGCCGCAGCGGCGGCGGTCGCGACCGCCGGTGTCCTGGCCATGCGGGAGACCCTGCACGACTGGGTCGAACGAATCACGTGGCCGGAGCTGCGCTCGGCGCTGGTGCTCCTCGCCATGACGTTCATCGTCCTGCCGATCATGCCGGACGATCCGATCGGGCCGTTCGGCGGGGTGCATCTGCGTCAGGTCTGGCTCATTGCCATCGTGCTGGCCGGCGCTTCGTTCGTCGGATATCTCGCGGTGAAGTATTTTGGCGCCAGCCGCGGCGTGCTGCTGGCAGCGGCGGCCGGCGGCCTGGCCTCCTCGACCGCCGTGACCGCCAGCAACGCGCGGCGGGCGGCGGCTGGCGAGGGCACGCCACGGTTGTTGGCCGCTGGCGTCTCGATCGCGTCGGCGATCTCGTTCGCCCGCGTGGTGGTGATCGTCGCGGCGCTCAATCCGCGCCTCCTCATCCTGGTCGGGCCACCGCTCGCGGCCGCCGTGATCGTCGCGGTGGGCTTTGCGGTCCTCTGGGTGTACGGGCAGGACGATGACCGCGGGGCGCAGCGTGTCGAGTTTCGCAACCCATTCGGATTCTGGTCGGTGGTCGGGTTTGCCCTGCTCCTGGGCGCCATCATCGTGATCGGCCGCATTCTCGGCGAACGCCTGGGAACCACCGGCGCAGTCATCGGCGCGGCGGCGCTCGGCCTGGCCGACGTCGACGCCGTAACCGTGTCGATGGCGCGCCTGGCGCCGCAACCGCTCAACGTCCACAGCGCCAGCTATGCCATCCTGGCCGCGGTCGCGAGCAATATGGCGAACAAGCTCGCTCTTGCGGCCGTCATCGGGCGTGGCCGCTTTGCCCTCCACGTCGCCGCAATGTCGCTGGCGGCGATCGCCGCTGCCGGTGCCGTATTATGGCCGGTCGTGCGGATGGTCGAGTAGAGCATTTTGAAGAAAAGTCATTTCTCCATGGCGGCGTTGACATTGCCGGCCGGGGCCGCAAGGTTCCAGTTCACATCGAGCAAGGTATTTTCGGAGGCATGTTCAAGCGCATCCTGATCGCCAATCGTGGCGAGATCGCCTGTCGCATCATCAAGACGGCGCGCCGCTTGGGGATCGAGACGGTTGCCGTCTACTCCGATGCCGACAAGGATGCGCTGCACGTCGAAATGGCTGACGAGGCGGTAGCCATCGGGCCGGCACAGGCGACCGAAAGCTATCTGGTCATCGACAAGATCGTCGCGGCTTGCGTCAGGAGCCGCGCGCAGGCAGTCCATCCGGGCTACGGATTTCTCTCCGAGCAGGAGGCCTTTCCGCGCGCCCTCGCGGCTGCCGGCATCGTCTTCATCGGGCCCAATCCGCAGGCGATCGCCGCCATGGGCGACAAGATCGAGAGCAAGCGGTTTGCCGCCCAGGCCAAGGTGTCCACGGTTCCAGGCCATCTCGGCATCATCCAGGACGAGCAGGAGGCGGTGCGCATCGCCGGCGAGATCGGCTTCCCGGTGATGATCAAGGCGTCGGCCGGCGGCGGCGGCAAGGGCATGCGCATTGCCCGTTCCGCAACGGAAGTCGCCGAAGGTTTTGCCCGCGCACGTTCGGAGGCCAAATCCTCCTTCGGCGATGATCGCGTGTTCATCGAAAAATTTATCGAGAACCCGCGGCACGTGGAAATCCAGGTGCTCGGCGACCGGCACGGCAACGTCATCCATCTGGGCGAGCGCGAATGCTCGATCCAGCGCCGCAACCAGAAGGTCGTGGAGGAAGCGCCGAGCCCGCTCCTCGATGCCGCCACGCGCCGGAAAATGGGCGAGCAGGCGATCGCGCTGGCCAGGGCGGTCGGCTACGACTCCGCCGGCACGGTCGAGTTCGTCGCCGCCCAGGATCGCAGCTTCTACTTCCTCGAGATGAACACGCGCCTCCAGGTGGAGCACCCGGTCACCGAGCTGGTAACCGGCATCGACCTGGTCGAGCAGATGATCCGCATCGCCGCCGGCGAGAAGCTCACGCTGCGCCAGGAGGACGTGACGTTCACGGGCTGGGCCGTCGAGAGCCGCATCTATGCCGAGGATCCCTATCGCGGCTTCCTGCCGTCGGCCGGCCGGCTGGTGAAATACCGCCCGCCGGCGGAGGCGAGCCAGGGCGGCCTCACGGTGCGCAACGACACCGGCGTCTGCGAAGGCGGCGAGATCCCGGTCTTCTACGATCCCCTCATCGCCAAGCTGGTGACCCATGGGCCGACGCGCGAGGCTGCCATCGACGCCCAGGCGGACGCGCTCGACGCCTTCACCGTCGAAGGCATCCGCCACAACATCCCGTTCGTCGCGGCGCTGATGCAGCTTCCGCGCTTCCGCGCCGGAAAGCTGTCGACCGGCTTCATCGCCGAGGAATATCCCGGCGGCTTCCACGCCGCGAGGCCGGATCACGACACGGCGCGCACCATGGTGGCGGTGGCCACCGCCATCGACCACGTGCTCGGCGAGCGCAAGCGCCAGATCTCGGGCCAAATGCCCAGCCGCATGGTGACGCGCGAAGCACGCCGCGTGGTGTGGCTTGGCGATGCCGAGCATCCGCTGGAGGTCGCGCGCGACGGCGACCGCATCGTCGTGACGTTCCGCAGCGGGAAGGGCAAGCGGCTGGCGCTGCGCTCGGGGTGGAAGCCGGGCGATGTTCTGTGGTCGGGGACCGTCAACGACAGGAGCGTCTCGGTGCATGTGCGCCCGATCGCCAACGGCTTCGAACTTGCGCACCGCGGCGTCGAGGCCAAGCTCTACGTATTCACCGAGCGCGAGGCCGCGGCGGCGCGGTTGATGCCCCTGAACAAGACGGCCGACTCCGGCAAGGCGTTGCGCTGCCCGATGCCCGGCCTCGTGCTGTCGGTCGAAGTGTCGGAGGGCCAGGAGGTCAAGGCCGGCGAGACGCTGGCGGTCGTCGAGGCCATGAAGATGGAGAACGTGCTACGCGCCGAGCGCGACGGCGTGGTGAAAAAGATTCACGCCAGGCCTGGCGACAGTCTGGCGGTCGACGCCGTCATCATGGAATTCGTCTGACAGTCACGGGCGCGCGCGTCGCACGTGGTGGTGTCGCCGGCGCGGTCGGCGCATTACGCGTCGTTAAGTGTTTTTGCCTATTGAGAACGTCTACCAGCGGGCGAGCGCATCCCGGTCTGCGTCGCTGTCGGGAGCCCCGCGGCCTTCGACCGCGCGGCGGCGGCCGCACGCCCGACGCCGTCACGCGCGATGTCCAGTGAGGAGTGGCAAGCCGTGCTGATGAACCGCATCGATCGCAAGACCTACGCTTTGATCATGGTGGTGCTGTTGCTTGGCTCGATCGGGCTGGGGTTTGTTCTCGGACTCGATCGGGTGGCGAAGGGCGTGAATGTTGCGATCCTGGTGGTTATGGCGCTTCTGACCGGCGCACGGCTCGTCGATGCGGGTTATCCACGACGGATCGGCATCGCGGGCGTATTCGGGCTCGCAATCGGCTTGCCTTGCATTGCGACTTTGACCGCGCTCGCGGTGGTCGGCATGCGCGCGGCCGACATGGTGGTCCCGATCGGGCTTGCGTGCGGGGTCTTCGTTCTTCTGTTCTTCATCTGGGCCGGACTGCGGCCCGGCCAACGGGACCCGAACGATCGCCTCGACGAGGCGCGCATGAACGGTCGCTTCGCCACGGCTCCGAACGCTCGTGTGGATCGTATCGTCAACAAACGGGCGGCCACGTTTGGCCGGCGTTGACCAGACGTTTGCCGGAACTGACTTCGCCGGACATGCAAAGACCCGGCGTCCCGGGAACCTGCGCGACCGCCGGAGCGTTCGCCATGATGTCTGATCGAGGAGATCCGTCATGGCCCGCTTGCAGCCCGCGCAGAAGCAGGAGCGCCAGCCCGGACGCGAGTCCGAGATGCGGCCGCAGCCGGACTATCGGCCGAAATTCCCCGGCTGCGGCAAGCTCAAGGACAAGGTGGCGCTGATCACCGGCGGCGATTCCGGCATCGGCCGCGCCGTCGCGGTCGCAATGGCGCGCGAGGGCGCCAAGATCGCCATCATCTATCTGGAAGAGCACAAGGATGCCGACGAGACGGTGCGCTTCGTGCAGCAGGAAGGCGGCGAGGCGATCAAGGTTCGCGGCGACGTTGGCGACGAGACGTTCTGCGAGACGGCCGTGGACAAGGCGGTCAAGACCTTCGGCCAGCTTGACATCCTGGTCAACAACGCAGCCGAGCAGCATGAGGTCGACGATCCGCTCGAACTGACGGCACAGCAGATCGAGCGCACGTTCCGCACCAACGTGTTCAGCTTCTTCTTCATGACCAAGGCCGCGCTGCGCCACATGGCGGCGGGATCGAGCATCGTCAATACGACGTCGATCACGGCGTTCAAGGGGCACAAGACGCTGCTCGACTATTCCGCCACCAAGGGCGCGATCGTGTCGATGACGCGGTCGCTGTCGGAGGTGCTGGTGGAGCGGGGCATCCGCGTCAATGCGGTGGCGCCAGGGCCGATCTGGACCCCGCTCATTCCGGCCTCGTTCGACGCGGAGAAGACCGCCAGGCATGGCGCCAGCGCGCCGATGAAGCGGCCCGGCCAGCCCAACGAGGTGGCGCCCTGCTACGTGTTCCTCGCCAGCGAGGAAGCCTCGTATATCAGCGGCCAGGTGCTGCATCCCAACGGCGGAACGGTGGTCGGCTCCTGAGCGGCCGGGAGGGGAACCTCCATCCCGGCGGCGCGTTGGCCTCACACACGCACATGCGAGGCCGCCGTGCCACCCAAGCCGCCGCGCAGGCGGGCGCCCGACGTATTGCCAGATTCTTTGCCGCCCCCGGGCGAGCCGGACGTTCTGCCCGACAGCCTCGGCCGCGATCCCGACGGCATGCCGCCCGATTCATTGCCACCGCGGCCGCGCGACGGCGACGATGCGGTCGATCAGACCTGAGCACAATGGACCGGTGCGGTTCCGACGGGTAGGGCCCCCGCATTGCAACGCTGCTTCGTTCTGCTAAGCCCGGCGGCATGCTGCACTTCGCCTATGGCTCCAACATGGACCGGGCGGCCATGCGACGGCGCTGTCCCGGCGCCAGCGCGGTCGGCGTGGCGTGGCTGGACAACTGGCGTTTCATCGTCACGCGCGATGGCTATGCCTCGGTGGTACCGGCACGCGGCGAGATCGTGCATGGCGTCCTGTGGCGACTGACGCCGCGTGACCTCGCAGCGGTGAATGCCTACGAATCCCTCGACAGCGGGCTGTACGCGCGGCGCATGCTCGCGGTGCGGCATGCCGGCGGGCGGGTGCAGGCGCTGCTTTATGTGGCGCGCGAGCGGTGCGTCGGCCGGCCCAGGCCGGGTTACCAGGACATCGTCGTCGCCGCCGCGCGCGACTGGAATTTTCCGCCGGACTACGTGCGCGACCTCGCGCGCTGGTCGCCGTCGCGGCTTGCCGGCGCACGCGCCGCCGAGGTCCGAGAGGTGGCATGAGCGACATCGCCCGCCGGGTCGTCATCCGCGGACGCGTGCAGGGCGTTGGCTTCCGCGCCTATGTCGAGTACGCCGCGCTGCGGCACGGCGTGCACGGCTGGGTGCGCAACCGGCGCGACGGCTCGGTCGAAGCGGTGTTTTCCGGCGCGCCCGAGGCGGTGGCGGCGGTGATCGCGGCGTGCCGGCACGGACCAGGCGGGTCGCGCGTCGAGGCCGTCGATGAATCTTCGGCCGGCCCCGACGACATCAACCAGCGTTATGCGGGCGACCTGTTCTCGGTCCTGCCGACGGCGTGAGGGATCTCCTGATGCCCCGCCTGTGTCGGGCCAAACAGCTGCTCGAATTCGCGCCGGAGCACCGCATCGACCTCCGCCAGCGATGCCGTGACGCCGAGATCGGCCAGGCTGGTGACGCCGTAGCGCGGATTGGTCACGCCGCAGGGCACGATGCCGGAGAAATGCGCGAGGTCCGGCGCGACGTTGAGCGCAATGCCATGCAGGCTTATCCAATGCCGCACCCGGATGCCGATGGCGGCGATCTTGTCCTCGTGATCCTCGCCCTTGTCCGGCCGCTGCACCCAAACACCGATGCGATCCTCGCGCCGCTCCCCGGCCACGCCGAACGCCCCCAGCGCGCGAATGATCCACGTTTCGAGCGTGCACACGAAGCGGCGCACGTCGGGCGCCCGGCGCTTCAGGTCGAGCATCAGGTAGGCCACCCGCTGCCCCGGCCCGTGATAGGTGAACTGCCCGCCGCGACCGGCGGAAAACACCGGAAAGCGCGCCTCGATCAGCTCAGCCGGCTTGGCGCTGGTGCCGGCGGTATAGAGCGGCGGGTGCTCCAGGAGCCAGACCAGTTCCGGCGCCTTGCCGGCCGCCATCGCGGCGACCCGCTGGTCCATCACGGCCAGCGCCTGCTCATAGGGCACCAGTCCATCCGACATCGCCCATTCGACCGGGTCGAGATCGGCAGCTGGCCGCAGGCCTGCGGGCAGCCGGCCGCGTTCGTTAACCGGCTCGTAACCATCCCGTGGTGACTTCAGCACTTGAACAGATCCGAGGGTTCTTTGGTGGCCACCATCGACAAGGTCCCGCTCGACATCGCGGTCGTGCTCGGCACCACTTCCATGCCGGTGCACCAGGTGCTCCGGCTCGGCCGCGGCGCAATCATCGAGCTCGATGCCAGCGAGGACGACGAGGTCACTATCCTGGCCAACAACCTTCCGGTGGCCAAGGGCACCGTCGTGGTCAACGCCAACCGTATCGCCATCGAGGTCAAGGAAATCCTCCCGCGCCCGCTGGACATGCGCTGAGCCCGGCGACCGGGAGAGCCGAACCCTTGTCCCGCAACATTCAATTTGTTACATGCGCTTGGTCGCCCGCTGTTTTAAGGGCGACCGTTCACCCCATCCTTGCGGCCGTGGCGGAATTGGTAGACGCGCTGGCTTGAGGTGCCAGTGGGTAACACCGTGGAGGTTCGAGTCCTCTCGGCCGCACCAATGTTCATTGTCGATGTTTGTATGGCGCTCCCGGTGTGGGCGCGGCGGGCGCAATGGCAGGTCGCCGATTTTCCCGAGCCGGGTCCGCACGCTCCGTTTCGATCCATACAACAATGTCGGGGCATTGATGGAGGCGGCCTTCGCAAAAGACCCCGGCCGCGCGGCCGGGGTAAGCCCCGGCCGAAGCCGGGGGAAGTGTCGCTGCGGAACCGTCTAGCGGTTGCCGCCGTGCTGGCCGCCGTGGCCGGGCTCTTGCTGCTGCTGGCCGGGCTTCTGTTGCGGCTTCTGTCCGCCTTGCTGGCCGCCCTGACCGGGCTGTTGCTGCTGCTGGCCGGGCTTCTGTTGCGGATTCTGGCCTTGTTGGCCGCCTTGATTCGCCATGGAGTACTCCTTTTGTCCCTCAGCTTAAGTAGAACGGCCGACACTGTAGCGAGGTTCCCACCACGATTTCGCCAATATCGAAATCAAATCGCGGAGGGGCTGGCGAAGACAACTGAACTGACGAAACTTTCATTCAGTGTTCGGCGAAGATTTACTTGGGGCTCGGCGAGCGAAAGAATTTTTATATTTGCTTGAAACTTGAAATTGTCGGTATGTGGATATGGGGCCTGTCGCGCATGTCGCGGCCTCCCAGGCGCCAGCGGCGCGCGCAGGGCCGCGGTTCGCGAACAATTGTTACTCACCTGTTCCATCAGACGCCGGCTGCGGCTCGACCGATGCCGCCGGGGCGGCTCGACCGGGCCCGGCAGCGGCAGGGCGATGTTGGGCCCGAACGGATGCGGCATGCCAAAGCTTTGCGGGCTCGGCACCGGCAGCGTGACCGCATCCACCGGTATGTTGACGGCGGCGGGC
>Ga0126380_10000420_pt1 | contig 13884 bp, 14 predicted proteins | sample PanSoiMetPlot_26_FD_92544 | JGI IMG/M metagenome (GOLD analysis project Ga0126380, IMG submission 92544) | Tropical forest soil microbial communities from Panama - MetaG Plot_26 | ecosystem: Environmental > Terrestrial > Soil > Tropical forest > Bulk soil | place: Panama | collected 2016-02-17
AGCGCGCCTTCCATTCCCGACACCGGCACCCTCCGGGGCGACCTTCTCGCGCTGCTCGCCGGCGCCAACACGGCCCGCAACCCTATGGCTGCCCTGGTGAGCAGCATGCTCGGCAGCTATTACAACCACACCGGTCCCACCCCGGCCGAGCTGCGCGACGCGTTCCTGAGCCAGCGCGGCTCTGCTATCGAACAGGTCATCAACCGCGCCGTCGAACGCGGGGAGATCGACCCGGCCCGGCTCACTCCCCGGATCATCGATCTCCCCTTCGACCTGTTCCGCCACGAAATGATGATGACGCTCAAGCCCGTCCCCGACCACGTCCTGCGCCAGATCGTCGACGACATCTTCATCCCCCTGGTCACCACACAACGCCCCGCCCGCTGACCACGGCAGCCAGCCGACGCCCACGCTGATCAGGCGGTTATCTGCGCGGCGCATGCCAGCACGGCCAATACCGTCATGAGGCATCCGGCGAAGCCGCCGGCCCGGACCGGATGGTTGCAGCGCTCGTGACCGTCACGGCGGCTTGGGTGATGCGGCCGTTTGGCGTGCCCAGGTCTTCGCCCACTGATCGAGCGGTGCGATTGCGGCCCCGAGCGCTTGCCCCAACGGGGTGAGCCGGTAGCGGTTGTCGGCGTCCTGGCTGATGAGGTGCGCCTCGGTCAGCTCGGCTAGTTGTGCGGCTGGTACCACGCGATCAGCGGCTCTCCTTCCACCTGTACAACACGCAGGCGGACGTGGACCGCGCGCTGGAGGCGCTGTCCAGCGGATGACGCACCCGTCAGGCCAGGCCGACGAGGACGATCTTGCCCTCTCGGGGTTCCGCGGCGTTAGGCGCGTGGATCAGTCGGTGGCTCCCCTGATGGCTGCCGGCGCGCCGGTGCGGGCGAGTTGATCCGCGCGGCGCAGCGCGTCGGGTATCCGGAACCGGCCAGCCATGCGCCGCACAAGCTCCGCCGCCTCGGCGCGGGGCATGCCTGCGGCGGTGACGAACACCGGGCGCGCCGAGGTTCCCCGCAGCACCGGTATGGCGTGTGTGGCGGTGCGGAACGCCGACTTGGCCACGCCGATCACCGGGACGGCGAACTCACGGTGGGCATGCGCGCCCAGGCCGGGCCGCCCGCCTGGGTCCAGATCGGCGTACCCGTCGACCACCAGCAGCCCCAGCCCGGCAACCTCGTGCAGCACCGCGCGCAGCGGCGGTAGTTCCCGCTGGTAGAACTCACCCGGCCGGTAGCCTGCCACCTCGGCTACCACCACGGTGCGTTCGGCCACCACACGTGAGAACGCGGCATCGGCAGCCACCACGGCCGCCGCCCGGGCGCCACCCGGACCCAGGTAGTGCACGTCCGCAGCCACGCACGGGCCGTGGACCGATGGTCTGCCGGTGTCCATGCCATGAGGATGCCCGCCCCACGGACCAGAACAGTCCTCTCTGCGTCCCGCGGGCAATACGCGGGACGCCGGGCGGGGCCCGGATTCGTCCCGGCCCGCCCGGTGCGCCTGACCGCCGTTGCCTCGCTTGGCCGGGGCGGCTGCATGGGGCAAGATGGCCATGGCGGTTGTTGAGCCAGCCGCGATCTCTTTTTGGGCTGGCTCGCGTCGGCCGCCCTCGGGGGATCGCGGCTCCCAGGCCCACCTCCGGAGGTGCCCGTGGGGACCGAACCAGTGCGGACTAGCCCGGAAGAAGACGGCCCGCAAGACCTATCGGAAATCCGGGCGGTGATCGAGCAGGCCAAGGGAATCTTGATGGCGACGTTCCGATGCGGGCCCGATGAGGCGTCTGAGTTGCTGCGCCGGGCATCCCGAGGCGGTGGCGTCAAGGTTCACGTGCTCGCGGCGAAGCTGGTCGCGCAGGCCAGCCGTGCGGTAAACACCACCTGATCTGCCGCGGCAAACGGCAACGTGTATCGCGGCATCGCCTGGCCCGCCTATGCCCTGCCCGGCGCTACGGGATGAGCGCCCACCGGGCCGACCATTCCCCCGGCCCGCCCCAGCTGGTGCTCGGCTTTGGCAACTGTTCCAGCCAACCCAGCGCTTCGGCCGGCTCTGCCGTATCGGGGTTCGGTGACACGCACTGGGCTCAGTTTTGGTCTCACTGCTGTTCCGGGCGCGGTTGTCGCGGGCGCCAGCGCGGCGCGGAGGGTCGTCGTGGGCGCCAGCACGGCCGCGGAGGTCTGTCGATGACCGCGCTGCCCAGCGCAGACCCAGGCCCGGCGTTGCGATACCCATCCGCCGTGGCGGCGGCTTCGAACCCCCGGTGATCCCGGAGCACGGGATGCACTGAGTGAAGGAGATCGCGATGACCCGGCCGCCACGCACTTGGCTCACCGCCGCGATGACCAGTGATCACAGCCGGGCACGCCATCTGGCGCCCGGGCTGGCCCGCCGCCCGCCTCATCCAGCCCCAGAACGCCGCCATGAGCCGCAACGGCGAGGCCGGCCCGGCGGGGACGGGGTTGCGTACTTGGACGTGCTCGCGGTGCAGATGCACGCCCGTGGCTGGAGCGCCTACATCACCGCCCCGGCCGGGCGGGTGACGTCCCTGTTCGTCCAAGACCCACACGACCATCCGAAGTGCGGCGACATCATCGCCGTGCTCGATGCCGCCACCGGGCACTGGTGGTACTGGTTCACCTGGGCCGAGCGGATCGCGCCCGCCCACGCGCCTGCCGCAGCGGCAGATGCGATCATCAGGGCCTTTCAGCGGCCCGCGGACGAGCCCGGACCACCAGGCGCATTAGCCGGCCCCCGGGCCCGCCTCGCGGTGGCCGGGCCGCGGGACCCGTGATTCAGTGAGAAACGGCAGGCGCACGCGCTCAGCTGCGCCAGCCCGGTCGTACCAGGCCGGACTCGTAGGCGATGACCACGAGCTGGGCCCGGTCTCGGGCCTGGAGCTTGATCATGGCCCGGCTGACGTGGGTCTTGGCGGTCGCGGGGCTGACGTACAACCGTTTGGCAATCTCGTGGTTCGACAGCCCGTCCCCCACGAGCGCGAGCACCTCTTGCTCGCGGTCGGTCAGTTCGCCGAGGCCGCCGGCGTCGTGGGGCTGCTTCGCCCGGGCGGCGAACTCTGCGATCAGCCGCCGGGTGACGCTGGGGGACAGCAGGGCGTCGCCGCCGGCCACCACCCGGACGGCTTGCACCAGTTCGTCCGGCTCGGTGTCCTTGACCAGGAACCCGCTGGCTCCGGACCGGATGGCCTCGAACACGTACTCGTCGAGCTCGAACGTGGTGAGGATCACCACCCGGACGCCGGCCAGCTGCGGGTCGGCGGTGATCTGCTGGGTGGCGGCCAAGCCGTCGGTGCCCGGCATCCGGATGTCCATCAGCACCACGTCCGGGTTGAGCTGGCGGGCCAGGCGGGCGGCCTGCTCCCCCTCGCTGGCCTCGCCGATCACCTCGATGTCCTCTTGGGCGTCGAGCAAGGCCCGGAACCCGGCCCGGACCAGGGCTTGATCGTCAGCCAGCAGCACCCGGATCATCGGGCACCGCTCACCGGAAACCGGGCCCGGACCCGGAAGCCGCCCCCGGGGCAGGGACCGGCGTACAGCTCGCCGCCGAGCGCGGCCACCCGTTCCCGCATGCCGGTGATTCCGTTGCCGCTGGCCGGCTGCTGGCGGGCGGCGGGCCCGCGGCCGTCGTCGTCCACCTGCACGGTGACCTCCTCCGCGCCGTAGGTGACACGCACCGTGGCGGTGGCCGGCCCGGCGTGGCGGGCCACGTTGGTCAGCGCCTCCTGCACGATCCGGTAGGCCGCCGCGTCGACCCCAAACGGCAGGTCGCGGACCGCGCCCTCGGTCTCCGCCCGGACTTCCAGCCCCGGCGCGGACGCCTGCGAGACCAGGTCCCCCACCCGGGCCAGGCCCGGGGCGGGGGAGCGGGGGGCGGGCTCACCGTCTTGACGCAAGATCCCCAGCACCGAACGGAGCTCGCCGAGGGCTTCCTTGCTGGCCTGCTTCACCGCCTCCAGGGAGGCCTGGACCGGTTCGGGCAGATGCTGGTTCAAGTTCAGCGCAACCGCCGACTGCACGCTGATCACCGACAGGTAATGACCCAGGGAATCGTGCAGCTCGCGGGCCATGCGCAGCCGTTCCTCGCTGGCGCGGCTGCGCGCTTCCTCCACCCGGATCCGGGCGGCCGTGGCTGCCCGTTCCCGCCGGATGCGCACAGCCTCACCGATGCCCAGCAGCACCAGCAGCCACGCGGCCAGCATTGCGAGCACAACAGCCGATGGCGGCGATCGGTCCTGGAGCCCGTGGTTCAGCCAAGGGAAGATGGCGAGCCCGGCCACCGCTGCGATCACGGCGGCCAGCCGGTGACCCAGCGCCGCGGCGGTGTAGTAGGCGATGATCAGGGGCAGCCAGATGGGGCCGTCGGCATAGCCGAGGACGAAGTAGATCAGGGTGGTCCCGAATATCACGGCCAGCACGGCTACCGGATGCCGCCTCCGCAGCGCCAAGGGGCTGGCCGAGGCGATCACCAGCGCGATTGCCCAGCCATCAAACGGACGATGCCCGGACTGGTTGTGTGCGGCGAAGTAGGCGGCCACGGGGAGCATGACGGCCAGCGCCGCCGCCAGGGCGCCATCGGCCAGCAGGCTGGTCCGGCGGGCCGCCTCCGGCGCGCTGCCGTTCACCGTGGTCACGACACGAGCCTAGATCAGCGCCGCCCATCGGCCATCGGCTGCGGGAAGCAGCGGCGCCTACTCCCCGGGCGGTATCAACGGCTCCCGGCGGCACCGATCGGCCCCGGCAACGCGCAGCCCCGGGCCATTCCCTCGGCCGGCTGGACCCGCCTGTACCCGGGACCGGGCCGGACCAGCGCATCCCCGGGCTACTTCCGCTGAAGCAGCCGTGCCAGCAGCGCTTCTCCCTAGGAGGCACAGCGAAAGCCTTCCTCCGCCCGACGACGTGGCGGCCGCCGCGTACCTACCTTCGAGGGGCGAATGACAGATCGAGCAATGGAGACAAAGCGATGGCTGTTACAGGGCAAGTCCTCGACAACCCGATCAGCGGCGAGCGGTTCATCTTCAGCGAGACCGCCGCCGACACCGGCGGCGAGCTGCTCGCCGTGGAGTTCGTGGTCGCCCCCGACGGGCACGTCCCGGGAGGCCACGTCCACCCGGTGCAAGAAGAGCGGTTCGAGGTGATGAGCGGGAGGATGCGGTTCAAGAAGGGCCACAAGACCGTTCTCGCCGGGCCGGGGGACACGCTGATTGTCCCGCCGGGCACTTATCACCGGTTCGCCAACGCGGGCGACAGCCCAGCGGTGATCCGGGTGGAGGTCCGGCCGGCGCTCAAGATGGAGCAGCTCTGGGAGACCACGGTGGCCCTGGCCGCCGAGGGCCGGACCCTCCCCTCCGGCCTGCCCCGGCCCCTGGACCTGGCCCTCTTCATGCGGGAGTTTGAGCAGGAGGTGCAGCCACCCTTCGCTCCCAGGCTGGTCCGCGCCGCCACCGCGCCGCTGGCCTGGCTGGCCATCCGGCGCGGCCTCGGCCGCCGCTACCAGGCGCCCGCGCTCCAGGACCGGGCGCGAGCGAGGAGGCCCGTGCCAACCCGCCCCGGCGAGGGCGGGGGCCATTCGTCGCGCCCGGCCCCGGTGCGCCCGGTCACGCCGCGCAAGCACTGAATCCAGGCCGGCCACGGCGCCGGGACGGCGGCTACGCCCCGCGGCGTAGCCGCCGTCCCGGCGCGTGCGCTGCCCGGAGTAGCCGGGAAGCCGCCGTGCGTGCGACGACGAACCCGGCCAGCGCAAGCGAGCATGGCTCCGGATCGGCACGGGCCGTCAAGAAATTGGAGATGAAACGGCATGACTGTCACGAAGACCCGGCACGCGAGCACGGAACGGACCGCGTCATGATGACCTCGCTCACCGGCTTCGCCCTCCGGCACCGGCGCTGGATCATCGGCTTGTGGCTGCTCATACTCATCGCGGGCGGCGCCGCGTCAAGCCGGGTAGGGCAACGGCTGTCCACTGACTTCTCGCTGCCAGGCCAGCCTGGCTACCAGACCGCGCAACAGATCACGCGCATCTACGGCAACGGCAGCGGCCGGCCACCATCGATCATTACCGTGACCGCGCCCGCCGGGCAATCGGTCCGCGGCCACGAGGGTCAGATCGCCGCGGCCTTCAGCGAGCTCCGGCACGCGGACAGCCGCCTCCGGGTCGTCGACTACGGCGACACCCGCGACCCCGCGTTCATCACGGCCGGCGGCCGGACCACCTACGCGCTGCTGTTCGCGCCGCGCCCGAGGAGCTTCAGCTCCCCACTCGCGTCCCACCGGGCGCTCCCGGTCCTGCAGTCCGCGCTGCCGCCGGGCTACCACGCCGCCGCGACCGGGCTCGCCGAGCTGCAGACCGGCGGCGACGCCAAAGGCCCCGGTGTACTCGCGGAGACGCTGATCGGCGGGGCCGGGGCGCTGGCCGTGCTGCTGTTCGTGTTTGGATCATTGCTCGCCCTGCTCCCGATGCTGATCGCCGCGGTCTCCATCCTGACGACGTTCCTCATCACGCTGGGCCTGACGTACGTCACCAGCATCTCCTTCGTCGTGGAGTTCCTCATCGCGCTGGTCGGGCTCGGGGTGGCCATCGACTACTCGCTGCTGGTCGTCACCCGGTGGCGCGAAGAACGGGCGCGAGGCCTGGACAACTCCTCGGCCGTGACCGCCGCGATGAACTCGGCCGGCCGCGCGGTGGTGTTCTCCGGGCTGACCGTCGGCATCGGCCTCGTCGCGCTCGTCGTCCTGCCGGTGCCAGGGCTGCGCAGCATAGGGCTGGGCGGGATGCTCATCCCCCTCGTCTCGGTTCTCGTCACCACAACGCTGCTGCCCGCGATCCTCGGCGGCGTCGGCCCGCGAATCGACTGGCCGCGGCTGCGGCACGAGAACGCCGCCAGCCGCGCATGGCTGGCATGGGGCCGGCTGGTGGTCCGGCACCGCGCCGTCGCCGCCACCGCCGCCGCTGCCGTACTGGCGCTACTGATCGTGCCGTTCTTCGGCATGAAGGTGGGCGAGACCGCGCCGGACGCGCTGGCCAGGACCGGCGCCGCGCACGCGGCCTACCAGGAGCTTGTCTCGCATCGCGTGCCGACCGGCGTACTGACCCCGCTAGAGGTGCTCGTCCGATCGGGCGACGCCCGGCAAGCCCAGCAACGGCTCACGTCGGTCCCCGGCATCGCGGCCGTCGCCGCGCCGGCCGCGGCCGACAGCAACTGGGCCGGGACCACGGTGCTGATCGCGATCCCGCAAGAGGCGAACCTGAACAGCTCGGCGAGCACGGCCGTGACGCAGGCCAGGAATGCAATCGCCGGCCTTCCGGGCGTGATCGGGATCACCGGCGTGGGCGCCATCCAGCTGGACTACGTGCACGCCGTCTTCGGCAACTTCCCGCTCATGCTTGCGGTGATCGCCGTGCTCACGTTCCTGCTCCTGGCCGGTGCGTTCCGCTCGCTGCTGCTCCCGGCCAAGGCCGTCCTGCTGAACCTCCTCTCGCTGGCCGCGACGTTCGGCGCGATCACCTGGTTCTGGCAGCAAGGACACGGGTCCCAGGCGGTGTTCGGCATCCCCGCGACCGGCGCCGTCACGTTCTGGCTGCCACTGATGATCTTCGCGTTCCTGTTCGGGCTGTCGATGGACTACGAGGTGTTCATCCTGTCCCGGATGCGGGAGGAATATGACCGCACTGGGTCCACGCACGGCGCGGTCGTCACCGGACTGGGCCGCACCGGGCGGCTGGTAACCAGCGCGGCGCTAATCTTGTTCCTCGCGTTCGCCTCGCTGGCCTCGGCGCCGAACACGGACATCAAGGTGTTCGCGACCGCGCTCGGGGCGGGCATCTTGCTGGACGCGACCATCGTGCGCGCGCTCCTGGTCCCCGCGGCAGTTGCCCTGTTCGGCCGGTGGAACTGGTGGCTTCCCGGCCCGCTCGCCAAGATCCTCCCCGCCCGGCCCGTGGCGATCCCCGGGCCGCCGCCCGCCCGCCAGCAGGCGCGGGACGAGGTGCCCGCTGGCGCGCAGCCCCTGGTACCAGTGGGCGAGCCGCTCACCGCGTCACGGTCGCAGGACGGTCTTCCCGGTGGTCGATCGTGACTCGATGGCCAGGTGGGCGGCAGCGGCGTCGGCGAGGTCATAGCGCTGGCCGATCACGGGCCTGAGATGGCCATCTGCGGCGGCCTGGATGGCCTTGGCTTCCAGGTCCCGCAGGCCGCCGGGGCGTTGCAGGATCCGTGCCCCGATGGCTGCGCTGGCGGTGATCCCGAGGCGGTACAGGTGATCGGCGGTGAGGGGGATGAGGCTCCCGGCGGCCGACCCGTACATGACCAGGCGGCCGCCGACGCCGAGCAGGCTCATGGCGGCAGCGCCGACGTCGCCGCCCACGCCATCGAGGACGACGGTGGCGCCGCGGCCGTGCAGGCCGGCGCGTGCGCGCTGGGCCCAGCCCGGCTGCAGGTAGTCGGCGGTGATGACGGCACCGAGCTCATGGGCCAGGGCCGTCTTGCCCGGGCCGCCGGCGGCGCCAACGACGGTGGCGCCAGCGTTGCGGGCGGCCTGGACGAGCAGGGTGCCGATCCCGCCGGCCGCGGCGGTGACCACGACGACGTCGCCGGGCGCCGGCTGGGCGAGTTCCAGGATGGCCATGGCCGTCCGCCCGGTACCGATCATCGTGACCGCCTGGTCGGCGTCGAGACTGCCGGGGATCTCGTGCAGAGAGCCCGCGCTGGCGAGCGCGAACTCGGCGTAGCCGCCGCTGGCCAGCCCGAGGTCGGCGACGACTCGCCGGCCGAGCAGGGCGCTGTCGGTGCCTGGCCCCGCCTGGTCGGCAACGCCCGCGACCTCCCTCCCCGGGGTCATCGGCAGGGAGGGCATGACCCGCGGGCCGGCCTCGCCCCTGCGGATTACCGTGTCGAGCAGATGGACGCCGGCGGCCTCTACCCGGATGCGCACCTGGTCTTCGCCTGGCTGGGGGTCGGGGACATCCTCGAGGCGCAGCTCGCCGGGGCCGCCGAAGGCGTGCTGGCGGACCGCCTTCATGACCGGCCGTCATCCGTTGCGCTGGAGCGGCCCGGTGCAGCCGGAGGGACGGGGCGGCGCAGGCCGTGGCGGTCGGCCCACGCCGCAATGGCGGCGGCGATGGCGCCCGGCTGGTCCTCCGGGGCGTGGTGGCCGGCCGGGCCGCAGCCGGCCACCTCCAGGGCGGCGATGTGGCGACGGCACCAGTCCGCCAGCTCCGGGCCGATCATGGTCCCGGGCCCGGGGTCGAACGTCAGCAGCAGCTTCGGGATGTCCGGGCTGGCCGCCAGCCACCGGTCATAGGCCTCGACGCGGGCCACCACGTCTGCCGGGTCCCCGTCCAGGGGAAGGGACCGTGCCCACGCCAGCAGCGGGCGGCGGCTCTGCGGGGTCGGGTACGGCTTGCGGTAGGCGGCGAGGTCGCCGGCGGCAAGCCCGGTCCGGACGGTGCCGGGAAGCGCCTGCTCGATGAAGACGTTCTGGTCCAGGGCCATCGCCTCGCCCGCGCCGGGCGTCCGCAAAGTTGTGAAGAACGGCCGGGCGGACTCGGGGAACTCAGCCCAAGCCAGCGGGCGCACGATCGTCTCGAGGAACGCCACCCCCGCCACGCGGCCGGGGTGACGGGCCGCCCAGTCGAAGGCCAGCACGCCGCCCCAGTCGTGGCCGACCAGGACCACCCGGTCCAGGCCCAGGGTGTCGAACCAGGCATCCAGATACCGCGCGTGATCGGCGAGCGTGTACTCGATCGCGGGCTTGCCGGAGTCCCCCATGCCGATCAGGTCGGGTGCCAGCAGCCGGCCCGGCCCCACCAGCGGCATCACCTTCCGCCACAGGTAGGAGGAGGTCGGGTTGCCGTGCAGGAACACCACCGGAGCCCCGGTCCCCGCCTCCTGGTAGGACATCGTCGAGCCAAGGACGTCTATGACCGGCATCGTGACATCTCCTTCCAATGCTATGAATCTCCGCGAAGCTAACTAGACAGGCGCCTGTCTAAACTTAGATGTTAGACAGGCACCTGTCAATGTGCGTTAGGATGGGCCCGTCCGGCGCGCGTGCGGCCGGCGGGGGAAGGGTTGCGATGAGTCGTGAACTGCCGGGCAGGCCTCGTATCACCTACCTGATGAGGGTGCTCCAACAGCACTACACCCGGTCCATCGACGCCGCCCTGCGCGACGCCGGCTTCGCCGGCGTCCGCCCGGGGGACGCCAAGGCCCTGGTGTTCGTGCCCGCCGAGGGCATCCCGGTCGGCGAACTGGCCGCCCGGGCCGGAGTGCGCAAGCAGACCATGCGCGAAGCCGTCGAGCAGCTCGAGCGCGCCGGCTATGTCGAACGCCGCCCCAACCCCCGCGATGGGCGCTCGCGTCTGGTCTTCCTCACCCGGCAAGGCCAGGCCGCCCGGCCCGTCGCCCGGGCGGCGGGAGACCGTGCCGAGGCCCACTGGGCCCAGCTCACCAGCCCCGACGAGGTCGAGTCGGTAAGGTCTGGCCTGCTCCGGCTGGCACGGGCCGTCGACGCGGCCAGCCCGCAACCGCCAGAAGCGCGCGGCGGCCCGTAAGGGACACGCTTGTCTCATCTGGGTCCACGCGAGCGGCAGCGCGCCGGCCACCGCCCGGAACCCAGCGGCCGCTTGCGGTGTATTCAGGTAGGTGTGCCCGGATGAGCGAGGAGAGCCATCGACGACGCGGAGGCGATAGCCCGGTCCCGTGACGGCGACCTTGACGCGTATGCCGCGCTGGTCGCCCGGTACACGGTGCGCGCACACCGGGCTGCCTTCCTGCTGGGGGCCGGGGAGGAGTCCGACGACGTTGTGCAAGAGGCGTTCGTGAAGGCGTTCCGGCACCTGTCGCGGTTCCGTATCGGGGAGCCGTTCGCTCCGTGGCTGCTGCGGATCGTGGCCAACGAGGCCAAGAACGTCACCCGTTCCCGGCGGCGGCGCGCCGCGCTGGCCCTGCGGTTGCCCAGCGTGGAATCTTCCGCCGCGGCTGCGGGCGGCCCTGCCGATGAGGCGCTGGCAGCCGAACGCCGCGCCTGGCTGGTGGCGGCCGTGAACGCGCTCCCGGACCGGGAGCGCCAGGTGCTAGTGTGCCGTTACTTCCTCGACCTGTCCGAGGCGGAGACGGCGCGGGTGCTGGCCTGGCCACGGGGATCGGTGAAGTCGCGCATCTCGCGTGCGCTGAACAGGCTGCGCGGGCTGCTTGTGCCCGGGGAGCAGAATCGGGTCTCCAGTGGCTGACCGGGCCGGGTGGCAGAGCGCGGTGGAGTCCGAGTTGCGGGCGGCAGGCCGCGAGCTTGAGGTGCCGCCGGCCGGCGACCTCACCGCGGCCGTGCGGCGCCGGCTTGAAGGGCAGGCGGCCGGGCACCGCCGCGTGCCCGCGCCGGGGGCCGGTATCCTCCGCCTGCGGCTGGGATGGCGTGCCGCGCTCATTCTGGCGGTGGCCTTCCTGGCTGCCCTGATCGCGACCCCGCAGGGGCGGGCCGTGATCAGCCATGCGTTCCGGTTCGGCGGCGTTGAGATTCGCCAGGGGCCGGGCCCAGCGCGCTCCCCCGGAAGCCATGCCGCCCTGCCCGGCGAGCGGCAGATGCCGCTGGAGCAGGCCCGCCGCCAAGCCTCCTTCCCCGTCCTGGTGCCCGCGGCGCTCGGCCGGCCCGGCGAAGTCGTGGTCAGCGACCGCGGGCGGGTGGTGTCCCTGTTCTACCGCCGGACTCCGTACGGCCTGGTACGGATCGATGAGTTCGCTGGCCGCCTCGACCAGGTCTACTTCGAGAAGTTCGCTGGTTTGCGCAACGTGACCAGGGTCGCGGTGAACGGCACCAAGGGGCTGTGGATCAAGGGCCCGCAGGAACTGGTGTACATCACCCGCAGCGGCGTCCCCGTCATCGCCTCGGCCCGGCTGACCACCGGCAACACCCTGGTCTGGGGTACCAGGCAGGTCGTGTTCCGGCTGGAAGGCAACCTCGGCAAGCCGGCCGCGCTCGCCATCGCCAGCTCGGCGCACTGACACCGCGCGGCCTCGCGGGAACCTGGCACCGGGCGGCGGTGTAACAGAAGCGAACCGCCAACGAAGGAGCCGCCCGATGCTGCGCAAGCTGACCGTTGTCACCGCCCTGGCGGCCGGCCTGACCATCGCCGCCGCGATCACGCTAGCCACCCCGGCGCTGGCAAAGGGGCCGTCCCAGGCGCGCATCACCGGCCCCGGGCTGGCCCGCGCGATCGTCATCTCCGGCAACGGCGAGCCAGGACAGCAGAGCGAGCTCGGCACGCTCGCCGAGCAAACCGGCGTGTTCTACGTGCTGTTCGGCCCGAACGCGGGCGTGCCCGCACAGGCGGCGCCCCAGTTGCGCACCCCGCCGCCGGAGGCCTCCCTCGGCCTGCGGTACACGATCGTCTACACCGTGCCCGGCGGCATCACCTCCCAGCAGTCCGGGCAGGTCCGCCAGGACCTTTACCCAGAGGCGGCCGCCGGGCCGCTCGTCTATACGCCACCAGGCCAGCACAGTGGCCCGTTCCCGGTAACCGGGTGGCTCCGGGCCGGCCACGGGCTGCCCAGAACCCTTGCCCGGCTCGGCATTCCGCCGCCCGGCGCGCGGGCAGCCCCCCAGACCCGCCTCCCCGCCGCCGCGCACCCGGGGGCAGCGCAGCAAGCGGGCTCACCGGCCCTTCCCTGGCTCATCGCGTCGGCCGCGGCCGTCGCGGCCGCGGTGCTCGCTGGCACCGTGCTGCTGCTGCGTCGCCGCAAGCCAGCCACCACCCCTGACACCCAGCCCAGGACCAGCGGGCCAGCCGCCGGGTCAGCCTGACCGGAGCCGGGCGGCCCGGCAGCTCCGGGTCAGCCTGACCGGAGCCCGGGCACCGGCGGCACGCACCATGACCGGTCAGGGCCCTCCAGGACGGCCGCCGTCCGCGGTGAGGAAGCTGGCGACGAGCGCCGCCATCGCCGCGGGCTGTTCCAGGAGGAACAGGTGCCCTCCGTTCCGGACGACCTGGAGCCGTGCGTCCGGGATGCACCAGGCGAGGATGCGCCCGTTGACCAGCGGCACGATCGGGTCGTCGTCGCCGGCGAGCACCAGGGTCGGCTGCCGCAGCGTCCGCAGCCACGGCACGCTGGTCCACCCGGTGATCGCGTAGATCTGGCCGAGATACCCCGGCAGCGTCGGCCGTTCGATGAACCGGGCGAGCGAGCCGTGCAGCAGCGCGTCGGGGTCGCGGCGGGCCGCGCCGCCGTAGACCCGCCCGGCGATGCGCCGGTAGTAGTCGGGCTGGTAGTAGCGGCGCGGGGTGGCAAGCGCCAGCAGGACCCGCGGCGACCCCGGTACCCCGCCAACGCCGGGGCCGGTGGCCGCCAGGATCAGGCGCCGCACCCGGTGCGGTGCCTGGTGCGCGAACTGCTGGGCGATGACGCCGCCGAGGGAGACGCCGAGGACATCGACGCCGTCGTAGCCGAGCGCGTCGAGCGTCTGCTCCACCGTCCGCGCGATGCCGGGCATCCGCCGCGGCCAGCGGTACGGGCTGGATTCCCCGATGCCCGGCGCGTCGAAACTGACCGCCTGCACGCCGCGCGCGGCCAGTTCCCGGTCGAAGGGGGTGCTCAGGTCGAGGCTTGCCCCGAGACCGGTGATCACCAGCAGGGGCGATCCCGATCCGCGTACCGCGGCGCGGATCCGCACGCCGCCGGCGTCGACGAACCGGATGGTGCGGCCGTCAGGTGAAGGCGCTGGCACCGGTGATGTCCCTGCCGACGATGAGCGTCTGGATGGTCTCGGTGCCTTCGTAGGTGTGGATCGCCTCGATGTCGGCCATGTGCCGTATCACGTGGAAGTCCAGCAGGATGCCATTGCCGCCGAGCAGGTCGCGTGCTTCGGAGATGACCTG
>Ga0126380_10000422_pt1 | contig 13881 bp, 16 predicted proteins | sample PanSoiMetPlot_26_FD_92544 | JGI IMG/M metagenome (GOLD analysis project Ga0126380, IMG submission 92544) | Tropical forest soil microbial communities from Panama - MetaG Plot_26 | ecosystem: Environmental > Terrestrial > Soil > Tropical forest > Bulk soil | place: Panama | collected 2016-02-17
CACGGACCCACGCCTGGGTGCCCATCTGGACCGCTTCCCAGGGGCTGCCGAGCGGCGGGGTGTAGGACAGGTCGAGGTCGCTGAGCGCGTCAACGGTCATGCCGTGGAAGATCGCGGTGGCGGCGATGTCGATGCGCTTGGCGATCTCGGCGTTCTTGTGCCCGAACAGTTGCATGCCAAGAAGTCGCCCGGTGCCGCGGTCGCCGGTGACGCGCATGGTGATGCGGTGGCTGCCGGGGTAGTAGGCCTTGTGGTCGTCGGCCTGGGATTGCACGGTGACCGGGTCGTACCCGGCGGCGGTGGCTTCGTGGTCACGCAGCCCGGCGCGGGCGGCGGCCTGGTCGAAGACCTTGACGACCTGGGTGCCGAGGCTGCCGGCGAACTCCCGGTGCCCGCCGAGCGCGTTCTCCCCGGCGACGCGGCCTTGCTTGTGGGCGGTGGTGCCCAGCGGCAGGTACGTTTCGCCGAGCAGCCGGTGGTGGGTGACCACGCAGTCCCCGGCGGCGAATACATCCGGGAGGTTGGTGCGCATCCGCCGGTCCACGGCGATCGCGTTCTTGACGCCGAGGGCCGCCCCAGCACCAGCGGCCAGTTCGGTGTCGGGGCGGACGCCGACGACGACCAGGACCATGTCGGCGGTCTTGGTGACCGCCGAGCCGTCGGCGGCGGCGGCCTCGACGCGCAACCGCCCGTTCTCCCCCGGGGCGGCGCGGGTGATCTGCCGGGCGGTGGTGCCGGTCAGGGCCTCGACGCCGTGGGTTTCCAGTTCGGCCCGGACCAGCGCCCCCAGCGCCGGGTCGACCGTGGGCAGCACCTCGGGGAGTTGTTCCATCTGGATGACCGACAGCCCCCGGGTGGTCAGGGCATCGGCCATCTCCAGGCCGATGTACCCGGCACCGACGATCACCACGGTCGCCGGGGCTGCGGTCTCCAGGGTGCGCATCACGGCGAACGTGTCGCCCATGGAGTGCAGCAGGTGCACGCCGTCACCGGGACCCAGGGCATCGGGGCCGGCCAGGCCACCGATCGGGGGGCGGATGGGGACCGCGCCGGTACCCACGATCAGCTTGTCGTAGCCAATTACTTCTTCTGTGCCATCGGGCCCGGTGACGGCGAGCTTGCGAGCGGCGGGGTGGATGCTGCGGGCGGTGGTGTCCAGCCGCAGCCGCATCCCGGTGGCTTCCAGGTCCGCTGCCGTGCGGTGGGCCAGGTTGCGCCAGTGCGTCACCTCACCGGAGACGTAGTAGGGGATGCCGCAGATGGAGAAGTTCGGGTAGGCATCCGCGGCGACGACGGTGACCTCTGCGCCTGGGTCCAGTTCACGGGCGCGCAGCGCGGCGCTGATCCCGGCGTCGCTGCCGCCGATCATGACCAGGTGCATGACAGGCTCCCTCGTGTGGTGGCTTACCTGGGCGGGTGCGGGACAGGTGCCCCCGCGCCGGGTGCCTGGCCGGCCGGCTCGGCCGGGTCCTGGCCATGGGGGACGACGATTCCGGCGGCGTCGGCGGGGGCAAAGCCGGGGTAGAGCGCCCGGATCACCAGTACGGCCAGGGCGCCGCCGAGGATCTGGGCGGCGATGAACGGCGGGACGGAGGAGGGGGCGATGCCGGCGAACGAGTCGGAGAGCATGCGGCCGATGGTGATCGCCGGGTTGGCGAAGCTGGTTGACGAGGTGAAAAAGTACGCCGCGCCGATGTAGGCGCTGACCGCTGCCGGGGCGTACCGGGCGCGCCCGGACCGGGCCAGGGCGAAGATCACTACAACTAGCCCGAGCGTGGCGACGATCTCGGACAGGAAGTGCGCCGGGGTAGCCCGGTGCTTGGCCGATACGCTGACCGCCGCCTGGGCGAACATCAGGTTCGCCACGACCGCGCCGCCCATGCACCCAGCCACCTGCGCCGGCAGATACGCCGCCGCGTCCCGCCACGACAGCCCGCCGAACACGGCGTCGGCAACGGAGACCACCGGATTGAAGTGGCCACCAGACACCGGCCCGAACATAAGAATGATCGCGAACAGCCCTGCCGCTGTCGCCGCCGCGTTCTCCAGCAGCTCCAGGCCCGTATCGCCCGGCGACAGCCGCTGCGCTGCGATCCCCGACCCGATCACGACGGCGGCGAGGAACGCGCTGCCCAGCAACTCCGCCAGCAGCCGCCGCCACAACACCGTCTGGTTCACCGCCGCGCCGCCCCTTATCCGCATGCCGGGCCTCGGCGCCCCACTACCCTCTTTCATTGATGAACGTCGATCCAGGCAGCCTTAGCTTGTCAGCCTCAATAGATGGCCGTCAAGATAGGGGAATGTCGATACAGCCAGGCCGGAGCACACTGGAACTCACCCCGGTGACCGGATCACCGGCCGATGCCGCGGAGTGCTCGATACCGCTGGTGCGTGAGCCGATCGGCGATACCGCGGCGGCAGGACTGGCGCAGGTGTTCAAGGCACTCGGTGACCCGGTCCGGCTGCGGCTGCTGTCGCTGATCGGCGCCCACCAGGGCGGCGAGGTATGCGTCTGCGACCTGACCACCGCGTTCAACCTTGCCCAGCCCACCATCAGCCATCATCTGAAGGTGCTGCGCGAGGCCGGGATCATCACCAGCGAGCGCCGCGGCACCTGGGTCTACTACCGGCTCGTGCCCGCCGCACTGGAGCGCATGGCCGCCCTGCTCTCCGTGCCCGGAGACTGAGCCCGCCTCTTCCTAACCCCGCGAAACCCCATGCCCCGGCCCCGTGGAGGCGGGGCCGGTGCATGGGGTGCGCGGACCTGTCAACAGCACGGGGCGTCATGGGCGACGGCCGGCCCGCCGGGCTGGCCGGTGCCGCCGCAGCACGCGGGCCCGTGGCCTTCGGCGTAGAAGGTCGGGCTGTCGGCCAGGACGGCGTAGAACTCCCACGCCTCCCCGTCGGGCGCGCCCTGGACCCAGAACTTGTCCTGCGCGGCGTAGCAGCAGATGGTCTCGCCCTGGTCGGAGGAAGCCAGGCCTGCCCCGGCCAGCCGCGCGTGCTCGGCCCCGACCGTGCCGGTGTCGGGAACCTCGACGCCGAGGTGGTTGAGGCTGCCGCCCTGGCCGGGGTTTTCCAGCAGGACCAGCTTCAGCGGCGGGTCGGCGATCGCGAAGTTCGCATACCCAGGCCGGACCTTGGCCGGCTCGGTGCCGAACAGCTTGCTGTAGAAGGCGATGGCCTGGCCGATGTCGTTGACGTTGAGGGCGAGCTGCACGCGGCTGGACATGGAAACCTCCCAGGCTCCGGGACATAGATAGCCACCTATGTCTGACCCGCTGCCGAGCTTGCCACAGACATCGACAGCTGTCAATATAGACGTATGTCGAAATCGCTTCCGTTGCTGGCCGTCGCCGACAGCACCGTGTGCTGCCCGCCGCTGTCGCGCGAGCCGCTGTCTGCCGAGCAGGCCGAGCTGGTCGCGCCGCAGCTGAAGGCGCTGGCTGACCCGGTGCGGCTGCGGCTGATGTCACTGGTGGCCTCGCACCCCGGCGGCGAGGCGTGCGTGTGCGACCTGAACGAGGCGTTCGACCTGACCCAGCCGACGATCAGCCATCACCTGAAGGTGCTGCACGAGGCCGGGTTGCTGGACCGGGAGAAGCGCGGGGTGTGGGTGTACTACCGGGCGCGGACCCGGGCCCTGGCCAGCCTCGGCAGCCTGATCGGCAAGCCGCCCAGGTAGGGGCCACCCGTGGGGCGTGTCTGCGCCATCGGATCTGAGCCAGTGGCGAGCTATGACCCGGGAGGGCTCAGTTTGAGTGGCAGGGCCTTGTGCAGTTGCGGGCGCTCGCCGGCCAGCGGAGTTGCGCCATTTCGCCGTGGCCCGGCTGGCCTTGGTGTGCCACGGTGCCACGGTGTCTGGGTCTGCGGTGTGTAGCCGATCGTGGTCAGAACGGGACTTGGACGGCCAGCAGGCCGTCGGCGGGGCCGCGACCGGACAGCGCGCGGCAGAATTCGACGGCGTCGGTCTCGATGAGTGGCCCGCCGCCGCCGTGGCACCAGGTGCCTCCAGCGGGCCCGGTCAGGTGCAGCGTGCAGGGCTGGCCGTGCCGGGTGGCCCATTCGGCGGCGACGTCGGCGACGAGTACCCCGTCGTGCCCAGTGGTGAGCACGAGGTCCGCGCCGGTGACGCGGGCGATGTCGGCGCGGTGCATCCACGGGTCGCGGGTGAGGATGACGTCGACCAGATAGCCGATCGTCCACGCCTCCTGGCGGCCGCCGACTTGCTGCCGGTCGGGCATGGTGCGGCGGCGGACGAACCCCGGTGTGCGGCGCCGGGCACGGGCTGCCTTGGGGGCCCGGGCGGCGAACCGGGCCGTGATCTGCGCCGGAGTCATCCCAGCCCGCTCGTCGACCTGCAGCGCGGTCAGGGCGTCTATGAACACCTCACCGCGGGAGCGTGCCAACTTGAGTTGCCGGTTGGTTTCCCGGATCGAGGCGGCCATCTCCACCATGCCCAGCGCGTGCGCCGCCATCGCGCGCACGTCCCAGCCGGGGCACTCGGTTGGCTTGGCCCAATCGCCGGGACCCAGTGAGCGGAGCATGTCGGCAAAGCGCTGGTATTCGGTCGCGGCGAGCCGCATTGCCACCTCGCGGGGCAGGGCCGCGACGCGTGGCCGACCGAGTGCGGTGATCGTCATCGGGTCCTCCTCAGCGGCGGGCCGGGCACGCCGACCTCGTCGCAGTACATGTCCATCAGGCGCGGCAGCTGGCGCCGCCACCGGGTGCCGCCGGGGTCGTTGGCGAGTTGCTGGTCGACGAACCCGCCGATCAGGGCCGTGTACAGGTCCAGGTCAGCCTGGGAGCGCACGCCATAGCGGCCCAGCACCGCCCGCATCCGCTCATACGCCGCAATCGACGCGGCGTAAGCCTCGTCGCTGGGGCGGAAGCCCGGGATCGTCCGCTGGTCCATCAACTGGTGGCGAGGCAGATCGGCCACAGCGAAGTCGAAGAACGCCTCAGCCACCCCGAGTATCGCCCTGCGGTGGGCCGCCGGAAGCGGCTCCAGGGCGTCGAACACCACACACAGCTCATCCCAGGCCTCCGCGAACATCGCGTCGTAGATGGCGTTCTTGGAATCGAAGTGCGAATACAGCGACGGCGAGCGCATCCCGATCCGCCCGGCGACCTCGCGCAGCGTGACCGCGGACAGCCCGTCCCGCCGCGCGATCTCCCACGCCGCGTCGACGATCTCCCGCCGCGTTGCCTCACGGCGTTCGGCTCGCCTATCGCGATTAGGCAAAGCGCTCATGGTTAGGCAGTATGCAGATGCGGAGGAAGCCTGTCAAGGCAGCCAACCGGCGGATGCAGCAGGCCCTTCCGCTCACGTACTTCATCGGTTATCGTCGATAAGCGATGAATGAGCTCGCCCGGCCGCTCGACCGGCCCACCGCCACCGAGTACGCCACCTGGTTCAAGGCGCTCGCCGACCCGACCAGGATCCAGATCGTGTCACTGCTCGCCCGCCGCGGCACGCCGATGAACGTCGGGGAGGTCGTCGCCGCCGTGGACGTGGTCCAGTCCACCGTCTCGGCACACCTCAAGGTGCTGGCGGAGGTGCGGTTCCTGCTCGCCGAGCCCCGCGGTACCGCCACCTACTACCGGATCAACGACGCGTGCGTGGAGTGCTTCCCCACCGCCGCCGACGTCGTGATGGGGCGTCCCGCGCCCATCCCAGCCACCTGATCCCTAAGGAGCACGCCATGACCGACCACCCTGCACCGGGCGACCGGGACATCGTCATCGGGCGTTACTCCGGCCTGGCCCGAACCGCCCTGGCCGGCGGCACCATCACCGACTGCGACCCGGACGCGTTCGCCAGCGGGGACTTCGGCGCCGCCGCCTACACCGGAGCCGGCGATGTCCCCGAAGGTGCCTTGCGGGCCAGCCTGGGCTGCGGCAACCCTGTCGCGGTCGCCGACCTCCATCCCGGGGAGACCGTCTTGGACCTCGGCTCCGGCGGCGGCCTGGACGTGCTGCTGTCCGCCCGCCGGGTTGCCCCCGGCGGCACCGCCTACGGCCTGGACGCCAGCCCCGACATGCTCACCCTCGCCCGGGCCAACGCCATCGCCGCCGGCGTCACCAACGCCAGGTTCCTGCACGGCCACATCGAGGACATCCCGCTGCCCGACGAGCACGTGGACGTGGTCATCTCCAACTGCGTCATCAACCTGTCCACCGACAGGCCCCGCGTCCTGGCCGAGGCGTTCCGGGTGCTGCGGCCCGGCGGCCGGCTGGGCGTCAGCGACGTCATCGCCGGCGAAGGCGCCGACCCCGCCCAGCGCGCCGGCGCCGAACAACAGGTCGGCTGCCTCAACGGCACCCTCACCCAGGCCCGGTACCGCGACCTGCTGCAGGGCGCCGGGTTCACCACGATCACCATCACGCTCACCAGTGACGCCGCACCCGGCCTGCATTCCGCGATCATCCAGGCGGCCAGACCAGCAGCCCAGCCGCCGCCGTGATTCGGCGAGCTGGCACCCGCGGCCGCCGGAGATATGGCGTGCTGGCGGTCAGGGCGCCAGCACCGACCGTATGGCACGGGCCGTAAATGCGATTCGTGACGCGCTGGCCGGGACGGCGAGCAGCGCTGGCCACGGCGTGTGCCGGATCAGCACCATCGTCACGGCGACGGCGGCCAGATCCCAGGCCGCCAGCCCGGCGCAGGCGGCCGTTGCGGCGCGGCGGGCCGGGCGGTAGTGCGAAATCCGTACGGTGGCGGCCAGCAGGGCGATGACGGCGGCCAAGCTCACGCCGGCCAGCACACGCGCCACCAGCGGCACCGGCCATGTCCAGGCATGGCCGGTCACCAGGACGGCGCCCCAGCACGCGCCGATCAGCGGCCCGGTCAGCAACAGCCGCCGCGCGGCGCGGCGGGCCGGGCTGGCCCGGGTGAATGCGGCCACCACCACGGCGGGCTCGCCGAACTCGGCCACCGCGGCGCGGGCCGCAGCGTCGGCACCCAAGCCCTTCTCCAGGTAGCTGTGGTACGTCTCGGCGAGCCCGTCGGCGAGCTCGTCGGCCACCGACGCTGGAAGCTGCGCCGCCACCGCCGCGCGGTAGCCCTCGATCAGGCCGGATCCGGACACGGCCCGCCCTCCAGCGCGGCACCGATCGTGGCGGCGAAGTCCCGCCAGGCCGCGCGCTTGCCCGCCAGCGCGCGCCTGCCCGCCACGGTGAGCTGGTACACGCGGCGCCGGCGGCCAGCCACCACCGACCATGAACCGGCAATCAGTCCGGCATCGGCCAGGCGGTGCAACGCCGGGTAGATCGTCCCGGTCGGCAGGTCCAGCCGCCCGCCGGTCGCCTCGCGCAGCGCCTCCATCACCGCGTAACCGTGCCGCGGGCCACCTTCCAGCGCGGCCAGCAACAGCGCGTCCAGGTGCCCTTTCAGCTCCTCTGCCCGCATAAGTAGGAACGCTACCCTAGGGGTTGTCACCAGGCAACACCCGGGCGTACGGTCGGCATATAGGTAGTAACGCTACTCATTGCTTGAGCTTTGCGCCGCGGAGCCACGAATGCCGATCGCCAGCCAGATCCTGGGTACGCAGGTCGGCTCCACCGCGCCAGTGTTCCTCGCCTTCCTGGCCATCCACGTGGCCGCGGGCCTGACCGCGGTGATCACCGGGGCCATCGCCGCACTGGCCCGCAAGGGCAGCCCGAAGCACATCCGCGCCGGCCGGTGGTTCTACCGGGCGATCACCGTCGTGTTTGCCACCGCGACGATCCTCGCGGCCATGCGCTGGCGCCAGGACTACCAGCTGTTCCTCATCGGCGCGGTGGCGTTCACCGCAGCCACCGTTGGCTACCAGCACCGGCGCCGCCACCGCCCCGGCGACACCGGGCACATCGCCGGAATGGGCGCAGGCTACACCGCCATGCTCACCGCGTTCTACGTCGACAACGGCCCGCACCTGCCGCTATGGGACCGGCTGCCACCGCTGACGTTCTGGGTGCTTCCCTTCGCCATCGGGATCCCGCTCACTGCACGCGCCGTGGTCCACGCCCGCCGCGCGGCCAGAGCCACCGGGCCCGGCAAGCATGCGAAGCACGGTAGTGGCCAATGAGCACCATCCCGTTCCTGCATGCCACTGACACAACCCCAGGCACCTCCAGCACGGCCGCGGGATCGCCCATCGGAAAGAACGCCAGCGTGGCGGGTGTGATAGGAGGGCCGGCTGGCGTGCGCGCCCGGTAATGTCGGCGCTGACATGCCGCACGGTGAAGGCACCGACCGCGATCCGGCGCGCTCCTACGAGCGCCTCGACACCTCCGATCTCGCTCGACTGGGGCGCGCCGCACAAGCCGAACTCGACGCGTTCTTCGCCCGTAACCCACGCCTTGCTGGCTGGCGGGACCGGGTGCGGATCATCGCCCTGGCACAAGGCGGCGCCGAGCACTACCTGCGCGGCCGCCGGGGAGTCCGGGATCTCGACGTCATCGTCTGCTTCGCCGAAGACCCCCGCCTGCCGCGCCTGTTCCGCCGCATGATCGTCTCCTGGGATTGGGGTCCCTCCAAGCTCGGGCGCTGCCCGCACGACCCGCCGGAATACACCGGCCGCGCGGTCGATGTCGCCTTCTGGGTCATCCCCGACCGCCCCACCGCGGTCGCCGGGCTGCGAGAGTGGCTGGCCGCACGCGCGGCAAGAAGGGCCGATCCCGGGCGGCATCCCGACCTCGCGCACGAGCCAGTCGTCCTCATTCGCCCCGGCCTCGGATCAGTCGCCTGGGACCCGGGCGAGGCTCCTCCGACCCGGCCCAAAGTAACAGGGCATCGCAAGCCCCATGGCCTGGTGCCCCCCTGAGGCTGGTCACCGGGCTGCCAGGGTGAGACGATGGGCTGGTGAGTGCCACCGGAGACAGCCCAGCACGGCAGCTCCTCGCTGCCTGGCAGGCCGCCACAGCGGTGGCCGCCGAATGGGCCGAACGCACCGCGGCGGTCACCGCCGAGGCGTTCCACAAGCTCACCAGCGACCCGGCGGTGCGGGCGGTGGGGGAAGTCTGGCGCGTCGTGGCTGGCTGGCCGCTACGTGACTGCGAATGCTCCTGCGCCGACGCGCACCCCGATGACCTGGGGGTATGCGACCACCGTGCGGTGATCACGCGCAGGCTCCCGGCCGACCGGGGCGACGGGGCAGACGTACCGCTGTGCGCGCCGTGCGCAGTGGCCCAAGGCTTCGCGGAAATGCCCGGGTAACTCCCAGCGCCCGGGTTCTCCCCGGCAAGCTGCACGGTGACGCGGCACCGGTCCCCGGCCGGGCCGAGGTGCGCGGAGTCGGTACGGGCACGCAGCCAAGGGCTCTCTTACCGGGCCCGGCGCGCGGCTGGAGTCCTTTTTGACCGGGCAATACCGAGTGGCATGTTGGCTCGCCTCGGCCAGGGTTACTAGATTCGGTGGCCGTGACCCGGCTGGCCGGACTCCTCGACAAGTGGCGCGCTGACCTCGCGGCGTGGGCCATTCCCGAGCACATCACCGCCGGGGTTACCGACTCGCCCTGGGTGCTGCCGCGGCAGGTGTTCGCGCGGCGGGCGGACCGGGTGGCGCGAGCCCCGGGCGGGGCGTCCTACGAGCGGGAACGGGAGGTGCTCGCGCCGGGCGGCACGGTCCTGGACATCGGATCCGGTGCCGGGGCCGCCTGCCTGCCGCTGGCTCCGCTCGCGGCCACGATCACCGCGGTGGACACCGACCGGGACATGCTGACCCTGCTCGCCGAGCGGGCCGCCAGGGCAGGACCGGACGTGCACGTCGTGCGGGGCCGCTGGCCGGACGTCGCGGAGCAGGTCGCCCCGGCCGACGTGGTGACCTGCCATCACGTGGTCTACAACGTCCCCGAGGTGCTGCCCTTCCTCACCGCGCTGACCAGCCATGCCCGGCGCCGTGTGGTGATGGAGCTAACCACGGTGCACCCGCTGGCCTCGCTCAACCCGTTGTGGCTGCGCTTCCACGGACTGCGGCGGCCCACCGGGCCCACCGCCGCGGACTTGCTGGCGATCCTGGCCGAAGCAGGCGTCACAGCAGGGCACACTGAATGGAGCCGTCCGGCCGAGGCCGACTACGCGGGCTTCGCCGAACTGGTCGATGTCACCAGGCGCAGGCTGTGCCTGCCCGCTGATCGCACCAGTGAGGTGGAAGCCGCGCTCCTCGACTTGGGGAGTAGTCGCGAACGGCCGGGGGACTTGGGCTCATCCGGGCGGGACGTCGTCACGATCTGGTGGGAGGGCATCGCGTGAACGAATGGCCGACTGGCTGGTTCCGCGAGGACAAGCCGCGAGCACCGCAGGGCGAGAACGGCGTGCCGGCGGGTGCCGCGGGAACCCCGGCACCCGCCGGGAACGTGACGCCGGGAAACATGCCTCCCGGAGACAGCGCGGCGGCCGTAGGCGCCGGCAACCTGCCTAGCGCGGCCAACGACCCCACCGTCGGGATGCCGGCTAGCCCCGGGGCTGGCCTGGCCGGCGGGGTCGCGGCCGACGTGGGCTACACCGGCACCGGCACCAGCGCCCCGGGCGGTCCCTGGCCGGATCAGCCGCCGGTGCGTTCGGCCCCGGGCGCCCCTCGCGGGCGTGATCCCGTGAGCTACCGGGGCGGCCGACGGCCCCGCAGGCCGCGGCTGCGCTTGGCGCTGGCGATCCTGGCCGGACTCGTCGTGGTGCTGCTGATCGTGGTCATCGGCGGCTATTTCTACCTGGACGGCAGGCTGAACCGGTCTGACGTGCTGGTGTCGTACGCCGGCCAGCCGGCCGCGGCCTCGGGGTCGAACTGGCTGATTGCCGGTTCCGACAGCCGCCAGGGCCTGACCCGCAAGGAAGAGCGCAGATATCACACCGGCCACGATGTGGGCGGCCGGCGTACCGATACGATCCTGCTGCTGCATATCCCGGGAAACGGCGGGCCGGCGGTCCTGGTCAGCCTTCCCCGCGATTCTTATGTCAAGATTCCCGGGTACGGCTACAACAAGCTCAACGCCGCCTATTCGTTCGGCGGCCCGAAACTTCTCGCCAAGACCGTGCAGAACGCAACCGGCCTGCGCGTCCAGCACTACATGGGAATCGGCTTCGGCGGGCTGGTGAATGTCGTCAACTCTGTTGGCGGAGTCACCATGTGCTTCCGCCACCCACTGCACGACGCCGCGTCCGGCCTGCACGTTAAGAAAGGCTGCCAGACCCTCGATGGCGGGAAGGCGCTCAGCTTCGTCCGGACCCGGCACCAGTTCGCCACCCAGGACTTGCAGCGGGAAGAGAATCAGCGGGTGTTCATCAAGGCACTGCTGAGCAAGATGACCAGCCCAGGCGTCATATTCAACCCATTCGCCTCCGTTCCGGCGGCGCTAGGCGCGGCCGACTCGGTCATCGTGGACGACGGCACCCACCTCAACAACCTCGTCAGCGTGGCTTACGCGCTGCGCCAGCCGCAGACCACCACCGTCCCGATCGCCAATTCCAACTACGTGACCTCGGCCGGCTCTTCGGTGCTGTGGGACTCGTCCCAGGCAGGCCGGCTGTTCCGCGATCTGAACACCGACACCCCGATACCGAAGCGCTTGCTCTCCGGGTCACACCTCCAGGGCTGAGCCGGCCCGCTGCCCGGGCCCGGGGGTATCGCCGGCGCCGCGCATTCAGGCGTGCATCGTTGCACGACAGGTATGGATCGTTGCAACGATAGGCGCGGAATCCCGGGCGACGGCCATCGTCCGGTGGACCGTAGCCAGCAACGGCGCTGGCGCCGCCAGCATCACCTGACAACCCTCCGCTGCCCGCTGACCTCTCCGCATCAAGCCAGCCGCCTCCGTGGTTCTACACTGCGCTGAGTAGCTGCCTGCGCTCCGAGCATGGTCATCCGGCCCCGCCACGGCCGATCCCGCATAGGATTTGACAGGTCAGTTCCAGCGCGCATTCAGCAAACTCTCAGGGTCATTGACCAGGATCTGCATATGACGACACCGTCAGGCGACGGGCGCAAGCGCCCGGAAGCGCAACTGCTCGTGGTGGAGGACGAACCGAACATCCTCGAGCTCCTCGCCGCGAGCCTGCGCTACGCCGGGTTCGAGGTGATCAGCGCGAGCGCGGGCACCGAGGCCGTGCAAGCCGCGCAACGTCACCGCCCTGATCTCATCGTGCTCGACGTGATGCTGCCCGACATGGACGGCTTCGACGTGGTCCGCCGGCTGCGTGGCGGCGGCGACCGCATCCCCGTGGTGTTCCTGACCGCCAGGGACGCGATGGACGACAAGATCCGCGGCCTGACCCTCGGCGGCGACGACTACGTGACCAAGCCGTTCAGCCTGGAGGAGGTCATCGCCCGGATCCGGGCTGTGCTCCGCCGGACCAGGGGAGACGGCGCCGAGCCGACGCCGCGGCTGAAGTTCGCCGACCTGGAACTTGACGAGGACAGCCACGAGGTGTGGCGCGCCGGGCAGCCGGTCCAGCTCTCCCCCACCGAGTTCAAGCTGCTCCGTTACTTCATGAGCAACGCGAACCGGGTGCTGTCCAAGATGCAGATTCTCGACCATGTGTGGGACTACGATTTCCGCGGCGATACCGGGATCGTGGAGTCTTACGTGTCCGTGCTCCGCCGCAAGGTGGACAGCGCCGAGCCGCGGCTGATCCACACCCTGCGCGGCGTCGGGTACGTGCTCCGGCTCCCGTCGTCCTGACTGGTATGTCCACCTTTGTCCCGCCGACACCCCGAGGGCGCAGGCCCACGATGCGGCAGGCAGCCAGCCGGGTGCCCCTGCGGATCAAGCTGATCACCGCGGTTCTCGCGCTGGTCGCCATCGCACTGGTGGTGATCAGCGTCGCAAGCATCAACTTGTTCCGCGACTACCAGCTCAGCCGGGCCAGCCAGCAGGTGACGGCGCTGTACCAGGAGACTTTGGCCGGCATCTACGAGGGACGTGGCATTGAGCCTAGCGCGCAGCTGTACCCCGGCTCCTTCCTGATCGCCCTGCGGTCGCCAGGGTCAACGTTGAGCGCGTCCCCCGGCACCTCGATACCGGACATCCCCACCTCGCAGTCCTGGCTTTCCGCCAACAGCGGCAAGCTCGTCGACGTCCCGGCGGTCACCGGGACTGACAACTGGCAGGTGATCACCAAGCAGGTCCCCGTCCAGGACTTCAACGCGCTCGACGGGCAACCCACGGTTCGGCGGGACACCCTGATCGTCGGGGTAGACCTCGGGGACGTCAACGGCACGGTCGGGCAACTCGCCTATATCGACCTGGTGGTGGGCGGGATCGTGGTGGTCGCTCTGGCCATGGCCGGGATAGCGATCGTCCGCACCAGCCTGCGGCCGCTCAAAGACATAGAGACCACGGCGGCGGCCATCGCGGCCGGGGACCTGTCCCGCCGTGTCCCCGACAGCGATCCCCGGACCGAGGTCGGGCGACTGGGCCGGGCCCTCAACATGATGCTGGCCCAGATCGAGTCGGCCTTCCGCGCCCGCGAGCGGTCCGAGGCGTCCGCGCGGCGGTCTGAGGAGCGGATGCGGCAGTTCGTCGCCGACGCCAGCCACGAACTGCGCACCCCGCTGACGGCGATCCGCGGGTACGCCGAGTACTACCGCCAGCGCGGCGGGCTGGACAACGGCTCCCATCCGGCGGGCGAGCCAGAGCACGAGTCGCCGCACCAGCCAGCGCCCAGCGGTGCCGCGCCGGACACCCCCCGAGCCGGCCCCGCTAGCCCAGTCAGCCCGGCCAGCCCGGCTGCCCCGGTCGGCACGCCCGGCAGCGGCGACCCGCCCCTGGCTGACGGGTCGGCGAGCACCGCTCATCTCACCAGGCGCGACCTGGACCGGATCATGGAGCGGGTCGAGCAGGAGTCGTTCCGGATGGGCGGACTGGTCGAGGACATGCTGATGCTGGCCCGCCTCGACGAGCAGCG
>Ga0126380_10000423_pt1 | contig 13876 bp, 22 predicted proteins | sample PanSoiMetPlot_26_FD_92544 | JGI IMG/M metagenome (GOLD analysis project Ga0126380, IMG submission 92544) | Tropical forest soil microbial communities from Panama - MetaG Plot_26 | ecosystem: Environmental > Terrestrial > Soil > Tropical forest > Bulk soil | place: Panama | collected 2016-02-17
AGGCGACGCGCTTTCTTTCGGTGCGCAACGTTTTCTCGTTGATCCCCGCACGCGCCGCTCCGGTCCTCAATGATATTGATGGCGGGTAGAGGAAAGCCTGCGCAATGGTGCCACCATCGACATGCATCTCCTGGTGCCTCTGACCATCGACTGTGACATCCAGCATGACGGGCGGAAAAACGACAGGGATCGAAGCCGATGCGAGCAGGACGTCTATAATAAGATCACGCGCTTTGGGATTGTTGCTCGCCGCGATCGCGCCAATGTTCCAGATGACGGGACGACCTTGGTCGAGATTGGTCGTCAGAATGAACAGCAGCCGTCCTTTGGAGTACTCTTCGGCGATCCTGCGAACCATCTCGTCGTCGAGCCGCCTCGCAATCATCGCTCGCAAAGGTGCGTTGTTCGTGAGCGAATCGCCGGCGAGAGCGCCGATCAGCGGCGCGGTTTTTATGAAGACATCGCCCGCATTCGTCTCCGTATAGACCGCTTTTAACTGAGGATCGTAGGCGCGACCGAGAAAAACAAATGGAGCCGAGAGCGATCCCGTGCTGACGCCCGTCACCACATCGAATTCGGGTCTATCACCTCGATCGCTCCATCCGACGAGCAAGCCGGCACCGAACGCGCCATCATCACCGCCGCCGGAAATCGCGATAAAATATCGGGTCGCGGTAACCCCGCGCGCCAGGTTGCGGCGTTGACTTGCTTTTACTGCGAGATCGAGGATCGGCTTGGTTTCGCTGACGTAAAAGCGGGCATCCGGAATATCCAGGATCTCGGCCTGCTTCGCCTGCGCGTAAGTCACCGCTGGAAGGCGCTCAAGCGTTGCGCAGCCTCCGAGAGCTGCGCCCATGATCATGCAAATTCCGAGCACGATATCGCCTTGCAGGCCACGCAAGCCGCAGTCGGCGATCCCACGTCTCCCGAACATCTACGCCACACCCCCCGAATTTGCGCAGCCATTATCATAGGCGGCTTTGCCTGACACGACAAAAGGTTGGCCCGAAACGCCGTCGGCGGGGACGGTACCGATGTAAACTTGATCATTTATTTCCGCTGTCAGCGCCTTTAAACTAAGCTGATCTTACTGGGAATGTGCCCCGTCCCGCGCGGCTCGTTTCCGGGAGGGGGGCTAGCGTGTCGCGAACTGCCATCGTGACAGCCATCATTTTCGCGCTGTTTTCGCCGCTGATCGCGTAACCGTGCAATTTGAAATTGCCTGAAAGAGGAAAACAACTATGGTTCGTAATTATCTATTGCTCGCAACACTCGCTTTGGGGGCGATGTTTGCCGAACAGGCGACAGCGCAGTCCTGGACACAAGTCGGGACGCTGTCGTGCCGCGTTGATCCGAACATCGGATTCATCATCGTCGGCCATCAGCCGATGCAATGTGTGTATACGCAAGCGCCGAATGCCATACCGCAAGTGCCGCCTCAATCTTACGACGGTGCCCTCAGCACGATCGGGGTTGCCCTTGGGGTCAGCACAGGAAGCGTGTTGGGCTGGGCGGTCTTTGCACCGACCACAGGCGTGCCTGCCGGCGCGCTCGCCGGCGAGTATGTCGGCGTCTCTGCCGATGTCGGTCTCGGTTTGGGCGCCGGCGCGAACGTGCTTCTTGGCGGATCGAACCGCACGATAGCCTTGCAGCCGCTCTCGCTTCAGGGATCGACTGCGATCAACGTGATCGCCGGGGCGTCATCGCTTAAGTTGCGCTGGCATTGAAAAAGCTGGCAGACGGTGAGAACAAAGCGAGTTCTGGACCCAATTTTGGACCCAAACTGGAAGAGGATCACAGCACACCCCTCGACATGGCTGCGATGACTGCCGCAGCGCTCGTGTCCGCCTTCTTGGTCCGCTTGGCATAGCTTCTCAGCAACGTCGCTGCGTCATGCCCGCATCTAGTAGCGACCACGTGGACGGGCACGCCAGCATCTAGCAGCGATGTCTCGTGACTGCCGCGCAAATCATGAAATCGAATGCCGGGGTATTGCTTGCGGGCGTAGTGCTCGAATTGTTTGGTGAGGCCGTCCGAGTTACGCGCCCGCGTGAGATTGTCCGGGGTTGGAAACATCAAGGCATCGGTCGGCAACTTTATCAGCCCTAAGTCGACACCTACGCCATCCGGCACACCGGCAATCAATCTCAGGTGTCGTGCGCGGAGCGATAGCAGCATCCGAACCAGCGCATCGTCAATCACGATTGTCCGCTTGTGACTATCCCGCTTCGGTCCTTTGAACGTCTGCACGGAGCCGCGACTCTCTTCAAGTGACCGCTCAATCCGTAACGTCTTGGCAACCGGGTCAAGATCGCACCAACGTAATGCAAGAATTTCATTTCGCCGCGCGCCAGTGGAAGCCGCCAAGCAAGCCTGCATCCGGGACCAGGCGGGAGTCCGCGTGTGATAGACCGCCCGGATTGGAATCTACCTGTCGCTGCACCTAGCTTCGATGAGACACACGCTGCGATGGCGCGCGGGGATACACCGACGCCCGAGCAATGCGCCGCCATCCTTGGCAGCGAGCCTGAAGCCGTGCCGGTCCCTGTTCCTATGCGAGACGCTAACGGGCGCATCATTAGGCCCAATTGGAATCAAGCGTCCGCCACCGTTCACGCGCAGCACGATGTACCAGCGAAGTCGCGCACAGACTGGGGCAAGCCGCGCGACGACAGCGGGCGCTACGTCACTAAGTCGGAAGGCGAGTACCGAGCGCACTGGGAAAAGGAAGGCGGCGTTGCACAGGTCATCCAAACGGTCAGCCGCAAAGAGGCGGCCATGCTGTCGGTAGCGCCAAGCATCGAGGCGAAGATAGCGACACTTGATAAAGGTTTTCTGACGAAGGCCGTTGACCATTTAAGACTAAGTCCGAGCTACGGCCCGGATGGTTTTTGGCGTTCGGTTAAACAGTTTGAGGATTCGCTATCGGCCAGTGAGCGCGAGACCTGGGCGAAGTTCTGCCGCTCTCTCGACGCGGATGAACAAGCTGCGTTGATATGGGCAATCTCAAAATAAGTTCCCGTTTTGAACGATGTCGTCACCTATGAAACGGCAGAAGGCCGGAACGGAAAACCCATGGCCATCAACGCGCGCTTGGTCGATGCCGATGGTTGACGATCTACCTCAACTAGGCCCGCACTCAGTCTTTCGTCTGGACCCAATAAAGTGTCGAATTTTTCGAGCCCGGTAAACATTGCAGAGCGCCGGTTAGCCAGTGCGAGGCTACAACAAGCGTCGGTGAACCTTTCGATTTCTGCCGAGGTCATTTGTTTGTTCATTTGGGTAGACCTTTATTGGATATCCACCTCAGAATATTTCTTAGATATCCTAATGATAAACTATACCTACGGATATTTCTTACATATCTAATGATGTCCCGTATCGGACTTCTGTTTTGTGTGTGCGTCCTTCAGATGAGTGCCACGACCCCGTGCGGTTCGGAGTGTAAAGAGCGAACCCGCGACATCTCGACCTCCTGAGCGTCGCAGTCAGCGGCAGGAAGACGCGTTGCGCCGCGACCGTGCAGAGCGTTTGGCGAAGCGAGAAGCGAGGCAACGCGAGGGGGCCATAGATACGGGCGTGATATTCACAAAGCCCGTTGAGCCGGAATCCAATGCATAGGCTAAGGGCAATGCGCAACGATTTGCTGACGGCGGCGGCGCTCTTCGCGGTCGTGGGGATAATGCTGTGGTTTATGCCCTGACCGTCTCCGAAGGTTGCTGGCGTGACAGGGATGGACAGTCACTGCACGGGGGCTTTTAATTTCCCTAGACAGGCTCCTTTACGCCTGAAGACAGGGCAGTCGAATGGGAAAACAACCACAACAAATCCGTTCAACTACGGATTATGCCGAACATTTAATTAGGCTTCAGATTAATCAAGACACCAACTCACAAGCTTGGACAAAATTTTTTATCACAATCCAGACCGGCCTTGGCACCGCATTCGGAATCCTTTTGCTTTACGGCGGCAGATTTACCGGAATCAAGCTGTTGCTTGCCTTCGCGGTTGCCATTGCGGGCGTTGGTACCAGCTTTGTCATTCGAAAAATAATTGAGCGCAATCACAAGTGGTCAGGCTTCTTTATCCGCAAATATAACCACCTGCCCGGTAACCAGCCCGAACGCGTTTTCCCAATGCAGGATGGAGAAACCGACCCAAAGACTATTGATGAGATTGATGTCGGACAGATTGGCGGATTGATGGTGCGCTTTTGCGAGGCAACTGTGTTGTTCTGGATTATGGCAGCGGTCACCGCCCTAGTAATTTGGGGGTCAACAGTAGTGCCAACGCGTTAACCGCTGGCAGGGTTCGGGCATGGGCTACAACGCACGAAACGACGAAATTCGCGACAACATCACGCGGATGCGGCGCGAGTGGGAAGCGCAACGCGGTGCGCTGGCAACCGTGCGCCGCTTCAACGCTACGCTTTCTGCGAAAGGCTATGTTTGGTTCTGGCCGAAGATTGCAGCCGCGCTAACGTCAAAACATCACTGGCTTATTATCGCCTGCGACAGTTGCGGGACGGTGGTTGACTTAGACCTGCGCGTTAAGCCGCGTGATCCGGAGGTGTCTATTCGTGTCGCGCTCCGTGACGTGCAATGTCCGCGCTGTAACGGCCCTGGACGACCGCGCATTATTGCGTTGGCGCGGCATCCCTCGATTTGAACGCGGGACGTGATGGCCATCTTAGTGCGGCATTTCAATCTTAATGCCGTCGGGTGTGTTGCGAACGACGACTCCACGAAGTAACGGCACCCATTTGCCATCCTCGTACTTGGCGACCTTCCGGCCATTGCGAATTATAAAAAGACCCTTTCCGTCAGATTTCTGTTCGGGTTCTTTTTCGGCCATAGGAGTCGTCCCCTAGGTTGGAGGGCCAAGCCACCGCGCTTTGAAATCGCCACGGCTCACTGCGTGGGCACTGTTGCGGGATCATCGCACTATAAGAACGAACCAGTTATCTGTACTTAACTATCTCGATCATTTCGTATTGGCACCTTGGACATTTAAAGGTGCGCCTATCGTGGCCTGGTTCGTCGGGCTCGATTGATACGAGCTGCATTTGCGCATCACAGAAGTTGCAACAAGGAAGACCGATTATTCGTGGATGCGGAATGATTTGAGTTTGCCGCATTGACCGGCTCCATCATCTGCTCTTGCAGGCGGGAGCGCGATTCGGTCTCTCAGCCACCGGTGCCCGAAGGTTCGTTATGATTTTTCTCTGCCGGTGATGCAATCAGCGTGCGCTTGGCGATGGCCAATAGCTATCTACACTTTTGCAGTGCTGGGTTCCGAGGTATGCGAGAATCTTCCCTGATACCAACGTGCAGCAACACTGGCGCAGTCGGCGCGAGATGCCACTCTCCTTAATACTTTCCGATGCAAGTGATTGTCGAAATTGCCAACATTTATCTGTTGGCTGTACTCTGACGAGGCTAATCAAATTAGGGGCAATCACATGGCTAAAAAACGTAAGGCGACGAAAACCAAGAAGCGGAAAACGAAACGTAGAAAGCGTAGGCGTTTCCTGGGTGTTCCAATTCCCCGGCTATAAAGGCTGACATCACACTGGCCAACGCTGCGCTGCACTCCTTGCGGCGCAGCATTGCTAAGTAGTCATGTTGTTGAGATGGGCAGAGGCGTAAAATCGGGGCCGCTCTCGATCCCCGTTGAGAGCACGGCCCCGATCTCAATCTCTAGGCCCCCCAGCCCCGAGGTCGGGGCCACCATCTTCTTCAGAGAAATCGGGGGCCACTCTCAGGTGGGTGAATGCAGCCCCCGATCCCTCTCCCGTCCCAACCGATTAGGTCGGGCCTGACGGAGCCAACATTCTAACCGCAATTCACAGCCTCTACGTTGGTTGTGGTTACGAATTCTCGTGATTGTTGCTGTGAGGTCACGCCGGTATAGCGAAGTCTCTGGGCCGGTTGGCGACCCTACCTCTTTGTACCTATATGCTCAGTATGTGATGCGTAACTTAGTGGCGTGTTTGAGTGATGAAGATCAAAGGACTCCCGGTCATCGAAGTCGATGAGAGCGAAGAGATCACGGTCGCGGTCAGGGCCGATGATTTGCTTGAGGGCGACACAGCGAACCCGAAGCAGCATCCCATCGCCATCGCCTTGCGGCGGCAAGACGATGTTGATGATGCTCGTGTGACCAAGAACGAGACGTTGGTCCGCCGAGGCAAGAAGTGGTTTCGCTACGATGCCCCGGACAAGCGGTTATTCAAACAATTGCAGAAGACACTGACGGCAAATTAAGGCCATGCCAAAGCCTCGCCGCAAGTACTCTGAAAAAGAGAGAGCCCGCGACGTTGCCTCAGAATTCGTCGACGGGCCAAGTCATCAAGGGAGCATTCTAGTTTTCTGTACCCTCTATTACGCGAGTTGAGTGGGCTTTTAAGTTGGACCTTGGGCCAATGCGAATCGCTGGTCCTCCACTATCAAGTTCGCTCCGTAGGCGTCGCGTCAAAAGACATAGTTACACCCAAAGCGACCTGTGCGTGCCGTCATTAGCGAGCGGATGCCGCTGCGGCAGAGTAGGAACTATGGCTTGGGAAGCGCGTTTAGAGCGCAGGTTTGGAAGGAGGGAAAAACGGCGAGCCTGCTCCGTCCGCAGGCCGATGCCATGAGTAGTAAAGGAGTTGCGCGATGGACTTCGTGAGCGAATTTTGGCTCTTCATTCGCGTCCGCAAGAAATTCTGGCTAATGCCAATTTTTTTCACGGTCGTAATCTTGGGTGGACTTATGATGCTGCTGACCAAGAGTTCCGTGAAAACCAAAGAATGGAACTTACTGAAAGAGGAATTTGATGCCTTGGTGCGTAATGGATTTCCCCTCAAGGGAAGCCCGCCCGTTTTATGGCCGGGGCTGCCGCGCCTTTACCACGGCTGACACGGATGGATGAAAGCAGCAGGTCCGTTTAACGGCCTGCCGCGAGAGCTACGCCACAACATGCCGCCGATATAGAGCGGACGACGTAAAAGAAAAAGGGCTGCCTCGTTGTTAAAGCAGCCCAAGTCGAGTGAGACTGCTGCCAGTCCGGAAGGTAGTCGCGGCTGACAGCACCGACCTAACTCGGACAAGGCTAGAAAGTTCCGAGGGCAGGAACGCCAAGGGGTGGGGCTTGGTTGACTCCGTGGCTGCCGACCACCCGCGCCCCTCGGCTCCGGTGTCGGCGGCTGGGGTCGCCGTTAATCACACTTGCGGCCGCCCCTTTAGTGACCGCAAGGTCTATTATCCACCGGCTCACTACAGCTTCGCGATTACCCGTCCGGGATAGTGCGCTTGTCTTGCCAGAAATGCGGACGCTCGGGCCAATATCGAAAGCAGACTCTAATTGAGCGCTACGGAGCCGACATTCGACTGCCGGATTTGCGGGAGGAAATCGCACAATGCGAGCGGCGTGGACGAATGTACGACTCCTGCATGGTGCGGTACGTTGATCTGACTCCTAAAACCGAATTTGGTCGATGAGTGCCGAAAGAAAAGGCCCGCAACGGAAAGGGGACCAACCGTCGCGGGCCAGGGAGGAAAGTAGTCTTTGAACACTTGAATACTGACGCGGGCTGAACAGGTTTTTAAGTTGGACCTTGGGCCAACGGCTTAACGCTGGATTAGCCGCGTCAGCGCTCAGGCTTTTTGTCCACCAAGAATGTAACGAATGGCGTATCCGATAATGACAGGGGTTATACCGAATCCTAGCGTAATAACCCACGTTGCTGCGTCACGTGCTCCGTCTTGCGAGAATGAATAAACTAAGAGGGCCAAGCAAAGGGCCGCGAAGGCGTAGCCGACCCAAAGCGTCACATTGCCAAGTAGCGCAAAAATACGAGGGATCATTGACCACCCCCAATTTTCGTCGGACTAAATCGACGCATTTCGCGCCAAAGCAGCAATGCGCTATCTCTTCTGGCACGGCCAAGCTTGGCGTGTCATCAACTCGCTCAGGTCGCAGGGACGGTTCAGGCATCGACTGGCGGGATCAGGACGGAAACTTTGAGAAATTGTTTCGATCCGCGTGTCTACCGCGCTGTCGACTAACTGCCCTACATAAGCAGAGATCCGTGTGAAGCCGCTTGAGTTAGTTAGATAATTGAACTTCATTGTCGCCTCCGCAGTAAGCGGGCATCGCGACAACGACATTATACGAACATATAATGCGATCTGTGATGGCCATCACAAAAAGGCGCAATACCTCTTCGAGTTTTTACGGGCATAGCCAAGACCAAAGATCGGCGCAGACGCCCAGGAAGTCCACCGAGCGGGGGCGGGAAACTTGGACCCAATTTTGGACCCAAACTCTCCGAAACTAGCCGAAACGCAGCGACACTAGACGCACTGGCGGCTCTCGGAAGTGCCCGAAAAACCTAACTAAGCAGTACGCGACGATACAGCATAGAACGGCTCTAGGCGTACAACGTGATCGCCGGGGCGTCATCGCTCAAGTTGCGCTGGCACTAAAACAGCCGATCGGGCGTTCAACTCCGGTTCAAGGTGATCGAGGCTCTGACGACCTGACCAGCGCCGTGCGAGTCAATGTCGACGCTTTGCTTGCGGTTGCGCGTCACCATGATGAGTTCGGCGGCGAAGCCCGTGCTTTCGATGTGAAGCTGCAGACGATCGCCTTGGGCGTTTCCGACTGCGGTGCCGCCGGTGCTGCGGCTGCGCTCGGTCCAACGACCGCTGACCTGGTTCTGGGCGTCGGCAGTAAATTGGCCGACAAGGTCGAAATTATAGCTGTCGCTGGCGCAACGTAGCTGCAACTCGATGTCGCGTTTGCTGCCGCCGGGACGATACGTCGCGTTACAGCGTATTCGCTCAGGCGTGCCGTTCTGTGGACGCAACTGTCCCGCCCCCGACCAGCTGCCGGTGAACTCGGCGAACGGACCAGCCGACTGCGCGACAGCTGACGGTATGCTGATAGGGACAACGAAAATCAGAGCCAAAAACAAGCCGCCGAAAAAAGCGACAGGGAACAGCGGAAATGAATGGCCAAGTGTGCGTCGCAAGAGCTTATTCCCCTTCAAGTTCGTGTTGAGGATGAAGAACCCCGCCGTAAAGGCGGGCAGGGTCGTTCCGGTTCCTGCCTAGAATGCGCGTCTCCGCATGGGTCCGTCTACTGAGATTTCGTCACAGCTTTACGGCTGCTTTCTGTCGCGTGGGAGGAAGACACGCAACGGCCGCGTGAGACGCCGCAGGAAAGTGCCGGCATATTTCGCTTCATATTGGCGGTTGCCTCTTCCATGCGCCCTGCAGGCCTGACCGTCCACTGCGCGAAGTCGTACGACACGACTGTAACAAACCGTAACGCCGGCAACTATGACTTCGATAGCCTCGTGACTTTTGCCGGCGGTGAATGGCAATTTGTCGCACACCATCGTGCCGCGATAGACCGCGTCACGGACCTGGGCATTCGCCGGCGCGGCAGCGCTCGCAAATAGCCGCAGCAATCAGTCAAATATATCCTGTGCGCATGCCGCCGCTACTCCAGCGCGATCGGGCCTTGTTGAAATTACTACTGACCCATCGTACCCACGCTTGCAACGCGATACGACCATGCTGCACATTGTGTTCTTAGCACTATATGGAAGGTGAACCCATCATGCTCGGTCCACTCAGAGTTCTCTGCACCGGCGCGTTCTTGATCAGCTGCGGATTGGGATTCATGCCGATGGCCCTAGCGGCGCCCAAATTGTCGGAAGCCGATGATGCGGCCATCAAAAGCGCGATTACCTCGTGCAAAGCCGAGGCAAAGGCGAAAAAGATCAGGTTTCCGGCGAGCCGGGCATTTCTCAGAGACTGCGTCACCGAGACGATCAGAAACAACTCGACAAAGCGCTAGTGCTGGACGGGGACCGGCGCGCCGGCCTGCTGCTGGTCCAATTTCGTCTTGTAATCCTCGACGAGCCCTTCGAGCCGCGAAACATTTTGCAGCAGGCGTTCGCTGGTCAGGCTCAATAAATAATAGCCGAATTCGGGATTCTGGAAATAGAGCTCGAGCAACGTCTCGTATGTGATTGTCATGACGTCTCCGCTCTCGATGCATTTGACAGTCTGCGTACGTTTGTTCTTCGGCGCGACGAAGCCCAGCTCGCCCATAATGCGGCCAGGTGGAACCTCGACGCCGATTTCACTCACCAGAAATTTTCCCGTGACGGTCAGAAACATTTCGTTGGCGACGTCACCTTTGCGGAATAGCGTGTCGCCCTTTTTGTACTTGCGTGGCGTCATGTAGGGCCTCAGCCAGTCCATCGAGAGGTCGCCTTGCGCCGACATACGCGCTTTTTTAACCAGTGACAGCATCTGGCGTAACCGAATGACGTTGATGGGCAGCGATAGAAGATAAAGCAGGAAAGTCGAAACTGCCCCGGCGACGACACCGTAAGCGATGAAAAACGCGATGCTGATGATGCCGATCACACGCAACGGGACAATCGTACGCATCATAAGGGTAGCCACGTAAAAAATCGCGCCGACCAGCGCCAACATGTTCGCTACATTGACATTCGCCCAGGCAATTTCAACGACCCGATGGAAGACCGCATCCCAAGTGAAATGATTAGGGTCGAAACCCATGTCGATGAAAAGTTTGTCGACCTTCAGGTTCTGGCCAATGAAATTGAGGATGCGGCCTATGGTGGAATCAGGGTCTACGGCGAGCATGTTTCCCCCGCGGAAAGCTGCCAATGGCCAAAGCTGCCAATTTTCGGGCCAATAATAACGCGCAAGGCCACGGTAATCGAGTGAGAGCGCTCACATTGCATGACACGTCCCGCCGATGGCGGGAACCGCCGAAAAAACCTTGCTCAGCCTGTTGGGATCGCATCGGGGGCAGGTGCCTCGCGTAGTCGCCACCGCGTTGGTAGGCCGATTCGTGGATCAGCGAGTTTGGCGGGATGGTGCGCCGGCCCAGGTTGGGCCACCGCGTATGGAGATGGGTACGCGCCTGTCCGTCTAGCAACGAAAAAGCGAACGGCCGGGCTTTCCCGGCCGTTTGTGTCTCGTGGATGAGCATTCAGGACGCGTCTGGTGCTGTTCGGGCGACTGACTAGCGATTTGTGAAGCTCATCTGGGTGGCCGGGTTGACCGGGAAGTCGCCGCGCAATTTGGCATCGGCGACGGACGAGTAGTTCGACCAGGCCGAGATAACCAGCGCTATCAAGCAAGCAGTGACAAGGAGGATACGCATTTGACATCTCCCTTTTCTGCTGCAAAGGCGATCGTGTTCAGAGCCCTTTGCGTTTTCTGCGAGCACGATATGCGTGCCGTCAATCGGCGCTGTGCTCGTCATCACAAAAAAGCGCTTTACGGAATTGATCTCCTCCATTCTTCGGCATGCAGACTGCATCCGGCCGGCTCGGTTAACTGCTCCTTTTTTAATTAAAACCGATAACAATTCCCTTGCGGATTCCAGACGGACCATGGGTAAGGATGGCCTCCGACCAGGATACCTCTTTTGCCTCGGGGGCCTTGCATGGATACGCCGACGCAGCACGCACACCGCGCAGATATCTTGAATTTCATGAAAGCTGGGCGGGCTTTTTCTTTGGCCGGCCCGTGTCCGCAAAAAATCAAGCCCGCCTCAAAGAAAAATCCATATCGTCTTCAAGGTCGCTGCGGAGCAACGAGCTATCTGCAAGGCTCCGCGCGGTACGCCCGCTGTCGGCATTTTTTCGATATGGTGTTTGAATGAAAGACCCCGTTACGAGGATCGCCACCATCTGCCTCGATATCGGCATCATCGTGTTGGTATTTGTATCGTTGTTTTGGAATTGGCCCCCAATCAAAACGCAGGAAAGTTCGCCGGTCGCGATCCCTGATTTGCACGCGCATGTGCAGCAATGATCCGAGCCGCGGTGAAAAAGCGAGGTCGCATGGTAACCCGCATTATTGGAATCGCATGCCTGTGCATTTTTGCGTTTGTTTCGGCGCCAGCCGGCAGCCAGACGGCAGCGCCGCAGCCCGAATGGATCAATGCGTTGCGAGATGGCGGCTATGTGATCGTCTTTCGTCATGGCGCGACCTATCAGGATCAGGCCGACACCGACCCTCTCAACCCAAGTAACGCCGCCAAGCAGCGCCAGCTCAACGACGACGGCAGGGCGCTGGCAAAATCGATTGGGGAATCGTTGCGCAAACTCAGGATCCCTGTCGGACAGCTGCACAGCAGTCTCTTCCAGCGCGCAATCGATACCGGCGCGCTGATGGGATTCGGCGACGTGAAGGCCTCTGCCGACTTTACCGAGGGTGGGCTCGTGGTCACTCCGATTGAAAACAATCGGCGTGCGGCGGCCCTGCGAAAAATAGCCGGAGCGACACTGCCCGCCGGGACAAATATCATCGTGGTCACCCACAAGCCGAACATCCTCGATGCTTTCGGCAAGGACTGGTTCGACGTGCGCGAGGGCGAGGCTTCGGTGTTCAAGCCTGACGGCAGCGGCGGCTATAAGCTGGTCGTTCGTATCCAAGCCGGCGACTGGAGCAAACTTGCACAAGCCGTGAACTGAACCGGCGCGGCGGACGTTTTCGCCGGGTTACTCGATCACTTCGTCCGCTGTCGCGATCAGACTCGGCGGCACCGTCATGCCAAGCGCTTTTGCTGTCTTAAGATTGATCGCCAGCTCATATTTTGTCGGCGTCTGTACCGGAAGCCCATCCGGTTTCTCACCTTTGAGGATACGATTCACATAGACCGCAGCCCCGCGCCATTGATCGATCTGATCCGGGCCGTACGAGATCAGGCCTCCATCGGCTGAAAAGTATCGATACGGATAGATCGCCGGCAATTGACGTCGCGCCGCCACAGAACTGATCAATTTCCGGTTTGCGATCGTCTTCGGGTGAGGGAAAACGATCAGACCGGAATTCGGCTGGTCGCCGTACGAAACAATCGCACGTTCAATGTCACCCTGGATGTCGACGACAGTCACGGCAATTCCGACAGATGGCGCGACGCGCTGGGCTGCATCCAGAAACGACGCATGAGGCTTCGCGTCCGACATCGACAGCGCCCCGACGCGTTTCAGATTCGGCGCAATCTCCTTGAGCACCTCCAACCACTTGCCGCCTATCGCCGGTTCGAAATTCTGGAACCCGGTCATGTTGCCACCCGGGCGCGCGAGGCTGGCAACAAGACCGGTTTCGACCGGTTCGGAAATCTGGGTGAATACGATCGGGATCGTTTTCGTCAATCGGTGAAGTTGCGCAAGCACCGGATCGCTTGTGGCGACGATCACGTCGGGCGAGGATTGCACCATTTCCAACGTGAGCTTCTTGGCTTCCTCGGTATCGCCCGCGCCCCACCGATAGTCCATGCGGATATTGCGGTCCACATTCCAGCCCAGGTCCGCAAGCGATTTCAGAAAAACCGCAATGCGCGCCTGTCCGGCCTTGTCACTCTCGCTGTAGGACCCAAGGAGTACGCCGATGCGCGGTTTACGCTCGCTCTGCTGGGCTTTCGCGACGAGCGGCCATGCCGCTGCAGTGCCAAGAAACGTGACGAACGCGCGTCGCTGCTTATCCACACCACCTTCGGGCCTAGCGCAACCGCTCCGTTCTGGAAGGGGCCCCTGTGACACGCTCGGTTCGACACTTCTCACCGACAAAGCTCCATCATGATGCAGCGAGCGATTCTGCGCAGTCCGTCGTCAGAGAATCCCCGTGCGGCTGCAACCACTCCGAACACGTCGCCAAGAATTTCGTCCGGGTGCTCTGATGTGCTTGTGGGGTCGCGCAGAAATCCCCCTAACCGATCCACAAACTCCTCGGCACCATCCCTTAACCGTCCGACCACCTGCGGAAAACTTTGCTTTGGATTCTCGAAAAAATCATTGAGCTCCTGAACGAACTTCTCGGCGTCCGCTTCCGAC
>Ga0126380_10000425_pt1 | contig 13868 bp, 13 predicted proteins | sample PanSoiMetPlot_26_FD_92544 | JGI IMG/M metagenome (GOLD analysis project Ga0126380, IMG submission 92544) | Tropical forest soil microbial communities from Panama - MetaG Plot_26 | ecosystem: Environmental > Terrestrial > Soil > Tropical forest > Bulk soil | place: Panama | collected 2016-02-17
AGCACGCCGACGGTCTTCGCCTTGACGCCGTCACGCATGTAGTTCGCAATCTTCGGCATGCTGAATTGCTGACCGAACGAGGTGCGGAAAACGTAAGGGTTGCCCTTCTGGGTAATGGCCGCCGCCTCGCCGCCGACGATCTCGGGAATCTCGGCTTGCTGTGTTAGGAGCATGTCGACGAGCACGGACCCCGAGAAGACGGGGCCGAGAATGACGAAAGGCTTGTTGTCGAGCACCTTCTGCACCTGCGCGCGCGAAATGCCCGCATCGCTTTGGGTGTCGAGCAAAGGCGTGTCGATCTTGCGCCCGAGGATTCCGCCCTTGGCGTTGATCTCATCGATCGCCAACAGCATCCCGTCGCGGAAATTGGTGCCCGACACCGCGCCGGCGCCGGACAACTCGAGAATGGCGGGAATGTATACTGTCGACTGCGCGAAAACCGGACTGGCCACGCCAACCCCCGCGACAATCACCGACGCAAGCAGTGCTGAACGAAACATGGGAAGCTCCCTCCTGTGGTAGACCGCGGCCCGTTGCATCGGGCTTCTGGCGGCGCGGCGCCCCCATATCCGGGCCTGCACCACCAATGATGACCTTGCTAATCCGCTCGCCCAAGGTCAATAACCAAAACGTGCGGGAAACTTAACATGGTGTTATTTTTTTCGCACCGTACGTGCGCGCGCCGCGGACTCCATCTGGCCACGCAAAGCCGCGACAAATCGTGCACCGTGGCTCGATAGCGGAACATCCTTGCGATGCGCGACGTAGGTCTGAAACACGGTCGGCTCGGTGATGTCGAGAACGCGCAGGCGCGGCCACTGGTCGGCGGCCAAGGTGAACTCGTCGACGATGGCAATGCCGAGTCCGTGTGAAACCAGCGCACAGACCGTCGACCCGAAGCGGGCACGTATCGTGACCTCATACTGCAACGCGTGGCTGGCGAAGAGACCGGCCATGATGCGTCCATAAGGATCGTTCGGATCGACGCCGATGAGCGGGTACTTCACGATTTCATCCGTCGTCACGCGCGCGCGGCGCGCCAGAGGGTGCCCTTCCGGCACGATACATTTCAGCCGACCGCGGGCCAGCGGCTCGACGGCAAGCATCGTGTGATCGAGCTTGTAGCTCAGCGCCACCACCTCCCCTTTGCCAAGCAGCAGATAGTCTGCGGCATCCTCGATCTTCAGGATGTCCACCTCGATTAGCAGGTTGGGCAATGCCTTGCGCAAGTCGGCGATCGCGCGCGGCACCATAATGTTGGCGATGCTCGGAACCGAACCGATCTTCAATTCGGTCTCGGCGCCGCGCTGGATCCGTGAAATCACGAATTGCAGATCTTCGACCTTGTCGTATACGCCGTTGATCTGGCTGAAAATCGCATTGGCCTGCGGTGTCGGGCTGTACCGTCCTCCCTTGCGGCTGAACAGCTTGACCCCGACAGACGTCTCGGCGTGCTTCATCACGCGACTCACGCCGGGTGACGAAACATTGAGCAGCCGCGCTGCGCCACCGACAGTACCCGTCACCATGATCGCGCGGATGACCTCGATTTGGCGCAGCGTCAGCATCAAACGCATACCGCTATTTTCGTTGCGGCGGATCGCGGGAGAGATTTTTCGCGGCAAGTTCGTCGAGATAATCCTGCCAATAGGTATTGCGATTGCGCCCGAGGTCGAACAGATAGTTCCAGTCGAAAATTCCAGTCGAGTGCATGTCATCGAACACGAGCCGTACAGCATAATTGCCGATGGGCAACACTTCGATGATCTCGACATTGCGTTTACCGGGAACGGTCTTGCGTTCTTCCGGCGAATGACCTTGCACTTCCGCACTCGGGCTCTTCACACGCAGATATTCCGCGGGTAGATCAAACCGCTCGCCGCCATCGTAGGTAATGGTCAAGGTCTTGCGATCCTTGTGCAGGCGCAATTCGGTCGGCCAGACTTGCGTGTCGGTCATCAGCTCACAAACCGCACCATGCCGGCGACGCTGAGGTCGTAACCACCAAATTCCCCGGCACGCGTTGCAAATTCTTCTGAACGCAGGAAATTGAACAGGGTCTGCATTGATGGCTTGAAGTAGTCATGTTGGTGCATGACGAGATCAAACGACTCCCAGGTGATGGGAACGAAATCGAGACCTGCGTTATTGGCAACACTGCGCGTCGCGATGCCGGTGTCGGCCCTCCCAGCGCGAATGGCTTGGGCAATGTCCGGACCGATTGGACATACAGGCGCAGCGACGGTTAGTTGATCGATTGAGATTTTCGGCCGGTGCAACAAGGCGAGTAACAGCAATTGAGCGCCCGCACCTTTTGGCCGAACGGCGATGCGCGCCCGAGTCCTGTTCACATCCTCGATTGAACCAAGTTTAAGTGGATTTCCCAGCGGAACGAGGAAGCCCTGTTCACGCCGACAAAAAGCGATCAGGACTGCGTCATACAAGTCACCGCAATTCTTGATGGCCGCCATGTTGGCGTCGGTCGTCCCGTCTTCAAGGGAATGCAGGTGGATTGCCGCAGCGAGCGTCTCGCCGGCAACGAAACGCGCAAAGCCGGCCTCGCTGCCGGCGGCCAACGTCGCAAGACCTGAACCGCATTCGCGCAACGCCCATTCCAGCAGCGGATCATAACTACCGCAGATGATTGGAGCTGGTTCCCGACGCACGGTGCCTGGCGGGCGCAGCACACTTGCGGCAAGCCAATGATCGAGTTCAGCCTTCGGAAAGAGCCAACGTCCGGTGACTTTTGTACAGGGGACCGTGCCTTCGGCCACCATTTCGTAGATTTTGCGCTCTTTGAGCCGGAGATAGGCGGCGGCTTCGGCGGTCGTCAACAGTTGCACGAATGTGGGCCCTGCACTCATTTGTACCTTTTCTAAGGATGCCAAAAAAAGCAAAAATAACAAGGGAGTGTCTGGGCCACAGAACTATCCCCACCCCCCGTCCTGCGGGCTTGCTTTCGAGGGCAGGATTACGGTGATTAGTAGCTTGAAAACCGCGTCAGAATCGCCCGCGAAATGACCCACGCCTCAAGCCCTCCACCAACAACAATCGCTTTCCCCCTTCTCGCGATCGCATTCGTTTTTGCCGCGCCATTCATTGGCTATGATCCCAGCGCGCAGCCGCCCTCGTCTTATTCCCTTGCGGTGTCGGGGCTGATGATTGTCATCATGCTCGGCGCCGTGTTCGCCGCGGTTTATCACGCCGACGTTATTGCGCATCGCGTGGGCGAACCCTATGGGACGCTGGTTCTGACCCTCGCCGTCACCGTCATCGAGGTGGCGCTCATAGAATCGATCGTGCTGACACCGGGCAGCTCGCCGGCCCTCGCCCGCGACACCGTGTTTGCCGTCGTCATGATCGTGTGCAATGGCTTGATCGGGTTGTGCGTCGTTTGGGGCGGATTACGGCACCACGAGCAGGAATATCAAACGTCCGGCGCAAGCGTTTATCTGACCGTGCTCGGCGCCCTGTCGGTCCTTACGCTCGTTCTCCCGAACTATACTGTCACAACCATCGGGCCCTATTTTTCAAATCCGCAACTCATCTTCATCAGCATCATAACCATCATTCTTTACGCCGCTTTCCTGTTCATCCAGACATCGCGGCATACCGAATATTTTCGTGCCGAGGTCGGTGACGCCAATGACGCGGGTCATGACTATCCCTCACCCCGTCTTGTGACGATCAGCGTGATCATGTTGCTGGTTGCGTTGGGCGGAGTCATCCTCACCGCGAAAAAATTCGCTATCATTCTCGAGGCTGGGCTCTTTCACTTTGGCGCCCCGCCAGCTGTTGCGGGCATCATCATCGCCATGGTCGTCCTGGCGCCCGAGAGCATCACGGCGGTGCGTGCAGCGGAGCGTAACGAATTGCAGAAGAGCCTCAATCTTGCGCTTGGTTCATCCCTGGCGACAATCGGGCTGACGATACCCGCGGTTGCAATCACAAACGTCTTTATCGGCAAGCAAATTGAAGTCGGCCTTTCCGGGCGCGACACCTTGCTGCTTGCCCTCACCCTTTTCCTGAGTCTTCTGACCTTCGGAACCGGAAGAACCAACATTCTTTCCGGACTCGTCCACCTCGTTGTCTTCGCAACGTTCCTCTTTCTGGTCTTCGTTCCCTGAAACGCGACAGGCAATGCAAATGAAAATGGGGGACAGGCGATGCTCCCGTCCCCCAGTCCAACACGTCCGCAACTAACGCTACTTGCGGACGATCAGGCTCTTGTCCTCAGGCCTTTCCGATCGGCATCGCCACAAAGCGCGTGGCTTCCGCTGTCTTGACCCGCAACAGGATGGAGCTCTTGCCGGCGCTGCGCGCGTCGGTAATCGCCTTGCGAACATCCGCGACATTGGCAACCGCCTTGCCGCCGACATCGAGGATGACATCGCCGGTTTTGATACCGCGCTCGCTGGCCGGACCGTTGGGGTCGACGCCAACCACTGCGACACCGTCCGAGCCAGCGCCGCCGACGTCCTTGGCTGGAGCAAGATTGAGGCCGAGCCGCGGGCCGTCCGTCGAGGCGTCTTTTTCGCCTTGAACTTTTGCTTGCTTCTGGTCCGGCATCTTGGCGAGTGTCAGATCTATGGTCTTGACTTCGCCTTTGCGCGTGAGCGTCAGCTTGACGCGCGAGCCGGGCGCCATCATCCCGATCTTGCGGGCGAGCTCGCGGGAGTCCTTGATCGCCGCGCCATCGACTGCGGTGATCACGTCGCCCGCGGCAACGCCGGCCTTCGCTGCAGGGCTATCGGTCTGCGGGTCGGCAACAAGCGCACCTTCCGCCTTCTTGAGGCTGAGGCTGTCGGCAATCTCCGCAGTCACCGGCTGGACTTGCACGCCCAACCAGGCCCGATCGACATAACCGCGCTCCTTGAGCTGGGCCACGACCATCTTTGCGGCTTCGGCGGGGATATCGAATCCGATACCGACCGAACCACCCGACGGCGAGAAAATGGCGGTATTCACGCCGATGACACTGCCTTCCATGTTGAAGGTCGGTCCGCCCGAATTGCCTTTATTGATCGGCGCATCGATCTGGATGTAGTCGTTGTATGGACCGGACCCGATATCGCGGCCGCGCGCCGACACGATGCCGGCGGTCACGGTGCCACCAAGACCGAACGGATTCCCGACGGCCACAACCCAGTCGCCGATACGCGGTTCGCGGTCGGCGAACCTCACGAAGGGAAAGCTCTTGTCGGATTCAACCTTGATGAGCGCCAGGTCGGTCTTCGCATCGGTGCCGATAACTTTCGCCGTGTAGATGGCTCCGTCATCGGTCGTGACCTGGACGGTCTTCGCGCCATCGACGACGTGATTGTTCGTCACGGCATAGCCATCGGCTGAAATGAAGAACCCGGAGCCCTCGCCGGTCACGCTTTGCCGCCCGCGCGGCATGCCCTGCGGCATGCCTTGCTGCATGCCCCGGCGACCGAATTGGTCGAAGAACTTCTCGAACGGGAGCTGCGGATTGGCTTCGCTCTCGTCGTTGTCACCCATGCCGGTTGTCTTCGCGGTTTCGTCGATCTTGACGCGGACCGAAATCACGGCCGGTTTCACTTTCTCGACCACGTCGGCAAATCCAGCCGACGGTTGAACGCTGTCCGCAAGCGCGGGCGTTGTGAGAGCGGGAAGGTTCGGTCCATTGAAGCCTGAAGGCCCCACGGCGACCGCGGCAATGGCCAGGCCGGCGACCGACGCAAGCAGGACCAGTCGGCGCGGAGAAAATCCTTTGCGCTCCGCTCTGGCAGGAAGCAGTTGGTTCATATCGTCGTCTCCACTTTGAATAGAATCTCTGACGTTCCAGAGTGATCGCGTGTTTGATAGGCGGATCGACCTTACGGCTGCATTTCTCCGCGATTGAAAATTCGTAATCTTGGCGACCAAGTTGTCGCAGGTGGCGTCCACGCCGGCCGAAGCTCGTTAGGGCCGGCTCGTACTCCCAAAGCAGCCCCCACCCGCGGTGGGATTGGAATACCGCCCGCTGACAATGCATTTCTGCGGTGCAGTGTTACTTCACGCGCGCGCACCGACTCATCGATAAACGGGGGTACCAGTGGTGCATGCGGGAGGACCTGATGGACGCGCCAGCATCTGCAATCGAGAAAACATCCGACGTGGAGATGGCCGAAGATATCTGCACATTGCTGGAACAAACGATCCTGAAATACTTTCCTCCGACTGCGAACGAGGCCGATCGGCCGAGGCAAGCTTCGGTTCCTCTGGTCCCTCCCCGCGAGGAGAACCCGGAAGCCTGACTCTGGCGCATGCCGCAAAGAGCAGAGCGTAATGGCCGAAGCGTCCCTTCAGACTTGACCCCAGCCCCTGTTGTCTCGGACGACCGCGCTGTGACCAAATCAATCGAATGGTTGCTGGCGGATGATAAGCACGCGCGCCTTCTTCTTTGCTTTTGCGATCGCCACCATCAATGCGTTTTGCGTTGGCGCGAGCGGCGCCGAAAACACTTTCGGCGCGGCTCCGGGCAATCTCAAAGACCAGCTGGACAGGCTCGTCCGTTCTTATCCCGACCAGATTGCCGGTCTTGACACCGAGTTTCTGGTGCTGAAGAACGGACTGAAATTCCGAATCTCGGACGGTCGAACCAACAAGACGTTCCGCGAGTTGCTGGAAATTCCCGACATCGACGACATGTTCTATTCGGCATATCCGCTCGGCGCGGAGCCAAAACAGCCGGAAGCCAACGCCGACCCTGGCCGCGTTCGCTTTGAACCGCTGTTCGTTGCCATGTACGGCGATTGCAACAGGAACGAGGTTGTCAGGCACCTGCGCGCAATCGATTGGCTGCCCAAGCATGGCGGCGGGAAGGTTATGGTCACGACGGTGAATGGTGTTGCCGGCGCGCTCGAGAAAGTTTCCCGTGAACTGGATGAGCTGCCGGACGATCGGGTCAAATACCTCGTGCCGGCGGCCGGTACTTACAACTGCCGGCGGGTTGCCGGGTCACGCGCCAGATCGATGCATGGCTACGGGGCCGCAATCGACATCAGCACCAGATTTGCAGACTACTGGCGTTGGGTTTCTGACGACCGAACTCGGGTCCGGTGGCGAAACCGCGTCCCGATTCAGATTGTGAGAATTTTCGAGAAACAAGGCTTCATCTGGGGCGGATATTGGTATCACTTCGACACCATACATTTCGAATACCGCCCGGAGCTCCTCGCCGGAAAACGGTAGGTGAAGCCAAACAAGAACTGATTCAGTGCGCGTGCATACGCTTGGCAATCTCTTCGAGCATGACTTCAGTCGCGCCACCACCTATGGTGTGCACGCGCGCATCCCTTGCCATACGCTCGATGGCGCTCTCTCGCATAAATCCCATTCCACCATGGAATTGCAAACACGTGTGCATGACCTCGTTGACAAGCTCGCCGCAGTAAGCCTTCACCATTGCAACTTCTCTAGTTGCCTCGATCCCGGGCTTCGCTAGCCAGGCAGCATGGAAGACAAGCTGTCTCCCCGCCTCGACTTTGGCGGCCAGCATCGCCAGGCGATGACGGATCGTCTGTTTCGACCACAGTGGTGAACCAAAAGCCTGGCGCTGCATCACCCAGGTGAGTGTCAAATCGATTGCCGCCTGCGCCTCACCCATGGCCATTGCGCCCATCACGATTCTTTCGTTCTGGAAATTACGCATGATCGCGTAGAACCCGCGTCCTTCTGCACCAAGCAGATTTGATGCTGGTATGCGGCAATCTTCAAAAATCAGCTCGGCGGTGTCGGAGGAAAGCCAACCATGTTTTTCGAGCTTTTTTCCAACGCGAAACCCGGGTCGGTCTCTTTCGACCAGAAACATGGAAATGCTTTCGGACGGCCGCCCTTCCTGAGCCGTCTTCGCTGCCACGCAGTAAAGGTCGGCATAGATACCATTCGTGATAAACATCTTCGTACCGGTCAGAAGGTATTCATCGCCGTCGCGTCTCGCCCGCGTTCGAATGTTTTTCACATCTGAGCCCGCGTCCGGTTCGGTGACAGCAACGGCAACGATTTTCCTGCCGGAAATGATGTCCGGCATGAATTGATCCATGATTGCCTGCGCTCCCGAATTGTAGATGTGCACCGAAGCCATATCGGTGTGGACCAAAACAGTGATGGCAACGCCGCCGAATGTAGAGCGTCCCAACTCTTCGGCCAGCACCACGCTTCCAAGTACATCCATTTCGGAACCCCCGTACTGTTGAGGGTACCGAATGCCGAAAAATCCCAATTCGCCCATGCGTCGCAAGACCTCGCGCGGGACGAATCCTTGATCTTCCCAGGCCTGGGCGTACGGTTTGATCTCAGTCTCGACAAAACGCCGGATCTGCGCGCGCAGAATTTCGTGTTCGGAGCTGAAATAGGGCAACGAGCTGCTATCGTGTGCTTCGTCAAGCATCAGAACAAGCTTCCCACCTCGCCGGTCAGATGACAAACATCTCACGTCGTGGAAACTAACGGGGGATGTTCGCCGATCGCCGAAACCAGACCTTCGGCGATTCAGGCGGAATGTCCAGACATTTGCGGGCGTTCAGCTACCCCTTTCGGAACGCTTGTGGGCGTTGATACCATGCGCACACTGGCTCTTGGGGCGGCAAGTGAAACGACGCGATTTCATAAAACTATTGGCTGGGTCAGGGTTGGTGAAACGGGACTCGCAGGCGGCCGCCCTGAAACTCGGAATCAAACTCAATCGCAGAACTTGAAGAGGCCTTCAAGACCTTCGCGCTGGTGATAGGCACGGATGCATTCTTTAATAACCGCCTCGAGCAATTGGCCACACTGGCGATCCGCAACTCGGTGCCTGCGGGTTATGAATACCATCAGTTTGTGGCAGCGGGAGGGTTGGCTAGCTACGGGGGCAGCATCACAGATTCATACCGCCTCGCTGGCGGGTATGTGGGCCGCGTTCTCAAGGGCGAGAAACCCGCTGACCTGCCCGTCCAACAGGCAAGCAAGATCGAGTTGCTTATAAATCTCAAGACCGCAAAGGCGCTAGGCATCACCGTGCCGCAGTCGATACAGAATCGCGCCGACGAAATCATCGAATAATTAAAAGCGGACATATTGGACCTCCGTCCAACTCGTAATTGCTTCCACGGAAGCGGAAATTGTCATGCCTAAATCGCGCGACCCGAAAGGGAGAGGATCATGGCACTTCGGACGATTGAGAGAGTTTTTATTACTTTAGGCGCTTGCGCTGTTATCGCCCTCTTCTCCCTTTACGTTACCAAATCGACCGCACAGAGCGGCCAGCCACAGGCTGAGGGAAATTCCTCTCCAATCTATGGCATTGCAATTCCGGCTGGGTATCGTGAGTGGCGTTTGATCTCCGTCAACCACCTCTCAGGAGCAAGCGGCAAGTTGAAACAGGTGCGAGCACAATTGGGCAACGACATTGCGATAAAGGCCTTTCGAGAAGGCACGCTTCCGTTCCCGGACGGCGCAATCATCGCCGCGTTGCATTGGAGTGAAAACTTGTCTGACGAAAACAACAACGTCCTGGCTATTGGATTTCCCGGCGCCGACCTCCAATCGTCAGTGGCCGGGTCAGCCGAGAATGTTCAGTTTATGGTCAAGGACTCAAAGGAGTACGCCGCAACAGGTGGTTGGGGCTTTGCCGACTTCAAGAACGGCAAACCTGGCAACGAGGCGCTGCACCAAACTTGCTTCCCCTGCCACGAGCCTGCCAAAGCTCGCGACTACGTCTTCACCCGTTACGCCCCTACCCCCTGACCGTGTCACAAAGTCTGCTCGCGCAGACAGGCGACGTGATTGAATAATCAACGTCCGGTTGCGGCGGTAGGCGTTTCCCCAAGGTCCAATATTCCTTCTGGCCTCGCCCAATCAATATCCCAACCGATGCAAAGCCGTCGGTAAAATTCCCTCCAACTCCTCAAAAAACGAAGGCATTCAGACATGACTGCTGGCAAAAGAATTTGGCTTGGCCTTCTGTCACTGTTGATCGCTGTATTGGTGACGATCTTGCCTGCTGCTGCGCAACAGCAACAGCGCAGGCCGAATATTGTTGTGATCATGGGTGACGATGTCGGCTGGTTCAACATCGGCGCCTATCACCAGGGCATCATGTCGGGGAAGACGCCGAACCTCGATAAGCTCGCCTCCGAAGGCATGCGGTTCACCGACTACTATGCCGAAGCAAGCTGTACGGCGGGTCGCGCGAATTTCATCACTGGCGAACTGCCGATCCGTACCGGACTGACGACGGTTGGCCAGGCGGGTGCAGATGTGGGCATCCCTGCGCAGGCCGTCACGCTGGCCACTGCGCTGAAGGCGCAAGGCTACGCCACCGGGCAGTTCGGCAAGAACCATCTCGGTGACCTGAACAAGTTTCTTCCCACCGTGCACGGCTTCGATGAATTTTTCGGATACCTGTACCACCTCGACGCAATGTCGGATCCGTACTGGTATTCGTTCCCCGTCGATGAGAAGTTCTACAACGAGTTTGGCCCACGCAGCCTGATCCACAGCTACGCGACTGATCGGGACGACCCGACCGAAATGCCGCGGTGGGGCAAGGTCGGCAAGCAACGGATTGTCGACGAAGGTCCGCTGCCTCCGTTCCCGAACATGTCGAACGTGCCGAATATGCACGACCTGCCCTTCCTCAAGGCCAAGTACGACATGACCACTTTCGACGAAGTGCTGGTGAAAGCGTCGAGCGATTTCATGGACAAGGCCAAACGGGACAACAAGCCGTTCTTCGTGTGGCACAACACCACGCGCATGCACGTTTGGACGTTCCTATCCGACAAATACAGGGCGATGCAGAACAACCAGACCAACTATGGTCTCGAAGAAGCCGGCATGGCGCAGCTGGACGACAGTGTCGGCGCCTTGCTCAAGAAAATCGACGATATGGGCGAAACCAACAACACCATCGTCATCTTCACAACGGATAACGGTGCCGAGGTCTTCACATGGCCGGACGGCGGCATGACGCCATTCAAGAACACCAAGGGCACTGTCGGTGAAGGTGGTTTCCGCGTGCCGGCCATCATCCGTTGGCCGGGTCAGATCAAGCCGGGCTCGGTTGAGAACGGCATGATCTCGGGTCTCGATTGGTTCCCTACGCTGATGGCTGCAGCCGGCAATCCGAATATCACCGACCAGCTTCTCAAGGGCGTGCAACTCGGCGACCGGACCTACAAGAACCATCTCGATGGCTACAATCAGATGGATCTCTTGACTGGAAAGGGCCCATCAAAGCGTCACGAAATCTTCTATTTCGGTGGCGCGACGTTGGGTGCTTTGCGTCTCGATGACTTCAAGTTCACGTTCTTCCAGCAGCCTTGGGGCTGGCCGGGCGAAAAGACCACGACCGACATGCCGACGATGGTCAACATTCGTCAGGATCCGTTCGAGCGCACGCAATCCATTCGAGGCGAATCGCTGAACGTCGGCGCGCCGGGCTACATGAACGAGTTCTTTGCCAGGGAGTTCTGGCGCTTCGTGATGGTCCAGCAGTACGTCGCAAAACTGGCGCAGACTGCCGTCGAGTTTCCGCCAATGCAGGCCCCGGCTTCGTTCAACCTCGAAGCTGTAAAAGCCAAGGTCGAGGAGATGATCAAGAACCGTCCGGGTCAGTAGAAATAAGACAACCCGCAAGCAGCGGCCCCGAGTTATTTACTCTGGGCCGCTTTCTGTTGGGCCCTTGATGTCCGTTTTTCGCCCTTGGCAGGCATGGGCTCTTGCACTGCAAATGTCTGCTTCTGACCCAAAGGGACGTCAATGCCGATCGACAAGCAATGATTTTGCATCAAGAGTAGCGACGTTTCACACTTCGTCTGAAGTGGCGTCAGTCGATCCAGGACCAGACAAATACCAAGAGCACTACCGCCGCCGCTGCGTAGAGCACAAACTGACCTGAATTAGAGTTTGGATTTTGCATAGCGAGCCCCGTCGCAATGACCAATCACTTTGTGTTCGATGACAGCGATGATCTTTTCACTACAGCGAGTCGCGCCTTCGCAGGGCCACGTTTATCCGCATATTCTTTGCCATCAATCGGCGCAACATGCGGTGGATCCTTGTCGAGGTATGGTCGCCCGATCCCAAGTTCTTTCTCGTGCGCATCGATCCACTTCCACAGACTTTCACTCCACGTGCAGCGCTCGGCACGTGTCCCGCCCTTCACGCTGACGAGATCGGCCGCAAGCCCGTGGCCATAGCCACCACGGCGGCTCCCGCCATGGTAGGAGCTGTCGGCCGCAGCCTTATTTCCGGTTGCGATCTCTTGTCGGTAATCATCACGGAATGCACTGGTTATGCCAGGCGAAAAACCGGCGTCATCCATCGCGCGAAGCGCATCATAGAGCTTCCGTTTGAAGTCTCGATCCATCCCTCCGATAACGTAGTCCCTCAATGACATCCCGGCTTTCTGCGCAGCCTTTGGATCCTTCCATGCGAAATCCTCGGTAATGTATTTGATTAGAGTTTTGACGACGGTCCGCGTCTTGCCCTTGTTTTTGACCTTCACCTTGATCCGCTCCTCCACCTTGACGGTGTCTACCTTCGGTGTCCGCTCGTACAGCGACCACAAGTATTGGTCGATGCAGGCGTCCGGTTCGAGACACGCATCTGGCATTGTGGATCTCATTGCCGGCCTGCCGTCCTTCTGCACGGGATGAGTCGGACTCGCCATCGCGAACAGCACGGGTGGTGCAGCTTGATCCGACATCGTGCGATGTTCGGACAAAGCAACGCTGCCGTTTGCCCTGTCAACGACTTCGACCGAGCCAGTTATTTCCTTGGCTTCGTTTTGCGCAGGATCATCTATCGCTGGCGTCGCAGTTCGAGGGGGCGTGGACGATCCTGCCATCTGACGAGCCTCGGCCATAGCGGCACGTCCACTTCCCGCATCGGCGACCGATGCACCGCGCTCGTTCAGTGTGGTTGCATGAAATACGTCGACGTACTCGGCGCCAACGGTAGCAGCTGTTGTTCGAATGACCTCGATCGGTGTTTCGGTGCTCTCGATATTGAACGAACCGAGGTCTGCGGGTCCCGCAGCGACCCAACCGGCGACAGCGACCGTTGCGCACAACGTTGCCGACATAACTCGCCGCTGTCTGTTCACCACTTTCTTTCTCAAGATTTCCTCGCGAAGCGACGGCGGACCTCAAAATTCAGTTGATGACGATCGCTCCCCAGGCCGCGAGGGGTGGCGCAGCGCGGACAACCACAAGAAACTTCGGGACTCACAACGGCGAAGGCCAGCAAACAGCGCCAGTGCAATGACGATTTCTGTTTTGTCGATTAGACCCGCGTCCATGACGAGCCTTCCCGTTGCGACAAAACAGCTTAGTCAACGACAGGCATGCGTCGTGGTAACTGCGTAGAGGAGCTTGGAAACAGTTAATACATGGTTAACGTCGTCCAATACTCCGGCCTGCAGCATCCGCCGAAAGCAATCCGCTGAAGGCCAACTTCGTGTTGGAGCGCAATGGACACCTTCGAGTGGATTAATGACTACGGCGACCGCTCCGGCATCGCGCACGTCGACTTCAAGACGGAGAAGCGCACGCCGAAGCTTAGCGCAAGTGATCGACTAGAGTCCGCTTTTGGCCCGGCGGCCATTACCGCGCGTGAGCGAACTATCATAAAAGGAGTAATACAGATGAGATGGCTTGCTTTCGCACTGGTACTGGCGGGAGCCGTGACCGCGGCCCGTGCACAGGATGCGATTCCCGATCTCGAGGGCACCTGGTCGGGAAACGGAAAGTCGATCGTCTTCGGCACGACGGTCATCATCCCGGCTCACAAGCCATTTCCAGTTCACCGCGCGTCCGCGACTTCGAGTTCACTTTCGTAGTCGACGGTCAAGAAGGGCGGCTCGCCTGGGAGTACTC
>Ga0126380_10000427_pt1 | contig 13850 bp, 11 predicted proteins | sample PanSoiMetPlot_26_FD_92544 | JGI IMG/M metagenome (GOLD analysis project Ga0126380, IMG submission 92544) | Tropical forest soil microbial communities from Panama - MetaG Plot_26 | ecosystem: Environmental > Terrestrial > Soil > Tropical forest > Bulk soil | place: Panama | collected 2016-02-17
AGCCGTGGCCGGACAACGGGTTCGTCAACGCCCACCCGATGGCGCACCACCGGTGGATGCCCTCGATCGAGAAGGGCGCGCCCGACGCGCTCGACGAGCTGATCGCCTCGGGCAGCGCCAGCGCCGAGGCCGGGCCCGCCTGGCGCGGCGACGCCACGTTGGACCTGTTCGACTCGCCCACCGAGGAACTGGCCCGGCTGGAGGTCCGCGAGATTCTCGCCGGTTACTACCGCCAGGTCGGGGTCACCTGGGACGGCGGAAAGCTGCTCGCCGAGCGTACCGCACGGTATTTTGGTACCAAACGACCTTCGGGTGGTGATCAGCCTTGCCCGTGACCCTGGCGCACGTGGCCGGTGTGGCGGTCGACACCCGCCATTGGATTGGCGGCCGCCGGGCCGGCTCGCCCGCCAGGTTCACCGACCTGTCCCCGATCGACTCCGAACCCATCGCCGAGGTGGCCCGGGGCGGGTCGGCCGAGGTCGACGCGGCGGTCGGGGCCGCACGGGCAGCGTTCGGCGGCTGGGCGGCGGCCCCGCCAGCCGAGCGGGCCGGCGTCCTGCGCGCCATCGCCACCGGGGTGCGGGCCCGGATCGAGGAGCTGGCGCAGGTCGAAACCCGCGACAACGGCTCCCTGCTGCGCTCGCACCGGCGCAGCGTGATGCCCAGGGTGGCGCACAACTTCGAGTTCTTCGCGGACTGGCTCGGCCACCTCGACCCGGGGAACCGGGAGGTCTCCGGGCATGCCGAACGGGTCTCCTGGGACCCGTCCGGGGTCACCGCGGTGATCACCCCGTGGAACGCCCCGCTAATGCTCGCCACCTGGCGCATCGCCCCCGCGCTGGCGGCCGGGAACACCGTCGTCGCCAAGCCGCCGGAGTGGGCGCCGCTGACCGCCAGCCTGCTCGCCGACATCACCCGCGAGGCCGGCCTGCCCGACGGCGTCTTCAACGTCGTGCAGGGCCTGGGCGCCGAGGCGGGGGCGCCGCTGGCGGCACATCCCGGCGTGGCCCGGGTCGCCTTCACCGGCTCGGTGGCGACCGGCCGCCAGGTAGCCGCCGCGGCCGGGGCCCAGCTCACCCCGGTCTCGCTGGAACTCGGCGGGAAATCGCCGTTGATCGTGTTCGCCGACGCCGACCTGGACCTGGCGGTCGGCCACGCGGTCGGCCAGTTCGACAACGCCGGGCAGGTGTGCCTGGCCGGCACCAGGCTGCTCGTGGACCAGTCGATCGTCGGGGAGTTCACCGCGCAGTTCACTATCCGCGCGGCCGCGCTGCGCCAGGGCGACCCCCGCGACGAGGCGACCGACATCGGGCCGAACATCACCCGCGCGCACCTGGACCGGGTGGACGGCTACGTGCGCCGGGCGATCGCGGCGGGCGCTCATCTACTGCTCGGCGGCGCGGTCAACCCCGTCCTCGGCGGCCTTTACTACCAGCCGACCCTGCTCGCCGGCGCGGCGCCGGGCTCGGAGATCCTCACCGAGGAGGTGTTCGGCCCGGTGCTCACCCTGCAGACCTTCGCCAGCGAGGCCGAGGCCGTCGCGCTGGCCAACAGCACCCCCTACGGGCTGGCCGCGACGCTGTTCACCGGCGACAGGGCCAGGGCCGAGCGGGTGTCGTCGCGGCTGGTCGCCGGGACCGTCTGGGTCAACTGCTTCTTCGTCCGCGACCTGGCCGCGCCGTTCGGCGGCGCCGGGCAGTCCGGCATTGGCCGTGAAGGCGGCACCTGGAGCTTCGACTTCTACAGCGATGTCAAGAACACCGTCTACGCAGGACAGGGGTGGCGCGATGGGTGAGGTTGCCGGGGCCGGCTTGCTCGCACACGTCCCGACGATCATGCTCCCCTACGCCGAGCGGCTCGAACTGAACGAAGGCAAGGAGATCAGCCTGGTCCCGGGCCTGGAACGGCTCCGCGCCGAGGTGTTCGAGGTGCTCGACTACGACACGGTCGTGGTGCTCGACTCACACTGGCACACCACCGTCGAGTTCGTCGTGGCAGCCCAGGCGATGCGGGCTGGGCTTTTCACGTCCGATGAACTGCCGCGCGGCATGGCCCGCATTCCCTACGACTGGGCGGGTGACCCGGAACTCGCGCGCGCGATCGCCGCGCAGGCCGGTGCGCACGGCACCTGGATCACCGCCATCGACGACCCCTGCCTGCCCACGCACTACGCCACCGTCAACCTGTGGCACTACCTCGGCCGCGGGCTGGCCAAGCGGTGGATCTCGGTCAGCACCGCGCAGACCGCCGATACCGAGGACTTCCTGCGCGCCGGGCGGGCGCTCGGCGCGGCCATCGAGCAGACCGGCCGCACCGTAGTGCTGGTGGCGTCCGGGGCCATGTCGCACACGTTCTGGTCACTGCGGGAACTGCGCGCGCACGAGGCCAGCGACACGGTGCACATCAGGACCGCCGAGGCGCGCGCGGCGGACCTGGAGCGGATCGGCTGGCTCGCGGCGGGGGATCACGCCCGGGTGATCGCCACGATGCCGGAGTTCCTGAAGGTGCGCCCCGAGGCCCGGTTCGGGCATTACCTGATGATGGTGGCGGCGCTGGGCGAAGGGACGGTGACCGCCCCCGCGCGTCCGTTTAGTGACTATGAAAATTCGGTGGGCACGGGACAGGTGCACCTCTGGTTCGACCGGCCGGCCGGGGGCTGGTGCCAGGCGGCCAACGGTGAGGGGTGAGAACCCTTTGTCAACTACAGGTAGTGTCACGCCGCAGCCGCCGGGCCGAACGCCGGATAAGGCGCGCCGGCGCCGTTGCGGTGTCCCGGCGGCGAGGACACGCCTCCCGAAGCCAGCGAAGCGCCCGCGAGGGAGGCAATGAAATGGAGTACCGCAGGATCCTGCTGGACGGAGCCGCGGTCGAGGTGCGCCGCGAGGGGGAGGAGCTGGTCGCCGGGGACGGGCGCCGGGTGGCCGCGGCCGGCGCCGTGCACCTGCCGCCGGTGGTTCCTACCAAGATCGTGGCGGTGCACCTCAACCACCACAGCCGGGTGACCGAGTTCGGCGCGACGCCGCCCCCCGCCCCGACGTACTTCCACAAGCCGACCTCCGCCCTGGTCGGCCACGGCGGCGCCGTGGTCCGCCCGGCGAACTGCAAGTACCTCAACTACGAGGGCGAGGTGGCCATCGTGATCGGCCGTGCCTGCCGCGGGGTACCGGCCGCGCAGGCCGGGGACTACATCGCCGGGTACACGATCGGCAACGACTTCGGGCTGCACGACTTCCGCGACACCGATGCCGGGTCGATGCTTCGGGTCAAGGGCTCGGACACGATGGCGCCGCTCGGGCCCGGGCTGGTCACCGGCTGGGACTTCCACGGCAAGCGGGTGCGCACCTACGTCAACGGCAACCTGGTGCAGGACGGGTCCACCGACGAGATGCACTGGGACATGCACTACCTCGTCGCGGACATCGCCCGCACCATCACGCTGTACCCGGGAGACGTGCTGTTGTCGGGAACTCCGGCCGGCTCCCGCCCGGTCCAGCCCGGGGACGTCGTCGAGGTCGAGGTCGACGGGCTTGGCCGGCTGCGCAACCACATCGTGGCCGGGCCGCTGCCCGTGCCCGGCGACCTGGGCGCGCAGCCCACGGAAAGCGAGGAGGTCCGGTCCACGGCGCTCGGCGGGGACTGGGAGTTCAGGGGGATCCGCCCGCCGCGCCGCTAGTACTGGCCTGGGCGGCAAGCCGCCCCCTGGAACCCCGCGTGCTAGTCCGCGGACGACCCCTGGAACCCCGGTGGCCTGCACCCCCATCAAGGCAGCCGCCCCGGAAAGGACTGCCATGGCATCGCCCCGGATGTGCCTGATCCTCAGCGAGAACTGGACGATGACCAGCGCGCGCGACCTTCCCGTGCTGGTGCGCTGGGCCCGCGAGGCCGAGGACGCCGGGTTCGACTCGGTGATGATCAGCGAGCACATCGTGCTGGGCCGGTCCGCCGGGGCGAACGGGGTCATGGCCAACCCCCGCGAGTACGCCCTGCCCGGGAACCAGGACCCGGCGACGCCGTGGCCGAGCTCGCTCGTGCTGCTGTCGGCGATCGCGGCGGTGACCACCCGGATCCGGCTGGTCGCCGGGGCGGTCATCGCGCCGCTACGGCACCCGCTGCTGCTGGCCCGGGAGCTGGGCTCGCTCGACCTGCTCAGCGAGGGCAGGCTGGTGGTGCTGCCCACGGTGTCCTGGCTGGCCGAGGAGTACGCGGCGCTGGGCGTGCCGTTCGGCAGGCGCGGCGACCTGCTGGATGAGCACCTGGCCGCCTGGGCCGTGCTGTGGCGCGACACCCCGGCCTCGTTCTCGGGCGAGCACTACCCGTTCCGCGACGTCTACTTCGAGCCCAAGGCCTACCGGCCGGGCGGGCCGGTGCTGTGGCTGGGCGGGTCCGGCCTGCACCGGCGGATGCTGGCCCGCATCGTCGCCTACGGCGACGGGTTCAACCCTTTGGGCCGCCCCGCACCGGCCGAGCTGGCCGCCCTGATGGCCGCGATGCGGGCGGGCGGGCGGGATCCGGCCGGCCTGGAGCTGGTCGGCGGGACCCGGGCGGTGTTCGACGGCCCGGACAGCGTGGCCGATCTCGGCCGGGCCTTGGCGGTCATCGGCCCGCAGGCAGCGGCGGGGTTCAGCACCTTCTGCATCAAGCCCTCGCAGTTCACCGACGACCCGGCCGATGTGGGGCGGCTCTGCCGGGAGATCATCCGCCGGGTGGACGGGATGCTGCCCTAGCGGCGCGGCGCCCGCGCGCCCTAGCACCGCGCGGGCGCCGTTAACCGGCGCCCCGCCGCGGCCATGAGCCGTTCCCTGGCGCGCGCCCAGGCGGCATTGATCACCGGCAACCGGGCGAGCCGCAGCGGATGGTCGCGGGGCAGCCGAAGGTGGATGCGCCGCTCCCTGGACAGCACGACGGCAAGGTTGACCAGGTAGGCGTCCTCGTGGCCGGTCTGCCTGGCCACCTCGCTGACGAAATCGGTCGCGCCAGGGGTGCCGGCCAGCAGCACGCTGAGCATGGCCAGGTCGAACCCGGGCAGGAACAGGCCGGTGAACTCCCAGTCGAGCAGCGCCCACTCGCCGCTGGGCAGCCGGATCATGTTCCCGGGCAGCGGGTCGCCGTGGTTGAGCTGCCAGGGCTCGCCGCACCGGGCGAGCAGCCGCTCCAGCGCCCGCCGGTCGTCTTCGGTGAAGTACCCGATGGAGTGGTAGCGCACGATGCGGTCGCGGTAGCCGAATACCGGCTGGAATCCGTCCGGCAGCGGCTGCCAGTCATGCAACTGGCCGACCAGCCCGGCCGCGGCCTCGACCTCATGGCCGGTGAGGATCCGCGGGTAGCGGCCGCGGCCCAGCGTGGCACCCTCCAGCCGCTCCATGACGACGATCCGGCGCCCGTCGGTGTGCACCAGCCGGGGCACCCGTACCGGCGGGGGATGCCTGGCGAAGATCCGGTATACGTCGATCTCATGCCGCTGCCGGTGCCGCCAGGACGGGTCGCCCTCGGGCAGCACCTTGATCATGACCGGCTGGTCGCCCGCGTGCCCCGCGGCGAGCAGTGACATACCGTCGTGGGGCAGCATCTCCTCGACCCTGAGCCCGGCGAACTGGCCGGCCAGGGCCGTCAGTACCGGGGGCACCCGCCGGTACGATCCTCCCGATGCCAGCTTCGCCGCGCCGTCGGGCAGCGTTAACAGCGTCACGGTCCCCTCCCCCGCCGCGAGGCCCTGGAACCCGCTGGGATTAGAGCAGTCCAGTAGCGATACCCGTGATATTTGACCAATACGAACGGTCTGTAAAGGGACCGGAGGCATTCCCGGCGAAAGCATGCCATTCTTTGCCCGGGCCGTACCGGCGGGGATCGGCTTGACGATGTTGCCGAAGGGCGGGGATAGGCCGCGGCCGCATCGCGCCCTTTGGTGCGGGGGCAGGGGCGGGCTGCGAGGATGGTCCCCGTGACGGACGTGTACCTGGAAGCCGGCCAGAAACGGGTGTTCGCCTGCGCCGTCGACTGGCCCGGCTGGTGCCGGTCCGGCCGGGCCGAGGAGCAGGCGCTCGAAGCATTGACGACCACCGCGTTCCGCTACGCCGTGCTGGCCGCCCTGGCCGGCATCCACTTCGACCCCGTCGCCGAGGTCGATTGCATCGAGATCGCTGAAACGGTGACCGGCAGCGCCACGACGGATTTCGGCGCCTTGGACGTCGCGCCCGCCCTGGACGCCGAACCGGTGACCGCGCCGCAGGCGGACCGGCTGGCCGTGCTCGTGCAGACCGCGTGGGACTACTTCGAGGAGACCGCCGCCGCCTCCGCGCCGGTGCTGCGCAAGGGCCCGCGCGGCGGCGGCCGGGACCGGGACCAGATCATCGAGCATGTGCACGAGACCGAGGTGCTCCATGCCCGCATGCTCGGGCTCAAGGAGCGGCCCTTCCCGCCCGGCGACGCCGCGGCGCTGGCCCGGGTCCGCGCCGCGATCCTCGCGGAGATCCGGGCGGGCGCGGTGTCCGGCCTGCGGGGTGACCTCGGCCGGTCCCGGCGGCCCGCCCGATTCGTGGCCCGCCGCACCGCCTGGCACGCGGTCGACCACGCCTGGGAAATCCAGGACAAGCAACCGTAGGAAAGGACGGGCAGTCATGGCCTTCAGCGGGTGGGCAGAGGAGGCACTGGACTTCTACGAGGGTCTGGAGGCCGACAACACCAAGACGTACTGGACCCGGCGCAAGGCGGTCTACGAGGAGCACGTCCTGCGCCCGATGATGGAGCTGCTGGACGAGCTCGGCCCGGAGTTCGGCGAGCCGAAGATCTTCCGCCCGTACCGCGACGTGAGGTTCAGCAAGGACAAGACCCCGTACAAGACGCATCTGGGCGCGATGCTCGGCGGTGGCTACATCCAGCTTTCCGCCAACGGCCTCGCCGCGGGCGACGGCATGTACGGCATGGCGTCCGACCAGGTCAGCCGGTACCGCGAGGCGGTGGCCGCGGACCGGACCGGCCGTGCGCTGGAGGAGCTCATCGCGGAGATCGAGAAGCAGGGCATCGAGGTGCACGGGCGTGACGCGCTGAAGACCGTGCCCCGCGGGTACCCCGCCGATCACCCGCGCGCTGGGCTGCTTCGCTACAAGGGCATCGTGGCCTGGCGGGAGTGGCCGCCAGAGCCCTGGCTGGAGACCGCAGCGGCCAAGGACCACATCGCCGGGTTCATGCGGGCGGCCCAGCCGCTGAGCGGCTGGCTGGCCGCGAACGTGGGCCCGTCCACGATGCCCGCCAGGTAGCCGGTGCCCGCCAGGTAGCCGGTGCCCGCCAGGTAGCCGGTGCCAGCCCGCGCCCCGGGGGCGGCGACGTCATATCGTGCCGGTCTGCACGGCCCGGGCGATCCACGGGATCACCTCGTCCAGCATCTGGTCCAGCGAGGTCGGCGCCTCGAAGCCGAGTACCCGCTTGGCCTTTTCCGTGGACGGCACCCGCCGCTGCACATCGTGGGCGAACGGCTCGTCGTGGACGATGCGGAGCGGCACCCCCGGGCCCTTGATCTTGCGCCAGATCAGTTCGGCAAGCTGCAGCACCGTGGTGCTCTCGCTGGTGGAGAGGTTGAAGTCCTCGCCCGCCGCATCCGGGTGCTCCATCGCGGTCACGATGCCCGCGGCTAGGTCCCCGCCGTAGGTGTAGTGCCGCACCTGCTCGCCGGACCCCAGGATGTGCAGCGGGTCCTGGCCCTTGAGCACCTTCTGCACCAGGTCCGGCACCACGTGGCTCATCGCCAGCCGGATGTTCCCCGACATGATCTGCTCGTCGCCCAGCGCCTGGCTCTCGCCGATCCCCACGCAGTTGAACGGGCGCACGATCGTAAACGGCAGCCGGTACTGGTCCCACGCGGCCTGCGCGAAGTACTCGACGGCCAGCTTCTGGAAGCCGTAGGAGGACACCGGCGGCGGGATCTCCCGCTGCTGCCCCTCGTAGGACGGCCACTGGCCGGCGCTCTCGAACACCATCGAGGACGACAGGTAGGTGACCTTGCGGAGCCGGCCCTCGTCATGGGCCTTGATGGCCGCGTCGCAGGAGGCCGCGATGATCCGCTCGTTGGTGGCCAGCAGGTCGTAGGCGTAGGCGTGGAAGTAGGAGATGCCGCCGATCATCGCGGCGCCGGCGATGAAGTGGTCGCAGTCGGCCAGCAGCCCGGTGAGCAGCCCGACGTCCCTGGCGTCGCCCTCGACCAGCCGGTAGCCGGGGTGATCGTCGTAGGACTTGGCCACCTTGCCGTACTTGGAAAAGTTGTCCAGGCCGACGACCGCATAGCCGCGGTCGAGCAGTTCCCCCACGACATATCCGCCGATGAACCCGGCCGAGCCGCTGACCAGAACCCTCTCCATTAGCTGCCTTTCTTCGATCCCCGGGCCCTGATCTGCTCCGCAGTCAGGCGACCGCCGAAGGCGAACCGGTACCAGCGCAGGTACTTGGGAATCCACTCGGCGACCTTGAAGTTCGACACCCCGGCCGGCCGGTCGAGCCAGATCGTCGGGATCTCGGCGACGGGCAGCCGCAGCCGCTTCGCCTTGGCGGTCAGCTCGATCCCGATCTCGAAGCCGTCGCGCGAGTCGATGCCAACGTCGCGGACGAAGCTGGTCGAGTACGCCTTGAACGAGTTCGTCGCGTCCCGGGTGCCGAGCCGGGCGAACAGCCGCAGTGAACGGCCCGCGGTGCGCGACAGCATGCCCTTGACCGGCGGCCCGCCGACCTGCTGCCCGCCTGGCATGTACCGGGACGCGGCGGCGACCGCCACGCCCCGCTCCACCAGCCTGGCCAGGTCATCGATCTGCCTGGGGTCGTCGCAGCCATCGGCCATCGTCACCACCGCGACCTTGGCCACGGCCGCTGCGATGCCGAAGCGGATCGCGTTCGCAGGGCCGCGCCCGTAGGTGTTCACCAGGCACCGCAACCTCGGCTCGGCCTGGGCGTAGTCGCGGACCACGGGCACGGTGGAATCGCCCTCGTCGTCGACGACTACCAGCACCTCACAGGGCAGGCGGACCGATTCGAACAGGCGATCCAGGACCGGGATGATGTGCTTGCCCTCGTTGTACGCCGGGATGATGATCGAAATCCGGGGCTCATCCACGGTCACACAACGACCCCCTTCCCGAGCACGTTCCAGATATCGGCGACCGGCTTTCTGGTCTGGAGGCCGGCATACTCGCGATGCGGGGCCGCGATGATCATCAGGTCCGCCTGGGCAAGCACCCCGGCCAGCGGCGTCAGCTCCGGGTCGGTCGTGACGTAGGGGTCGGTGCACAGCACCCGGTCCGCCTTGAACGCCAGCAGCCGCTTGAGCTTGTAGGACAGGCTGGACCTGATGTCGTCGGACCCGCCCTTGAACGCCATCCCCAGGATTCCCACGGTCATCGAGCTCAGGTCGAAACGCTGCTCCAGCCGGGCCACCAGATACAGCGGCAGTCCCTCATTAATGGCCATGGCGGTGTGGCCCAGCGCGAAATTGTTGTTGTTGAACGCAGCGAGTTGCATTGTGTCCTTGAACAAGCACGGGCCGGCCGCGAAACCGGCACCGGGCATATCGGCGGCGCGCGGGTAATCCAGTGCGAGCCCCTGCCGGATACGCTCGAAGTCCAGTCCGCGGTCGTTGGCCATCATGTAGAGCTGATTCGATATCGCGAACTTGATGTACCGCCAGGTATTGGTAAACAGCTTCGCCAGCTCGGCCTCTTCCGGCGTCATCGGCACCACCGTCGGCGTGAGCCTGCGGAACAGCGCGCTGGCCCGGTCCAGGCCGCGCGCGGTGCGGCTGGACACGATCTGGGGGAGTTCGAACAGCTCGGTCATCGCCTTGCCCTCGGCGATGCGCTCCGGGCAGAACGCCACGTCGATGTCCACGCCGAGCCCGGCCACCATCTTCTCCACCCGCGCCGTCACGCCGGGGTACACGGTGCTGCGCAGGATCAGGATCTGGCCGGGGGCGAAGTGCGGCGCGCAGTCTTGCATGGCGTTCGGGATGGCCGCCTGGTCCGGCTCGAGGTTCTCGCCCACTGGCGTGCCGATGACCACGACCACGTGTTCGCCGGTGCCCACGATCGCGGCATCCGTCGAGGCCACGAGGTTGCCCGTCGCGATCGCGGACTCCAGCGGTTGGGTGGCGCCCGGCTCGGCGAAGGGCATCTTGGCCGAGTTCACGCGCGCGACCGCGGACTCGCTGATGTCGAAGATGCCCACCCGCAGGCCCCGGGAGGCGAAGGCGATGGCCAGCGGCAAGCCCACATGCCCGCACCCGCCGATCACCACCACGTCCCGTGCGAAGGGAGCGGGCCGCGACGCTTCGGCCACCGGGCCACCTCCGGTTGATAGCGAATTTGGCATTATTTCCCCCGGCCGCCCAAATGGGCGGCCGTAAGCAAGTCCGAATGCATCCTATCAACGACTGGCCACTACACCGTGCGGGAAGTGTGACCGCAGATCAGTGGAGTGAACCTGGCGCAGCGGATCGATACCGGAACTCGATTATTCCGCGGTAACCATATTAACAATTCTTTGGCGAACGATGACTAATCATACTGGTCCCGGGCAACCGCAGGGGCTGGATTGGGGTATCCGGGCGTGGTCGCGGGGCACGGGCAACGGCCGGCATCACGCCGCCCGCCGGACCGTCACAGCCCGCCGGACCGTCACAGCCCGCCAGCCTTTCGCAACCCGCCAGCCCGTCGCAGCCCGCCGGGCGCAGCGCGCGGTCCGCACCGCCGACAGCCCGGCCACGACTGGCCACGCGGGGTGCCCAACGGCGATCGTGCCGGTCATGCTTAGCTGACTTGACGGTTGTGACCGGCCCAGAATGGCTCGCGCAGCTTGAATTTCTGCAGCTTGCCGGTGGCGGTGCGGGGCAGCGAGGTGACGAATTCGACCCGCTTGGGGCACTTGAAGCCCGCCAGCGTCGTGCGGCAGTGCGCTATCAGGTCCTCGGCCGTGGCACCGGCATCGTTGGTGACCACCAGGGCGGTGACCAGTTCGCCCCACTTGTCGTCGGGTATCCCGATGACCGCCGCCTCGCGCACCGCCGGGTGCGACATCAGCGCGTCCTCGACCTCGATCGAGGACACGTTCTCGCCACCAGAAATGATCACATCCTTCTTCCGGTCGGTGATCACCAGGTAGCCGTCGTCGTCGAGGTAGCCGCCGTCGCCGGTACGGAACCGGCCCGCGTCCTGGACGGCCGCGGTCGCCTCCGGCTGGTTCCAGTAGCCGTCCAGGTTGTGGTTGGTGGCGCTGAGCACCTCCCCGCCGGGGCTGACCGCGAGGCGCACGCCGAGCGCGGGGACGCCCGCGCGCATCAGCTTGCGGGCCCGGTCGCCCGGTTCGAGCTTGTCCCACTCGGCCCGGGTGCGGTTCACCGTGAGCAGCGGCGAGGTCTCCGTCAGCCCGTAGATCTGGATGAACTCCCAGCCCAGCTCGGTCAGCACCCGCTCGATCGTGCGCGAGGGCGGCGGGGCACCCGCGACGACCACCCGCGTCCGGCCGCTCCCCGGGACCGGGCCCTCCCAGCGGGCGGCCGCGTCCAGGGCGGCATTGACCACCGCCGGCGCGCCGCACAGCAGGGTGACCCCGTGCCGGTCCACCCGGCGCAGGATCTCCGCGCCGTCCACCTGCCGGAGCACGATGTGCCTGCCGCCGACTCCGGTCACGCCGTACGGCATCCCCCAGCCGTTGACGTGGAACATCGGTAGCGTGTGTAGCAGCACGTCCCGGTCGCTGATCGTGGTGTGCAGGCCGAACACCGTGGCGTTGAGCCAGAGGCAGCGGTGGGTGAGCTGCACCCCCTTGGGGCGCGCGGTGGTGCCGGAGGTGTAGTTGATCGTCGCGGTCGCGTTCTCGTCCGGCTCGGCCCATTCCCGCGGCTCCGCCCCGCGCAGGTACAGGTCGTCGTCGTTGCCCAGGACGAAGTTGTGCGCGACGTCGAGGCCCGGCAGGACATCACGCAGCGCCGGGTCGGCGTACACGACCGTCGCGCCGCTGTGCCGGACGATGTACTCGATCTCCGGCTCGGACAGCCGGAAGTTGATCGGCACCAGCACCCGGCCCCAGCCGGACACCCCGAAGAACGACGTAAGCAGCCTGGCGGAGTTCTGCGAGACGATCGCCACGCGGCCGCCCGCGGGCACGCCGAGCTGGTCCAGCCGGGCCGCCTGCGCGCGCGCCAGGGCCGCCATCTCGCGGTAGGTGATCTCCCCGAGGCCCGGCGCGGGCTGCTCGGGCTCGTCGACTATCGCGGCCCGGTCCGGGTACACGTGCTCGGCACGGTCGAGGAAATCGCGAATGGTCAGCGGGTACAGCACGTGGCACCTCCGGACGCAGGCATCTCGCCCATGGCGCCTGTCCGGTCAGGCGCCCCAAGGCACCAGGGTGCCACGGATCCGCGGTAAGCGTTCCGGTGGTTCCGCGCGACGCCGCCGGGTCACAGCGCGTCTAGGAGTTGCTGGCCGTACCTGGCCAGCTTGGTCTCCCCGACGCCGCTCACCTTGCTCAGCTCGGCCAGCGACGACGGCGAGGTCACCGCGACCTCCCGGAGGGTCGCGTCATGGAAGATCACATAGGCGGGGACGCCCTGCTCCTTGGCGGTTGCCGCGCGCCACGCGCGGAGCCGCTCGAAGGCCGCCGCGGCGTCAGCCGGCAGGCTGGCGGCCGGCTCGGCCTTGCGTGCCCGCGGCGCCCTGGCGGGCCGTTCCGGTTCCCGGCGCAGCATGACCGGGCGCTGCTTGCGGAGCACCTGCGCGCTGTCGTCGGTAAGCACCAGCGTGCCGTAGTCGCCCTCCACCGCCAGCAGGCCCTGGGCGAGCAACTGCCGGACGACCCCGCGCCACTCGGTGTCCCGCAGGTCGGTGCCGATGCCGAACACCGTCATGGTGTCGTGCTGGTGCTGGGTGACCTTGGGGGTCTGCTTGCCCAGCAGGATGTCGATGACGTGACCGGCGCCGAACCGCTGACGCCGCTCGCTGCGCAACCGGTACACCGTGGACAGCAGCTTCTGTGCGGCGATCGTGCCGTCCCACGCCTCCGGTGGCGCCAGGCAGGTGTCGCAGTTGCCGCACGGCTCGCTCTGCTCGCCGAAGTAGCCGAGCAGCTGCACGCGGCGGCACCCCACCGTCTCGCAGAGCGCAAGCATGGCATCGAGGTGCCGGCTCTGGCGCCGGCGGTGCGCCTCATCGCCGCCCGAGGCGTCGATCAGCTTGCGCTGCTGGACGACGTCCTGCAGGCCGTAGCTGAGCCAGGCCGTGGACCGCAGGCCATCGCGGCCCGCGCGCCCGGTTTCCTGGTAGTAGCCCTCTACCGACTTGGGCAGGTCGAGATGGGCGACGAACCGCACGTCCGGCTTGTCGATGCCCATGCCGAAGGCGATGGTGGCGACCATGACGACGCCGTCCTCGCGGAGGAACCGCGCCTGGTTCACGCCGCGGGTGCGCGCGTCCAGCCCCGCGTGATAGGGGAGCGCGACGAGCCCGTTCTGCATGAGAAACTCGGCGGTCTGCTCCACCGACGCCCGGGCCAGGCAGTAGACAATGCCGGAGTGGCCGGCATGCTCGGTGCGCAGCAGTTCGAGCAGCTGGCGCCGGGGGTCGTTCTTCGGTGCGATCCGGTACTGGATGTTGGGCCGGTCGAAACTGGCCACGAACTGGCGGGCCTGGCGCAGGTACAGCCGGGAGACTATCTCGGCGCGGGTGGCCTGGGTCGCGGTGGCGGTCAGCGCGACCAGCGGGACCCCGGGGAACCGCTCACGCAGCACGGCGAGGCCCAGGTAGTCGGGCCGGAAGTCGTGCCCCCACTGGGACACGCAGTGCGCCTCGTCGATGGCGAACAGCGAGATGCGGCCCCGCTCC
>Ga0126380_10000428_pt1 | contig 13808 bp, 16 predicted proteins | sample PanSoiMetPlot_26_FD_92544 | JGI IMG/M metagenome (GOLD analysis project Ga0126380, IMG submission 92544) | Tropical forest soil microbial communities from Panama - MetaG Plot_26 | ecosystem: Environmental > Terrestrial > Soil > Tropical forest > Bulk soil | place: Panama | collected 2016-02-17
CAGTTACCGATAAGAAAATCGAAATCATGAGATCCGTCACGCGCAGCTGATGGCGTAGGTTCTCCTCTAGCCAAAAGGAAAGTTAGTTGCAGTATGGCAGATAAATAAAACGTAAACAATTTCATAGATGAATTGCCAGCGATGCGCTAGAGGCGTTAAATATTCGTTGCGGTTTGGCAGTTATCTGAGAGTAAGTGCCTACGGCTTTGGCGTCCTCCCCTCCTCCGCGTCGTGCAAATCCACCCACGTCTGAATGTCGTCGCGATCGCCCAGTCCCGATCGCTCCTTCGCTGCTTGCAGGTCTGCGCTCGCGTCATCTCGCCAACCCCGCTTGCTTAGAAACGCATTCCAGATCGCGATCTCCTCTTCGTTAGGCTGCCGGCCGCGCTCGAAGCACCATTCGAGAATTTCACCGTCCGATCCGCCTTTCAGCGTTCGGTCCACGAGTTCATCGTAATTTATACCAAGAAACCTCGTACAACGCGCGTCGAACATCGTTGGATCTTCATCGACACCGGTGAAATAATCCGGCGGCAATTCACCTCTGGCTTTTAGCCGGATCTTGTCCAGCATCCGAGCAAAATAAATCAGGCCTTTCGTTTCAATGTGATCGCTACAGGGTGTGTGAGTTTGCATTTAGAGAAAAGCTTCTGGCTCGGTCGTAGAGTGTCAACGGTCCAGTTCGTGCGAAATGGCCATACCACTTCGATGGAGAGCTTGCGGTTACCGGCGACTGGCTTAATGAGCACCATCTGACTCGTGAAAAAGATCTCAGCCAAAAAGCCGCGCCGGCGCCATTCAATTATGGCGTTTGAAATGATCCAACTGGACCGCGCTTCCCATGAACCGCTCCACGAACAACTTTACCGTCAGATTCGCGATGAATTGGTTTCCGCAAGCTTCAACAACAATTCTTCTCGACTCCCGTCCTCTCGTGATCTGGCAGTTGACCTGGGAGTTTCGCGCTTCACTGTGAACGTCGCTTTCTCCCGGCTTCATTCGGAAGGTTATCTGCAATCGAAAATCGGATCGGGGACGTTCGTCGCCGAGCCGTTGCCAGAAACTTTCCTGAGTGCCCAAACGGCAAAGCCAGAACCGCACATAGAACGCCCGCCCCGCCTTTCCGATCGAGTAAGAGGTATTCCTGATCAGCGGGTCGGTAAGCAGTTCGATTTCGGAATCGCCGGCCCACCCGGTGTCACGTTTGTTCCGGCCGTCGCGGCCCTTGACGAGTTTCCGATTGCAATCTGGGAACGGCTCAGAGCAGAAGTTCTCGCAAAAAAAGGAGCGCACCTCCTCCAGTATGCGTCAAGCCGCGGCGACCCTGACCTGCGCAAGGCGCTCGCAACTTATTTATGTGATCACAGAGGTGCCCGCTGTCATCCGGATCAGATCATCATTACCGCTGGAACGCAGCAGGCAATGATGATCAGCGCGATGGCGCTCGTAAATCGAGGAGAGGTTGCCTGGATCGAAGATCCGGGATTTTACCAGGCTCGTCGAGTCTTTGGATTCGCCGGGGCAACGGTCGTTCCAAGGTCTGTTGATAGAGAGGGGATCACAATCTCGCGGCCATCAAAACAGCGCTCGCCGAAAATCATCTATGTCACTCCTTCTCATCAATTCCCGCTCGGCATGACGATGAGTCTCTCGCGAAGAACGGCCTTGATCGATTTTGCGCGCACCTGCGACGCGTACATTTTCGAAGACGACCATAATTCCGAATTTCGTTATACCGGTCCCCCACTCCCATGCTTACAGGGACTTGATAACGCCGGGCGTGTTATTTACGCGGGCACGATGAGCAAGATATTGTACCCTTCTCTTCGACTCGGCTACATCCTGGCTCCGGAGCAATTGATCGAACCGATGATCAAAATTCGCGCTGTGATGGATCAACATTCACCTGCGATCGATCAGGCGACGCTGGCTCGATTTTTGACCGAGGGATTTTTCCTGAGCCACATCAAGCGGATGCGCAAACTGTACTCTGACCGCAGAGAGTTCTTTATCGCACAATTCAACAAGTTGTTGAGTAAGTACTTTGTTTTAGAAATTCCGGAAGCTGGACTCCACTTCGTCGCCTGGCTACGCCGAAAAACAGATTTGCCATTAATCACTCGCGTCTGCAGTGAAATCGGTATGAGGCCGTCGCCATTGTCTTCTTGCTTCATGAAAGCAGAGCCGGAGCCCGCGCTTACGTTCGGCTTCGCCGCGTGGTCGCGCGCGCAGATCCGTGAGGGCCTTGGCAAGTTCGCCGCGGCGCTTAATTCAAAATTGAATTAAGTAATTTGGGCAAGCCACGAGGCGGTCTTTGACGAGCCGCACGTCAATCGTTCCACCGTTTTGGATCTGTTGGTTCATCAGCCGGACATTTAAAACTGAAATGGTCCGTACCAAATCTGCGAAGTGGCTATGGCAGTGACATCTGGCCAGTTCCTAAAGTGTCGTCATGAAAATTCAACAAAGGAGACAAACATGACAACACAACACACGACAAGAAGAGTTAGCCGAATTCTTTCTATTGTTCTGATTGCTGTTTGCTGTGGTGCGACTCTGGCGCCGCTGCACGCACAGCGACCGGGCGCAACAAGGGCAAATACGCAATACCAGGTGTCGACTCTGCCTACGCTCGGTGGGACCAGTAGCGGGGGAAACAGCATTAATGACCAGAGCTGGGTGGCAGGCTATTCCAGACTGCTGAATAGGAACCGACACGCTACGCTGTGGCGAAACGGTTCACTAACCGACCTCGGCACGCTGGGCGGACCAAACAGCAGTGTGACATGGGGCGTGAAGAATACCCAAGGCATCATCGTGGGTATCTCTCAAACCGCCGATCCACAGCAGCTGGGCGAGTCTTGGAGTAGCGCTTTTTTCTACAGTTCACCTAACAACGTCGGCTTTATTAACCTAGGGTTTGTTTGGCAAAACAACCAGATGAGAAGACTGCCCAATTTTCCTGGAGGAAATAATGGCTTTGCCACAGGAGCCAACAATCTGGGTCAGGTTGTTGGGTGGGCAGAGACTGGCTTTCATGACCCCACGTGTTGCTGCACCCAGGTCCTCCAGTTTCTCCCAGCCGTGTGGGACCTTGGATCGGGAGACCAGATCCACGACCTCCCTCTAATCTCAGACGACAGTTCAGGAGCCGCCACGGCGATTAATGACAATGGCCAAATCGTGGGCATTTCGGGCAGCTGCGACCAGGCCGTTGGAAGACATACGGCCAAACACGCCGTGCTGTGGGAAAATGGCACTGTGACGGATATTTATCCGGATGCGCCAGCTCCGTGGTGGAACACGCCGACGGCAATCAATCAACACGGCGATATCGTCGGGTTTGCCGGCGACCCGGCCTCTGTTGATGGCAACTTTCTGCACGCTTTTATCTGGACTAGGGACAACGGTATAAAAATTCTCAAACCGTTGCGAGGACGTGTACCGCAACATGTAGACAGCGAGGCCTACGGAATTAACGAAACCGGTCAGGTAGTTGGGGTCTCCTGTGACGCGGACCAGGTTGATTGTCGTGCAGTTATTTGGGACTACGGTGTTTATCCCGCAGACCTCAATGATTTTAAAGGCAGCTATTCTCCCGTCCTCCTACTCGCGAGAGACATAAATAACAAGGGCGAGATTACAGGTAGAGCTCTTGATGGTACGGGAGCGTTAGTTCCGTATTTCGCGGTCCCTGTCGGGAGGCAATAAGGGAGGAAAACAGGGCCGCTTTCGAAGCGCACGAACGCAGCTTCGCCCGTTCGAAGAAGCGCACAAAGGCCGGATGCCGATTCGTAGGAATCGACATCCGGCATGGCGTTTTCCGAAACCGCGGATGTGCGGCACGTGTGCGCTCCTGTTATTTGCAATCCGCAATCCGCAATTTAAAATCGAAAATCCACAGGGGGCATAGCTCAGTTGGTAGAGCGCCAGCTTTGCAAGCTGGAAGTCAGGGGTTCGAATCCCCTTGCCTCCAAAAGCCTGAGGGCATGGAGGCGAAATCTAACAACCCGGCACATTTTCGGGTGCGGGAGCGTAATCCCTTGCCTCCAGTTTAGTTTTCAATTGCAGATCGCCTATTTCAGATTTAAAGAATCCGGCCGATTTCTTTCCGCAATCCGCAATTTCGAGGGCCTGTAGCTCAGTTGGTTAGAGCATGCGCTTGATAAGCGCAGGGTCACTGGTTCGAGCCCAGTCAGGCCCATTTTTCATCCTCGGCGATCAAAACTGGAAATAAATAAATGGTACTGGGCCAGTTGCCGGGAAAAGCGTCAGCGCCAGAAACACACAAACATATGCCGGGACTTGAATGCGCGCTGGTTGTAATGCGAGGCGATCAATAAACTGAGTGCGCTGCTGGCCGACCGCCAAAAATAGCGAGATAAAAATGAGCACGACAAGACCCGTCGTCAGCAGGAATTCACCCGTTACACCATGGAAACCGAAGAGGCCGCTCAAGACATATCCACTGACCTGCAGATTCTGTCCGCGGATAAAAGGCATACCTATGACAAAAGACATAAACAGCAGTGTAACGCTAATCGGCACAAAATAGCGCTTTTTCATAATTTCCGAGATTGTTGTCCCACCTGTTGCCTGCTCAAAGAAACGGTAACCGATTAACAACATTCCTTGGTACACGCCAAACAGGATAAAATTCCAGCTGGCGCCATGCCAGAATCCCACCAGCACCATGGCAATCATCAGATTCCGATATAACACCAACGATCCCTTTCTTGATCCTCCAAGTGGGATAAACACATAATCCCGCACCCAGAAGGAGAGTGTCATGTGCCATTTTTGCCAGAATTCACGCGGATTTCTGGAGAGCAATGGGCGCTCAAAATTGAGGGGAAACTCAAAACCTAGCAGCCTTGCGCAACCGCGGGCGATGTCGGTATAGCCCGAGAAATCGAAGTAAACTTGCAACGCAAATGCGATGCAGCCTGTCCATGCTGCCAACCACCCGGGATGAGAAGTAGGATGATTGAAATAATTATCTGACACGACAGCGAAGCGATCCGCAAATACCATCTTCTTCACAAGCCCAGACAGAACGAGAATGATTCCGGTCTGCACCATGATTGCCACCGGGCGCCGCCAGAATTGTATTTGCGGGAGGAATTGCCAGGCGCGAATGATCGGACCATTAATAAGGTGAGGGAAAAATGAAATGAATAGCGCGTAGTCGAGGAAGTTTCTTACAGCTTTCATTTTCCCCCAGTAGACGTCGATCGTGTAAGACAGGCTGGCGAACGTATAGAAGCTGACTCCGAGCGGAAGAAGAATTCGCAAAACAAGCGATGACTCGGGAATGTGGAGTAGAGCAGCCAACGAGCCGGCAAAGAAGTCGTAGTACTTAAAGAAACCAAGGATCCCGAGGTTAACGACTAAGCTAACCGCGAGTAAAAGCTTTCTCCGGCGCCCGCTCGCAACTTCTATCCAGATCCCCAGAAAATAATCGACTATCGTGGAAGTCAGAATGAGCACGATAAATCGTGGATCCCACGACATGTAGAAAATATAGCTTGCAAGAATGAGTAGTAGTTTGCCAAGACGAAATGGAATGCTGTAGAACAGCGCGGCCACAATCAGGAAGAAGATCCAGTACTGAAAACTGTTAAATAACATCAGTGATAGTGTTCCTAGTCGTTAAAATGCGGATATAAACGTAGATGTTTCGCGGAGCGTCACCGACAAGTTAGTTGTGAGTCGACGTTAGGCGTGCCTGCGCGTCACCCGAGTGTAATCGGCCGACCAGTTCAGACACTAATCTCTCGGTAAATCTGCGTCTGCCTTTCGCGTTCAGGTGATAGCCATCAAAGTAATATTCAGGCTTTTCAAGGAAATCGAACGTCTGTTCCGGGAGCGAAAAGGCTGCTCTCTTACTTAACGCAGTTGGAAAAGCGGAATCGCCTGTAGCAGACAATCCAGTGAGCTCGCCAAACGGGCTCCGTGGGACAGGCGTAAGGACAATTGCGGTGGAGCTTTTGGAATAATGATCAAAGATTCGCTGCATCCAAGCGCGCTGCAGTTGGACGAAGTGCTCCCTTTCCGATTGAGGCCGGGGCTTCACACTCTGCGTAATGACCTGCCGCTGAGCTTCAGTTAAATTCGGTGGGAAGCTTACCTGGTGAGTCTTTGGGTCATAGAATGTGCCTGCAATATCGTAATTTCGCCCCGTATACGCAGCGCGGGAACGAAGTCTAATCGGCTCTAACTGAATACTTCTTAACCGCCCGACCGGGTCTTGAAGGAGATTGAGAACATCGCTCTGGTACGCCGATCCCCGAAGGACGCACGCCGTAAACGCTCTGAATCGCGCCGACCACTGCCGAAAAGCAGAGGCAAACCGGAAGCAATCGCCATAGCGCAGAAGCGGAGCCGCCATCGAAATTCTCAATTCTTCGGCAGTATCTGGCTCGTAGCCAGTGCCGTAAGGAATAATAATTGCCGAATAGCGCTGTGCTGTTGGATCGATTTTTCGAAGGATATAGTACCATATGACCACCGTAGAGGCTGGTTCGGCAAGATTCTCGAACTTCAGTCCGTCCGCAGAACCCAGCTCATCAGCCATTGCAGCAGAAAATCCTTCCGCTATTCTCGAGTCTCCCAAGACCAATATCTCTTTCACACCTGATGGAGCGCGCTCCTTTTCTACTCGTGTAAGGACTGCTAATCGCCCTGCGTACGAGTCGGGAGACAAAATCGACGTGTACAATCCTGTATGAAATACAATGGCGTCTAGAAAAACGAATGCGACTGCGCCGAGTAGAAGGTTTCTTCCAACGTGAAGGGGACGCGGAGATATCGCAGGCTCCGCAGGAGGTTTAGCGGGTATCGTTCCTTCGCCGCTGAAGTAAAGAGCGATGTACACAATCGCGAACAGCGCAATAACGCAAAGCCAAACAGCAAAACTCATCAATCCAATTCCTGTGTTCTCGATTCCGGCGCTGCCGGATTATTTCAATTTTTCAGGCAAAGGCAAGCAGCATTAGGATAAGTCCAGATAATCCATTGAATGCTAGTGTTTTCCGGTGGCAGGTTCGAGCTTTATTAACTGGCGGCCAGCGAAAAGCCAGCAAATCGTGAGCCCGAGCAGCGCACCGCACGCGTCGATCATCACATCATGTCCCCTCGGCAGCCTTGAAGGTACAAAGGATTGGTGAAATTCGTCGCTTGCTGCAAGAATGGCACAAGCGAACCAGATCAGTCCAAGCAAAACGGAGGTTCGCGTTTCCGAGCGCTTTCCGCCACCGATCGCTCGCCAAAGCAAAATAGCCAGAATCGCATATTCGGTTAAGTGTCCGAGTTTTCGAATGACGGTATGAATCGTATCTATAGCAACCCAGGAAATGTCCGGGACGACCCAGCGCAAAAATGGGACCAAAAGTCCCGAAGTGTGCTCGGCTGAGAGCGCATCAGTGGAACCCAGAAAGATCAAAACGATCCAGGTAACTGCCACCATCCAATTAGCGAGACAACTTGTCATTCGATTCATTCAGCGTCGGCTGCAGCGAACGTCAATTAAATTAATGGCGTTTCACAGGAACCCCTACAAATTTACCAATCTGAAATCCGCAACCCGTAATAAACGCACCCGCCGCGCCGAGCACTCAATGATTGAGGCGCGTCCGGCTCTGGCTCCCCTGACCTTCGAATCCATTTTAATGGAACGCGTGTGGGGCGGACGGCGTCTCGAAGCCGGGTTCGGCAAAAAATTGCCCCCGCTGAAGCGTATAGGTGAATCATGGGAAATAGTAGACCGCCCCGAAGCGCAGAGCATCGTGCACAACGGACCGCTGCGCGGGAAAACTTTGCACCAGCTCTGGACCCAGAAACGTGATGAAATCTTCGGAGACGTTCCAGACAGTCCGCGTTTTCCTCTTTTCCTGAAACTTCTTGATGCGCAAGACAAACTTTCATTACAAGTGCATCCCCCTGATGGGGTCGCCAACAGGTTAAAAGGAGAACCGAAGACCGAATTCTGGTACGTTGCCGCAGCAGATCCAGGTGCCGAGGTCTATCTTGGATTTCGTGAGTCGATAACCCGAGATCAGTTTGAGAAGGCGCTCCGCGACGGTACGGCAGCCGACTATGTTCACAAAATCCGAGTAAAACCGGGCGACGCCGCGTTCCTGCCGGCTGGACGTTTTCACGCTCTGGGCGGCGGTAATTTGCTGATCGAAGTCCAGCAGAACAGCGACACCACCTATCGTGTGTTCGATTGGAACCGCGTGGATGACCGCGGCAACCGGCGCCAGTTACACGTAGAGCAAGCGCTGCAATGCATCGATTTTGATGATGTTCAACCGGGATTGTTACATCCCGAGGGCGAACTGCTGCTGCGTCACAACCTATTTGAGATCCAGAAATGGAATCTCGATTCACCGCGCGAGATCGCCCCTGGCAGGCAATTCGCAATCGCTTGCTGCCTCAGCGGCGCCCTGCGCTGCGCGGATGTCGATCTGACACCCGGCGAATTTTTCCTGGTTCCGGCTCAGTTACAGGACCGACAACTACTTCCGCAAGCAGAAAGGACGACGCTGCTGCGCGTGACCATTCCCGGTTAGGGCGATTGACCTCAATCGGCGGCGCGCAGTTCGGAGAATCGTCACAGCGTTGTTTCCAGTTCAGGCGACAATCCAAACGCGCCGTGCAACCTCGTGATTTTTAACGGGAATCGCGTTCGTCTTTCGCATGCGCTGCGATTGATCCTGCACAGTGGGTGCGATGAAGGTGCCCGCCACGCACGCGGTAAAGCAGAGCACAACGATCAAAATTTTTGCCCTAAGAGTCATAAATCGGCTCCAGTTTTATCACGCACCATCACCGGGAAGCTTCTCCCAAACGACGCAAATAAGTAAAGCTATAAATTCCAGTGCTGTGTCCGTCGGCCCACCGCGGCTGCAATGCATAGCCGCCTACCAGATCGAAACCGCTGAGGCGAAAACTCTCGTCGGTGTAAGTTACCTGCGGCCGCGAAATATTACCGATTACGTCGGGTTCGCCACCGCATCCTGCACAGGGACATGCACGGCGCAGGGCCTCGAGCTTGAAAAAAGATTCCGAGCCGTCATTCCAGGAGACGGCCAGTTCGTTGCCTATCTGCTGAATGTTTGTCGGCTCGAGTCGCATCACTCCTTTTGCCGTTTAGGCCGTTCGCCGAAAATTGCAGTGCCGACACGCACCAGGGTCGCGCCTTCCTCAATTGCGATCCAAAAATCCTGCGTCATTCCCATGGAAAGATGCGGAAGTTTCATATGAAATTCTTTCTCCAGCGAATCGCGGAGTTCGCGCAGCTGCACAAAAAATTCCCGTGACGCATCAGATTCGTTTGCAAGCGGCGGAATACACATGAGTCCTTCGATCGACAATCGCGATAGCTCAAGAAGCGGCTCCATTTCAGCACGTAAGGTTTCGGCTTTAAAACCGAATTTACTCCCCTCACCTGCTACATTTACTTCCAATAGCACATGTGGGTGCGCGCCCTCCTGGGCCGCGATCCGGTTCATTTCTTGCGCCAGCTCAAGCGAATCGAGACCGTGAAACAGTTCGAACAACGGCAACGCGTGCCGGATCTTGTTTTTCTGAAGATGTCCTACGAAATGCCAGCGCAAGTTTGACGGCAACTCCGGAATTTTCGCACGAGCTTCCTGGACGCGGCTTTCGCCGAAAACTGTGTGCCCGGCTTCGACCGCCTCGCGCACTCTCTCTGCAGGATGCGTTTTGGTGATCGCCACGAGTTCGACGTCATCTTCCGAACGACCGACTTTCGAAGCTGCTTGCGTGACTCGCTCGCGAACGCGCTCAAGATTTTCACCAACGCCCATCAACACCGACACTAGCGAATTCTGCCAATTCGCAAACCTCCTGGTAATGCGCGCTCGGATGAATTTGCTCGCAAAGCACTCTGAAATGGATCAGAAGGGTGGATATGAAACGCTATTCACTTCTTCTCGGCAGCATTGTTGCGGCGATCACTTGTTCCAGCTTACTCGCGCAGGAAAAACCCGCCATGCCGCCTAATGCGAGTGTACTTGGCATCCTTCAGGGCAACGCAGGCAAACCTGTTGAGTTGCACCTGCGATCTGGAGAGAAAATCGGAGGAAGAGTCGCACAAGTCACCGACAATGTGGTCTATCTTTCCCATCTCAGTGGCGCCGAGTTCTACGACGCGTTCATCGATGTAAAAGATATTTCGGCGGTTGTGATTCGTACGGCTGGCCGATAGGGATCGCCAAATCGAGTGATGATAACCCAGATCGAGATCTTGTAGAGATTTAAGATTATCACCGCCGATGGCAATCAAGAATACTGCGGCATGAAACTTACCAAGAATGTCGGCATGGTGCTGCTCGCGGTCTATCTCATTATCGATGGCCTTTTAGGATTCGGTTTAAACCTCGGACCGTTTGTTTTCCTTTTGTACCTCGTGGCGCTGGCCGCCGGAGTCTTTATTCTCATCGGTAAATAGATCAGGCCTATCCGGCGTTCGATCTTTGCGTTTCGCGTTAGGCTTCTAGCCCAGCAATTTCTTCATTTGCGCCGCCAGCTTGGGGCCGATGCCTGCTTCTTCGTGCTTGAAGTAAACGAAGGCATCAGCCCAGCCACCGGTCTGTCCCTGAACAAATTCGCTCCAGCGCTCAACATCGTCTTCGGAGTAATCTTCGCGGCGTAAGCGCAGATAACCATAATCAGTCGTGACGACCTTCGGCGTCTCGAGGTTTTCTGTGTCGGCGATGCAGAGCGCAGCGTGACGTGCTCGCAAGGTTTCAAAGACTTCATCGTCAAACCATGATTCGTGACGGAATTCGAACGCTGGTCGCATTCCACTGGGCAGGCCATTCAAGAAATCGCCCAACATCATTGTGTCCTTTTTAAAATTAGGCGGGAGCTGAAACAACACCGGCCCTAATTTTTCGCCCAGTGCGGAGACCACATCATGGAAATATCGCACTGTATCGGCACAATCACGTAGCTTCGACCAATGCGTGATCTTCTGTGGTGATTTCAACGCGAACCGAAAGTTCGTCGGCGTGAGCGCTTTCCAATTATCGATCGTTTTTGGTGCGGGAATCCGATGAAAGGTGTAGTTGATTTCCGTAGTCGAAAGGCGTTCCGCGTAAAAGGGCAACATTTTTGACGCCGGCAAATCCTCCGGGTAAAAGTTTCCCTTCCACTCGGCATACTGAAAGCCTGATGTTCCAATCCAAGATTTCATAATAGGCACTGTGATGAAGACTTCTCGAAGTAAACGCAGGCTTCGACAAGCGCGAAAGGCTTTTTAAGCGTCCAGCATGTATGGCGCGTCCGAATCCACTATAGCGGCGTGTTCTTTGGGCCTGTTCAATTCAAACGGGAAAGAGAACGCTTATCAACGCCGCGATTCAACTAAGAAAGGGGAAATCATGAAGAAGACGCTCTTGAGCATTGCGTTGGCAGTTGTGGCTCCGTTTGCGTGGGCACAGGTTTCGGAAACAACCACGACAACGACCACTACAGACGGAACAGGAACGATCACAGAGTACACACCGGGAAGTGTAATTGTCCTGAGGGAAACCAGCGGGCCCGTCCGCTATCGCTTCGGTAACACTGTTACATATGTGACCCGGGGTGGCAGAGTCCTTGATGCAGACACCGTGAAAACCAAAATCAGAGTCGGCGTTCCCGTTCGCGTCCACTACGTCGGAACAGGCGATAACATGTTGGTTGATCGTGTGGTCCTCGACGAGGATTAATAACTAAGCCTGTTTGTCTCCATCGCGCCTTTCTCTTCCGCCTCGTTAGCGGAAGAGGAAAGGCGTGCTTTGTTTTAACTACCGACAACAGGATCTCCCGTTCGCGCCCGGATTACCAATGTGGGATCTAAATTTTTAAAGCGCCGCAGAAATGAAGTCTGCTCCAACTAGAAACAAGCTTTAAAGAGCGTGCGAAACTTTTCTAGCGTCCGCTTCGGAGACCGTATTCGAATTTAGTATAGCGGCGTGTTCCCTTTTAATCCGTCAATGCAAACGGGAAGAGAGAACGCTTATCAGCGCCGCAACTCAACTAAGAAAGGGAAATAAATGAAAAGAATTGTTTTGGCAATTGCACTGGCAATGGTGGCATCGTTTGCATGGGGACAGACCACGCGGCAGCCGCTGATGAATGAGCGAGATCCAATGCCGCAGCGGCCGCAGCGGCAGACAACCACCACCCAGACAACGAGTACCACTGACGCCAACGGTACCATCACGGAGTACACGCCCGGAAGCGGGATTGCGCTTAGAGAGAGCTCCGGCCCGGTGCGCTATCGCTTCGGCAGGACCGTGACGTATGTGACACGCGACGGCAGAGTCTTGGATGCAGCGGCCGTGAAGTCAAAAATCAGAGTTGGAGTTCCAGTCCGGGTCCATTACTCCGGGACAGCTCCCAACCAGGTTGTTGATCGCGTGATCGTTGAACAGGACTGATATCTAGCTGGTTTGTCTCCCATCGCGCCTTTCTCTCCCGTCTCCTGGCGGAAGAGGAAAGGCGCGTTTGCGTTTTTCGCCTAAGGGTTCTCCATCGCGCGAGCTTCCCCGGTTACTTCTACAATCACCTTGTAGCCTTCAATCATTTTAGGGATCCTTTCCTCTAACTCAGGATTTTTGTGCGCGAGCATTACTTTTAGACATAGCGTACGGTGATCCTCAAGCGTGCCGACATACACGCCGACTACGCCGGATAGCGCCAGCAGCTCCTTATCGTGAGCGGCGAGAACCGCGTTAACGTCTCGTTTTGGAGAAGACGAGCTATCTTGGGCCATGTTTTGTTGGCAAGCGAGCAACACGGTCAGCGCAAGACCAAGCAAGCGGAGGCGACGTCGCCAACCACCTTTCGGATGAACCCTCATTCCTCACATTGGCGTTAGTTCCCCACCATTGTGGCGCCGAGAAAACTCAAAACCTGACCGATGGGGTTCGCGAAAGCCGCATTATTGTTCCCGGCGTAAAGTAAACCAATCGCACGCGGATTTGTCGCGACATCTTGAACGAGCAGCGAGCCGGAGTCGCCTTCTCTCAGAAACCCGCTGGCGGGATTAGCGACCACGATCTGGCCGGTAAAAGTTTTCATATAGGTGCCGCCGTGACACTCCCTGGTAAAAGTCACCCTCACCGTTGCATTTAAACCTGAAACGTGGCCGTGCGTCAGCGCAGTAGTACGCCCGCTTTTTTTCACCTGCTGATTCAGCGAGGCTGCCATGATGAAGTGTGAAATAGTTCCAATCCCGAGGATAGCTCCGTCCGTTCGCACCATACCCGCGGCGACTCTGGCGATGCCGCAATCGGTGTTGCTGTGCGTCAGAGAACTTCGCTTCACAAGTGTACCCACTGTTTGCGCGAGATATCGATTACAGCTCTCATCCACCAACCCCGGTTGAATGATGGGATCTCCCGTTTGCGCGATTCGGTGGTTGCCACCAGAAACGACGTCTCCTTCCAGAACGTGACACGCGCTCAAGATGTATTGCATGTTTCCAATACGCACCAGCGCACCGAGCGTGCCACCGCAGCAGTAGCCGTTTGCGAGATCGTAAGCCCAACCGCCGGAGGTCCCCAGCCGAATGGGCGGCGTTTGCCTCTGTGTATGCCCCATGGCACGAATTTCCTCCATCAACTCGGGCTGCACCGGCATACCACGAACTTCCTGCGGAAGACTGCGAATGGCCTCGCCTGTGCCGGCCACATTTTGATTGATGAAGACTCTTAACGTCAGATTACCGGTCTCGTCGAGGCCGATCGCCGTTCCCAATATCTCGGGATGCTCCAGTAGCGCGGGAGTGA
>Ga0126380_10000429_pt1 | contig 13774 bp, 10 predicted proteins | sample PanSoiMetPlot_26_FD_92544 | JGI IMG/M metagenome (GOLD analysis project Ga0126380, IMG submission 92544) | Tropical forest soil microbial communities from Panama - MetaG Plot_26 | ecosystem: Environmental > Terrestrial > Soil > Tropical forest > Bulk soil | place: Panama | collected 2016-02-17
ATTGAAACGAAAACGCGGCGCGCTGAAAAAACTTCGCGCACGACCCGAAGATTAATTCGTCACCAAACCAAATCCTGAAGCGCTTCGATTCGCTCGGCCATTAATTTGCACTTTTCCTGAACCGACGAAGCCGAGTCTCGCTTTTTCAACCACTCTCGCTGCTCGTCTTTCACTTTGGCAAAACGATTTGGCGGCAGGACGACGCGAACGAAGTTGTAGACCGCGTTCATTTGTTCATCGAGCCAGTTGCTCTTGTCTTGGTCGGTTTGAAAAGTATGCGACTCTGAATCGGTCAGTGTGTCGTCGAGTGCGGCTTCGCCGTTGTTGAATCCTTCAAAGTCGAGCGCCTTGGCTTGAGCGTTCTGCCACTTTTTCGCCCGAACATCGAACGTTCCCGAGAAAAACGCGAAATGCGCGTGCTTGGTATCAAACTCTTTCGGATCGGTGGTTGAAAGTGCGCGCACATATAATTTGTGGTCGTCTCCGAAGCGGAAGTAGGTCACGGCGTCGCCGCCGTGCTCTTCGTCGCCACGCGGCTTTTTGCTGATCGTGCCCTCAAGTAGCTTGTCGATCTTCGTTCCGATGTCGGTTTGCACGAAACGCGTATCCTTCGGTTCGATGATGAAAACCCAGGCGAACCCAAAGCGGTCGTCGTATTGGACGACGCACCAGCTCGAGTCGTCCGACCAAATGGCTTTTAAGCCTCGATGGTTTTGACCGGCAAAATAATCAGCGCCGGCAATTTTTCCGAGAAGCCGATGATTTTTGAGATCGGCGAAATAATTCTTCTGGCTAGCGCTATCGTCTGCTTCCGCCTTGTCGACGGTCGGGACGAGAATGCCGTATCGCTCATCGGCCGATTGCGTGTTGTCGTAAACTTCGTATCCCTCCGGCCAATCTTCGGCGCGGAGATTTTTCGGGACGTTTAGAACAAGCAAGCATGCAAAAGCAGCGAGCAAACGGGGCAACAGATTCATGCGATTGATTCTGCCCGGCGGATGCGCTTGGTGGCAAGACCGCTAACTATTTTACATCTGCCGAAGCGGTTTGGGGCGAACTGATTATGTAACAAAGATTTTGTCATTATGAAAAAAGTGCTTATTCCATGCTTTTCGGTTCTAATTGCTGTGTTCCTGAACTCCTGCGCCGAGGAGCCGACAACTACAACGACGACGACCACTCGTCAGACAACGGTGACGCAACCGACGACGACGCAACAAACTACGACCACGCGCTATTAGTTGGGAAGATTCGCGACGAAATTGGGCACGCGGCCGCGTGCCCTTTTTCTTTACGACTTTTTCTTTGACGGCGGCTTCTCTGCCTTTGCGGGAGCCGCCGCTTCCGTTGCCTCTTCGCTTTGCGCTTCTTCTTCCGCGGCCTGGCTGACCACGGGCGCGATTGCCTGAAGCTTTTCGCCGCTGCGCAAATCCATTAGTTTCACGCCCATCGTATTGCGACCGGTCTCGCGGATTTCTTTCACCCTCGTGCGCACCATTTGGCCCTTGGTCGTGATTAACATGATCTCGTCCGAATCGCGCACCGTCAGCGCGCCGACAACGTCGCCGGTTTTGGCGCCGGTTTTCATCGTGATGATGCCCTTGCCGCCGCGGTTTTGTTTTCGGTAATCGTCGAACGTTGTGCGTTTGCCGATTCCGTTCTCGCCCGCAACAAGCAGCATTGCGTTCGAATCAAGAATCGCGATTGCGATAACTTTGTCCTTCTTGTCGGGACGAATTCCCCAAACGCCCACGGTGTTGCGGCCTTGATCGCGCAACTGCTCTTCGTGGAAGCGCAGGCTCATTCCTTCTTTGGTGATGAGAACGAGCTCGTTGTTGCCGTTCGTGAGTTTGGCGTCGATCAATCGGTCGCCTTTTTCGATCTGGATCGCGATGATGCCGCCTTTCCGAACGTTGCGATAATCGGACAAGTTCGATTTCTTCACGATGCCCGACTCGGTGGCGAAAACGATGTGGAGATTTTCATCCCACGTTTGATCGACAGCGTTCGCGCCGGTGCCGGATTTTTTTGATTGAATCCGGATGGTGGCTGCGATTTTTTCATCCGGTTTGAGCTCGAGAATGTTCGCAATCGATCGGCCTTTGGCGGCGCGTCCCATTTCGGGAATTTCGTAAACTTTTTCCACGTAAGCGCGACCGGCTTCGGTAAAGAACATCAAGTAATCGTGGGTCGTCGCAGTGAAGAGATGCTCGATGAAATCGCCTTCTTCCTCTTCCGTCGCGCCTTCGCGCGTGGTCATGCCGATCACGCCTTTGCCGCCGCGGCGTTGCGCGCGAAATGCGCTTACCGCAGTGCGCTTGATAAATCCACCGTGGGTGATGCTGATGATGCAGCCTTCGTTCGCGATGAGATCTTCCATGTTGATCTCACCCTCATCGGCGATGAATTGGGTCAGACGTGGCGAGCCGTGCTTCTCTTTCAGCTCGCGCAATTCTTTCTTGATGATTGTGAATACGCGCTGCTCTTTCGCGAGAATGTCGCGGAGGTCCTGGATGGTCTTGATCAGCTCTTTGTATTCGTTCTGGATCTTGTCTCGCTCGAGCCCGGTCAATTGATACAAACGAAGATCGAGAATCTGGTTGGCCTGATGCTCGCTGAACGCGTAACGGCCATCGGTCAGCCGCGCCGGATTGCGAATGAGAATTCCAATTTGCTCGACCTGCCGCTTCGTGAAATCGAACGCCAGCAATTTCACGCGCGCTTCCTCGCGATTACTCGATCCGCGAATGATGCGGATGAATTCGTCCAGATTCGCGAGCGCGATGAGATAACCTTCGAGCGTTTCCGCGCGCTCCTCGGCTTTCCTTAATTCAAAACGCGTCCGGCGCAGAACAACTTCGCGCCGATGCTCGATGTAGGCCGCGTTCGCTTCTTTGAGCGAAAGCAGCTTCGGCCGGCCGTGATCGATCGCGAGCATGAGCGCCGGGAACGAACCCTCCATCGCGGTGTGCTTGTAGAGATTGTTAATGACGATCTTCGGGTTCGCGTCGCGCTTGAGCTCGATCACGACGCGCGTGTTTTCGTCGGACTCGTCACGAATGGCGGTGATGTCGCCGAGCGTTTTCTCGTTCACTAACTCGGCGATGCGTTCGACCAGCGTCGCGCGGTTCACGCCATACGGAATTTCCGTGATGACGATTTGTTCCTTACCGCCTTTGATTTCTTCGACGCCGGCTTTGCCGCGGACTTTCATGCTTCCGCGACCGCCCGCGAGATATTGTTTCACGCCGGCGAGGCCGCAGATCGCGCAACCGGTTGGGAAATCCGGACCCTTTACGAACTTCATCAGCCCATCGAGATCGATGTCGGGGTCGTCGATCTGCGCGCAAATGCCGTCGATGACTTCGCCGAGATTGTGCGGTGGAATATTCGTCGCCATGCCGACCGCGATGCCGGTGCCGCCGTTAACTAACAAATTTGGGAACGCGGCAGGGAAAACGGTCGGCTCGGTCCGCGTTTCGTCGTAGTTCGGGACGAAATCGACCGTGTCTTTCTCCATGTCGGTCATCAACGCCGCGCCGAGATGCGTCATGCGCGCCTCGGTGTAACGCATGGCCGCGGGCGGGTCGCCTTCGACCGATCCGAAATTTCCCTGACCATCGACCAGCGGCTCGCGCATGGCCCACGGTTGCGCCATGTGGACGAGGGTAGGGTAGATCACCGCTTCGCCGTGCGGGTGATAGTTACCGCTAGTGTCACCGCAAATCTTCGCGCACTTACGATGTTGCCGGCCCGGAAAGAGCGACAAATCGTGCATCGCATAGAGAATCCGGCGTTGCGAAGGCTTCAATCCATCACGCGCATCGGGCAATGCGCGCGAAATGATGACCGACATCGAGTAATCGAGGAACGACCTCGACACTTCTTCGGCCACATTTATCGGATCAACTTTTTCGTTCGCGCTATACATTCAGAGGTTGTCGATGTAGGGGGATGTCGATCTTAGACGTCGAGGTTGCGGACGTTCAGCGCGTTGTCTTCGATGAACTGCCGGCGAGGTTCGACCACGTCGCCCATTAGGATGGTAAACATTTTGTCGGCATCGACCGCGTTGTCGTCGTTCAGATCGACTTTGAGCAGCTTGCGCTTCTCCGGATTCATCGTGGTCTCGAACAATTCCTTCGCGTTCATTTCGCCAAGACCTTTGAAGCGTTTGATCTGCACACCGCGCCGGCCGATCTCCAAAATCTTTTCAAGGATCTCCGGGATCGAGAAAAGCGGATGCGTGGTCGCTTTGTCGCCTTCGCCTTCGATCAATTCGAAGATCGGGTTATCACTCGCCGCATAGTGGTCGACCTTCAATCCCTTGCGCGCGAGTTCGGCGATGATTTTCTGGACTGCGGCCGATTCGTGCAGTTCCACCAACTTCGCCCGGCGGCGAACGCCGTTCGCTCTCGCGGCCGGGGCTTGCACATCACCGAGCGGCAAAAGCTCTTGCTCGATCTGCGTGTCAAACAAATTCAAGTCAATATTGTTCTCGTGAAATCTCCGGACCGCTTTCTCGTCATGGAAATAGTGAACGGTCTCATCGTTGCCCTCACGGACTTTCACTAGATAGGTCGGCAGCTTGCCGCTCTTTGCGTTCCGTTCCTCGAGATATGATTCGAAATCGCCTCCGTGCCGGCGAACGACCTCGCTCAGCTTCGCCAGCTTCTCGAGTGACTCGAGAATGTCCTTCAGCTGTGCCGCGCTGACTTCTTTTTTGTCGGAAAGATTTCTCAGTTTCACGTCCTCGGCGCCGAGCGAGATAAGGATTTTGTTCAGCTGCACATCGTCATCGACGTACTCTTCGCGCTTCTTCCGCTTGATTTGATAAAGCGGCGGCTGCGCGATGTAGATCTTGCCCGCGCGAACGAGCTCCGTCATTTGCCGGAAGAAAAACGTCAGCAGCAACGTTCGGATGTGCGAGCCGTCCACGTCCGCATCGGTCATGATGATAATGCGGCCGTAACGCAACTTTGAGATGTCGAACCGGCCTTCTTCCTGTTTGCCGTTGCCGCCATCTTCCTCGCGGGGCTTGCCGATGCCCGTGCCAATCGCGGTGATCATCGACTGGATCTCGTTGTTCTTGAGGAATTGATCTTCGCGCGCTTTCTCGACGTTAATAAGCTTGCCGCGAATCGGGAGAATCGCCTGATAACGGCGGTCACGTCCTTGTTTTGCCGAACCGCCGGCTGAATCGCCCTCAACGATGTAGAGCTCGGTCAATTCCGGATCGCGCTCCGAGCAATCCGCCAATTTTCCAGGTAAACCGCCGCCTGTTAGCGCGCCTTTGCGAATCGTTTCGCGCGCTTTCCGCGCCGCTTCACGCGCGCGCGCTGCGGTCAGCACTTTGTCGAAGATTCGTCGGGCGACCGGCGGAGTTTTATCGAAGAAGGTCATCAGGCCTTCGTAAACCGCCGAGTTCACGATGCCGTCGATCTCAGTGTTCACGAGCTTCACCTTGGTCTGTGATTCAAATCGCGGGTTCGGCAATTTGATCGACAACACTGCGATCAATCCTTCGCGCACGTCATCGCCCGAAATCGAAGGGTCTTTTTCTTTTATGAGGCTGTTGGCGCGCGCGTATTGGTTGATCGCCCGCGTCAGCGCAGTGCGGAAGCCGGTCAGGTGCGTGCCGCCGTCCGAATTCGGAATCGAATTCGCGAACGGCAAAATCTGGTCGTTGTAGGTGTCGTTGTATTGCAGGACAACATCGACAAACACTTCGTCGCGCTGTCGCGAAATGATGATCGGCTTCGGATGCAGAACTTGTTTGTTCTCGCCGAGCTGCTTTACGAATTCTTCGATCCCGTTTTTGTAAAGAAACGTTTCCTTTTTCGGCGCCGAACCGCGCTCGTCAGTGAGATTGATTTCAATGCCCGGATTCAAGAACGCCAGCTCGCGCAAACGCGTGGCCAAACGCTCAAACTTGAACTCGGTCGTGATCGTGAAGATCTGCGCGTCGGGCATGAAGGTGATCAGCGTCCCGGTGGCCTTCTTGCCTTTGACTTCGCCGATGACTTCGAGCTTTTGCGTCGTTTTTCCCCGGGCAAAAGCCATGTGGTAAACCTTGCCGTCGCGCGAAACCTCCACCTTGAACCACTCCGAAAGCGCGTTCGTACATTTCGCGCCGACACCGTGCAGACCGCCGGAATATTTGTAAGCGCCTTGTCCGAATTTGCCGCCAGCGTGCAGATTCGTCAGCACCAACTCGACGGCCGGCATTTTCCATTTCGGATGAATATCGACCGGAATGCCGCGGCCGTTATCGCGCACGGAAACGCTTCCATCGACGTGAATATCGACGTCGATCTTGTCGCAAAACCCGGCGAGATGTTCGTCGATCGAATTGTCGAGAACTTCGTAAACGAGATGATGCAGCCCGCGTTCATCCGGATCGCCGATATACATTCCGGGACGTTTCCGGACTGCCTCCAAGCCTTCGAGTTTGTCGATCTGCGCCGCATCGTACTTTTGCGATTTGGCGGCGGTTCCGAGAGCGCGCAGACCCGTTTTCGCGGCTGATTTTCCGTCGTCGGGATCGACTTTGACGGCGGCTCGGGCTGGCATCAAAAGAAGGTAGCGAGGAGCGACGGAAAAACAACAAATAATCTCATGCCTTCTAGAGGGTTATTTGCGCTAGCGATTGGAGGGCGAGAGCCGCCAAAGCCCATGATATTGTGGTCGGAGCTTTTGACTTATTCACACCCATTTTTGCCCCCTTGACCAGCCTCTTTTGCGCTCCGAAAATGTGCGCTTCGAATGCGTCTCCAAACTATTACCGAAGCCCGCTGGATCCTCGCGATTTTAGGCTTGTTGATGCTCATTAGTTTGTTTTTCAGCGGGTGGCTCGCCCTGATTTTTTTGGTTCTGATCGTTTACACATTTTTTTTCTTTCGCGATCCCGAACGAGAAGTTCCAGCCGATCCGAAGGCGGTCGTCGCAGCCGCCGATGGAACGATTGCGGACATCACGGAGATCGAAGAAACCGATCTGCTAAAAACGAAAACGCGCCGCGTCGGGATCTTCTTGTCGATTTTCGATGTGCACACGAACCGCGCGCCGGTTGATGGGAAAATCATTTACCGGCAGCATCGCGAAGGCGTTTGTTTCGACGCGCGCAGTCCGGAATGCTCGGAGAAGAATGAAGCGCTGACATGGGGCTTTGAGAACTCGCAGGGCACATTTGTCGTCCGTCAGCTCACGGGCGCGATCGCCCGCCGCATCGTCGCCTGGGCGGACGTGGGGGATGAGGTCCATAAGGGGGACCGTTTTGGAATGATTCGCTTTGGCTCGCGAACGGAAGTATATTTGCCGCTGACGGCGGACGTGTTGGTCAAAGTGGGCGACCACGTTGCCGGCGGATCGACAATTATTGCGCGCCTCCCCTGATGAAATGAAGGACCAACCGTCCAAAATTTATCTCCTGCCGAATTTGATGACGGCGGGAAATCTTTTCTGCGGATTTACCGCTACGCTGAAAATTTTGGAAGGTGCGCTCTTGCAAAGCACGAACGCGGACCTGGCCTCAGATCGTTTTCACGAAGCGATCTGGTTCATCCTCGGCGCTTTCGTTTTCGATTTTCTGGATGGGCGCCTCGCGCGGTTGGGTGGTCACGAAAGTTCTTTCGGACGCGAATTCGATTCGCTTGCCGACATCGTTTCATTCGGGCTCGCCCCCGCGTTGATGGTTTATCGCGTAGTGCTCAACGAATTTCCAAACGCGTGCTGGATGATTGCTTTCGTTTATCTGACCTGCGGCGCGTTGCGGCTCGCTCGGTTCAACACCGCCTCGGCAAATCACGACCGCGCGGGCAGCAGCAACGGAAACAAGAACTTCACCGGCTTCCCGATCCCGGCCGCCGCCGGACTAATCGCATCGATCACGCTCTTTCTGCTCTGGTTCGCCGAGAGCGAACATCATCTCGGCAAATGGAAATTCGTTTTGCCGCCGCTCCTTCTTTTCCTCTCCTTCATGATGTTCAGTCGCTTCGAATACCCGAGTTTCAAAGCGGTGAATTGGAAGACGCAAAAATCGATTCCGCGCTTTTTGCTGATCTTTTTCGTCCTCGCTTTTACGGCGCTGAATTACATGTGGATGCCCGCGGTTCTGTTCCTTTCATATTTGCTCTACGGATTTCTGCGGCCGTGGCTTTCGCGTGAATGGCGCCGCGAGATCGAAGAAGAAATCGGCGACGAGGAAGCCGAAGAGCCGACCGAGCAAATTTCGTAGTCTATCGATTCAGCTGCGCGAGAATTTCCGGATCGCGCACGTCCGCCCAACTTCCTGCAAGCTCCAACGCTTGAACTTTCTTGCCGGATTGCGCGAGCTCGCGGATCGCGTCGGTCAATTCGTATTCGCCGCGCGGCGATGGTTTTAATTTGGCGGTAAAATCTAAGATGCTCGAACGAAATGCATAGAGTCCCGCGTTGTACCACGGACTGGTTGGCTCGCCCGGCTTCGGTTTTTCGCGAAGATCGATCAGCTCCATTCGCTCATTCACAAACACCGCGCCGCCTTTGCTGACATCTTCGCCGCGCGTCACGCTGAGCAGCGCTTCAACATTATCCGCAAGATCGACAAGACGTTTGTAATTTGCTGGATCAATCAGGATGTCGCCGTACGCGAGAATGAAGGGCGCGTTCGCCGCAAAACTTTTTGCGAGCTCGACCACGCGCCCGGTCCCATCTTGTTTTTCCTGCGTCGTGTATTGGATGTCGATCTTGTAACGCGAACCGTCGCCAAAAAAATTCTGCACTACGTCCGCGCGATAACCGACGACGATGAGAAACTTGGCGACGCCCGCGTCGCGCAAGCCTTCAATGATGTATTGCACCACCGGTTTGCCGCGAACCTCGATCATCGGTTTCGGCAAATCCGCCGTCAGCTCGCGCATCCGCGTGCCGCGTCCGGCCGCGAGCACGACCGCCTTATCGATCTTCGTCACGACGACGATTTCATTTCTTTCGGCGTCTCCGTTTTTACCGGCGGAATGACCAGTCCAGGCAGATTCGCGCCTTTGATCATGTCGCTCACTTTTGTCACCTCGGTCGATTTGATCTGCGACCATTTCGCCAACTGATCGTCGAGTTGTTTGCTAATCGTTTGGAAAACATCGAGCTGCGATTTGGTCGGCTCGGTGGTATCGCCGCTATCGATGAAGTGGCTGAACGCGTCGAAGCGCTCATTCAACATGCTTGGAAAAGCGAGATTTCCTTCCGAGCCTTTCATGTCTACTTGAATTAGCACTTTCTCGACGTCGGACATTTTTTTCTCGAGATCGTCCGCGGCGGCGAGCGCCGGCTTCAATTTCTCATCGTCATTGAATCGGAAATGCAGCGTCTTGATCTGCGCTTTTACGTCGCGGATCTCGTTGACCGCCTGGTGCAGATCAGAAATGCGCGCAGTAACTTTCGTCGACAAATCGAACTGCTTTTGCAATGCCGGCTCCGCTCCTTTGTTTCGTGGATCGATCGCGATCTTCAGCGGAACGGTTTGCGATTTTCCGGCCACGGTCATTTTCACTTGATAGTCGCCCGGCAGCGCGAGCGCGCCTTTCGGCCCGTTGCCGGTGTAAAATGCTCCCGGGATTTGGATTGGATCGTTGTAACGCATATCCCACGCGAAGCGATTCATTCCCTCCGCGGCCGGAATCGTTTTCACGCGCTCGACGCGGTCCGGCCATTCCGGCGGTTGCTCGCCCTCTTTCTTTTCCTTGTTCGACAAATGGCGAACGACTTTTCCGCTCGCGTCCAAAATATCCATCGTCACTTCATCTTTCGGCAACGTCCTCAAATAATAATCAATCATCGCGCCGGCCGGCGGATTGTCGCCAACTGGCTGACGCTTATCGAACTCTTCGGGATAATGCAGACGCAACGCGGTCTGGGGTTGATACAAAATGAAATCGGAATTCGCGGGCTGCGCGGTCACTTGGCGCAACGGTGTGACATTGTCCAACACCCAAAACGAGCGACCATGCGTCGCGACCACGAGGTCATCGTCTTTCACCACGAGATCGTGAATGGGTGAGGGCGGCAGGTTCAGTTGCAACGGCTGCCAATGCGCGCCGCTGTCGAACGAAACGTAAACCCCGAGCTCCGTCCCAGCGTAGAGCATTTCTTTCTTCTTTGGATCTTCGCGGACCGCATGCACGTACGCGCCGTCTGGAATTCCGCTCACAATCGAGATCCACGTCTTGCCGAGATCAGTCGTTTTGAAGATATACGGTTTGAAATCGTCGAGCTTATGTCGATCGATCGCCGCGTAGGCCGTATTGGCGTCGCTCGGTGAAGCTTCGATCAAATCGACCGTGCTCCATTCCGGCATTTTCGGCGAGACGTTGCTCCAATTCGCGCCGTCATCAGTGCTGACTTGGATCAATCCGTCGTCCGTCCCCGCCCAAAGCGTTCCTTTTTTCACCGGCGATTCGGTGAGCGCGAAAACGGTATCGTAATATTCGACCGACGTGATGTCGTTGGTCAGCGGACCACCGCTCGGTTCCTGCTTCGTTTTGTCGTTTCTCGTCAGGTCTTGGCTGATCTGCGTCCAACTTTGACCGTGATCAGTCGATTTAAAAACGCACTCGGCCGCGGTGTATATCACGTCCGCATTGTGCGGCGACAACAACAACGGCGCGACCCATTGGAAGCGGTGCGTTAAATCCTTCGCGCCGTGTCCGGAATTGTCCATCGGAAAGGGGCTGATGTCTTGAACGTCTTCTTTCAATTTGTTGTAGCGAACAATGTAGCCCTCGCTGTTGGAATAAATCGTGTGCCAGTCGCGCGGGTCGGGAATGACGAAACCGCATTCGCCGTCGCCCGCCGGATACCAATCCTGCGGCCCAATTACGCCGGAATCCGTGCGGCTCGCGATGCAAACGTTCGAGTTGTCCTGTTGCGCGCCGTAAATGTGATACGGAAACGCGTTGTCCACCGCGACGTGATAAAACTGCGCCGTCGGCTGATTGTTTTGCGTCGTCCACGTCTTGCCGCCATCGATCGAAATCGCCACGCCGCCGTCATTCGCGTTGCCGATGCGGCTCGGATTTTGTGGATCAATCCAAAGACCGTGATGATCGCCGTGGCGCGCGGGCAGGAGATTGAATGTCTTACCGCCATCGACCGACTTGAACGCGCCGGTGTTTAAAACGTAGCAAGTGTCCGCCGATTTCGGATCGGCATAAATTTTCGAGAAATACCAAGCGCGCTGGCGAAAGCGGCCGTCCTCGTTAATGCGCGTCCATTTATTGCCGGCGTCCTCCGAGCGATAAATCCCCCCCTCTTTCGCTTCGATGATCGCATAAACGCGGTTTGAATCCGCACCGGAAACGGAAATGCCGATTCGGCCGAGAATTCCTTCCGGAAGTCCGTTGCCTTCGAGTCGTTTCCAAGTCACGCCGTTGTCATCCGAGCGATACAAACCGCTGCCTCCACCGCCGCTCGAGAAAAACCACGGCTGACGTTTCGCCTGCCACATCGCGGCGAACACGATGTTCGGATTGTGCGGATCGAACACGACATCGATGCCACCGGTGTTTTCGTCTTTGAACAGAACGTTCGTCCAGGTCTTGCCGCCGTCAGTCGTCCGAAAAATTCCGCGCTCTTTGTTTGGGCCAAATGCGTGACCGAGCGCCGCGACCAACGCGACGTTTTCATTTCGTGGATCGACAATCACCGCGCCGATGTTGTGCGTATCTTTCAGTCCGACATTTTTCCAGGACTTGCCGGCATCGATCGATTTGTAAACGCCGAGGCCGTAAGTCGTGTTGCCGCGAATCGCCGCTTCACCGGTGCCGACATAAATCACGTTGTGATCCGAAGGCGCGACCGCGATCGCGCCGATCGACGAAATGTCTTCCTTGTCGAATAGCGGAGTCCAATTCTGTCCCGCATCCGTCGTTTTCCAAACGCCGCCCGCGACTCCGCCGAAATACCAAGTGTTCGGTTCGCCCGGCACGCCCTCAATCGCCAGCGCGCGGCCGCCGCGAAACGGACCGACCTGACGCCATTTCATTTCGCCAAACAGCTTTTGATCGATCGCGCCTGGCGGAGCGGGCTTCGGAGTAGCGGTCGCCGAAGTTTTCGGTGCGGGCGTATTCCCGCCTCCGGAATTTGATTTTGCCGGCGTTTGTTCAACAGCGGTAGCGAGGGGCACGATCGACAGCGATACGACCGACCCGCCTACGCACACGAAAGTTGCCAGTCGTTTTGGCCAAATCGAAAAGCTACGGCGGGCAGGGACCAAAAAAGAGCGGAGAAATGGAGTGAGCATCCGCCTAAGTTGAAAAGCTTGGCGTGCGATTCAACTCGAATCGCTATTGCTGCTTCCGGGCTGCCAAAATGTAGGAGATCACCGCGTCCCGGTCCGCCGGCTTCAGGCTCGCGCCGTGCGACATGTCGTTCACGATCTTTGGCCAGTCCTCATTCGAATATTTCCAGATCGGCGGGAGCGTGTGGCATTCGATGCAGCGATGAACGAACAAGTTTCGGCCGCGCTCGAGCTTCTGAAGATCGACATCGTGTCTTCGTGACGTGATCTGCGGCGCATAATTCGCCGTTTCGCAGCCGGCAAAGATTAAACAGGCGAGCAGGAGCTTCTTCATCCTTAAAAGCCGACGCCGAAAATGGTCCGCCATTGAAAATCCGCTTCGCCTTGCGTGTCTGTCGCTTGGGCGAGAACGCCGGTCGTCACGAACCAGTTGCCGCGCCGATACGAAACGTTCGGTCCAACGAAAACGTTCCGAATGTTTTCCTCGTCCTTCCAATCGGGAAAAACGAATTCATGGAGTAACTCGACCCCTACCGAAAGGCGCGGCGAAATTTCGTAACTCGCGCCGATCGCCTGTGTGAATTCACCTTCGCGTTCGTCCAAATCGGCGCCTTCCCAAACCGCCTCGAGTGTTGCGTTGTAAGCGAAAATCCAGCGCCCGTAATTTTTCTGTGCGATCACTTTTGATTCCCATTCGACGAGTCGATCGCCCGCGCGAATTTCCTGATAGATCGACAATCCAACCGGATCGATCACCGGATTGCTCAAATTGTAAATCGCTTCGACGGCGACGTCGGAGAAGGTGAATCCCTCGTTGTCCGGCGAATGGTAATTCCAATCCGCCACGTAAAGCGACAGCTGAAACTTATCGGTGACCCCGAATTCGAATTCGTGGCGAATATCGATCTGATCGAATCGAGGATCGCTGCCTCGCTTCCAGGTGATCCAGTTTTCCATCTCGACGCTGCCCGGCGCGGAGGTGGGCGCTTCGTAAAGAAAATCGAAATGACGAACGCCCGCGAACGCGCACGCGGCCGGCAAAATCGATAATAGGAAGATCGACAGCGCGCGTTTGCTCATTCGAATTGAAACAGCCGTGCGAGTTAACGCACGGCCTGCAATTGTCGGCGCGGAAGCGCGATCTCCGCTTCCGCTTTTGCTTCGCGCACCGGTTCGTCGCTCACCGGCATGACGCCGCCACCGAGTTTGCGCGCGGCGTAGTAGGAGCCGACCACCAGAACCGCTGCGATTCCTTGCGCGATCAGTGTTTCGTACGTTGGATAAACCGAAAACCAGAGTCCGGCCCATTTTGGAATCACCGGCACGAGCGACGGAATCGGCGTCGTCGAAATCCAATGCGCGAGCTGCATCTCTTGCGCTTGTTCGCCGACCATCACGAGCAACACGACACCGAGCAGAACGCCGGTCGTGATCAACATTTTGCGATACGGCAACTTTTGCTGAAGAACGAACGTCAACACCGCGACGATGGCCGAGAGC
>Ga0126380_10000430_pt1 | contig 13744 bp, 15 predicted proteins | sample PanSoiMetPlot_26_FD_92544 | JGI IMG/M metagenome (GOLD analysis project Ga0126380, IMG submission 92544) | Tropical forest soil microbial communities from Panama - MetaG Plot_26 | ecosystem: Environmental > Terrestrial > Soil > Tropical forest > Bulk soil | place: Panama | collected 2016-02-17
ACGCCGATGCAGCTCAGCCGGCTTGGGCAGCCACCAATCCGCAACGGCGCGCCCGAGTGATGTTCAAGTTTCTTGAACTGGTTCAGAAGGAATTTGACTCCCTGGCCAGGCTTCTGTCCTCGGAACACGGAAAGACGATTCCCGATGCACGCGGCGATATTCAACGCGGTGTTGAGGTGGTGGAGTTCGCTTGCGGAATTCCGCATTTGCTGAAAGGCGAGTTCACCGAAGGTGCCGGGCCCGCAATCGATCTTTACTCCGTCCGGCAACCGCTCGGTGTCGTCGCGGGCATCACTCCGTTCAATTTTCCGGCCATGATTCCAATGTGGAAATTCGCACCGGCGGTTGCATGTGGTAACGCCTTCATCCTTAAGCCGTCGGAGCGCGATCCTTCTGTTCCGATGCGTCTCGCTGAGCTCATGATCGACGCCGGACTGCCAGCCGGCATATTGAATGTTGTCAATGGCGACAAGGAAGCAGTCGACACAATTCTTACTGATCCGCGTGTAAGGGCCGTCGGCTTCGTCGGTTCATCTGCTATCGCCGAATACATTTATTCGACCGGCTGCGCCAACGGAAAACGCGTACAATGTTTTGGCGGCGCCAAGAACCACATGATCGTGATGCCCGACGCGGATATGGATCAAGCCGTCGATGCATTGGTCGGCGCCGGCTATGGCTCGGCTGGCGAACGTTGCATGGCCGTGTCTGTGGCAGTACCCGTCGGCAAAAAGACGGCTGATATTCTTGTGAAGAAACTCATTCCGCGCGTCGAAAGCCTCAAGATTGGGCCCTCCAGCGACCCGCAAGCCGACTACGGACCACTGGTCACCAAGGCGCATCTCAACAAGGTGAAGGACTATGTTGATCTGGGCGTCAAGGAAGGCGCCAAACTTGTTGTCGATGGCCGCGGCTTCAAACTGCAGGGCTATGAAAATGGAAATTTCATGGGTGGCTGCCTATTCGACGATGTGACACCGGATATGCGTATCTACAAGGAGGAGATTTTCGGACCGGTACTTTCGGTTGTAAGGGCACACGATTACGAAGAGGCGGTGCGACTTCCCTCCGAACATGAATACGGCAATGGCGTTGCCATCTTTACGCGCGACGGTGACACCGCCCGTGATTTCGTCAACCGGGTGCAGGTTGGCATGGTGGGGGTGAACTTTGCGATTCCCGTGCCCCTCGCCTATCACACGTTTGGTGGCTGGAAGCGCTCCGGCTTCGGCGATCTCAATCAACACGGCCCGGATTCGATTCGTTTCTACACCAAGACCAAGACCGTCACGTCGCGCTGGCCGACGGGCACAAAGGAAGGCGCAGAGTTCGTGATTCCAACCATGAAATAAATTTTGTTTGAGGACAGCGGGGGGATGATAGTCGTCAGGGCCGCAGTTGGCGTCCTTGCCTTTCTGATACTGACAGCCTGCGCCGGCGAGCAGCTCTCTTTAGGCTCTTCATCTGCGACACCCACTCCGGGGGATTCGTCCATCCCCGGCCGTTGGATATTGAGCATACCAAATGCGCCGTCGTGTGGCTTGGAGTTCGCCGGCGCTCCTGGTGTACGCACTGGCAAGATTGCGCCCGATGGCGGATGTCCAAGTACGTTCTATATGAGCCGCCGCTGGGCAATGGAGGGAGATGCTCTTACGATCACTGACCTCGAAAGAAGACCGCTGGCGCGGTTCAAGGCCAACGGCCCACGCTTCGAAGGGCAATCCAGCGATGGCATACCGGTTACGCTCGCACGCTAAATCATAGGCACACTTGGAGCCATTAATGTCGGAGTTTCAGCTTTATTGCTTCGCCCAGTCCGGCAATGCCTATCGCGCGGCGTTGATGCTTAATCTTATGCGAGCCGATTGGGAGCCGATATGGGTTGATTTTTTCGGCGCTATGGTTCAACGCACACCGCAATTCCGGGCCGACATCAACGAGATGGGCGAAGCGCCAGTTCTTGTCCATGGGAGGAAGAAGCTTACCCAATCTGGCGTAATTCTGACCTACCTCGCCCGCCTTAGCGGCAAGTTCAAACCGGAGAATGAGGATCAGGAACTTGAAGCGATGCGATGGATCATTTTCGACAATCAAAAAGTCAACGGCTTCCTCGGTCCATTTCGCTTCTTGAAGAATTTCGCAAAACCGGCCGGCGACCCTGCTGTGCTGGCGTTTTTAAAGGGCCGTATCGATGGCAACCTCGCCATTGTCAACAAGCGGCTGACCGGACGACAATTCCTCGTGGGCGATAAGCCAACAATCGCCGACGTATCCATGACTGGCTACTTGTACTACCCGGCTGAGGAATTCGGTTTCGACATCGCGCAGGATTATCCTGCGATTGGAGCCTGGCTCGAACGCATGAGGGCGCTGCCAGGCTGGAAACATCCCTATGAATTGATGCCTGGTTATCCGCTTCGGAAGAACTGACGTCAGTTTAAGCGCGAGGGTCGGTCAGGCTCAGTTTTGCGGTCCGATTGACCGGGCGGAAACGCTGGATCGCTCGCGGGCGCCGCGGCCGTTGCAGAGGTCGCCGCATCCCTACGCTGGTGCTCACGATAGGACAACCAACCAAGCGGCAGGCACGTTAAATAGGCGACTGTCCCGACCGTCAATACTTGCCAGGGGTAGCTCACGAGCATTGCGAAAAACAACACAACCATGACGAAGACCGGCAGCACCATTTCCGGTGGCACACGCTTACCGACACGCTTTCCCGAGAAAACCGGCAGCCGAGACACCATCAAAAACGCAATCGCCAACGTGTAGAAGAACGTCAGCCATATCGTAATGAGGCCAACTGGCACTCCAAGGAAACTTAAATAGATCGGCAGCAGGACAGTGATGGCGCCTGCCGGCGCAGGAATGCCTGTAAAGAAATTTCCCGCCCATACCGGCTTGTTGGGATCGTCTATCATCACATTGAAGCGCGCAAGACGAAGGCCGGCACAGATTGCGAACACCAAGGCTACAATCCAGCCAGCAGATTTTAATTCATGCAATCCCCAGAAATAGAGGATCAGCGCCGGGGCCACACCAAAATTCACGAAATCGGCAAGGCTATCGAGTTCAGCGCCGAAGCGCGAAGTGCCTTTGAGCATTCGCGCGATACGCCCATCGATTCCATCCAGCAATGCGGCAAACACGATCGCCGCCAACGCCAGGTCAAGCTTATCCTCGACCGCCAGGCGGATGGCGGTTAGGCCCGCACACAAGGCGAGCAGGGTAATAAGATTTGGAAGCAACGTGCGGACCGGAATCGCCTTAAAGCGGCGACGAAACGGCGGCGGAGCTGGGTCAAACGGGGGAAAGACCATAGATATAATATAGCCACGTCACGCAGCGACCGCCACGGCGTGGAAATCATTTTGTCAGCCTCGTTAACGAATTACCCGCTTCGAAACGCCCGACCCGCGTCACTGTTACGCAGATCGGCCAACACGGTTTCACCGGCAATTGAGGTCTGGCCGACCGCAACAAGTGGCGACGCCCCTTCGGGTAGGTAGACGTCGAGGCGAGAGCCAAAGCGGATCATGCCGAAGCGCTGGCCCGCGTTTACTGAATCGCCGTTGCGCACAAAACAGACGATGCGCCGCGCGATTAGGCCCGCGATCTGCACCACCGCAATTCGAGTGCCAGCGACCGTTATTACGAGCGAATTGCGCTCATTGTCAGCGCTCGCCTTGTCGAGGTCGGCATTGAAGAACTTGCCGGGCTGATAGACGACCTTCTCGATCTTTCCCGTAACGGGACTTCTGTTCACATGGCAGTCGAACACACTCATAAAGATTGAGATGCGGGGCAGCGGTTTGACACCTAGCCCGAGTTCCGACGGTGGGGGCGAAGTTGTTACTTGGCTCACACGGCCATCGGCCGGAGCTACGACCAATCCGTCGCGCACCGGCGTGACCCGCGGCGGATCGCGGAAGAAGTAAGCGCACCAGATCGTTGCCAGAGTTCCGAGCCACCCAAGCGGACTCCAGAGCCAAAACAGAACAAGACTTACGAACGCAAAGGCCCCGATAAACGGGTAGCCCTCAGGCGAAACCGGAACCATCTGCGAGCGAATCGAATCATAGATCGACATGAGGCCATATTACTCTGCGGCGTCGGCGGGCGCTTCGAAGGGCGCGGTCGCGGCCGCGCTAATAGCATCGTCTACAGGCGGTGGATTACGGTTAGGCGCGCCCTCCTCTTCGCCAACGAGTGCCAGTTTCTCGCGCGCCTCCTCGGCCTCGCGTTGCCGGTTCCACATGCTGGCATAGAGACCATTTTTGCCGAGAAGCGCATAGTGCGTACCGCGCTCGACGATCTCGCCCTGGTCGAGCACGATGATCTCATCGGCACCTACGATGGTAGACAGTCGATGTGCGATCACCAAAGTCGTGCGGTTGCGGGAAACACGCTCGAGCGCGTCCTGAATTTCTTTTTCGGTGTGGCTGTCTAGGGCAGAGGTCGCCTCGTCGAGGACCAGGATTGGCGGACCCTTGAGAATAGTGCGCGCAATTGCCACTCGTTGTTTTTCACCGCCTGACAATTTTAGCCCGCGTTCACCAACCTCGGTGTCGTAGCCTTTTGGTGCGATGCGAATGAGCGGATCGATCTGCGCGAGGCGCGCCGCCTCTTCCACTTCCGCGTCCGTCGCTTCCCAGCGGCCATAGCGAATGTTGTAGCGGATCGTGTCATTGAATAGCACAGTGTCCTGGGGAACCATGCCAATCGCGTGCCGTAAAGATTTCTGGGTAACTTTCGCAATATCCTGTCCATCGATCAAAATGCGGCCGCCGGATAGATCATAGAAACGAAACAACAGGCGAGAAATTGTCGACTTGCCTGCCCCGGATGGACCCACAACCGCAACGGTTTTGCCGGCGGGCACTTCGAAACTGATTCCTTTGAGAATTTTGCGAGACGGTTCGTAAGCAAAACTGACTTTCTCAAAGCGAATGACACCTGTGCTCACAATCAAAGGTGGAGCGCCCGATACATCCTGGATTTCGGCCTGACGTGCCAAAATCGAGAACATGATCTCGATGTCGGTAATCGCCTGTTTGATTTCACGATAGACCATGCCCATGAAATTGAGTGGTTGATAAAGTTGGATCATCATGGCGTTGATCAGCACAAAATCGCCGACCGTCTTGGTACCGGCCTGGATTTCGAACGCGCACATCACCATCACGGCCGCAAGACCAACCGTGAAAATCACGGCCTGCCCGGCATTGAGCACTGCGAGGGAGGTATAAGCCCGGACGCTCGCGTCTTCGTAACGCGCCATGGCGCGGTCATACCGCGCCGCCTCGCGTTCTTCGGCAGAAAAGTATTTCACTGTCTCGTAGTTGAGTAGCGAGTCGATCGCTTTGACGTTGGCATCGGTATCGCTCTCATTCATTTTGCGACGAATTCCGATGCGCCATTCGGTGGCGTGATACGTATAGGTCATGTAAATCACGACCGTGAGCATGATAGCCGCCACATAGCGCCAATCGAATTGCCACATCAGCACCGCGACGATGAAAAGAAGTTCTACGATCGTCGGAGACAGCTGCAGGATCACCATGCGCACGATCGTTTCGATGCCATTGCGTCCGCGCTCGAGTACGCGCGTTAGCCCGCCGGTCTTGCGCTCCAGATGGAACCGCAATGACAGCTCGTGCATATGCACGAAAGTACGAAAAGCCAGTCTGCGCACTGCGTTCATTGCCACCTTGGCGAATAGCCCGTCGCGCAGTTGAGTAAGCGCCGCCATCAAGATGCGCATGCCACCATAGGCGATGGTCATCGCAATCGGTGCCGCTATCGCCCACAGCAACCAGTTGGACGGCTCCACTGGCGCAGTGCCGTGCCCCGCGAGCGCATCGGTCGCCCATTTGAAGGTAAACGGTACTGCCATCGTCGCGAGCTTCGCGGCCAGCAGAAGCGCAAGCGATCCGATAACGCGTCCTTTGAGATCGCGGCGATCAGAAGGCCAGATATAAGGCCACAGGTGAAGGAGGGTCGTCAGCAGCGCTCCGCGCTCAGCGGAGACACGCGATTCGCTAGTAGAGGCGCGGTGGTGATGGTCGCTCATTCAGGGTCTTCATATAGGGGGATTCTGGCCCGTAATCATCCGTTCTGGCGTATTCACGTGTCGCTCACGATTTTCGGCAGCTGCCTTGACGATGCCGCAAGCGCGATGCACATGCATGCATATGAACAAAAGCGAAAATCTCAAGAAAATCCACAAAATTTGCGTCTATTGCGGCTCCGGTCCGGGTATCGACCCGGCCTTCATTGAGAGCGCACGTGCTTTTGGAGCTCTTCTTGCCAAAGACGGCATCGGGCTCGTCTTCGGCGGCGGCTCTGTGGGAATGATGGGAACCATCGCCAAATCAGTCCTTGAAAACGGCGGCGAAGTGACCGGTGTCATTCCCGAATTTCTCGTCGCACGTGAGCATGCGATGCGCGGTGCCGACAACCTCATTGTCACCCGAGACATGCATGAGCGAAAACGCAAAATGTTCGAGTTGGCGGATGCCTTCGTCGCCATGCCTGGTGGCATCGGGACGCTCGAAGAGGTCGTCGAACAAATCACGTGGGTCCAGCTTGGCCGTCATCGCAAGCCGATCCTGCTTGCAAATATTAAGCACTTCTGGGACCCACTTTGTGCCCTGATCAACCACATGAAGGCGCTGGAATTCATTCGTGAGGATCTTAGCTTCGACCTTTTGGTGGCTGACACGGTCGATGACATTCTGCCCATGCTAAAAACTGCAGCTGCTGTGGTGTCCGAAGAAGAAAAAGAAATGCCAGCGGTGATTGCAGACCGCTTATAACACGCCGCGAGCACTTACGTGCTACGTCCCGACGAACGTCACCGCTTCGATGCGATTGCCATCGGGGTCACGGATGAAGGCCGCGTAGTAACCCTCGCCATGTTCAGGCCGCAACCCAGGCGCGCCGTCGCTTGCGCCACCGGCGGCAATTGCGGCTGTATGAAACGCATCGACCATGTCGGTCGTACGGGCCCGAAAACAAATATGAGATCCACTCGAGATCGTCATCCTGTCGTCACGCAAATTGATCCAGAACTCAGGATATTTCTTCCCAAAGCCGACAGTTGCAGGCCGCGTTTCAAGTCTAATGACCCCAATTGTAGCGAGAAGCATGTCATAGAAGCGTGTCGCTGCTGCGATATTACCCACCGGCACAGAGACGTGATCAATCAAGCCGGCGCCCCGGATTTCACGAGCTTGAAAACTATCGAATCCATCAATGCCTGAAATGAAGCATCGATGATGTTGGGCGACACCCCGACCGTAGTCCAGCGATCGCCTTTCTCATCCTCACTCTCAATTAGCACGCGGGTCACCGCCTCAGTCCCGGCATTGAGAATGCGTACGCGATAGTCGATTAGTTTTAGCCCGGCGATATATTTCTGATACTTGCCGAGATCCTTGCGCAAGGCGAGATCAAGCGCGTTGACGGGACCGTTGCCTTCTGCCGCGGAAATCATGTTGTCGTCACCAACCTTTACTTTGACCACCGCCATTGTAACGGTGACACGCTCGCCTTTGGCATTGTTGCGCTGTTCGACATTAACGTCGAATTGCGTGACATCGAAATAGCTCGCTACTTTTCCGAGTGTGCGCCGAGCAAGCAGCTCGAATGAAGCGTCCGCTGCTTCGTAGGCGTAACCCAGCTTCTCTCGCTCCTTGACGATCTCCAGAAGCCGACCGATACGCGGATCGTCCCTGTCCGCTTTGATACCCACGCGCTCGAGTTCCGCCAACACATTGGATTTTCCGGCCTGCTCGGATACCAAAACCTTGCGCCGGTTGCCGATGGTTCCAGGTGCAACATGCTCGTACGTGGCCGGATCCTTCAAGATCGCGGAGGCGTGGATACCGGCCTTTGTGGCAAAGGCGCTCTCGCCTACGTAAGGCGCATGCCGATTGGGAGCGCGATTGAGCCGCTCATCGAGCGCATGTGAAACATGCGTAAGCTTCTTGAGCGCTGCGTCGCTGACCCCAATCTCGAAACGCTCAGCGAACTCCGGTTTTAGTTTGAGCGTTGGGATTACCGACACAAGATTGGCGTTGCCGCAACGTTCACCAAGTCCATTGAGCGTGCCCTGAATTTGCCGGGCACCGGCACGGACCGCGGCGAATGAATTCGCCACCGCCTGATCGGTGTCGTTGTGGGCATGAATGCCAACGTGATCCCCGGGAATGGCCTTCACCACCTCACCAACGATCTTCTCAATTTCGTTGGGCAGCGTACCACCATTCGTGTCGCACAGAACGACCCAGCGCGCGCCTTCCTCATACGCGGCCTTCGCGCAGGCCAATGCGTACTTTGGATTGGCCTTATAGCCGTCAAAAAAGTGCTCGCAGTCGAGAAGGACCTCCCTGCCCTTTGCCCTCGCCGCACGGACGCTGTCTCGGATCGAGGTGAGATTTTCCTCGTTCGTAGTCTCTAGAGCGACCTTGACGTGGTAATCCCATGACTTGGCCACAAAGCAGATGGCGTCCGATTTCGCATTCAGCAACGCCGTAAGCCCAGAGTCGTTGGATGTCGAACGCCCCGGCCGTCGCGTCATGCCGAAGGCTGTGAAAATCGTATTCAGCCTGCGATCCGTGGCAAATAGCTCGGTGTCGGTCGGATTGGCGCCGGGATAGCCGCCCTCGACATAATCGATCCCAAGTTCATCAAGCATCCCCGCAATCGCCAGCTTGTCGGCGAGCGTGAAATCAACGCCATTCGTCTGTGCGCCATCGCGCAGCGTGGTGTCAAAAAGATAAATGCGTTCGCGAGCCATGGCGTTGCTCATGCCAGCCTGTAAACAACAAACAACGCAACCATCACGGCAGCGGCGAGCACCCCGTATTTCAGAACGATATAATAGAGCCAATGGCGAGGAAACGGCGTGTCAGGCTTGGTCATGGAGCCTCCTCCCGTTTGGCGGCAAGCTGCTTGTGCAGCGTCGTGTTGGCGAGCCACTCGTCACCGATCGAAATGGAATTGCGTTGCTGAGCGACGTAACCGCGCTTCTCGAAAAACCCGCGCGCGCTGTCGCTCGCATCCACTACAAGCTTTGCCGCACCGCGCGAACCGGCGAGTTTTTCCAGTGCGTCGACCAGCATGGCGCCGACGCCCTGACCCGCTGCTGCTGGATGGACGTAAAGCATATCAATTTTTTCTTTGCCTAACAGCGACGCGAAACCAACCGGAGATCCCTCCAGAGTCGCAACCAGTGTCAGTTGCCCGGCCAGTTTCTCGCGAAAATCGTCGGCGTTATCGGCGACGGAAGCCCAAGCCTCCTGCTGCGCCTCAGTATAATCTTCGGAGGTCAATTCTTCGATGCTGTCGCGGAAGATTTCGCGCAACAGTGACGCATCCGCCGGCAGAAATGGCCGCAGACCGAGCTTGGGATGCGCTGTAGCACTCATCGCGCGAGCTCCCAGGTGGTGCCTTCCTTGGAATCCTTGAGGATCACGCCCATGGCGGCGAGTTCATCGCGAATGCGATCTGATTCCTCGAAGTTTTTTGCTGCGCGCGCGACCGTCCTGGCCTCAATCAGACTTGCGATACGCTTTTCATCGATTGAAAGCGACGATGGACGGAAGCTTGTCCACTCGCTCGTAGGCAACTGCAGCAAGCCGATAAGTTGCGCACTCGCCTTCAATGATGCCGCCGCAGGTTTCGCACCTTTCGCCGCTTCGGAGCGCAAATCATGCAAGGCAGCGAAAGCCATCGGTGTGTTGAGATCGTCCAGCAGCCCAGCGAGTACATCCGCGCAAAGGTAGCCTTGCTGAACATCGGCAGTCAGATCATACCAGTGGTCTAAATTTTTTTGCGATTCACGCAGTCCGGCGACAGTCCAATTGATGGGCTGGCGATAGTGCGTTTGCAACATCGTGAAGCGCACGGCCTCCCCCGGCCAATCCTTGAGCAACTCGTGGATCGTGACGAAGTTTCCGAGACTCTTACTCATCTTCTCGCCTTCGACCTGCAAGAAGCCGTTGTGCATCCAGAAATTCGCCATCATCGGCGTATGGAACGCGCAACGCGACTGCGCGATCTCGTTCTCGTGATGCGGAAATACAAGGTCGATGCCGCCGCCATGGATATCGAATGTCTCACCGAGATGCTTCCATGACATGGCCGAGCACTCGATGTGCCAGCCTGGTCGACCTGGCGCCCCGATACCCGCGGGTGATGGCCAAGCCGGTTCGCCCGGCTTTGACGGCTTCCATAGGACGAAATCCTGTGGGTCCTTTTTGTAGGGCGCGACCTCGACACGTGCCCCGGCGATCATCTCGTCCAGAGGCCGTCTGGAGAGTCCCCCGTAATCCTTCATGGAGGGCACGTGAAACAGCACGTTTTCTTCCGCCACGTAGGCGTGGCCTGATTTCACCAGCCGCTCAATTAACTCCTTCATCGGCTCGATATAAGCGGTTGCGCGGGGCTCATGGGTCGGTTCGAGGCAACCGAGCGCCTGCGCGTCGCTATGGAAAATTTTATAGGTTTCCCGTGTCAGCTCTTCGATAGAAATTCCGCGCTCGGCTGCCCGCGCGTTAATTTTGTCATCAACGTCCGTGACGTTGCGCACGTAGATGACATGCTTCTCGCCGTAGATATGCCGTAGCAACCGGAACAGCACATCGAACACGATAACCGGACGTGCGTTGCCGATATGGGCGAAGTCGTAAACCGTAGGTCCACACACGTACATGCGCACGCGCGATGGATCGAGCGGTGTAAACACCTGCTTCTCGCGCGTCAGCGTATTATAGAGCCTAAGTTCCATAGCAAATGACATCCATTCGGCCCGCTGGCCGGACGTCCTGCTATCTCAACAACGAGAAAAGACGGCCGCAGCCAGCGTGGTGCGCTAGCGAATAATCTCCGGGCAAATGCCGCAGATATGGTTAAGGCCGTTCATGGCCGCACAATGATTTGTCGCGTCCACGCCGTCAAGGTCCTACGCGAAACCATTTAAAATACGGAAAAAACTTCCATAGCCAGTCAAGTTAAGCGCTGCTTAACGATTTTGCTCACATTCTCGGAATCGGCTCCCGACCCCCGGTCCGGCGTTTTCAGGTCATAGGTATTTCGTATGCGAACGGTCGCAGTCAGTTTCGCTGCTCTGCTGTACCTCAGTTCGGCTATTTTAGCGTATGCTGAACGCCGCATGTTTATCGTGGCCAACGATGCGGATGGCTACGGTATCGACCGTTGCCTCGCGGCCGGCGAGAAATGCGGAGCAGCCGCAGCGAGAGCGTACTGCAATACACAGGCTTTTGCGGAAGCCTCGACCTACCATAAGGCGGACCGCAACGACATCACCGGTGCGGCGCCGAACGGCGCCTCGGACATGTGCGAAGGCAATTCCTGCAACGTCGTCGCCATCGTTTGCACGCGGTGACATGTTGTGGCCTAACCCTGCAAGGCCGCCCACATTTCTCGATCACGATCGACGGTCCAGACGACAGGCCACTCAATGCCGCGCGCTTCATCATAAGCGCGTGAGACGCTAAACGGCAGACAGTGCTCGTAGATTGTGAAACCCTTAAACTTTGGATCCATCGTCAGTCGCACGAAATCGAAGGCATCCTTCAGCGAACGACCCTTGGTCACACTTTCCTGGATCGAATTGTAGAGAGTTGAAACAAAATCGGCTGTGATACCGATCCCATCCTTGACCGTCTCCGGCGTTTTCAGCGCTGCACCGCGTCCAGGCACCAGTGCATTCGCCTGCAATTCGGCGAGATGATCGAGTGTCGCCAACCAATCGATGAAGTGGGCATCTCCGCAGTAACAGGCCGACTTGCATTCAACGAGATCCCCGGAAAAAACGACACCGGCGTCTGGAACGATGGCAATCACGTCGCCCGCAGTATGTCCGCGTCCGACGTGAATGACCCGCACTTCCCGTCGACCCAGCCAAACCGAGGCCTGATCAGGAAACGTCATTGTCGGCCACGTCAGCCCAGGAATGGATTCAACAGACCGAAACAGGCGTGGAAAGCGGCCGATTTCAGAATCCATATCCTCCTTGCCGCGCTCGGCGATCAAATGACGCGTGGCATCTGAGGCGAGAATCTCTGCGCCTTTGAAAGCCGACGCGCCAAGCGTACGCGCCGCGTGGTAGTGCGTCAGCAAAACGTATTTGACTGGTTTATCGGTGATTTTCGCGATCCGCGCGATCACATCGTCGGCCATTGGGGGCGTTGCCTGGGCGTCAATCACCATCACCGCGTCGTCGCCGACGATAACGCCGGTATTGGGGTCGCCCTCCGCCGTATAGGCATATAACCCCACCCCGATCTCGTCGAACGAGGCTTTCTTTTCAGCAACATCCTCGGTGGAAGCGAATGCCTTCACCTCGTTACACCTCGCGTCCGACCAGCGCGTCGACAGACCACGGCCCCGCGCCGCGTATCAGGAAATGGAAGACCACGATTGCCCAAAACAGAGGATATTCGATGCCGCGGTTTTCCCACGCAAAACCGAATTGCCAATGATAGGTGGCGATTGCGACCAAGAGAAAGCCGATGATCGGTATGGCGACCAGCCGGGTCAGCAATCCGATGGCAAGACAAAGACCGCACACGAACTCCACGATGCCGACGACGTATGCCCAAAACAGCGCATTTTCGAATCCAACACTTGCCAGAAACTTCGCCGCCGCCTCGGTATGTCCGAACAGAATTGGAAAGCCGTGAAGCGCAAGTGAGCCTCCGGCCACCACGCGCATGAGAGGTTCGGTAATCGGCGCGGCGGTGCGGTAAATGCTCCCAAGTGCCGGTACCAGGAGGCGCGGCTGGTCCATGATGACCCTCATTTGCCGCACTTGTACCGTAGCCGTTCAATGCGGGACAGCGCTTAGTTGCAATCGTAACCATCCCCCATCGGGAACGGTTGATAGCAGGACGTGTTTACAAGCCGGGAACCCAGTGGACGAGTTCAATGATCGTTCTCATCTCTCAGGCGTACGCCAGTTTGGTACTGATCGTTGCACGGCCGGAGGACCAAGGACCGGGGCGGCTTTCCAGGAGGCTCACGGCCCTTCGATCATGGGCGTCTCAACGCAACCGTACGCCCAATTCCTAGTTTAGAATCATTGCAAGCTGGCTCAAGTTCGGCCAAGATTCCGTCACGCGCTCCCGCACGTCGAACAGAAAGCGGCGCGCACGCGACAGGAATTGCAGCAGTAGCGACATGACCGATTCCACGGCCCAAAAAGTGCCTGACGCTACGCTCGAACACCCGGCACTCAAGCTGGAAGAATTTCTACCTTATCGCTTGAATGTCTGCGCCAGCCTGGTGTCGCAGGCCTTATCCCGTATCTATTCCGATCACTACAAAATCGGCGTGCCGGAATGGCGTGTGCTGGTCACGCTTGGGCAGTTTGGCGCAATGACGGCCAAGGCCGTCGGCAGCCACAGTCATATGCACAAGACAAAGGTCTCACGGGCGGTTGCGCTGCTGGAAGGCCGCAAATTAGTTACCCGTCGTACCAACCGGGCTGACTTGCGAGAGTCGTTCCTATCGCTCACTGCCGCGGGGCGCGAAATCTACAGCGAGTTGACCCCTATTGCGCTCGATTTCGCGTACCAGTTGCTGGAATCGGTAGACATTGCCGATCGAGCGGCGCTCGATCGAGCGCTTGTCAAGCTCACAGAACGGTCAGCCCAACTGATACCCCATATCGCCAACGGACACCGTCCCGGCTAAGTTCCGATCATCCAAGTCGGGG
>Ga0126380_10000431_pt1 | contig 13730 bp, 8 predicted proteins | sample PanSoiMetPlot_26_FD_92544 | JGI IMG/M metagenome (GOLD analysis project Ga0126380, IMG submission 92544) | Tropical forest soil microbial communities from Panama - MetaG Plot_26 | ecosystem: Environmental > Terrestrial > Soil > Tropical forest > Bulk soil | place: Panama | collected 2016-02-17
ATCAACCCGCTCGTCACCGTGAACCTGCACGAAGAGCGGCTCGACTCCGACAACGCGATGCAGATCTTCGCCGACTACGACCTGATCGTGGACGGCACCGACAACTTCGCGACCCGCTACCTGGTGAACGACGCCTGCGTGCTGCTGGGCAAGCCCTACGTGTGGGGCTCGATCTTCCGGTTCGACGGCCAGGCGAGCGTGTTCTGGGCCGAGCACGGCCCGTGCTACCGGTGCCTCTACCCCGAACCGCCGCCGCCGGGCATGGTGCCCTCCTGCGCCGAGGGCGGCGTCCTGGGCGTGCTCTGCGCGACGATCGGCTCCATTCAGGTCAACGAGGCCATCAAGCTCATCACCGGGATCGGCGAGCCGATCGCCGGCCGCCTGATGATCTACGACGCCCTCGACATGACGTTCCGCTCGGTCAAGGTGCGCAAGGACCCCGAGTGCCCGGTCTGCGGAAAGAACCCCACGGTCACCGAGCTCATCGACTACGAAGAGTTCTGCGGCGTGGTCTCCGAGGACGCCCAGCAGGCCGCGGCGGGCTCGACCATCTCGGCCACCGAGCTCAAGGCCCTGCTCGACGGAGACGATGAAATCTTCCTAGTGGACGTCAGGGAGCCCAACGAGTACGAGATCGTCTCCATCCCCGGCGCGACGCTGATCCCCAAGGGCGAGTTCCTGTCCGGCGCCGCGCTGGAGCGGCTGCCGCAGGACAAGCGGATCGTGCTGCACTGCAAGAGCGGGCAGCGGTCCGCGGAGGCCCTCGCCGTGGTGAAGAACGCCGGTTTCTCCGACGCGGTCCACGTGGGCGGTGGCGTCCTCGCCTGGATCAGCCAGATCGATCCCGCGCTGCCTTCCTACTGACGAGTAGCCGGTACCGCCGGTGGCCTCCGGAGGCGGGGCCAAGCCCGCGCCCGGGGCCAGACCGGGGGGACAAGCCGTACCATTCCGTTGTGACGATGCGGGACGGGCTGGGAGACAGCAGGCCCGAGTCGGGCAGACCACCAGCCGCGCCGCCGTGGTCGCCGCAGCGGGCCGAAGCGCAATCCGGCCCGCCTTCAACCAGCAGTCTGGGCTGGTCACCGGGCGCAGGCGGAGATTCCCGGGCGCGGCGGGCGCGGCGTGGGAGCGGCCGTGGAGTGCGCCTTCTGCTCTGGGGCGGGCTGCTCGCCGGGCTGGCCGGTCTGGTCGTGGCGGTCGGCGCGGCCGCCATTCAGTCCCTGCCGCGCCATTTCAGCGCCGCCCAGCGGAACCAGATCATGGCCTGGGAGATCGGCAAGCGGTGGCGAACCTGGCCCGCAGGCCGGATCTTCCCCTCAGCCATCGGCTATGAGCTGCCGGGGTCGGCGTTCGGCGGCGGCCGGTCGCTGGCTCTCCGGGCGCAACGGGTGGGCATCGCGCCGCAGGCCTCATGCCGGAATGCCACGGCCCGGGCGGCCGGACGCCTGCTCATCAAGCGCGGCTGCGTGGCCGTTCTCCGGGCGACCTACCAGGACACCACGCAGACGTTCGCGGTGACCGTGGGCGTCGCGGTGCTGCCGGTCACACCGGCGGCGGCCGCCCCGGCGGCCCGGGCGGCCTCGGTGCTGCGCAAATCCGGTGGCCCGCAGCCGTGGCTGCGCGCGGTGTCGTTCCGCCACACGGCGACGGCTCACTTCGCCGGCCCGGGACACAAGGTCGCCTGGAGCCGCGCCGCCGGCCCGTACCTCGTGCTCGCCACGGTGGGCTACGCGGACGGCAGGCCGTGGCTCAGCCAGGGGCACGACACCTACACCGAAGCCGAGATGACCAGCCTGGCGGACGGCGTCGGGCACTGGGTGGCGAGCAGCCTCGGCGCCACACCGCCGGTGCCGCACTGCCCGGGGAGCCCGGGATGCTGAGGCCGGTCGCGTGCCTCCGCCGCCGCGCCCTGGCCGGTGTGCTGGTAGTGCTGCTGGCCGCGCCCGCCGTCGCCGTCGGTACCGCCAGCGCGGCGCAGGCCGACGCCGTGCGCCAGCAAGAGCTTTGGGTGCTGAACGCAATCCACGTGGCTGGTGCCTGGCAGCGCACACACGGCTCCGGGGTAACCGTCGCTTTGATCGACAGCGGGGTCAACGGTCATGTGTCGGACCTGACTGGTTCGGTCCTGACCGGGCGCGATTTCTCCGGCGTGAGCACCCCGGTGACCGACCCGAACTGGGGGATACACGGCACCTGGATGGCATCCCTCATCGTTGGCCACGGGCATGCTGCCGGCGGATCCAGCGGGATCACGGGCGTGGCTCCGGCCGCCAAGGTCCTCTCCATCCGCGCGGTCACCGACCAGGGCGATCCCGGCTACCGGAAGTACCAGCACGAATCCGAGTCCCGGGTGCAAGGGCACCTGGCCGCGGCGATCCGCTACGCGACGAGCCAGCACGTCGGCGTGATCAGCATGTCCCTGGGCTATCAGGGGGCCAGCCTCCCGGTACGGGAGGCTGTATCCCGCGCCCTGGCCCGGGGCATCGTGGTGATCGCCTCGTCGGGCAACTCCGGTGGCAACCCTAACGCCCGGCACGGGAACGCGCCCTACTCCTTCCCCGCCGACTACCCCGGAGTGCTCGGCGTCGGCGCCGTGGCGCAAACCGCCCTGCCCGCCGGGTTCTCCAGCGACAACCTGTCGGTTCAGGTGGCGGCACCGGGGGTGCGCGTGCCCGCGCAAGGCAGGGACGGGCAGTACTGGCTGGTCAGTGGCACCAGCCCGGCCTGCGCGCTGACCGCCGGAGTGGCCGCGCTGATCAAGTCGGTGCACCCCACGCTGGCCCCGGCCCTGGTCTTGCAGGCGATCACCGCGAGCACCTCGAACAAGCCGCATGACGGTTACGACGAGCAGGTCGGGTTCGGCACCGTCGACGCCACGGCCGCGCTGAAGATGGCCGGCCGGCTGAGCCGGGACGGGGGGACCGGACACGGCCTGGTCGCGACCGCCCAGTTTGGCGGCGGCGCTGCGGCCGTCCCGGCGGTTCCGGTGACCCCCCGGGGCAAGAGCCAGCTAGTGACCGAGTCGATCGCCGCGCTGCTGTGCGTGGCCATCGTGCTGGTAACCGCGTTCCGGCTCATCGTCACCCGCCGGGCGGCCGCTGCCGTGATGCCCGCCGGTCCCGATCCTGGTCCCGGTGTCGGCCCCGGCCCGCCGGGCGCCGGAGCCCTTGGCGCGGCCTGGACCGGTCCCGGCCCGGCGGGGTACGGCGCACCCGCGGATCACCACCTGGCCGGGCGTTACCCGGCGCAACCGGGTTACGGCCCGCCGGACGGCTACGGAACTGCGGCCGGCCGCCAGCCCCCGGAGGCTTACCGCCCCGGCGGCAACCACCCGCCCCGGCCGCCGTTCGGTCCGCCCAGTGACTCCGGTCCGCCCGGCGGCAACGGTCCGCCCGGCAGCAACTCGCTGGATGGCCAAACCTCGCCCGGCGGCTACGGTTCGCCGGCTGGCTACGGCCCGCCGGACGGCCGCGGTTCGCCGGCCGACGAAGACACCTGGCCTTCGTCCGGCCAATGGTGACCGGGCAGCCAACCGACTTCGCGGAACGGGTGCTCGGGGTGGCCGAGAACATTCCACCCGGGCGCGTCATGTCCTACGGCGACATCGCCGAGTACCTGGGCGAGAAGGGCCCGCGCCAGGTCGGCCGGGTGATGGCCCTGTGGGGCGGCGGCGTGGCGTGGTGGCGGGTGATCCACGCCGACGGTTCGTTCCTGGCCGGTCACGAACGGGAGGCCCTGGCCCGCTACCTGGACGAGGGCACCCCGCTGCGCCGTACCGGGGACGGCGCGGTCTGCGGCGTGGACATGCGCCGCGCCCGCTGGCTCACGCCCGCCCCGGAAGGCGGCTAGGTGGTCGCGGGGCGAGGGAGGGCGCCTTTCCGACGAGTTTCGGCACCGGCCGCCGCGCCGGGGAACGGCTAAATCTTCGCGAGATGTCAGAGGCGTCTGCTGGAATGCATTACTGATGAATGAGCATTCCCCGGCCTATCACCTCGTCCGCCCGCGCGCGCGGGCTGCCGGGGCGCCGGTCCTCGACGCGGCGCAGCAGGCGGTCGTGGACCACGAAGGGCTGCCGTTGCTCGTTCTCGCCGGCCCTGGCACCGGGAAGACCACCGCGATCGTGGAGACCGTGGTGGACCGGATCATCAGGCGCGGAATCGACCCAGACCGGGTACTGGTCCTGACATTCAGCCGCAAGGCCGCGGAGGAATTGCGCCAGCGGATCACGTCCCGCCTCGGCCGGACCACCCGGGAACCCCTGGCGCTCACCTTCCACAGCTACGCCTACGCGCTGGTGCGCCGCGAGTTCACCCTGGCCGGAGACGAGCCGCCGACCCTGTTGTCCGGCCCGGAGCAGTTGCTGGAAGTGCGCCGGCTGCTGCGCGGCGAGGCCGAGGACGGCGGGGCTCGCTGGCCGGAGCGGCTGCGGCCCGCGCTCGGCACCCGGGGATTCGCCACTGAACTCCGGGACTTCCTGCTCCGCGGGTCCGAGCGCGGTTTCGACGGGCACCGGCTGGCCCGGCTGGGCCAGCAGCGGGACCGGGACGACTGGATGGCCGCGGGAGCCTTCCTCGACCGGTACGCCGCGCGGTTCGACCTGGCGCCGGTTCCCGCCTACGACTACGCGGAGATCGTCAGGATCGCCGCGGCGCTGCTGGCCCGCGACGCGGTCCGCGAGCGTGAGCGGAAAGCCTACGACGTAGTCCTGGTGGACGAGTACCAGGACACCGACCCGGCCCAGGAGGCGCTGCTGCACGCCCTGGCCGGCGATGGCCGGGAACTGATCGTGGTGGGCGACCCGGATCAGGCGATCTACGCGTTCCGCGGCGCGGACGTGAGCGCGATCATGCGGTTCCCCGACCGGTTCCGCAGACCGGACGACCAGCCCGCGCGGGTCGTTGCGCTGGGAACCTGCCGGCGCTGCGGGCCCGCCCTGCTCGCAGCGTCACGCCGGATCGCGGCCAGGCTCCCCGCCCCGCCCGCCGCAGTGTCGGCCGCACGGCGCGCGGCCCGACGAGAGCCCGCCGCAGGAGAGCCGGCCGCGGCAGACCCGGCCGCACCGGGGCAGCCCGCGACAGCGCCAGCGTCCGGCGCGCCGGGCAGCGCCCGGCCGCCGGCTGGCCATCGCGATCTGCGGCCGCTGCGATCGGCCCCCGCCGGGACACTTCGGGTCATCGTCGCCTCCAGCGCCAGCCAGGAAGCCACCGTGGTGGCCGATGCGCTCCGCCGCGCCCATCTGCACGACGGCGTGCCCTGGTCGTCGATGGCGGTGCTGGTCAGATCGGTCATCGGCCAGGTGCCGCTGCTGCGCCGGGCGCTGGCGGCCACCGGCGTGCCCTCGGTCATCGCCGGTGATGAACTGCCGCTGGAAGCCGAGCCCGGCGTCCGGCCGTTGCTGCTGTTGCTTCGGTGCGCCCTGCACCCGGACGCCCTTGATGAGGAGGCGGCGGTAGAACTGCTCGCCGGCCCGCTCGGCGGCACGGACGCCCTGGGGCTGCGCCGGCTCCGCCGGGCCCTGCGGGCGGCCGCCCGCGAGTCCAGTGAAGACCCGCCGCCGCAGCCGCTCGCCGCCGTCCTGGCCGACCCGCGCGAGCTGACCCTGATCCATGGCCCCGCCGCGGACGCCGCGCACCGGGTGGCCGGCCTGCTGGCACTGGCCCGCCAGACCGCGCAGGACGGCAACGCCCACGACGTGCTCTGGGCGGTGTGGGACGCGTCCGGCCTGGCCGACGCGTGGCAGGCGACCTCCGCCGCCGGCGGCTCCCGCGGCGCCGCGGCCGACCGCGACCTCGACGCGGTCTGCGCCCTGTTCGACGCCGCGGCCCGGTTCGTGGTGCGGCTGCCGCCCGGGTCGCCCCCGCTGTTCCTCGACAGCATGTCCGGCCAGGAGATTGCGGGTGACACCCTCGCGGACCGCGCGCCGGAAGGCGATGCCGTCCGCATCCTGACCGCGCACCGGGCGAAGGGCCTGGAGTGGGATGTTGTCGTGGTGGCCGGGGTCCAGGAAGGCATCTGGCCCGACCTGCGGATGCGCTCGTCCCTGCTGGGCATGGACGAGCTGATGGACGCCGCCGCGGGCGTGCTGATGCCGGGCACCGGCACCGATGCCATCGCCGCCGCCCTGGCGGCCAAGCTGCTCAACGAGGAGCGCCGGCTGTTCTACGTTGCGGTCACCCGCGCCCGCCGCCATCTGGTGGTCACCGCGTCTGGCAGCGACGACAGCCAGGAACGGCCGTCCCGGTTCCTGGCCGAACTGGCCGGTGACAACATCGAGATCGAGGACGTGGCCGGGGCCGCCCCCCGCTGGCTGTCGCTGCCCGCCATCACCGCCGACTTGCGCCGGGCCGCGGCCGACCCGGATCGCCCGGCCGCGCTGCGCCGGGCGGCCGCCGCCCAGCTGGCCCGGCTGGCCGCCGCCGGGGTCCGCGGTGCCCACCCGGGGCAGTGGTACCAGCTCACCGAGCTGTCCGACCCCAGCGCGATTCCACTCGCGCCGGACGGCCTGCTGATGAGGCTGTCGCCGTCGCAGGTGGAGAAGTTCCATAAGTGCGGGCTGCGCTGGCTGCTGGAGACCGCCGCCGGAGCGGGGTCCCCGGACGTGATCCGTCACTTCGGCATCCTCATCCACGCGGCCGCGGCGCTCGCCGCGACCGGGGCCAGCGAGGCCCTGATCAGCGACCGCATCGATGAGATCTGGCACCACCTGGACTTCGGCAGCCCCTGGTACGGCGAGAAGGAGCGGGACCGGGCCCGGGTCATGGTAAACAAGTTCCTCACCTGGCACGCCGGCAACTCGCGCGACCTGATGGCGGTCGAGCTGCCGCTGCGCGCGCAGGTGGGCGCGGTGGAGATCATCGGGCGGGTGGACCGGCTGGAGCGGGGTCCCGACGGGCGTGCCATCGTCGTCGACCTGAAGACCGGGTCCACCCCGGTTCCCTCGAGCGACCTGGACCGGCACCCGCAGCTTGGCGTGTACCAGCTCGCCGTGCTGCTCGGGGCGTTCGAGCGATACGGCCTGACCGAGCCCGGTGGCGCCGAGCTGATCCAGGTGGGCAACGCGAGCCTGGCCGCCCGGGTACGGGTGCAGCCGCAGCGGGCACTGCCCGATGACCCCTATCCCGGCTGGGCGCAGGAGCTAGTCGAGACGGTGGCGGCGGGCATGGCCGGGCCATTGTTCGAGGCGCGGCTGAACCCGGGGTGCCGGAACTGCCCGGTCCGGACCTGCTGCCCGGTACACCCCGACGGCCAGCAGGTGACCCCGTGAACCCGGCCATCCGTTACGACCCCGGGCACCTGGCCCGCCTGCTCGGGCTGCCCGAGCCCACCGCGGAACAGGCCGAAGTGATCGCCGCGCCGCTGGAACCGCTCGCGGTCATCGCCGGCGCCGGGTCAGGCAAGAGCGAGACCATGGCCGCCCGGCTGGTCTGGCTGGTCGCCAACGGCATGGTGCGCCCGGAACGGGTCCTGGGCCTCACTTTCACCCGCAAGGCGTCGGCCGAACTCGGGCAGCGGGTCCGCGCCAGGCTCGCCGGGCTGCGCCGGGCCGGCCTGGATGTCAGCGGCGGCGACCCGGCTCCGGCCGGCTTGCTGGCGGACGGCCCGGTCACGGGGAACGGCCCGGGGGCGGGCGGCCGCACCGGCGGCTTGCTGGGCAGCCGTGCGCACGACCTGGGCGGCGGCCCCGCGGCTGGCCGGCTCGGCAGCCGCGCCGGGGCCGACCTGGCCAGTGGCGCTGTCCTGGGTGCCCTGGACGGCCGGGCGCCGGCCGACCTGGCGCGCGGCGCCGCGCCGGGCGGGTCGGGCGGCAGCCTGCTGGCGGAAGGCCCCGTGGCGGGCGGGCAGGCAGCCGGCCCAGCGGCCGAGGGCGACCTGCTCGACGGCGAGCCCGTCGTGTCCACCTACCACTCCTACGCGGCCCGGCTGGTCGCCGACCACGCGCTCCGGGAAGCCCTGGAGCCCACGGTGCGCCTGATCACCCCGGCGGTTGCCTGGCAGATGGCCGCGCGCGTGGTCGCCGCCTACGCCGGGCCGATGGACGCGGTCCACTGGGCCCCTCAGGCGGTGACCGCCGCCGTGCTCGACCTCGCCGGGGAACTCGCCGAGCACCTCAGCGACCCCGCCGACCTCTACCAGATCGGCGACTGGCTGGAGAGGTCGGCCCGCTCGCTGACCCGCCAGCCCAGCGCCATCCGTAAGATCCTGGACTGCCAGCGCACCCGGGAGCAGTTGCTGCCGCTAGTGTCCGCCTACACGGCGGCCAAGGCGGCGCGGGAAGTGATCGACTACGGCGACCAGGTGACGCTGGCCGCCCGGATCGCGACCCGGCACCGCGAGGTGGGCGCGATCGAGCGCGCCAGGTACCAGGTGGTGCTCCTGGATGAGTTCCAGGACACCAGCCACGCCCAGCTGGTGCTGCTGCAGGCGCTGTTCGGCGGCGGGCATCCGGTGACCGCCGTGGGCGACCCGTGCCAGTCCATCTACGGCTGGCGCGGGGCCAGCGCGGGGAACCTCGCCCGGTTCGCCCGCGAGTTCCCGGCCGACGGCCGCCCGGCCACGGTCGCCCAACTCGCGACCAGCTTCCGCAACACCGGGCGGGTCCTCGACGTGGCCGGCGCGATCCAGCGGGCGCTGCGGGAGCAGGTTGCCCAGGTGCCCCGGCTGGTCGCGCCGCCGGGCCGGGCCGGCCGCGGCGCCGTGGTGTGCGCGCTGCTGGAGACCGCCGCCGCGGAAGCGCGCTGGGTGGGCGAACAGGTCGCGGGACTGCTCAGCCTGCCCGCGGGCATCGCCCCGGACGGCGAGCCCTGGGACCGGCCGGCGGTCCAGCCGTCCGACATCGCCGTGCTCTGCCGCAAGCGCTCCCAGTTCCCGCTGCTGCGCGCGGCGATCGAGGCGAAGGGGGTCCCGGTTGAGGTGGTCGGGCTGGGCGGGCTGCTCACGGTTCCCGAGGTCGCGGACATCGTGGCCACCCTGCGGGCACTGCACGACCCCGCCGCGTCCGCCGCACTGGCCCGGCTGCTCACCGGGCCGCGGTGGCGAATCGGGCCGCGAGACCTCGTCGCGCTCGGCAGGCGCGCCCGCGACCTCGCCCGCGAGCAGCGCGAGGCGGTCGGCCCCGGCCTGGCGCAGCGCGACGGCAGCCAGGCGGGCCACGGCCCAGGAGAGCACCAGGGCGGCCCCGGCGGAGAGTCTCCGGGGACCCGGGATGAGGGCAGCGGCGTATCGCAAGAAAATGACGCGCTGGCGCAGGCGGTCACGGATCTGACCGCGGTGCCCGGCAGCCTCGTGGAGGCGCTGGACGATCTGGGCGACCGGGGCGCCTACTCGGCGAAGGCGTACCAGCGGCTCAGCGCGCTCGCCGGCGAACTGCGGGCGCTGCGCGCGCACGTCAGCCGGCCGCTGCCCGACCTGGTCGGGGAGGTGGAGCGGACGCTGGGCCTGGACATCGAGGTGGCAGCGCAGCCATGGCGCGATCCCGCCGTGGCCCGCGCCGACCTGGACGCCTTCGCGGACGCGGCGGCGGCGTTCGCCGACGACGAGGAGGAGCCCACGCTCGGCGCGTTCCTCGCCTACCTGACCGCGGCGGAAGCGGAGGAGTTCGGCCTGGAGTCCGGCCAGCCCAGCGGGGCCAACGCCGTCACGCTCACCACCGTGCACGCCGCCAAGGGCCTGCAATGGTCCGCCGTGGTGGTGCCGGGGCTGGCGGCCGGCCCGCGGGCCTCGGTGTTTCCCGCCAAGCCCAGGGTCACCACCCGGTGGACCGAGAACCCCCGGCTGCTCCCGTTCACCCTGCGGGGAGATGCCGAAGACCTGCCGATGCTGCGGGACCTGACAGATACCTCGCGGGACGCCTTCACCAGGGCCTGCTCGGCGCGGGAACTGGCCGAGGAACGGCGGCTCGCCTACGTGGCGGTGACCCGGGCCGCGTACTGGGTTGCCTGCTGCGGCTACTGGTGGGGTGAGGCCGCGTCGCCGCTCGGCCCGTCGGTGTTCCTGGAAGAGGTCCGCGCCGCGTGCGCGGGCGGGGCGGGCATGGTGGCGCACTGGGCGCCGCCCCCGGACGAGGACGCGCAGAACCCGGCGCTGGCCGAGCCCGCCGTGGTGTCCTGGCCAGCGGCCGCGGCGGGCCCACGGCAGGCGGCCGTCCGGGCGGCGGCCGCCCTGGTGGAACTCGAACTTGCCCGGCTGTCCGGCGAAAGCGAGGCCGCGGCGAGCGGGGCCGCTGTGACCGAGGCCGTGGCGAGCGGGGCAAGCAGAGCCGGCCCGGACGATATCGAGGAGCTGGGCGAGCCGGACCAGGCGCTCGCCCGCGCGTGGGCCCGTGACGCGGGCCTGTTGCTCGCCGAACTCTCCCAGCGGCGGGCCGGTGCGCAGAACGCGATACCGCTGCCCGGGCAGTTGTCGGTGTCGTCGCTGGTCACAATGGCCGCCGACCCGGACCGGCTGGCCCAGCAGATCCGCCGGCCGATGCCCCGCCCGCCGGCGCCGCGGGCCCGGCGGGGCACCGCGTTCCACCGGTGGCTGGAGCAGCGGTTCGGGCAGCAGCGGCTGATCGACCCGGCCGACCTACTCGGGGCGGCCGATGACCTGGCCGACGACCCCGACGACGCGGACCTCGCCCTGCTCCGGGAGCGGTTCGAGGCGGGGGAGTGGGGCGACCGGTGGCCGGTGGACGTGGAGGTGCCGTTCGAGACTCTGGTCGCGGGCCGGACGGTCCGCGGGCGGATCGACGCCGTGTTCGCGGACCCGGTCAGCGGCGACTACGACGTGGTGGACTGGAAGACCGGGGAACCGCCGGATTCAGCCGCCGAACTGCGCGCCGCCTCGGTGCAGCTTGCCGCCTACCGGGTCGCCTGGGCCCGGCTGGCCGGCGTGCCGCTGGAGCGGGTCCGGGCGGGTTTCTACTACGTGCGGCACGACCGGACGCTGCGGCCCGCGGACCTGCTCGACGAGGCCGGGCTGTCGGCGCTGGTCGAGGACGTCCCGCTGGCCCACGGGGCTGGCTGACCTGGCTGGGCTAGCCCGCCAGGTGGCGCTCCAGGCTCTCCACCTTCGCGCTGAGCGCGCCGGCCGCGCCGGGGCGGATGTCGGCCTTGAGCACCACGCTGACCCGGGGCGCCTTCGCGGCGACCGCGCCGACGGCCCGCTTGACCACGGCCATCACCTCGTCCCAGTCGCCCTCGAGAGTGGTGAACATCGCGTCGGTATGGTTCGGCAGCCCGCTGTCGCGCACGACGCGCACCGCGTCGGCGACATACTCCCCGACGGCGTCCCCGACGCCGAGCGGGGTGACCGAGAACGCGGCAAGCATCGCTGTTCCTCCCTCGTGGCGCGGCCAGCCGGGGCGGGTGCCCCGCGGAAACTCAGGTGAGGATCCCGTGCGCCCGAGGCTAACCTTGCACGATGAACCCCGGGTTCAAGCACGACGTTGTCGCCGTTCAAAGCCCGCCGGCGCAGGCGCTGCGCCTCCGCCCGCTGCGCGAGGAGGACGAGGCGGCGTTCGCCGCCGGGCACCGCGCCATGGCCGCCGAGGGCTTCACGTTCGGCCTGGGGTACGAGCCGGGGAAGCCGTGGCACACCTACCTGAGGGAACTGGAGGATCACCGGCAGGGGCGCAACCTGCCCGCGCGGCACGTGCCAGGCATCTTCCTGGTCGCCGAGGTGGCGGGGGAGATCGTCGGCCGGACATCGGTCCGGTTCTGGCTCAACGACTTTCTCGTCCAGCGGGGCGGCCACATCGGTTATGCCGTCCTGCCACAGCACCGCCGCCGGGGTTATGCGACTGAGATCCTCCGGCAGAGCCTGATCATCGCGCGGGCGGCCGGGGTCGACCGGGTGCTGGTGACCTGCGACCAGGACAACGTCGGCTCGCGCGCCGTCATCGAGGCGTGCGGCGGGGCGCTGGACTCAAGAGTGACCGTGGACGGCGAGCCGCCGGTGCTCCGGTTCTGGATCGACTGACGGATCACCGGGCACCTCCGGCCGCCGCGACAGCAGCAGCCAGGCGGCCAGGCCCAGCGGGTACAGGAAGTAGCCGACCCGGCTGGCGGGCGCGAGCACGAACAGCAGCGTGAGGCCGAGGGCGAGCCGCCAGCCCGCGCCGCGGGCGTCCCGCGGCGGGCGGATGATCAGCGACACGCCGACCCCCGCCCCGGCCAGCGCCATCAGCGCGAGCGCGGTCCAGTGTCCCCAGGCGCCGGCGCCGGCGAGCAGGTGGCCGGGCAGCATGCTCGCCGCCGGGCTCGCGGCCTCGGCCAGGCCGAGTGGGTACAGCACGGTGTTGACCACCGTGGCGGCCGGATGAGCGGCCACCGTGATGCCGTCGGTCACCAGGCCCGCGCCGAGCACCGCCGCACCGAACCAGGCGGCGGCGCGCCAGCCCTGCCGGGCCGCGAGCAGCACGCCCACCACCGCCACGGCGGGCCACGCGGTTGCCTTCATCGCCGCGGCCAGGCCGATGGCCAGCCCGGCCCCGGCCACCCAGGGCCAGCCTCCCCGTGACGCCCGCCCGGCCAGGGCCAGGCCGAGGCACATCAGCCCCAGCACCGGCAGGTCGTCCCCGCCGGCCGCGAGCGGCAGCGCGACCACCGGGCATGCCGTGACCAGCAGGGTGCACCATACCGGCCGCGGCACGCCCGCGATCCGGACCGCCGCCCCGAATGTGGCCATGAACGCGACGCCGAACCAGATCCGCGGGTCGGTGAGCAGCCCGCCGCCCAGCACGCGCGGCACCCCGAACACGATCAGCGCGGGCAGGTACGGGTCGTAAGCGCGCCAGCCGTGGGCCGCGGCGAGCGCTGCCGGGCTCGCGTACGGCGTCCCGTGGTGCACGTACATTTCTGCAGAACGAATGATGACGCCGACCTCTGGCTGCGCCAGGCCGGTGAGCGCCATCCAGGCGAGAGGAGCGGCCAGGCTGCCGGTAAGACTGATCAGCACCGCGAGGCTGACTCCCCGCCGGCGCACCACGGCGGCAGTGATGGCGGCCACCGCGTAGCTCACGGCGGCGAACGCGCCCCATCCCCGTTCCGCTGCGTTGAAGCTGGTCATCGCGGTGACAAGGGCGAAGACGGCGGACCCGCCGAATGCCACGGCCACCCATTCCCGGCGGATCACCGCGACCGCCGCGCTGGCCCGGCCCCCGCGCAGGAACCAGGGCCTGCCCCGGTCTGGGCGGCGGACGGTCCCGGGCTCATCAACGAGCCGCGGGGCACTGGTTCGCTCCAGTACCTGGTCAAGTGGCGGCGTCATGGGTCCCGACGTTATGGCCTCAGCCGGAGCGAAATCGTCATCCCCGGGACTGATCTAGGACCGGCCCTCAAGGGGGTCTCGCCACCGTCATCCTCGGGGCTGACCGCGCGCCCGCCCACGGGATGACCCGCGCCGGTGCGAGGATGGCGTCCGTGGCTCCCGCGATCAGGCAACCGCTGGCCGGCGCGCCCGGGGTACCCGGGCGGCCAGCGGTGCCCGGGCCGGCCGTGGCCCCGGGGCCGACCGTGGTCCCGGGGCCGGCCGTGGTCCCGGGGCCGGCCGTGGTCCCGGGGCCGGCCGTGGCCCCGGGGCTGCCCGCGGCGCCTGGGCTTCCCGGAATAGTGGGCCGGGCCGGCCAGTTTCCGCGGCTGCGGTACATGGGCTCCAAGTACCGGCTGATCCCGCACCTGGCCCGGGCCTTCACCGAGCTGGACGGGGTCACCGCGCTCGATGCGTTCTCCGGCAGCGGCGTGGTGTCCTAC
>Ga0126380_10000434_pt1 | contig 13668 bp, 7 predicted proteins | sample PanSoiMetPlot_26_FD_92544 | JGI IMG/M metagenome (GOLD analysis project Ga0126380, IMG submission 92544) | Tropical forest soil microbial communities from Panama - MetaG Plot_26 | ecosystem: Environmental > Terrestrial > Soil > Tropical forest > Bulk soil | place: Panama | collected 2016-02-17
AGGACGACCTCGATGCCGGCGTCGTGCAGGCGCGTGACCGTCGAGCGAAAGTTGTCCATCGGGTTGTCGGCAGCGTAGCGCGGCTCCGGGGCGAAGAAGCACAGCGTGTTGTATCCCCAGTAGTTGCGCAAGCCGCGCTCGATGAGATGACGGTCGTCGACGAACGCATGGATGGGAAGGAGCTCAATGGTCGTGACGCCCATCCGCTTGAGGTGATCGATCATGCTCGGCGCCGCAAGACCGCGGAAGAAACCACGCCAAGCCGGCGCGACGTCGGACCGTGTCTGCGTCAGCCCCTTGGTGTGGGCCTCGTAGATGATGGTGCTCTCCCACGGTACGTGGGGACGCGGCTCGCGCCAGCCGGTGAAGGCCTGATCGATCACCATGGATTTCGGCATGCCGCGCGCATTGTCGCGACGGTCGAAAGACAAGTCGGCGCGGGCGCTCCCGGCGCGGTAGCCAAAATGGGCGTCGCTCCACACGATGCGCCCGAACAATCGTTTCGCATAGGGATCGAGGAGCAGCTTGTTGGGGTTGAAACGGTGCCCACGCTCCGGTTCATAGGGACCGTGCACGCGATAGCCGTACAGCTGTCCCGGCGAGACGTCCGGCATATAGCCGTGCCAGATGTCGTCGGTGCGCTCGGGCAACGTGATGCGGTTGAGCTCGCGCCGCCCCTGCGAATCGAACAGGCACAGCTCGACCTTCCTGGCATGTGCCGAGAACAGGGCGAAATTGGTGCCCCGACCGTCCCATGTCGCACCCAGAGAGTGCGGCACACCGTCGGTGACGCGCATTCAAAGCTCCGGAACCAGGAACAGCGCGGCGAGCGGTGGCACGGTCAGCGACAGCTCGACGCGGTCGCCCTCTTCAACACTGCGGACGACCCCGCCATTCCCGACATTGCTTCCGCCGTAGACGCTGGCGTCGGTATTGAGGACCTCCCGCCAGGCTGCCTTGAACGGGACCCTGATGCGATAGTCCTGGCGGACCTCGGGCGTGAAGTTCACCACCACGAGGCAGCGCGCGTTGGGATCGCGCCCCTTGCGCAGCCAGGCGAATACGCTCTGCTGCCAATCATCGACGACCAGCCACTCGAAACCGTTGCCGTCGGAGTCGAGCTCGTAGAGCGCCGGAAGCGAGCGGTAGAGCTTGTTGAGATCGCGCACGACCGCCTGGATGCCGGCATGAGCGCGCTCGCGCAAGAGGTGCCAGTCCAGGCTATGATCGTGGCTCCATTCGCCGGGCTGGGCAAACTCGTTGCCCATGAACAGGAGCTTCTTGCCGGGGTGTCCGTACATGAAGCCGTAATAGGCACGCAGATTGGCGAAGCGCTGCCAGGGATCGCCCGGGATGCGGCCGAGAATCGAGCCTTTTCCGTGCACCACCTCGTCATGGGACAGCGGCAGGATGAAGTTTTCGAAGAACGCGTAGTGCAGGCCGAAGATGACGTCGCCGTGATGGTGCTTGCGGTGGACCGGATCCTTGGACACGTAGTTCAAGGTGTCGTGCATCCAACCCATGTTCCATTTGTAGCCGAAGCCGAGACCGCCCCAATCCACCGGACGTGACACCATGGGCCAGGCGGTTGATTCCTCCGCCGCCGTGGTGGCCTTCGGAGATTGGGCGAACACTTCGCTGTTGAAGCGGCGCAGGAACGCGATGGCATCGAGGTTCTCGCGGCCGCCCTCGCGGTTGGGGATCCAGCCCCCCGGCGGCCGGCTGTAGTCGAGATAGAGCATGGAGGCGACGGCATCGACGCGCAGCCCGTCGACACCGTAGCGATCGAGCCAGAACAGCGCATTGGCGAGCAGGAAGTTGACCACTTCCAGACGGCCATAGTTGTAGATGAGCGTGTTCCAGTCGAGGTGGCGGCCCTGCATCGGGTTGGCGTGCTCAAAGAGCGCCGTGCCGTCGAACCAGGCGAGCCCGTGCGGGTCGTCGGGAAAATGCCCCGGCACCCAGTCGAGCAGGACCGCCACTCCGGCGTCGTGGCAGGCCTCGACCAGGGCGACGAAATCCTCCGGCGATCCGAAGCGGCTGGTGGGGGCGAACAGTCCGGTCGGCTGGTAGCCCCAGGAGCCGTCGAACGGATGCTCCATGACCGGCATGAACTCCACATGGGTGAACCCCATGTCGCTGACATAGGCCGGCAGCTGCTGGGCCAGTTCGCGGTAGGTGAGCCAGCGCTGGCCCTCCTCCGGCGAGCGGCGCCATGAGCCGAGATGCACTTCGTAGATCGAGATCGGGGCATCGAACCGGTTGGGCTCACCAGGAAGGCCGCGCGGCCGGCGAACACGGTCGAGATCCGCGACGATGGAGGCGGTGGCGGGACGCAATTCGGCGGCGAAGCCCACCGGATCGGATTTGAGCGGCAGGAGCCCGTTGGATGCGAGGATCTCGTACTTGTATTTGTCGCCGACGCGGGCGCCGGGCACGAAAATCTCCCAGTACCCGTTGCCGCGCACCCGCATGGCATGGCGGCGTCCGTCCCAGTAATTGAAGTCGCCGACCACGCTCACGCGCCGGGCATTGGGAGCGAACACGGCAAAACCGATGCCGGCGACACCATCGAGCACGAGCGGATGCGCGCCGAGCTTCTCGTAGAGACGCAGATGCGTCCCTTCGCCCAGCAGGTAGAGATCGAAATCCGACAGGATCGGCGGGAAGCGGTAGGCATCCTCCAGCTCGACCAGGTCGGACCCGAATTTTGCCCGCAGGCGATACCGTTCGACGGTCGAGTTGGCCGGACCGGCAAACAAGCCTGCCTCATGCACCAGCGGCAGGTCGCTTTCGTGCCCGCGATCGTCGATGACGGCGATACGCTCGGCGGTCGGCATGAACACGCGGACAATGCGCTGGTCGTTCTCGACATGCGGCCCGAGATATTCGAAGGGATTCGAATGAAATCCGCCGACGACGGCGAGCGCGGCCGGGGAGAGGTCTGTCATATCCACGCTCTCTGCGACAGGATGCGCTGCAGTCCCAAAAGGGGAACGCGCAACCAGTTGGGACGGTTCAGGAGCTCGTAGTTGATTTCGTAGAGCGCCTTCTCGAACAAGAAGAAATCAAGCAGACGCGTGGCCTCTTCGACGCCGGCGGGCCACATGTCCGGATTGGTCAGCGTCTCCTGGTAGGAGGACATGAAGGCGTCGACCGACTGCCTGCCCCAGTGGTCAAGGGCCCGCACAAGCCGGTCCTGCTCATCCGACCACGTCGTCAGCACGCGCTCGAATGCATTGGAGCTGGCATAGTCGATCGAGCGCACGAGCCCCGCCACGTCGCGCGCCGCGGGCGCCTTCTCGCGCCGTTCCTCGACGCGGCGCTGCGGCTCACCCTCGAAGTCGATGATATAGGCGTCGTCTTTCGCAAACAGGATCTGGCCGAGGTGCAGGTCGCCGTGGTGACGGATGTTCAGCGCCTGGATGGAGGGCGGCAACAGCTCGGCGAGGCGCGCCACGATCTCCTGACGCTGCGCGACGAGCAGGTCCACGACATTGCGGTTGGTCTCGCTCAGCTCCAGCCGACGCCGCTGGAGCTCGCCGAACGTCGCCTCGGCGCTGCGCACCAGCGCGGCGGTCCAGCGCGCGACGTCCTTGGGCGTGACCGGCTCCGGCGCGAAATCGGCGATATCGGGACGGCTCGCCAGTGCGTTCTGAAGCTCGGCGGTACGCCGTCCGATCTGCCGCATGCGCTGCACGAACGCATTGAGCTCGTCGCTGCCGGCCGGGGCGTCCGCCGGCAGCAGCCGCTGCTCGTCGATGTAACGGTCGAGATAGGCGCTGGTGACGGTCCAGGCGTCACCCTGGTTCTGCACGAAAGCATGGGCCACTGCGAGGGTGGTAACGCCATTGTTCTCGTGGAGCTCCATGGCGCCCAGGAACAGCGGCGCATTGCGGTACTGAACCGTGTCGGTGAGGAAGCGGCCCATCTCGGCTTCGGGATGGATGCCGGGCTGCAGGCGACGCAGGAGCTTGACGACGAACTTCTCGTCGGCGATGGCCGTGGTGTTGGACTGCTCCCCGTCGATGTTGATGACGTTCTCCACGACCGGCATCGGCGCGCCGGTGAACGCCTCGGTTGGGCGGAACACGATGCGGCGATCGCCGCTGAAAATTGTGTCGCCGGCATGCAGCCTGCGCAGCAGCACGGAGACGAATTCCGGATCGGTCGAGGCATCGACCAGCGTGCCTTCACGGGCGTAGCGTCGCACCGCCGCGACGATATTGGCCGAGGAAGCAAGCCGGTCGAAGCGGCTCCATTTGACGGCCAGCGGCACGGTGTAGCGGGACGATCCCCGTCCACCGGTGAAGTCGACCAGGGCGAGCATGATTCCCGGATCGCCGCCTTCCAATGTGATCCCGCCCTGACACGTCGCGTCGATGAACGGGGTTCCCTTGTCGGAGAACCAGCGGCGTGAGGCGAGGAACCCCGGCAGGACCTCGCGCTCGAATGCCGAGCGGCCACGGCCCTCGGCGAGTGAGCGCCAGCCGTCGCCCATCACCAGGGTGACGAATTCGGGATGGATCGTCTTGATGTCGGCGCTGCCTTCCGCCTCCTCCTGCAGCGCGAACCAGAAGAAGCCGTAAGGGGCGAGCGTGATGACGTAAGGGCCCTCGCCGATGCGTGGAAACGGGGTGCGGCCGAGCAGCTCGTAGGGCACGCGGCCGCGCCAGGCGCCGAGGTCGATCTCGGCCGCCTGCGCCGAGCGCGACAGGTTGGCGACGCACAGGATCACCTCGTCTTCGTACTGGCGCACGTAGACGAGCACGGAGCGGTTGGCAGGACGGATCACCGTCATCGTTCCGCGGCCGAACACGCGCGAGGATTTGCGAACGGCGATCAGCCGCTTCATCTAGCTCAGCAGCGACGAGAGGCTGCGCGACTGGGCTTCGACATTGACCGCCTGGTAGCCGTAGACCGGGTCCATGATGGGCGGCAGGAAGAGCTTGGCGGGATCGGCGCGCGAGAAGCCGCCGTTGCGGTCGGGCGTCCATTGCATGGGCGTGCGCACGCCGTTGCGGTCGCCGAGATAGATGTTGTCGCCCATGCCGATCTCGTCGCCGTAGTAGATGATGGGCGTTCCCGGAAACGACATCAGCAGCGAGTTCATGAGCTCGATCTTGCGCCGGTCATTGTCCATGAGCGGCGCGAGGCGGCGGCGGATGCCGAGATTGATGCGCGCCCGCGGGTCCGATGCATACGTGGACCACAGGTAGTCGCGCTCGGAATCGGTGACCATTTCCAGCGTCAGTTCGTCGTGATTGCGCAGGAACATGGCCCACTGGCAGTTCGCCGGGATGTCGGGCATCTGGCGCATGATGTCGGTGATCGGAAAGCGGTCCTCCTGGGCGATCGCCATGTAGATGCGCGGCATCAGGGGAAAATGGTAGGCCATGTGGCATTCGTCGCCGTCGCCGAAATAGGCGCTGACGTCCTCGGGCCACTGATTGGCCTCGGCCAGCAGCAGGCGTCCCGATTCGTAGGAATCCACCTCGGCGCGGATCTGCTTGATGATGGCGTGGGTCTCGGCAAGATTCTCGTTGTTGGTGCCCTCGCGCTCGCACAGATAGGGAATGGCATCGAGGCGGAACCCGTCGACGCCGAGATCGAGCCAGCGCCGCATCACCTGCAGGATCGCCCACAGCACGCGCGGATTGTCATAGTTGAGATCGGGCTGGTGGGAGAAAAAGCGGTGCCAGTAATAGGCGCCGGCCTCGGGGTCCCAGGCCCAGTTGGACCTCTCGGTATCGGTGAAGATGATGCGCGTCCCGAGATACTTCTGATCGGTATTGCTCCAGACGTACCAATTGCGCGCGTCGCTGCCCGGCCGCGAGCGCCGCGCGCGTTTGAACCAGGGGTGCTCGTCGGAGGTGTGATTGACCACGAGCTCGGTGATGACACGCAGGTCGAGCCGCTTGGCCTCGGCGATGAAGCGGCGGAAGTCCTTCATTGTCCCGAAATCGGGATTGATGCGGCGATAGTCGGAAATGTCGTAGCCGTCGTCACGACCCGGGCTCGGATAGAACGGCAGCAGCCACAGCGCGGTGACGCCGAGCTCGTGCAGATATCCGAGCCGCTCTGTCAGGCCGGCAAAATCGCCCATGCCGTCGCCATTGCTGTCGGCGAACGCCTTGACGTGCAGCTGATAGACGATGGCGTCCTTGTACCAGAGCCCATCCTGGCCGAGGTCGCGGTCGAGGCTGATCTGCGGTGCAATGTTCACGGATGTAAGGCCCCTCAGACGTGGCAGCGGAACAGAAGGGCAGGATCCTGGGCCTGATCAATGCGCAGCCGCACGCCCCCCCATTCCAGCTGATGACGCTCCCCGGTGATCAGGTTCTCGATCGAAGCGACCCGGCGTCGCGCATGGTCCGGGCCAATCTCCAGATCGCCGATATGGAACCAGAACTGGCGCGGCCCGTGCCCGCTGAGGGCGACCGCCACCGCGACCGCATTGTCGCGCGCTTCGGATTCCTTGACGAAGCCGATGACGTCCTCATCGTCCACCTGCGCAAACTGGAAGTTGCGCATCTGCAACAGCGCGGGATTCTCTTTGCGGATCTTGTTCAGGCGGCCGATGTACTCGGAAATGTTGCCGGGCGTGTGCCAATCTCGCACCTTGATTTCGTACTTCTCCGAATCGAGGTACTCCTCCTTGCCGGGAATGGGTTCGTGCTCGAGGAGTTCGAAACCATTATAGACTCCGTAATTGGAGGAAAGCGAGGCGGCCAGCGCCGCCCGGGACTTGAACATCCACGGCTCGCCCGATTGCAGATGAAACGGATTGATATCCGGCGTGTTGACGAAAAAATTGGGACGGAAGTAATCAACCACCGGATATTGCGTCAGCTCGGACATGTAGGCGCTCAGTTCAGCCTTGGTCGTGCGCCACGTGAAGTAAGTGTAGGACTGGGTGAAGCCGAGCTTGGCGAGCCCCTTCATCACCTTGGGACGCGTGAACGCTTCGGACAGGAAGATGACGCCCGGGTCATGTTCCTGTACTTCGCGAATCAACCATTGCCAAAATGGGAACGGCTTCGTGTGCGGATTGTCGACGCGGAAAATTCGTACGCCCTGCTCGCGCCAGAACAGCACGATGTCGCGCAGGGCGATCCACAGCGCATCGCGATCGCGACCATAGAAATCCGGATTGACGATGTCCTCGTACTTCTTGGGCGGATTCTCGGCATAGCGGATCGAGCCGTCGGGGCGCCGCCGGAACCAGTCAAGGTGGTCCTTGAGCCAGGGATGGTCGGGCGAGCATTGGATGGCGAAATCCAGCGCCACCTCCATGCCGTGGTCGCGGCAGGCGGCGACGAAGCGGCGGAAATCGGCGAGCGTGCCGAGCGCGCAATGGACCGCGTCATGGCCACCCTCGCCGGCGCCGATCGCATAGGGGCTGCCGGGGTCGTCAGGCCCCGCGAGCAATGAATTGTTGCGCCCCTTGCGGTTCGTCCTGCCGATCGGGTGGATGGGCGTGAGATAGACCACGTCGAAGCCGTGTGCCGCCACATCGGGCAGCCGCGCGATACAATCGTCGAACGTTCCGTGGCGGCCCGGCACCGTGCCCTGGCTGCGCGGCATCATCTCGTACCAGGCACCCGCCCGGGCGATCGGCCGTTCCGCCAGCAGCGGGAACACGGCGCTTCGGGTGAGATCCGGACGATCCTGGTTGTGGGCCGCGGCCGCGGCGACCTCGGCCGACAGGAGCACCTCGATGTCGCGTCCCTGGTCGAAGGCCGCGCAGGCCTGCGCCAACACGGCTTTGGCTGTCCTGCCGGAGGGTTTCAAGCCGGCAATGAGGGCGCGGCCCTCTTGCGCCTCCAGCGCCACATCCTGTCCGGCGGCGCGCTTGAGCTTGACCTCGCGCTGCCAGGTTCCATACGGGTCGGTCCACGCCTCGATGGCGAAGAGATGACGGCCGAGATCGACCGGCGTGAAGGCGGCGGTCCAGCGATCGTTGCTGTGGTGCTGCATTCGGACGCGGCGCCATTTGGTCTCGCCCGGTGGGCACCAGAGCAGGTCCGCGGCCGCGACATCATGACCGTCACGGAAGACATCGGCCCAGACATCCACGGGCTCGCCGACGATCCGCTTGACCGCATAGCGCCCCCCGTCGACGCTCGGGTAGACATCCTCGATCAGGAACCGGCGAACGGCATCATCGTCAACGACAGCCATGTTGGCTTTCGCGTTCACGTTTTCACAACCTTCGGGCTTCCCGACCCCCGGCTGGGGGCGGATGGCAACGAAATTTTTGCAGGAGGACCGGTCAAATGCAACGCGACACCGATGTCGTTGGTTCCGCGGGCGTCCCACGGCCCTGACGTATCGTAGAAGCCTCTGCGAATCCACCAAGGCCGGGGAACCAACCGCCTGCCATTCGCTTTTACGGATGGAGGTGCGGTGTGACCGTCATTCTTGTTTCAAACCGTGTCGTCGACCACGCCACGACTGGGCCCATTCAAGGCGGACTTGCTTCAGCCCTTCTCCAGGCCGTCAAGTCATCGGGCGCGGTGTGGGTCGGCACGCGGGTCCAGCAGTCGAGCGCGGAGCGCAAGGAGCCCTTGACGGCGCTGGCGTCCGTCGGTGCGGGCACCACTGCGCGCGTCGATCTTCCGGCCAATCTCTATCAGCGCTACTACCGCGGCTTTGCCAATTCCGCGCTGTGGCCGGCGCTGCATTCGCGGCCCGATCTCATTCGCAGCAACGACGACGACTACAGGGCGTATCGCGAGGTCAACCGCAAGATGGCGGTCGCCCTGCGCAGCTTCATCATGTCGGACAGCCAGATCTGGGTGCATGACTACCATTTTCTGACGCTGGCGGAAGAGTTGCGCCGCATCGGCATCACCCTTCCGGTCGGCTTCTTCCTGCATACGCCGTTCCCGATGCCGAATGAATTCGCCGGCGTGCCGCACCACCGCGCGCTCGTGCAGGCCTTGCTCCAATACGATCTGCTCGGCTTCCAGACCGAGGACGACAAGTCCAACTTCGCCGCCTACCTGAGCCAAGAGCTCGAGCTCACGCTCGACCCGGACTCCGTTGTCCGCGGCACCAATACACATCTGGCGAGCTTCCCGATCGGTATCGACGTCGAAGCGTTCGCCCACGGGGCGCTCAAAGCTGCGACTCGTCCCGACATCGCCCGCCTGCGCGCCAGCCTGCATCCGAGCGCGCTCGCCATCGGGGTCGACCGCATCGATTACTCCAAGGGACTGGAGAGTCGCATGCGTGCCTTCGACCGGCTGTTCGAAACCACGCCCGAGCTCAAGCGGAAGGTCTCGCTGCTGCAGATCGCGCTGCCCTCGCGCGCCGAAATCCCGACCTATGACAAGCTGCGTGCGCGACTCTCGGCGCTCGTCAGCGAAGTGAACGGCCGTCATGGCGAAGTCGACTGGATGCCGATACGGTATCTCAACAAGGGGTTCGCCCAGTCGACCCTGGCGGGCCTCTATCGCACGGCACAGATCGGCGTCGTCACGCCGCTCCACGACGGCATGAATCTCGTGGCCAAGGAGTATGTTGCGGCCCAGAATCCGCTCAATCCCGGTGTTCTGGTTCTGTCGCAGTTCGCCGGCGCGGCGCACCAGCTCGACGCCGCTCTCATTGTCAACCCTCACGATCCCGATGCCATGGCGGAAGCCATCCGCTATGGGCTATTGATGAGTCTGGAAGAACGGCGCGAGCGTTGGGATGCAATGATGACCGTCCTGCAGCAGACCGACATCAAGGGCTGGTTCAACGACTTCCTGGCCGCCTTGGCCCGTTCGCAGGAGAGCGTCCCGGTCTCCTACCAGATGGCCGCATCGCCCTACGCACCTCCCTCCGTCCGTCCGAACCCGTTCGGCATCGCTGCTGCCAAGAGTTCGTGATCGATGACCAACGTTGCCGATCTGGCGGCGCAGTGGGGCGTCGCGTCGGAGTACTTTGACGCATTCGGAAACCTGAGGCACGTCAACCCGGGGGTGCTGGCCCGCATCGTCGATGCGATCAGCGGGGGCCAGCCGGCGATACCGCGCCTGCTGCCGACCACCGTCGTGGTCCGCCGCAACCGCACGGCGCACGTCAACCTGCACCACCAGGATCCGCACTGCCGCATCGAATGGGAGGTCGTTGCCGACGGCGAGGTCGCGGCCAGCGGGTCGGGACAGAGCGCCGGTTTCGTGCTGCCCGACCTGCCGATCGGGACATATCGGCTGCGCGTCACGGCAACCTGGCCCGGCAGCCGCAGGGAAGATAGCGCCACGCTTCTCGTGGCGCCGGAGACCACGTTCCAGGGCAAGGATCCCCAGGCGCGGCTGTGGACGCTCGCGGTTCAGCTCTATGGCGTGAGATCGTCGCGCAACTGGGGCCATGGCGATTTCACGGATCTCGCCGATCTGCTGGCGCTGGCGGCCCGCATCGGCGCGGCCGGCATCGCGCTCAACCCGCTGCACGCCTTGTTCGACGACCGCCCGGAGCAGGCCAGCCCCTATTCGCCCAACAGCCGGCTGTTTCTCAACCCGCTCTACATCGATGTCGAAGCGATCCCGGAGTTTCCTGGCGCCGATGCGGCCGGGCTCGGCGGCGAGATCGCGCGGCTGCGCGCGCACGACATGGTGGACTATGCCGGCGTCGGCGCCGCCAAGCTCGCCGGGCTGCGCCTCGCCTACGGGCGGTTCCTTGCGGGCGCCAACAAGTCCCGCCGGGCGCGGTTCGCGGCGTTCCGCCGCGAGCGCCAGCAATGGCTCGCGCGCTTCGCCAGCTTCGAGCATCTGCGGCGGCGCTTTGCCGACGTGTGGTGGCAATGGCCGCCGGAGTGGCGGCGCCCCGATGCCGCGCACATGCTGAGCCTGATGCGCGACGCCGGCGACGAGATCGGGTTCTTCGCGTTCACGCAATGGGTGGCGGATACCCAGCTCGCGGCGTGCTGTCACAAGGCACGCGCGCTCGGTCTCCCGATCGGTCTCTACCTCGATGTCGCGGTCGGCGTCGAAGCGGGCGGCGCCGACGCCTGGAGCGAGCAGGAGGCCGTGCTCAACAGCTTGTCCGTGGGCGCGCCGCCGGACCTGCTCAACACCGGGGGACAGAACTGGGGCCTCTCGGGCTTCAGTCCCAATGGGCTGGAGGCCCGGCAATTCGAGCCGTTCCGCCAGATGCTGCACGAGGCCATGCGCTATGCGGGGGCGATCCGTCTCGACCACGTGCTCGGCTTGCGGCGCCTGTTCGTCATCCCGCACGGCATGACGCCGCAGGACGGGACCTACGTGCAGCTTCCGTTCGAGCCGCTGCTCGCCGTCATCGCCCAGGAAAGCGCGCGCAACGAATGCATCGTCATCGGCGAGGATCTGGGCACGGTGCCCGAGGGGTTCCGCGAGACCATCGCCGAGTGGGGCCTGTGGTCCTATCTGGTGATGGTGTTCGAGCGGCGTCATGACGGATCGTTCAAGTCGGCCGGCGAGTACAAGCAGAGCGCGCTCGCCAGCTTCTCGACGCACGACCTGCCGACATTCGTCGGCTGGACTTCGGGGCATGACCGGCAGGTGAAGCACGCCCTCGGCATCGATCCCGGCGAGAGCGAGGACGAGCGCCGGGACGCGGTGGCGCGCCTGCGCGGCGCGCTTGGGCTCGACTCCCACCAGCCGTTCGCGTTCACAGCGGTGGCGCGGTTCCTCGCCATGACGCCAACCCGGCTCGTCGTCATCTCCATGGAGGACGCCCTCGGTCTTAAGGAGCAGCCGAACCTGCCCGGCACCGTGACCGAGCATCCCAACTGGCGGCGGCGCCTTCCCGTGCCGCTCGAGGAACTCGATGCCCAGCCCGGCCTCACGGCGCTCGCCGAGATCATGAGGCAGGCCGGCCGCGGGCTCGCACCGAAGCCCTGACCGTAAGCATCCGGCCTGGACCGCAGGGGGCCTATTTGGCCCCGTCCCATCGCGCCAGCAGCATCGGGTCGGTGTCCTATTTGCTTTGCTCACATTCTCTGATAATCGACATGGCGATGCTCCTCTCAAAAAAGTAGACCTGCCTACGAGGAGCATATTCGCAAAACTTTCACTTCCAAGCCGCTAACACCTTTCACTTAGCCATTCACAACGTTGCGTCCTGCGGCCTTTTGATAGTGCCAAGGTTAGCGATTTGGCCGGTCCTAATCATGTTCCAGTTAGGCTTCCGCCGCCACTGGCCAATTATTTTTTCGGCCCAAACGATGTTGAGCCAGCTAAGATTGTCCATTTCTTGGAATGCGCCGTTTCCGATGCGCACAAAGAATTGCTCAACTGCATTCATCATCGTGACCCACTCGGTTGTGTCTGAGGAGACCGCTGAAGACAGGGTTGATGTCGGGATATTGAAGCCAGGCGTATCGATGGAAAAAATGTGGTCGTGGTCTGCGTGAGTATCCTCGTCGGCCTGATGCGCATTATCGTTTGTCCAGGCAGGTAAGTGCTTCGTGATTTGCCACTCGTTGGACCTGCGCTCGAAGGTTTTGCTCTCAATGAAGCGGTCCACCGAGTACTCAGCATCGGGCCGATGGCCACGAAGGTTGCCGCGAATTTCCATCTGGTTGCTCGCCAAAGTGTCTAGCACCCCAAGTTTGTTTGGCGGTCTATTCGTCGGGTGCTTTAGCATTGCGGCCTCATTGTCTGGGCTAAATTGCCCAGCATTTCTAAACTCAAGTGTTATGGTGGGGACCCCGGTTGGAACGCCAACCGTCAAAGACTGCACCAGCATTTGACGCTGACTAAACTCCGAGCCGGGAAACATAAGGAGCAGCCCAAAATGAAACGGATGCTTCCCGTCCGTGATGAATTTGCGAAGCTCTTCGGCCGACTGGGTGCCTAGCTTCGAAACCAGAATGCGCATAAGGTCCAATCGCAAGGCCCTGCTTAGTCTGCGAAAATTAAGGGGTGCCTCCAGTCTTTTGCCACCTTGTTCAATTGTCAGAAGCACGTTGCACATTGCCACAGCTTCGTTTTGCCCTAATGAGTTGAACAGTTCCTTGAGCTTTCTTGCGCGTTCTGCGGCCGCTCTCATTGCCGCCACTGGTTTGCGAAGTTCAATTTGGATCAGGTCAATTTTGGTGCTCATTTTGTCCCCCAATCCAAAACGAAGTCAGCTAACCGTAGGTACCAGTCACCCACTTCGGAGGGCGGCAGAGCTTCCAGGTGGTCCTTCATCAACTCTTCAACTCTTCAAGAGGATTGGACATTGAACTCGCCTCGGCTGAAGCTATTCGGCAACGAACTTAGTCGAACCACGCCGGGCGGCGGTTCATGCCTGTTGTCTGCGGTGTCCTCTATCGTCGCTGACTTACCTGAGCACCGATTCTTGGCACAGCAGCCTTTTCTCGCCTTGAGAGGACAATATGTGAGCTGGGCGTACAGGGCGGCGTCTCGCCGCTCTGGCGCGCCCGAGGCGCGCTGCCATGGTGCGCGGGACGGGCACCCTTCTGGCGCGCAAGACGCGCGCCGCCGCAGAGCGGCGCCTGGCAATGCTTCGCCGCCCGGTCGGCGATAAGCCCACCGGGGTAGCTGTGAAGTTTCCCGCCCCATTGAATGAGGGGGTGGGAGCGCCGAGAGACGCTCGGTGCGGGCACTCCCCGCACAATGTGCGGGCCGCACCGCATGCGTGCCGTTGCGAGCGGCACGCGGGGGACGCTTTTGCGAGAAGCGTCCGCGCCCC
>Ga0126380_10000435_pt1 | contig 13649 bp, 14 predicted proteins | sample PanSoiMetPlot_26_FD_92544 | JGI IMG/M metagenome (GOLD analysis project Ga0126380, IMG submission 92544) | Tropical forest soil microbial communities from Panama - MetaG Plot_26 | ecosystem: Environmental > Terrestrial > Soil > Tropical forest > Bulk soil | place: Panama | collected 2016-02-17
CCGCGTGCTGGACGGGAGCGTGGCTGAGCCGGGGAGGTGCCCGTGTCCGCGCCCGGGATAAGGTTCCAGTTGCTCGGCGGGCAGGAGGCCGCCGAGCACGCGGGCGAGCTGCAGGAATTGCACGCCGAGGTGTATGCCGAGCCGCCGTACCGGCGCGATGAGGACGCCGGCCAGTTCGCGAGGCGGTTCGCGGTGCAGCGCCGCCAGCCGGGCTTCGTCCTTGCCGAGGCCCGCCACGGCCGCTACCTGGTCGGTTACGCATCCGGGATGCCGCTGCGCCCCTCGACGTCCTGGTGGCGGGACCTGACCGCCCAACTGCCCGCGGAGGTCACCGCCGAGCACCCCGGGCGCACCTTCGCGCTAGCGGACCTGGTGGTGCGGGCGTCCTGGCGGCGGCAGGGCATCGCCCGGGCGCTGCACGACCTCTTGCTGGCCGGCCGGACCGAGGAACGGGCGACGCTCACCGTCCTGCCCGCGGCCGCCCCGGCGCAGCACGCCTTCCGCGCCTGGGGCTGGCGCAAGGTCGCCAGAACCCGAGATCCCCGCCCCGGCTCCCCCGTCTGTGACGTGCTCCTCACCACCCTCCCGCTCGGCCGGACGACCAGGTGATTACCGGACCGGACCGGGCAACTGCGGGCGCGAGCGCGGCGCGGTTGCCAGGATTGGGACATGCAGCTGCGGATTTTCACCGAGCCACAGCAGGGCGCCGACTACGCCACGCTGCTGTCGGTCGCCCAGGCCACCGAGCGGCTCGGCTTCGATGCGTTCTTCCGTTCCGACCACTATCTGACCATGAGCGGGTCCGGCCTGCCCGGGCCGACCGACGCGTGGATCACCCTGGCGGGCCTGGCGCGCGAGACGCCGCGGATCCGGCTGGGCACGCTGATGAGCCCGGTCACCTTCCGCCTGCCGGGGCCGCTGGCGATCGCGGTGGCGCAGGTGGACCAGATGAGCGGCGGCCGGGCCGAACTCGGGCTCGGCACCGGCTGGTTCGACGCGGAGCACACCGCGTACGGGATCCCGTTTCCCCCGCTGGGCGAGCGCTTTGCCCGTCTCGAAGAACAATTGGAGATCATCACCGGGTTGTGGGAAACCCCCGAGGGCGAGACGTTCTCGTTCAACGGCGCCCACTACACGCTGTCCGGGTCACCGGCGCTGCCCAAGCCGGTCCAGCGGCCACGGCCACCGCTCCTCGTCGGCGGCGGCGGACCGGCCCGGACACCGCGGCTGGCGGCCAGGTTCGCCGACGAGTACAACATGCCGTTCGCCACGGTGGAGGCCAGCGCGGCCGCGTTCGGGCGGGTGCGCGAAGCCTGTCAGGAGGCGGGCCGCGACCCCGGGTCGCTGCGGTATTCGGCCGCGCAGACCGTGTGCTGCGGCCGGGACGAGGCCGAACTGGCGCGCCGGGCGCAGGCAATCGGCCGGCCGGTGGACGACCTGCGGCGCGACGGCCTGGCGGGTTCGCCCGCCGAGATCGTGGACAAGCTGGGCCGGTTCGCGGACGCCGGCGCCACCCGCGCCTACCTGCAGGTCCTCGACCTGCCCGACCTGGATCATCTGGAGCTGATCGCGGCCGAGGTCCTGCCCCAGGTCCGGTGACACGCGACCGCAGAACCGGCCGACCGCGCGGCCCCGTCGGGCCGTGCTGACCGATCGCGCGTTTGGCGCGGAAAGGAGACCGCTATGCAGAAAAACCGGCAGCGCGCGAAGGCAGGGGCGCTCGCCCTGGGGGCCGGCGCCGTCGGCCTGGTGGCCGGCCTGGTCCTGGGCCTGACCTCGGCGGTCGGCGCGATCGCGGGAAGCCAGGCACGGGCCACGGCGAGCGGCATCCCGCACGGCTACGCCCAGGTCGACCCGCGGAACCCGGTGCGTTCGCAACAGGTCTTCCTGGGACAGCCGCTGAACGACAACGCGCCCATCTTCCCGGGCGATCCCGCGTTCAGGTGGCAGCTCTGGAACTGCGTCAAGGCTCATCCGTCCGTGCCGCGCTGTCAGCACGGATCGGGGTACACGCTGGAGCAGATCCAGTCGCTGGGCACCCACACCGGCACGCACATCTCCGCGCCGTGCCACTTCCACGAGGAGAAACCGTGCCTGAACCGGCTGCCCGGGAAGTTCTTCGGCCTGCGCCCGCTGCTGATGATCAACGTCAGGCCGCTGATCCTGGCCCGCCACGGCAACGGTGACTTCTTCATCACCACCCGCTACATCCAGAGCTGGCTTCGGCGCACCGGGTGCCGGGCGATCCCGCAAGACTCCTACGTCGTGCTCTACACCGGGCTCTCCAGCTTCTACCACCTGGGTAACCACCGGGTGCCGGGCCGGTACAACGACTACTACGACGACGTCCCCGGCTTCAGCGCCACGACCACGAGATGGCTCTGGCAGCACGGCGCGATCGGCGTCGGCGCGGACACCTTCGGCCCCGACGCCACCATGGACCAGGACTTCGGCTCGACCACCGAGATCACCGCCCTTGGCGGCATCACCCTGGAGAACATGGGCCCGGGCCTGGCGCGCATGCGGCCGTGCGGCGACTGGATGGAGCTCAACGGCCCACGGCTGGCCAGCACCTCCCACGACCAGCTCGGCGGCGGGCTCGACTTCTCCGGTGCGTGGATGGGCATGGATGGCTGGACCCTGCGGAACCCCTCATAATTAGCCGCCTGGCCCGGCTCCGGTGACCTTCTTTGCCGGTGGCGGCGGGGGTACCGTGGCCTGAGTAAGGTAGCGGCCTAGCGGGTGGCGACGGTGATGATGGGCGACATCGGTGAGGAGATCACCGAGATCGAGCTGGAGCCGTTGCCCGACGAGCCGCCCGCGGAAGCGCCGGTGGAGCCGGCGGCGGAGCCTGTCCCGGGATGACGGCGCCGGCTGGGGAGGGCATCCCGGGATTCAGCGGCCGCGACCTGCCGCTGGCGGTCGGCTCGGTGACCGGCGTGCGGCTGTGGCATGTGGACATGACCTCGGCCGAGGCGGCCACGAACGGCGCTCCCGCGCCGGCCGAGGGCCTGTTGTCCGGTGTCTTCGGCGGTGTCTGGCGCCGTGGGGAGAACGTGGCCACATGCGGCGGCGGCACCCAGGGGTCCCCGCCGTGTCATCGGGACCTGGTGCCCGCGCCGGAATGCGGGTGCGGGTTCTGGGCGTACTGGGCCCTGCGGTACGCCTGGCGCTGCGACTACTACTGGCGGGGCGAGGTGATCGGGGTCATCCAGGGCTACGGGCGGACCAGGATCGGCACCCGGGGATGCCGGTGCGGCAAGGCCCGCATCCTGGGCTTGCACGTGCGCCCCGCCGATCCCGGGTGCCAGCCGGCGGGCCTGGGTCACCATGACGTTGCCGAGGTTCTTGGGAGCTACTACGGCGTGCCGTGCTATCGGTCGCTGGCGGAGCTGCTGGCTGCCTGCCCGCTGACCGCAGACTACCTCCCGCGCCGGCGTCGGAGCCTGGCCACCTCTGCATTGCTTGGCCCTGCGACACCATCCCTGCCCGCGCTCAGGCTGGGCAGGCCGGTACGCCGGGCGGGCCTGGTGAGCGCTTGGCTTCGGAACAACCAGGCCCGCCGGCCTCCGCCGGCTGCCGGTGACTAAGCGCGCTACTGCGCGGCCTCACCGCTCCCGTGCAGCGCCTCCTGCAGTTCCTGCTCGTCTTCCTTGGACAGCGAAGTCTTCAGGACGGTGCCGCCGTACTTGCTCATCGCCTCGACCGCCTTGTCGGGGGTGACCTTCTCCAGCACCAGGAACAGCGCGGAGGTGCCGGGCTGGAGCATGTCTCGTACCTGGTCTTGGAACTGCTTGTCGATGCTGGTCTTGGCCAGCTTGCCCATCAGGGCGCCCATCCCTGCGCCCACGGCCATGCCGAAGACCGGGATGAAGAACAGCAGCCCGAACAGGAACCCCCAGAACATGCCCCAGACGGCCCCGCCGCCCACCGCGTGATGGTTGGTGGTGACATGGTAACCGCCGGAGCTGTCGCGGGAGATGACCGCGATCGCGTCTGGCTGGATGATCAGGTCCTGGGCCAGCCGCCGCGCCTCATCGGCGGCCGCCTGCGCGGTCGTCTCATCCGGGTATCCGATGGCGATCAGGTCAGCCATAGCGCTCCCCTTTTCTTCTCGATTCGTTGCTGCCCGCTGCCGGGCGTGTGCCGATGCTGGGGGCGGCCCGTCGCCTGGTCCTCACCTCCCGCGGGTGAATTTGGACCTGGGCGTCCGCACCGCCCCGGACCGCGGACGCCCGGCCAGCTACCCGATCAGGTAATCCCGTGAGACCACCTATCGATGCGTTTCCTGGCAGCGTTGCCGATGAGGATGCCGGCAATCAGCATGACCAGGCTGGAGATGATCAATGTGGCCGCTGCAGCCAGCCGCGCGAGCATCCGCCTGCTGTCATCGCTGATAGCCACAGGTCGCCTGGCTGTCGCGGTATTCATGGTGCCTCCTGCCCCGCGTGCCAATACCCGAGCGGTTATCCCAGGGTAGCGACGAGGATCGCCTTGATCGTGTGCAGGCGGTTCTCGGCCTGGTCGAACACGATGCTGGCGCCCGAATTGAATACCTCGCCGGTGACTTCGAGGCCGGAGGTCATGCCGGTGTGCTCCATGATCTCGCGTCCCACGGTGGTGTTCGGGTCGTGGAACGCGGGCAGGCAGTGCATGAACTTGACGGCCGGGTTCCCTGACCGTTTCATCAGGGCGGCGTTCACCTGATAGGGCGTGAGCAGCCGGACCCGGTCGGCCCAGACGTCCTTGGACTCGCCCATGGACACCCACACGTCGGTATGGATGAAGTCCACTCCGGAGACGGCCTCGCCCGGATCCTCGGTGATCGTGATGCGCGCGCCGGTGCGGCCGGCGATGTCGGCGGCGATTTTCGCGACATCCTGGGGCGGGTGCAGCTCCTCCGGGCCGGAGAGCCGTACGTCGCTGCCCATCAGCGCGCCCATGACCAGCAGGGAGCGGCCCATGTTGAACCGGCAGTCGCCGACAAAGGCGTAGGAGATGCGGTCGTAGGGCTTGTGGCTGGACTCGTGCATGGTGAGGAAGTCGGCGAGCATCTGCGTGGGGTGCCACTCGTCGGTCAGCCCGTTGTACACCGGCACCCCGGCGTGGGCGGCGAGTTCTTCGACGTCGGACTGGCGGTTGCCGCGGAACTCGATCGCGTCGTACATGCGGCCAAGCACCGCGGCGGTGTCGGCGATCGATTCCTTGTGCCCCAGCTGGGACCCGGATGGGTCGAGATAGGTCACGTGCGCGCCCTGGTCGTACGCCCCGACCTCGAAAGCCGACCGGGTGCGGGTGGAGGTCTTCTCGAAGATGAGCGCGATCTCCTTGCCGGCCAGGTGCCGGGTCTCGGTGCCGGCGTACTTGGCGAGCTTGAGCGCCTCGGACAGGCGCAACAGGAAGCGCAGCTCCTGCGGTTCGAAGTCGATCTCCTTGAGGAAGCTGCGGTTTTTCAGGTTGTACGCCATCGAAAATGCTCCCGTGAAGCTCAGAAGGCGGGGTCGCGTTCCAGCGGGCAGGTCATACAGTGGCCACCGCCGCGGCCCTTGCCGAGCTCGAATCCCGCGATGGTGATCACCTCGATCCCGGCCTTGCGCAAGGCGGTGTTCGTGCCGAAGTTGCGCTCGTAGCCGACGACGACCCCCGGTTCGAGCGCGACGACGTTGTTCCCGTCATCCCACTGTTCGCGCTCGGCCTCAAAGGAGTCACCGCCGGTCTCGATGACGCGCATCTTGGTCACGCCCAGCGCCTTGGCCATGTGCTCGGGCAGCCAGCCGTGCTGTTCCTCGGTGACCAGGTCATCCGGCGACGACCCGGGGCGGATCGACCAGGTGCGCGCCCCGTTGATCACCTGCGGGAACAAGGTGACCAGATCCCGGTCGCACATGGTGATGACCGTGTCCAGGTGCATGTAGCTGCGTGACTTGGGCAGGTGCACCGCGAGCACCTGGGTCACCGCGCCGGCCCGGAACAGCGAGCGGGCGATCCACAGCACCGCCTGCGGGGTGGTGCGCTCACCCATGCCGATCATCACCGTGCCGTTGCCGATCGGCTGCACGTCGCCGCCCTCGACGTGGCACCGGCCCCAGTCCTCATCCGACCCGCCCAGCCAGACGGGGAACTCCTCGCCGGCGAACATCGGGTGGAACTTGTAGATGGCTTCCACGATCTTGGTTTCCGGCACGCGAGCCGGCTTGGTCATCGGGTTGATGGTGACGCCACCGTAGATCCAGCACGAACAATCCCGCTGGAAGATGAAGTTCGGCAGTGGCGGCAACAGCATGCTGTTCGGGTCGGCCGACTCCCACACCAGCCCCACGTCCTGATCGATGTCGGCCCTGGTGATGCCGCCGATCAAGAACTCCGCGACCAGTTCCGCGTCCGCGGAGGTGGCCCACTCCCTGGCTCTGTCGGCGGCCTTGATACCAACATCGCGCTCGCCGAGGATGTGGTCGCTCACCCAGTCCCTGACCCCCGGCTGGTCCAGCGCCTCGGTCAGCAAGGTCTCGGCCTCGTACACCTCGATGCCGCGTTCGCGCATCACCTCGACAAACCGGTCATGCTCCTGCTTGGCCCTGCTGACCCAGATGACGTCATCGAAGAGCAACTCCTCGGCGTTCGATGGGGTCAGCCGGGTGTGCTCGAGGCCGGGCCGGTGCACCATCACCTTGCGCAGCCGGCCAACTTCGGAATGCACTCCCAACGCCATTTGCGGCCTCCTCGTTCCTTCGACGATGGCAGTCCGTGCCTCTTGAGCCTGCGGGCCAGCCGCGGCGCTGTCATCACCCTTCCGCGGGTGATGACACCGCGCGACGGCCCGAACAGGCTGGGGGGGTCAAGATTCCAGCGGCTCGGGCAGTGAGGTCACCATGACATCGACAACAGCGAAACATGCCGGGGGCATGCGCGAGGGCTACGGCATGGTTGTCTTCGCGGCCGTCCTCCTGGTGGTGCTCGGCTTCCTCAACCTGATCGACGGCATTGCCGCGATCGCCAAATCGCACGTGTTCGTCGGCAACGCGCATTACGTGATCGGCGACCAGCGCTCCTGGGGCTGGACCGTGCTCATCCTCGGCGCCCTGCAACTACTCGCCGCGGCCGGGGTCGTGACCGGCAACCAGGCGGCCCGCTGGACCGCGGTGGTCCTGCTCGCGCTCAACGCCATCGCGCAGATGATGTTCCTCCCGTCCTATCCGCTCTGGTCCCTGATGATCATCGCCGTCGACGTCGTCGCCCTGTGGGGGCTGTGCGCCTACGGCAGCCGCGAGAACATAGCCGGCTAGCGGGCAGGCCGTGCGATCCGGGTATGAGCGCCTCGCCGGGCTGGACGAGGCGCTGGACCGGATACCGCAGCTGTCGGTGCAGACGGTCATCTTCGACATCGAGCCCCTGGTCGCGCACTGGGACAGCGGCCAGGAAGCCCTGGACCAGGGGATCGCGCGGGTTATCAGCCGGGCCGCCGCCGTGCCGGGGCTCAAGGTCATCTGTTTTTCCACGAACTCCTTCCGCCGGCCGTCGTGCATGCCCGCCACGACGGTGCGGGTGGTTTACCTGGCGGCGGCCGGCAAGCCACTGCGGATCTCGCAGTATCAGGGTTTCCCGCGGCCGGGAGCGGTGATCGGCGACCAGGTGGCCACGGACGGGATCCTGGCGCGGCGGCTGGATTACACCTTCCTGGAATGCCCCCCGCCCGCTCACATGCCGGCCGGGCCACGCGTCATGCACGGGCTGGGGTCGTTGCTGCGGCCGCTGTTGTTCACCCGGCACGGCGGCTAGCACCGCGGGGCCCGGCCGGCCCGCGGCAATCGTTATGAATGATCAATGCCGGTCAGCGGCCAAAGGCGAGCTGCCGCAGCCGGGACCAGCTCACCTGGGGCTTAGGCCGCGGGACCCCCGGCCGGTGCCGCGGCACCCAGACGCGCAGCGCTCGGGGGCGGATGATGCATTGCACCGGCGTTGGCAGGCGGGCCGCCTCCCCGTCGATGCCAACCGGGATCTGCGGCGCATCGGCGGTGACCTCGATCTGTCGCGCGGTCAGCACGCTCAGCCCGGCGGCATGAGTGCCACGGAGCAGGCCGACGGCCTGGGCCGCGCCGCTCACGGTGACGCCGACCACGCCGAGGATGCCGCCGTCAAGCCGGGCGCGGCGGCCCAGGCCCGCCATGTCTCCCATGCCGTACGGGTTGTTGGCCACCAGCAGCGCCTGCGGCGCCTCGATCCGCGTACCGTCGGCCCGTGCCTCCAGCCGTGCCCCGTCATGACCTTGCAGCAGGTCCGGGAGCAGCTCCAGCGTCGTCCTCACCTTGTCGCCGCGGTACGCCGGGGTCTGCACGACTTCGGCGTAGGCGCCGAAGGAGGCGTTGTTGACGAACGTCTGGCCGCCGATCACCCCCAGGTCGACGCGCAGTTCGACGCCGTCGGACAGCGCGTCCAGGCTCGCCGCGGGGTCCGTGCGGTCCAGCCCGAGATCGAGGGCAAAGTGATTCCGGGTACCGGCGGTGATCACCACGAACGGGATGCCGTGCTGCGCGGCCACCCCGGCCACCAGGGCCTGGGTGCCGTCGCCGCCGGCGACGCCGAGCAAGTCCGCGCCCCGGGCGACGGCGTCCCGTGCCACCGCGGCAACGTCGACCTCTTCCGGCCCGTCCATCAGGAACACCTCCGCGCCCAGGCCCTCGGCCTTGCGCTTCAGGTCAAACTTGCCGACCTTCCCCCCGCCTGACTTGGGGTTCATGATGAAGAACGGATGGGCGGCCGGCGGCTGGGCCGGATATTCCGGCATGCGCCAGTCCGTCCTCCGGTCCCCGGCCAGCGCCAGCCGCGCCGACACGCCCGCGAGCAGCCACACGCCGGCCGCCAGGATCGCCACCCACAGCAGGCCTGCGAGGGCGTGCACGACGATCACGGCGATCGGGGTAAGCACAGCGACCGCGAGCGACACCCAGCGCAGCACGCCCCGCCGGGACAGGAACAGGTACGCCGCGGCCAGGGTTACCACCGCGCCCGCCACGCCAACGGCCACCATCCCGAAGCTGGCCAGCCGGGCAAAGACCACGATGATCACGACCGCCAGGGCGGCGAGCACCAGGCTCAGCCGCGCCAGCCAGCGCTGCGAACGGATCGCCTCGGGGCCAGGAGACCGGTGCATGCTGCCATGGTCCGGTACTCGCGAGTGCCGCACATCACCCGGCCGGGGGTGATCGGCAGATCGGTTGCTGGCCAGCGCTGCGACGCCCTGCGGTCATCCGTACGCCGCCTCACGGTCATCTGCAGCGCCGCTTCATGGTCACCCGTCAAAGGGTGATGACGCGGGCCCCCCACCGCGGGCACCCTGACGGAAATGGTCAAGCTAGCGCGCGGGCTTAGCCTCTCACCGTTCCACCGCGAGTGGCTGGCCAAGGACATTGTGGCCGGGGTCGTGCTCACGACCCTGCTGGTTCCGCAGGGCATGGCCTACGCGGAACTGGCCGGCCTGCCCCCGATCACCGGCCTGTACACGTCGATCATGTGCCTGCTCGGCTACGCGGCGTTCGGCCCGTCCCGGATCCTGGTGCTTGGCCCGGACTCCTCGCTCGGGCCGATGATCGCCGCGACGATTCTGCCGCTGATCGCGGCCAAGGGCGACGCCAAGCGCGCGGTCGCGCTGGCGTCGCTGCTCGCGATCATGGTCGCGGCCATCATGATCGTGGCGGCCGTGGCAAAGCTCGGGTTCATCGCCGACCTGATCTCCAAGCCGACGATGATCGGCTACCTGAACGGCCTGGCGCTGACGATCCTGGTCGGGCAGCTGCCCAAGCTGTTCGGGTTCAAGATCGATGCCGAGGGCCTGATCGGCGAGTTCACCGAGTTTGTCCGCGGGCTCGCGAACGGTGAGGCGGTGGCCGCCGCGGCCGTGGTGGGCATCGCCGGAATCGTGCTGATCCTGGTGCTGCAGCGCTGGCTGCCGAAGGTGCCGGCCGTGCTCATCATGGTCGTGCTCGCGATCGCGGCGACGTCGGTCTTCAGCCTCGCCGACCACGGTGTCAGCCTGGTGGGGGTGCTGCCGAAGGGTTTCCCGCCCCTCACCGTTCCGTCGGTGCACCTGGCTGACCTCGCGCCCCTGTTCGCCGGGGCGCTGGGGATCGCCTTGGTCTCCTTGGCCGACACGATCTCCACCGCCTCAGCGTTCGCCGAACGCACCGGTCAGGAGGTGGATGGCAACGGCGAGATGGTCGGGATCGGCGCGGCGAACCTGGCCGCCGGCCTCTTCCAGGGGTTCCCGGTCAGCACGAGCGGGTCACGGACCGCGGTGGCGGAGCGGTCCGGCGCCAAAACCCAACTCACCGGGGTCACCGGCGCAGTCCTGATCACCCTCATGATCGTGCTGGTCCCCGGGCTGTTCCGGAACCTGCCGAACCCCGCGCTGGCCGCCGTGGTGATCACCGCCGCGCTGTCCCTCACCGATATCCCGGGAACGGTGCGGCTCTGGCGGCAGCGCAAGATGGAGTTCCTGCTGTCGATAGCGGCCTTCCTCGGCGTCGCGCTGCTCGGCGTCCTGCCCGGGATCGCGACCGCCGTCGGCCTATCGATTCTCAACGTGTTCCGGCGGGCGTGGTGGCCCTATGGCACGGTGCTCGGGCGGGTGGAAGGGCTGGCCGGCTACCACGACATCCGCTCCTATCCGGATGCCAGCCAGCTCCCGGGCCTGGTGATCTACCGGTTCGACGCTCCGCTGTTCTTCGCCAACGCCAAGACGTTCCGCGACATGGTCATGCGGCTCGCCGGCGCCGAGCCGGCGCCCCGCTGGATCGTCATCGCGGCCGAACCGGTGACGGACGTGGATACCACCGCCTCCGACGTGCTGGAGGACCTGGACGAGACGCTGAACGCCCAGGGCATTTCCCTGGTGTTCGCCGAACTCAAGGACCCGGTGCGGAGAAAGATCGAGCGCTACGGGCTGACCCGCACGATCGACCCCGGCCACTTCTTCCCCACGATCGGGGCCGCGGTCAAAGCCTTCCGCCGCGAGACGGGGGCCGAATGGCCCGCGGTCAGTCACCGCCTGGAGGCAGCGCCACAAGACTCACGTCAATCACCTTGAGCCCGAGGCTGCCGATCCGCTCCATGAGCCCAGAGAGGGCTCCCTGGTCGGGCAGGTCGGCGCGAAGCGTCGTGGTGCCCGGGCCGATGGTGATCTCGCAGTCATCGAACTCGGCGGAGAGCGTGCTGCTTGCCTGACCCAGGAAGGTGATCTCATAGGTCTGTGATCGCACTGGGATTGGCCTCGCAAGTCCGCTGGTGTGCACGCCCTGCAAGCGTGCATTGCGGTGCGGCCGCGCGTCATCACCCATCCGGGGGTGACCCCTAAGTGAGTGACCGCTAAGTGAACGCAGCGTAAACCGGCATTCGGCCGGGCTCGCCGTCCCCGGCAATATCCCCCACCAGGGGTGATGCCCTGTTTCCTGGCCGCCCGCACCGTGGGAGTAGCAGCGCATCACGCGCCGCGGGCTGTCAGCGACAACGGCCAGTAGTTCCGCCGGGCAGGTACTGCGTAGGACTGTGACAGGGCCAACCACCAGACGTGCCGCTCCTTCGGGGGCGCGGTTTGCGGTGATGAAGTTCCGGCCGACCGGATTGCCGTCGACGCTGGTGCGGCGGTCGGTGCTGCAGGGGCGGCTGGCGGGCGGGGCGGGCAAGCGGCTGACCGTGGTGGTGGGGTCGGCGGGCGCGGGCAAGAGCGTGCTGCTGGCCGATTGGGCGGCGGCGCGCCCGCCGGGCCGCACGTTCTGGCTGGCGTGTGATCGGGCCGACGCCGATCCGGTGCGATTCTGGGCCGGGTTCCTTGAGGCGCCGCGGGCGGCCGAGCCGGGGTTCGGCGCCGATGCGGGCGAACTGCTGGCGATGGACGGGGTGATGTCGGCGGATGTGACCGCCTCGATCGCCAACGACGCGGCCCGGCTGCCGGCCGGGTCGGTGTTTGTGGTGGATGACTTCCACTTCGCGGCGGGCACCGCGGGCAGGCACATGATCGACCTGATCGAGCACTGGCCGGCCGGCCCGGTGCAGCTGGTGCTGTCCAGCCGGTTCGACCCGCCGCTGCGCCAGCACCGGCTGCGGATGTCGGGGGAGCTGTGCGAGCTGCGCGACGCGGACCTGTATTTCTCCCTGGACGAAAGCCGGGACCTGCTGGCCAACTTCGGCGTCGAGGTGGACGCCGGCGACCTGGAGCTGCTGCACCAGCGCAGCGAGGGATGGCCCGCGGCGGTGCAGATGGCGGCGCTGTCGCTGCGTGAGGCCACCGACCCCGGCCGGATCGCGCGGGCGCTGGAGGTCCGCAGCGACACCATCGCCGACTACTTCATCTCCGAGGTCCTCGACCAGCAGCCGCCAGAGGTGGTCCAGTTCATGCTGGACACCTCGGTGCTGGGCCAGCTGACCGCCGATGCGTGCGCTGCGGTCACCGGCCGGCCCGACGCCGCCGCGCTGCTGCGCGCCATCGAAGCCGCCCATCTGTTCCTGGTCGCCCTCGACGACGGGCCCGCGACCTTCCGCCACCATCGTCTGGTCCGCCAGGTGCTGCACGCCGAACTACGCGCCCGCGACCGGGACCGCGAGCACCTGCTGCACCAGCGCGCCGCCGAATGGTACGAAGCCGCCGGCGACACCACCCGCGCCACCCGACACTTCTTCGCCGCCGGCCAGGCCGGCCGCGCCCTGGTTCTCCTGCAAGACCGGGTCGTCACCGACTTTCTGCAAAGCCCCGCCCGGCCCGGCCCGCTCGACCTGACCATGCTCACCCCCGCCGCCCTGGCCGGCTCCCCCGACCAGCTCCTCACCGTCGCCGCCGACCTGCTCATCCACGGCGACACCACCCGCGCCGGCGACTACCTCGACCTGCTGCGGGAAACCCAGTCACCGGCCCCGCTAGAACCACGGCCCGCCTTCCGCTTTGCCGCCCTCCAGTGCTTTTATTACGCCTTGACGGGCGCTGTCGCCGAGGCCGGGGGCGCGGCCGACCGGGCACGCGCCGTCCAGGAGCGGGCGGGGCACACCGACGAATGGGACGCAGCCGTCCCGCTGACCATGCTGCGCGTCCACGCCTGCCTCGGGGACGTCAAGGCGGTGGCACGTGAGACGGATGCCGCTCTTGCGGCGTCCGGGCTCACCGAGCCGGCCAAGCTCGTGGTGCTGCCCGGTGCACAGGCACTGGCCTGCTTCGAGGCCGGTCACCTGGGCGATGCCGCGGCCGCCGCCGAAGCCGCGGCCGGCGCCGCCGCCCGGCTGGGATTCGAACGGCATTTCTTCGCCGTCGATTACCTCCGCGCGCTGGCCGGCCTGGCCCTGGAGCAGCGGGATAGCGACACCGCCGAACGCCTCACCGAGCAAACCCTGTCCATGACGGAGCATCGGCGCCCGATCTTCGAGTTCCTGGCGCTGCTCGACCGGGCCGCGATCTGGGCCGCCCGCGGGCAAACCCGCGAAGCTTTGGCCAGCGTCGACTCGGCCCGCGCTGTCCTGCCCGGCACCAGGTCCGCGCTGCTGGCCCGCGCCGACGAGGCCGAAGCGCTGCTCCGGCTGTCCCTCGGCGACCTGCACTCCCCCGCCGAGCTGGCCACCGGGCTCCCCGCCGCACCGCGCACGATCCTGCTGGCCAGAATCGCGCTCGCCAC